>Ga0105047_10017710_pt1 | contig 11081 bp, 6 predicted proteins | sample MAT04_FD_78384 | JGI IMG/M metagenome (GOLD analysis project Ga0105047, IMG submission 78384) | Freshwater microbial communities from Lake Fryxell liftoff mats and glacier meltwater in Antarctica - MAT-04 (megahit assembly) | ecosystem: Environmental > Aquatic > Freshwater > Ice > Liftoff...
GCCAGACCCGCCGTCTCAAAATCTCAATTTCAACCAAAACCGCATCCACCCTCGCGCAGTTTACCCGCCGAGGCGGGCCCACCTCCATCTGGGCCCGTCTGGGTCGATCTGTGGCAAATTCTTCGTTTTCTGCGTCCAGAGCCCCTCCGAATTCCCAGGTAGAACCTAAGAAATCTCAAAATCTCAATCTCACGAGGGAGAGGGGGGGTCCCGTCCAACTCCACCCCCAACCCGCGTTCCTGCCTCAATACGGCGTCCCAGTCCCAGTCCCACCGTTCCACGACCACCCCCCCGGCCGCGCTCACCCCCCGCGCAGTTTACCCGCCGTGGCGGGCCCGACCCCGCCGTCTCAAAATCTCAATCTCAAAGCGATAGGGGGGGGGGAGCACGCACGTCCAATAACCAGTTCTGATTCCAATCCCAATCCCAGTCTCAATCCCAGTCTCAAACATTCGCCTCGTGTACGCCGCTCGGCTTGTGACGAAGCATGTCAGTAAAAACCCTCGACCCAGTTCAATCTCAACACCCACCAGCAATCCGCGCCCGGTTTGCTAACAAGCATGGTCACATCCCTCAACCCGGCGCGGCGTTCGCAGTATCATCCCAACCTATGCCCACCCCACTGCTCTCTCCCCGCGCGCTTTCACTCGCCATTGCCCTCTCCGCCGGAACCACGCTGGCCGTGATCGTGCCGCCCGCGCACGCCCAAGCACCGGTAGCACCGGCAGCAGCCGGCGGCGGTTCCAACACATCCGCCGGCCGCGCACCCGGTTTCATGCAGTTTCCTTCCATCAGCCCCGACGGAAAAACCATCGTCTTCTCGTGGGCGGGTGATTTATGGGCCGTGCCCAGCGGTGGCGGCATGGCTGAACGCATCACCACCAGCACCAGCGACGAAGAACGCTCGGCCTTCAGCGCCGATGGCACCATGCTCGCCTTCGACAGCGAACGCGACGGGCCCAAAAACCTGTACGTGATGCCGGTGACGCGCGGCGCCGCGCACCCGACCTTCGGCGAGCCCCGACGCGTGACCATCAGCGATCGCCCGCAGGCGCTCGGCGGCTTCACGGCCGATGGCAAGCGGCTGGTCTTTTCGACCGGTCACGAGCCGGCGATCTATCGCTCGGCCCGCATGTACAGCGCACCCATCGACGCGCCCGCCGGCGGCGGGAGCGTCATGACACGCCTGACCGAGGCCTTCGGCACGCAGGCGCGCGGCACGCCCGATGGCAAGGCCGTGCTCTTCACCCGCGGCCGCGTGGACCCCACCCGCCCGCGCTACACCGGTTCGGGCAACACCGACCTGTGGCAACTCAATACCGGCGACGGTTCGTTCAAGCGGCTCACCACCTTTGAGGGGCAAGATGCCGATGCCTTTGGCCTGCCCGATGGCTCGATCGTGTTCGTCTCCGGCCGCGACGGGCAGAACAACCTCTATCGCCTTCGCGCCGGAGCGTCAGACTCGGACGCCGGCGCAGTGGAAGCGATCACGTCATTCAAGCCGGGCGGCGAGGCGGCCGGGGCCAAACTTGGCGCCACCACGATCTCGCACGGCGTGCGCGACCTGGCCGTCGCCAACGGCGGCACCACGGCCGTGTTTGTGGTGTGGGACACGCTCTACACGCTCGATCTAAAGACCCCGGGCGCCAAGCCCGCGTCTGTCAACGTGACCGTCGCGGGCGACACTGGCCAGCTTGATTTCACCCGCGCCAACATCGGCAAGCAGGCGCGCGAAGCAGCACTCTCGCCCGACGGCAAAACCATGGCCGCCGCGGCTCGGGGCGAGATCTTCGTCCGCTCTTCGGAAAAAGACCGCCCCACGCGCCGCGTGACCAACTCGGCCGCCAAAGACGGCGGGCTGGCGTGGTCGTCCGATGGCCGCATGCTCTACTTTGACAGCGATGCCAGCGGCGTGAGCGGCATTTACGCCGCAACCGTGGTGATGTCGCGCGAGGACGTGGCGCCCGAGCCCAAGGACGCCGTGAAGGAGCCGGCCAAAGACGAAGCCAAGAAAGACGAAGCCAAGAAAGACGAAGCCAAGAAAGACGAAGCCAAACCCGACGACGCCAAAAAAGACGAGACAAAGGACGACAAGAAAGACGACAAGAAGAAGCCCGACGAGGGCAAGCGCTGGGCTGAGTCGCTCACGTTCGCGACCGCTCCCATCTTCACCCCCGACGGCGTCGAAACCACCACGCCGCGCCCTTCGCCCGATGGCAAGCGCATGCTGGTGACGCAGAAACTTGGCGATCTGGTGCTGCTGAACCTTGACGACAAAGGCCAGATTGTGCCCGGCAGTGCCCGCACCATCTATGGATCGTGGAACGAGGCCGACGTGCAGTGGACGGCCGACTCGCGCCACATCATTTACGCAGTTGAGGACCTGAACTTCAACAGTGATATCTGGCTGCACGACCTTGACGCAGCCGCCGGCACGCCCGAGGCCGCGCCCGTGAACCTCACCCGCCATCCAGACTTTGATCACGCCCCGCGCCTCTCGGCCGATGGCAAGGTCCTCGTCTATCTCTCCGACCGCGCCAGCGACTCTAACGGTCGCGATGACATTTACTACGTCTCGCTCGACCGCTCACTCGACGGCCTGCGCCCCTACGAACTCGCCGAGTACTTCAAGGACGCCGCCGAAAAAGCCAAGAAGCGCAAGCCCCTTGGCGCCGATGCCAAACCCGAGCCGAAGAAGGACGCAAAGAAAGACGACGCCAAGCCGAATGAGGCCAACGCCGACGAGGCCAAGAAAGACGAACCCGCCGCAGAGAAGAAGGCCGACGACAAGAAAGACGGCGAAAAGAAAGACAGCGACAAGAAAGACGACAAGAAAGACGCCGGACCCTCGCCCACCAAGCCGCTGACGTTCGACTCCGCCGATGCCTGGAAGCGGGCCCGCAAACTCGTGGATATCGGCGGCGATGCCGACGCCGGGCAGTTGCAGATCACCCCCGCGGGTGATCGCATCATCTTCTCGGTGGGTGCTGAGGCCGCCGGCGGCACGCCCTCGCTGGTGAGTGTTGATTACAAAGGCGCCGAACGCAAAACCGTCGCCACGGGCGCTGCGGGCAACGTTTCGGTCTCCCTCACCGGCGACAAGGTCATCTTCGTGCAGGCGGGCGACCCCGCAATCGGCAAGCCCGTTGGCGGTGAGGTTGAGAAGCTCCCCATCGATGCACCGGTGGTGATCGATGTGGCGGCTCAGCAGCGCCAGAAGTTCCTCGAAGCCGCCCGCACCATCGGCTCAAAGTTCTATCACCCCACCCTCAAGGGGCTCGATTGGACGGCCCTGACCGCCCGCTACCTCTCACTCGCCGAGCAAACCCGCACCGACCCCGAGTTCAACCGCGTCTTCCTCAACATGCTCGGCGAGCTCAACGGCTCACACCTGGGCATCACCGGCGGCCGCAACACGGCCGGCGCGGGCGAGCCCTGCGGTTACCTCGGCATCGATGTTCGCCCCGCGCCCGGTGGCTATGAAGTCGCCCGCATTCTCGCCGGCGGCTCGGCCGACAAGCCCGCCCTCCGCAACAGCCAGCGGCTTGTCGTGGGCGATGTCATCACCGCCATCAACGGCCGCCAACTCGGCAGCGGCACAACGTTCGACGGCCCGCCCGCCATCGACTTGCTCTCTGCCCTCGCCGGCACGCCGGGGCAGGACACGCTGCTCTCGGTTCGACCCGCCACCGGCGCGGCCAAATCGGTCCTCATTGTCCCACAATCCGGCGCGACTGACACCCTCACCCGTTACGCCGACGAAGTCGCCCGCAACACCGCCAAGGTGAGCGAGCTCTCCGGCGGCAAGCTCGGCTACCTCCACATCCGCGGCATGGACCTCGCCAGCGTCCGCGACTTTGAGCGCGACCTCTTCGCCGCCGCCGATGGCAAGCAAGGCCTCATCATTGACGTGCGCGACAACGGCGGCGGCTCCACCGCCGACATCCTGCTCTCATCACTCACCGCCCCCCGGCATACCTATACCGTGCCGCGCGGCGCAGACCCCAAGGCCGTGCCCGCCGATGCCTACCCGCGCGATCGCCGCCTCATCTACGGCTACAACCGCCCCCTCAACGTGCTCATTAACCAGAACTCCTTCAGCAACGCCGAGATCTTCGCCCACGCCATCAAAACCATCAAGCGCGGCACACTCGTCGGCACCGCCACCTACGGCGGCGTCATCTCGACCGGCGCGTTCACCCTCATCGATGGAAGCACCGTCCGCCTCCCCTTCCGCGGCTGGTATCTGCCCGATGGCGCTGATCTTGAAAACAACGGCGCCAAGCCCGATGTGGATGTTGAACGCCTGCCCCAAGACGAAGCCGCAGGCAAGGACGTGCAGCTTGAAGCGGCCGTGAAGGAACTGATGGGCCGGGTGTGATGCCCGCTACAGCGTCCGCGACCGGACCAAATCGCCCGATGCAAAACGATCACCGCCCCAGCACAAGGCCGGGGCGGTGTCTTTCAAACATGAACTAAAACCCGACCGCAGGCATCGGGCGTTTGGTTGTTTACTTCTCCTGAGTCTTGGCATCGGTCAGGGCCGAGCTGCTCGCCTTCGAGAGCGCCTTGGCCTTCTCAAGGTGATCCGCCACGATCACTCGCATCTCGACGAGGTGCTGCCGCACTTCATTGCTCTTGGCGGCCTTCATCAGGTTCTGGTCGATCATTGCCAATGCCTCGGTGTGGCACTTGATGGCCGACCGCACATAGGCCGTCTGGAACTCGTCGCCATCGAGCCGCGCCAGGGTCGTGAGAGCATCGACGCCCTTCTTCTCGATCGTCTCAACCATCGCCGTGCACGAGGGCTCGATGCCGAGCTTGCTGCTCAGCTTCATCGTGTCGAAAAGGTGCTTGCCGTGCATCTCTTTCATCATCTTGGCGTAGCCGGTAGCCCGCGAGTCGAGCACTTCCTGCTTCGCGATCGAGGCCGCCACAATCTCGTTGAGGTCAACGGCCATGATCGCCGCCAGAATCTCAGCGTCGCTGGTCGCGGCGCTCAGTGCCCAGTCGGACTTAATATCACGATCGCGATTGGCCGCAGTCACGAAGGCCTTGTCGGCGTCGCGGCGCTGCATCTCGGTGGGGTTGTCGGTGGGCTGCCGGCGGGCTTCGGGGCTCATCGCAACGCCATTTTGATCCCGGTAGGTGGTCGACGGGGTCCGGGTGTCGGCTGGGGTGTTGTGGTTAGCCGGGTGATTATCGGTGGGCTGATTGCGAGCCTCGGGGCTCTGTGCCACGCCCTCACCGCTGGGGTTTAGAGTCGTGCGCGTTGTTGAAGTCGTGACGTTGCCGCGATCGGTGTAGTCATTGCGAGAGCCGTTGTAGTTGTTGTAGTCTCGCTGCGTCGTGTACGCATAGGGCCGGGCCTCATCACGCCTGGCCTCCAGCGGGTTGTCGGTGAGTTGTCGCTGGGCCTCGGGGCTCATGACCACGCCCTCGCCCTTCGTGTTGGGGCCGCTGCGCGTCGGCAGTGGAGATAGAGCGCCGCGCTGGTCAGTGCTGCTGCGATCCCAGTTGGACTGGCTGGATCGGCTTGCGTCGTACGGCTGGTTGTAGGTCTGGTTGGCGCTGGCGGTGCGTGAGGTCGAAGTGCCATCACCGTTCCATGTCGTCGTCGAGCCGGTGGTCACCGTGCCGCCATCGCGACGGGCGGTGTCTTCGGGCATGTTGGACGTGTTGTAGTAGACGCCGTCGCGATAGGTTCCATCGCGATAGATTGAATCCTGCCGATTACCGGAGTATCGAGCCTGATCGCTGGAGCGATACTGATCGTTGTACCGATCGTCGATGTAGCGCCCATCCGCCCTGCGCTCGTCATACCGAGCCGTGCGGTACGAATCGGAGCGGGTCTGGCCGTCGTAGTAGCCCGAAGTCTGCTGATCGGCGGACCGCTCCATGCGGGTGTTTGACCGGTCGTCATTGTTGCGGGCGTACGAGCGATCGTTGTTGGCGCATCCGGCACACGCCAAGAGGAATGCGATGGTGCACGCGGGTGCTGCAACCGCTGAGGCAAAGGTATGGACTTTCATTCTGGAGCCTTTCAAAGTGGGATTCAAGGAAGTCGTTCCACGGGATCAGGTCGTCCTCAGTCGAAGGTCCCAATCACAAGAGTCTTCGTCGTTGTCACCAGTACATTGGGCCGCGAGTGTGAACGCGGGGCGAACGCGCGGTGAATTGCGGGTCATAGCAGCAAACTTCTTGAGGTATTGCCCTTTTTTCCTTCTGCGGGCTCAGGCCGAACTCCCCAAATCCCCTGCCTTCTAAGCAAGTTTGCTTACTTGTCGCGGCCGCTTAGCCTCGCTCCACGTCCGCCCATCGCACCAACCTGTTTGACCCTTTCCTGCTGGTTCGTGCTCGCGCTAGCGCTAACCAAAGCCATGCCCGGAGCGCGGCACGGCACGGCACGGCACCGTGAGCGTGCAAACGCGGCCAACGGTGGCGGTTTCGTCGAAGCAACAGCGTCACCTGCGATTTGATTCAGAGTTGATTCACAGAACCGGCAGGCGTCCCAGCCCGCTCACGGCTTCCATTCACGCTCGCGCCGCGCTGCCTCGATAATCCGCTCAGCCGTCCGCACATTCGCCAGCCCCGCTTGCGCATCAATCTCCGGCCGCGTCCCCATCCGCACCGCCGACAGGAACGACTGAATCTCGGCCACAATCGGTTCCTCGTCATCGATCTTGAGGTTCTCGATATTGACAAGATCAGCCCACTTCAGGCTCGTCAGGTCTTCGCCTCGGCGCACGTTCTCGCGAACCTCGCGCATCTGCGTTTCATTGGCCGTGCGACGGATCACGATGCCGCTCCTGGCCGCGTAGTCGATCTTCACGTAGGCGTTTTCACCCGTGATGCGAGTGACTCGCTCGGTCTTGAGCGCCAGACGGCTGCTCGTCACGTTTGCCACGCACACACCCTGCGGCTGGCGGAACACCAGCCGCGCGTTGCAGATGTCTTCGTGCTCGGTGATCACCGGCACACCGCTGGCATAAATCTCGTCGGGCTCGCGACCGCCCATAAGCATGATGATCACATCCAGGTCGTGGATCATCATGTCCATCACAACGCTGGTATCCACCGAGCGGAACGTCATCGGCGAAACCCGCGAAACCTCCATGAAGCGCGGCAGGATCGACTTGCCGCCATCGGTATCGCGCTGCAGGGCCCGCATGATGGGGTTGAACCGCTCGATGTGCCCCACCATCAGCACCGCGTTGCCCGCCTCGGCAGTCTTCTTGATCTTCTCAGCCTCTTCGGCGCTGCCCGCGAGGGGCTTCTCGATCAGGCACGCCACGCCCGCGCTCAGGAGCGGCGCGGCCATGGGGAGGTGATACGTTGTGGGCACCGCCACCGAGACGACATCCACGCCCGCGCGGATGAGGTCTTCCACGTTGCTGAAGCCGCGGCAGTTGTAGTCTTCGGCGATGGCGCAGCGACGGTCCTCGTGGCTGTCGACCACACCGACGAGTTCGGTATCGGGAAGCTGGGCATACACACGGGCATGGTGGCGACCCATTCGACCCACGCCGACAACGCCAGCGCGGAGTTTTCGTTGACCAAGAGGTGGAGGCATGAAGTGTCCGCTATAGATGAAGGAGGCGGTAGTCGCGCCCAAAGTCCGCCGGCTCAAGCCGGGCGACGGGGCACTTGTGCGGGTTCGATCAGGCCGTCGTCTTCTCAAGCCACGCCGACAGATCGGCCTCGCTCTTCAGACCCACCATCCTGCCAACCACCTGCCCGCCCTTGAAGACCAGAAGTGTGGGAATCGACTGAATCCCGTTCTTGGCGGCCATCTCGCGGTGCGCTTCGATATCCATCTTGCCGACCTTCACACGACCGGCAAACTTGTCCGCAAGCTTCTCGACCGTTGGCGTCAGCATCTTGCACGGGGCGCACCACTCGGCCCAGAAATCCACAAGCACCGGCGTGGGGCTCGAAAGCACCTCGGCCTGGAAGTTGTCGTCGGTGAACTCTTTGAGGTTTGCACTGGCCATCTGAAATCTCCATATCTCACGGGCGGGCACAGGCCCGCACGAATACCGACTGACTGGCCCGGGCAACGCACCGCCCGGGAACCCCGAGGAAGGCCCGGGGGAAGGGGCGATACTACGTCGCACAACACCCCAGCGTGGCCAACTGGTCGCGATCGCTCGCGTGATTCGGCTCTCATGCGAGGGCCCTCATCATATCGACCACCATCTATATACGTTCGCCAGCGGCCTAAGTTCGCCACCGCCCGCGGCACCCTTCGGCAGAATGCCTAAGGCCGATCCCTCGCCGATTGGGGCCCGTTCGCAAGCGCGAACCGCTCCGCCCGCCAACATGGCGAACTCTCGCACACGCTCTGCAAAGACCTGCAACCGTGTATCGCCGCGCGCCGTATGGACGGCTGTGCCCGCGCGATATCGCCCGCGGCACGACAATCTGACGTTCCCGTCTCTGGCCTGGCCCGGTGCAGCGCTTGTGATACTCTTGGCACCCGCCCTCATCTGATCCACATTGCTGGATCGCACTCATTCCCACGAGTGCTCTGCCGTCGCAGGCCGACAACCTGAGGTCCCCCATCCGCACGAAGCTCCCGCTCCGCCGCGACACGACGGCCACCGCCGTCGCGCCAGCGTCAAGCGATGATCCTGCGCGGTGGCTGGGACTCACCGCAGCGACACGCGGCCTTTCTGGTGTTCCGTCCGCAGCATCCGTCGCCCTTCCGGGTTCACCAACCCGTGGAGCAGTCTCTCGCGCCCACAGGAGGCCGAAAGATGGATGCTCGGCGGAACGTCGGAGAGGGCCTTCTTGGGGTGGCGGCACATCTCGCGCCGCCCCTCACGCTCCCGCTCTCTCTCCGCGCGCTCCTTCTCCCACCACGCTCCTCCGTGCGTCGCTGCGCCGTCCGCCTGTTCGCTCGGCGCATGAGGTTCCGGATGTTCCGGGTTCTCATCGCTGTTCATCGCGCGGCGGGGGTGCTGCGCTCACGCACAGTCATACCCATGCCGCGCCGGGCAAGCCCCGCCCCTGATCGGGCGCGGCCTGTCCCATAAGGAGGCTCTGTATGAACGCCCGTCGTGCCTTCACCGTTATCGAACTCGTCGTCGTCATTCTCGTGTGTCTCGTGATCGCGGGCCTGCTGTTGCCCGCCACGGGTCGCCCGGGCCGCCACAATTCCCGCCAGATCAAGTGCGGCACGCAGGTCCGCAACATCGTGCAGGCCTGCTTCACCTTCGCCACCAGCAACAAAGAGCAGCACCCGCTTCCCAGCCAACTCGATATCGCCGGCCAAACCCTGCCCAGCGAAACCGACGGGGTCGCGGACACCCGCAAAGACACCACCGGCAACATCCTCGCCATCCTCATCCAAGGCGGCGGCATCAGCCCTCAAATCTGCGTCACACCTCAGGAGGCCTCCACAGCCGTTCGGATCGACGAGGGATACGAATCGACGAGCCCGACCGGCACGGTGAAGCCCATGAACGCACTCTGGGACCCCAAGTTTGCCGGCACGCCCGACCAAGGCGGCAACGCCCAATCACTCGCGCCCCGCACTGCCGGCATCGGCAACAACTCGTACGCACACTGCCCTCCCTTCGGCGGCAAGCGCGCCCGCTGGACCTCCTCCGCAAGCACGACCGAAGCCGCGTGGGGCAATCGCGGCCCGGGCTATCAAGGAACCACCGCGAGAGGTAAAGACTGGACGCTCTCTGCCGCGGGCCAGATTCCTCCCGGCGTAGATTCGATCACCCTTGCCATCCACGGCGGCCGCAAAACCTGGGAGGGTAACATCGGCTACAACGATGCCCACGTCGAGTTCGAAACTCGACCCGACCCAACCACCATCACCTACCGGCGCGCCGGTGCCCGCGCCACTGCCGCGCCCGACAACCTTTTCGTGGACGAAACCGACGACATCACCCGCAACGGCGATACAGACCCGGACTCGCTCGTTGGCTCCAATCAGTTCCTCGCCATGATCTCGCGCATCGATGCCGCCGTGCTCGCCGACGCCGTGCCCACGCTCAAACTCTTCAAAGACTGACCGCTCGTGAAGACACCCCCCAACTCCACAAGCACACACGCGCACGACGACACGCCACGGCCGAATCCGGATAAAACCGAATCCGGCCCTTCGACCTCACGCTCGGTTGTTCCGCTTCATCCCCCCGGGCGCAAGCCCGCGCTCCTCACTGGTCGCGCAGCGCCATCGCCACCAGCCGGTTGCACAGCGCCGGCGTCTCGATCCCGCCATACCGCGCCGCCTTCGGCACCAGCGAGTGATCCGTGAACCCCGGCGTCGTGTTCACCTCCAGCAGCCACGCAATCCCGTCGCCATCAAGCATAAAGTCCGTCCGCGCGATGTGGCGAATCCCCATCGCCTTGCACAGCCGCGCCGTCTGCTTCTTGATCTTCTTGATTGTCGCCTCCGGCACGTCGATCTGATTCTCCATCAGATACTGCGTGTCGTCGCGCGTGTACTTCGCCTCGTAGTCATACAGCCCCTGCTTGGGCCGAATCTCAATCACCGGCAACGCCTCGCCATCAATGAACCCGACCGTCAGCTCGCGCGCCCCCTTGTCGCCCCCCACCTTGGGCTCGATCATGTACGGCCGCTGCAACCCGCCGGCCTGGTCTTTCTTCACGGCCTCGACCGCCGCGGCGTATTCAGCCCGGCTGGTGCACACATGCAGCCCGATTGTCGAGCCCTCGTGAATCGGCTTGATGACCACCGGCAAGGGCGACGGGCACACACTATCGCGCGTGCTCAGCACCCAGAACGCCGGTGTGGGAATGCCCAGTTCGAGCGCCACCTGCTTGGTGTGAATCTTGTCCATCGCGGCCCGCGAGGCCCGCGCGTTCGAACCTACAAACGGCCGTCTCCGCGCCGCGCCGGCCCCCCCCGACTCAGCGGACTCCAGCAAATCCTGCAGCGGCCCGCCTTCGCCCCACGGCCCGTGCAGATACGGAAACACGACGTCGCCCGGCATTTCAGCGATCTCTTTGGCCGTCGGCTGATCGATAATGTTGAGCGTCACCTCATACTCACCGCCCGCGCGCAGCGCCTCGGCGATGCCCGTCGATGACTTGATCGA
>Ga0105047_10017711_pt1 | contig 11081 bp, 11 predicted proteins | sample MAT04_FD_78384 | JGI IMG/M metagenome (GOLD analysis project Ga0105047, IMG submission 78384) | Freshwater microbial communities from Lake Fryxell liftoff mats and glacier meltwater in Antarctica - MAT-04 (megahit assembly) | ecosystem: Environmental > Aquatic > Freshwater > Ice > Liftoff...
GAAGGTCGGCCCATCACCCTCCCCGACTCGATGCAGGCCGTCGTTGTGCGTTCCTATGGCCCGGGCTTTGATGGCCTCGCGCTCGCTGAGCGCCCAGTTCTCCCGCCCGTCAGCGACCAGGTGCTCCTCCGCGTTGCCGCTTCTCCGATCAACCCAAGCGACCTCAGCTTCGTCCAGGGCCAATATGGCGTGCGCAAACCATTGCCGGCCGTCGGTGGATTTGAAGCATCCGGCCTGGTCGTGGCTGCTGGCGAAGGCCCGGCCGCCCAGCGTCTGCTTGGCAAGCGGGTGGCCGCCCTCTCCGGCGGCGACAACGATGGCGCCTGGGCAGAGTACATGCTGGCCTCGGCCGCGTTCTGCGTGCCGGTTCCGGACGACATCGGGGACGAAGCCGCTTCCGCGTTGATCATCAATCCGTACACCGCCTGGGCCCTGGTCGATCTCGCTCGCGCGGCCGGGACGCAGGCCATCGTTCAAACCGCCGCCGGGAGTGCGCTCGGCCGGATGATCCAGCGCCTGGCCGCAACGCATGGGATCGCCTGCATCAACGTGGTCCGCCGCCCCGAGCAGGCCGATGCGCTGACCAAGGCGGGCATGGCGCCCACGCTATGCAGCGGAGCGGCCGACTTTGACACCCAGCTCGGCACGTTGTGCAAAGCCCTCGATGCGCGGATCGCCGTCGACGCCGTGGGGGGCGCGCTGACCGGACGGGTGGCCCGGGCCTTGCGCCCGGGCGGGCGGGTCATCGTCTACGGCGGACTGTCCGGCGAGGAGCCGCGGATCGGGGTGGACCAGCTCATTTTCCGGGACAAGAAGCTCGAGGGCTTTTGGCTGTCATCCTGGCTGCCCGGCCGGTCTACGGATGAACTTACCCAGTTGGCGGTCGAGATTCCGGCGCTGGCCCGCGACACCCTCAGCACGGACACCCGGACCCGATATCCGCTCGCCCGCTTCCGCGAGGCCCTGAGCGATTACGCCGGGCAGATGTCGGGCGGCAAGGTGCTCTTCGTCCCGCAAGCCGGCGGCTAGCGTGGAAAAATCCCCGGAAGAACGAAGTCCTCGTCCCGGCGCACGCCGGGACGAGGACTTCGTTCTTCCGGGAAAACACTACAGCGCGGCCTTCACGACCTTGGTCAGCGACTCGGCCTTGAGCTCGCTCAGCGACAGACACACGCCCTCAAGGTTCTCAGCCAGCTTGCGGGCCAGACCCTGATCAAAGGCGACGTGCTCCATGTTGATGACGATCGAGCGAATCTTTTCCTCCGCGATCTGGTTGGCCATCTGATACGCCTCGACCTGGGGCGGAAGGTTGCTCATGCTCACATTGCCCGCGCCATCGGTCAGGATGATCAGCAGCGGGAGCACCTCCGGCCGCAGTCGCAGTTCCCGCATGATCACGTGATACGACAGGGTGAGCCCGGCCGTGAGCGGCGTCTTGCCGCCGACCGGGATGTCGCGCAACGCCTTCTGGGCCAACTCGACCGACGAGGTCGGCGGCAGGATCAGGGTGGCGCTGTTCTTCTGAAAGACGATCAGCCCCACCCGGTCGCGGCGCTGATAGGCGTCGGTCAGCAGCGACATGATCGCGCCCTTGGTCGCCTGCATGCGCTCGGCCACAGCCATGCTCCACGACGCGTCGACGACAAAGATGATGAGGTTCGACACCCGCTTCACGCGCACCTTGCGCATGAAGTCCGGGCGTTTGATGTGAAACGCGCGGGGCTTCCCGCCCGGGACGAGGGCGGCCTCTTCCTTGCGCTGGCGTTGATACGGCGCAGCCGTCCGCATCGTCGCGTCAAAGGCCAGATCCTCGACCCGGCCATGCATGGGCCGCGACTGGATGTAGCGCCCGCGCTTGCGGTCGGTGCGCGTGGTCGAGCGCCGGCCCGCCGCATTGCGGGTCAACTTGTCGAGGGGTGTATTCAGTTTTCGCGCTCGAAACTCTTCGCCGAGCGCGGTCTTGTTGCCGCCTTGAAAATCCTGCGCGCTTTGCGGAGCCTGCGGCACGGTCTGTTGCATGGGCTCCGCGGGACTGGACGATGTTTCCGGATTCTCGTTCAGCCCCGTTTCACTTTTTTTGAGGCGTCCTGCTGCTTTCCCTGCTGGGATTGTTGATCCTGAGCCTGCTGCTGCTCCATCTGGCTTTCGATCTGCTGCAGTTTGTCGCTCAGCACGCTCATCGCCTGCTCGGTGTCCTGGAAGGGATGCCGCTTGAGCCGATGCGGCAGAGCGAGCTCAGCCGCCAACAGGATGTCGTTCTCGGTAATCGATTCGCGCTTCTGGAACGCCGCGTGGGCGCGGGCCGCCCGCAGAATGACCAGGTCGGCCCGGTGCCCATCCACGCCCATCTGGGCCATCAGGTTGGCGATCGTGGCCAGGTCGCGACCGGAGTGCTGGACATTCGGCAGCCGCTCACGCGCCTCGGCGATCTCGAGCGTGAGCTCCGCCTCGCTGGGCTCCCAGGTCTTCATGAACTGGGCCGAGTCGCCCTCAAAAGCGAGGTTGCGCTCCAGAATCCGGACCCGGGCGACGGGATCCTTGATGCTCAGGATATCGACGCACAGGCCAAAGCGATCGAGCAATTGCGGGCGCAGGTCGCCCTCCTCGGGATTCATCGAGCCGATCAGCACAAAGCGAGCCGGATGACTGAAGCTGATGCCCTCGCGCTCGACGACGTTGACGCCCATCGCCGCGACGTCCAGGAGCAGGTCGACCACGTGGTCATCCAGAAGGTTGACCTCATCGACATACAGCACGCCCCGGTTGGCCGCCGCCAGCACGCCGGCCTCGAAATGCTTCTCGCCTTTCTGGATGGCCTTCTCGATGTCGAGCGTGCCAACCACCCGGTCCTCGGTTGCGCTGACGGGCAGGTTGACGAAGCTGGTTTTGCGTTTGAAGATCCGGGGCTTGTCGCCGCGCTCGATGCGGGCGCGCAGGGTCTCGGGAAAGGAAGCCGGGACGCGCGGATCGGAGAAGAACGGATCGCCCTCGAAGACTTCGATCTCCGGAAGCAGGTTGGCCAGCGCGCGGGCGGCCGTCGATTTTGCGGTGCCGCGCTCGCCGCGGATGAGCACCCCGCCGATCTGCGGGTAGATGGCGTTCAGGATGAGAGCGCGCCGCATGCGCTCCTGTCCAACGATCGCGGTAAAGGGAAACAAGTTTGCCATGAATCAGTGTATGACGGACCGGAAATAGGTGATGGTTTCGCGCAGGCCATCCTCGAGCGGGATTTTGGGCTCCCAGCCCAGAATGGCGCGGGCGCGGGTGATGTCGGGCCGGCGGCGCTGGGGATCGTCGGCGATGCGCTCTTTCCTGGGTTGAACGTAGATGGCCTGGCTCCTGCATTCGGGACCGGCGGCCTTGAGGACGGCCTCGGCGAATTCGGTCATCGTCATCTCGCGCGGATTGCCCACGTTGACGGGCATCTACTCGTCCGACATCAGCAGACGCAACATGCCCTCGACCAGATCGCTGACATAGGTGAATGAGCGGGTCGCCGTGCCGTCGCCGTAGATCGTCACGGGCTCGTTCTTGACCGCCTGCTTGACGAAGTTGGGCACGACCCGGCCATCGTTGAGGTCCATCCGCGGGCCGTATGTGTTAAAGATGCGGATGATCCGGGTGGGCAGGCCATGTCGGCGGTGATAGGCCATCGTCAGCGCCTCGGCGAAGCGCTTGGCCTCGTCGTAGACCGAGCGCACGCCGGTGCAGCTCACGTTGCCCCAGTAGCTCTCCTTTTGCGGATGCTCGAGCGGATCGCCGTAGACCTCGCTGGTGCTGGCCTGCAGAAAGCGGGCGCCCTTGACCCGCGCGAGCTCGAGCGCATTGCGCGTGCCGTGCGAGCCGACCAGCATGGTCTCGATCGGATTGTCGAGATAGCCCACCGGGCTGGCCGGCGAGGCCAGGTTCATCACGGCGTCCAGCGGGCCTTCATAATCCAGGCCGGGGATGATGTCGCGCTCGACGAGCTGAAAGTTGGGATTGGCCGACAGATGGGCGACATTGGCCCGCGAGCCGGTGATGAAGTTATCGACCGCGATGACCCGATGGCCGTCCTTCAACAGGCGCTCGGACAGATGCGAGCCGATAAAGCCCGCCCCGCCGGTGATCAGGACATTCATGACTTGGCCGCCTTGGCTTCCTTGCTGCCGATCCGGACCAGTTGAACCTGGCCCTGATAGCCCTTCTCGGCCTCATCGCCGAGCGAGAGCTTGCCGGTTCCGAAGTAGCCCTGGCTGCCGGTGCTGAAGGTCTTGGCGTTCAGCAACATGCTACCCACTTCCTCGCCGTTCACGACGAACTTGACCAGTACAGTATTCTTGGTTTCAGGCATAAAAGTCGATGATACCTGAGAGGCAGGATGGGCTGCATCTTTGGGACGGAGCCCATCGGAAGCACCTTGCCCCGAAAGCCAAATGGCCCGCCCCGGCGTACGCCGGGGCGGGCCATTTGGCTTTCGGGTTAACTCCTAAAACAGCCCCTCAACCGACAGATAGCGCTCGCCGGTGTCGTAGCAGAAGGTCAGGACTGTGCTGCCGGCTGGGATCTCGGCCAGCTTCTTCGCCACGGCTGCCAGCGACGCGCCGGACGAGACGCCGATGAAGATGCCTTCCTCTTTCGCCGCGCGCTGGGCCCAGGCGTAGGCCTCGTCTTTGGTGACCTGGATCACGCCGTCCAGAATGGCGGTATGCAGATTGGCCGGCACAAAGCCGGCTCCAATCCCCTGAATCGGATGCGGGCCGGGCGCGCCGCCGCTGATGACCGGCGAGGCGGCCGGCTCAACCGCAAACACCTTCAGGTTCGGCATGGCCGGCTTCAGCACTTCAGCCACCCCGGTGATGTGCCCGCCCGTGCCGACCCCGGTGATGAGGTAGTCCAGCCCCTGCGGAAAGTCAGCCAGGATCTCGCGGGCCGTGGTGCGCTGATGCACCTCGATATTGGCCGGGTTGTCAAACTGGGAGGGCATCCACGCGTTTGGCGTCGACGCCACCAGCTCGGTCGCCTTGGCGATCGCCCCCTTCATCCCCTTCTCACGCGGGGTGAGCTCGAAGGTCGCCCCGTAGGCCGACATCAGCTTGCGGCGCTCGATCGTCATGGACTCGGGCATGACCAGAATAAGCTGATAGCCCTTGACCGCGCAGACCATGGCCAGGCCAATGCCGGTATTCCCCGAGGTGGGCTCGATGACCACCGTGCCGGGTTTGAGCACGCCGCGCTTCTCGGCGTCCTCGATCATGGACAGCGCAATCCGGTCTTTGATGCTGCCGCCCGGGTTGGCCCGCTCGAGCTTCATGTAAACCGTGTGGTTGGACCCAAACAGCCGGTTGAGCCGGACATGCGGGGTGTTGCCGATCGTGTCGAGAATCGAATTTGCTTTCATACGTTATTTTCCTCCGTCGGCCAGCAGGCTGCGCCGGCGCGCGTCCCCCTGGTGATAGACAAGTGAATGGGGCGGCACGCTTTCGATCACCCACACGTTGCCGCCGATGATGCTGTGGTCGCCAATGCGGGTCTCACCGCCCAGGATCGAGGCGTTGGCGTAGATGATGACGTGGCTTCCAATCGTGGGATGGCGCTTGGAGCTGGCCAGCTCCTTGCTCACGCTCAGCGCGCCCAGGGTGACGCCCTGGTAGAGCTTGACATAATCGCCAATTTCGGCGGTCTCGCCGATGACGATGCCGGTGCCATGATCGATGCAGAACCATTCGCCGATCGTCGCCCCGGGGTGAATATCAATCCCGGTTCGCTGATGGGCGACCTCCGCGCACAATCGCGGCAAGATCGGAACGCCGGCGAGGTGAAACTCGTGGGCGATCCGATGGGTGGCGATGGCCTGCAGGCCCGGGTAGGCCATCACGACCTCGGTCAGGCTGCGCGCGGCCGGATCGCCATCATAGATCGCCTGCGCGTCGCGCCACAGCCGTTCCGCCACGACACCCAGGCGTTCCAGAAAGAAGGTCCGGGTCACCCTATCGGCCCGACACGCGTCAAAATCCGGCAGGGGTTCCAACAACTCACGCAGAAGATTCATCGCCCCATCAATGTTGCAGCGCAGATCATCGGCAGTACACGGCTCCGTGTTCCCCACCATCTGGGGAAAGATCAGGTCAAGCGTTTCATCGAGAAAGCGCTCGGTCTGGGCGCGGGAGGGTAGGCCGCGGGTGGTAATCTGCTGCAGTGCCGACAAGTGTCCAATGAGGCGGGCAATTGCATCGTCCATGAGTTCCAAGTGGACAAGTGTCCAGTCGGAAACTGAGAGAAAACTTAGGTGAGACTTAGCGGGTTGGTCGGTGGGCTGGTCAGCCCGCCTACCCAACTGGCCAGTCCAAGACTGGACAGCTACCGGATGACGCATGCCGACCAAGGGCCTACACTTATGTCGCTTGCTGCCACCAGGAGCGCACGAGTCTCCCGGCTGGCACCAACTTCCATGACGAGGGAGGCAATTCATGTCAATATCGGTTGCGCCTGACGCGCCCATTCTCAGAACCCCGGCGCCATCGCGCGCGCACGGAGACATCCTCGTTGACGAGGATCGTTGCAAAGGCTGCGGCCTGTGCGTCGCCGTATGTCCCAAGCACGTCATCGAGCTATCGAGTCGCTTTACCCCGCGCGGCTATCACCCGGCAGCGCTGATCACCTTCTCCGGCGCTCAACCCCAGGAGCACTGCACCGGGTGCATGCTGTGTTCCACCATCTGCCCGGACGCTGCGATTACCGTATATCGGCTCCAGCCGGCCCGGGCCTGAACGTTTACGGAGCTTTCCATGACGAAAGAACTCTGGAAGGGCAACGAGGCCATCGCCGAAGCATGCGTGCGGGGCGGGCTCGAGGCCTATTTCGGTTATCCCATCACCCCCCAAACCGAGCTGCTCGAATACTTGAGCTGGCGCATGCCCGATCTGGGCCGGGCTTTTCTGCAGGCCGAGAGCGAGCTGGCGGCGATCAACATGGTCTACGGCGCCGCGGCCGCGGGCGCGCGGACGATGACCTCGTCTTCCAGCCCGGGCGTGTCGCTCATGCAGGAAGGCCTTTCGTATATCGCGGCCAGCAATGTGCCGATGGTGATGGTCGACATGATGCGCGGCGGGCCGGGCCTGGGCAACCTCGCCCCGACCCAGGCCGACTACTTTCAACTCGTCAAGGGCGGCGGACACGGCGATTATCACCCGATCGTGCTGGCCCCGTCATCGGTGCAGGAAGCGGCCGACATGGCCTACGCCTCGTTTGACCTGGCCGACCGCTATCGGACCATCGTCATCATCGCCGCCGATGGCAACATTGGACAGATGATGGAACCGGTCGAGATGCCGGTCATGCGCGAGCTGGTCCCGCGCGACCGGGGGTGGGAACTGACCGGGAACGTTGGACGTCCGCGGCGGGTTATCCATTCGCTGAACCTGTCGCCAGTGGAGATGGCCAAGATCAACGCCCTGATCCAGGACAAGCAGCGCCTGATCGGGGCCAACGAAGTGCGCTATGCCGAGCGATATGCGGAAGGCTGCGACCTGCTCGTGGTCGCCTTTGGCTCGGCCGCCCGAATTGCCCAGACGGCCATCCGGCAGGCCCGCGAAGCCGGGCTGAACGTCGGCCTGTTCCGGCCGATCTCGCTGTATCCGTTTCCCTCGGAGCGGCTGGCCGCCCTCGCCGCGCGCACGCGCAAGATGCTGGTCTTTGAGTTGAACGCCGGCCAGATGCTCGAGGATGTCCGCCTCGCGACGGGTTCGTCGGCGCCGATCGAGTTCTTTGGGAGGATGGGCGGGGTGATGCCGCTCCCGGATGAGGTCCTTGAAGCGATCCAACTGGCGATGCCGGGGCCGCGGACGAATGGCGTCTACGCGCCCAAGCGGGTCGCCCCCATCGGACTGAACTGACGGCGCGCTGCGCCGCAAGGGAAATTGGCATGACTGAAGAATTGAAGATCGTCTATGAACGTCCGCATGCGCTCACGGAAGCCATCACCCACTACTGCCCGGGCTGCACCCACGGCATCATCCACCGCCTGGTGGCCGAAGTGATGGATGAGATGGGGATCACCGAGCGCACGATCGGGGTGGCCTCGGTCGGTTGCAGCGTGTTCTCCTACAACTACTTCAACTGCGATTTCGCCAGCGCCGCGCACGGGCGCGCGCCGGCGATGGCCACCGGGATCAAACGGGTGCACCCCGATCGGATGGTCTTCACCTACCAGGGCGACGGAGATCTGGCCGCGATTGGCACCGGAGAAATCATCCACGCCGCGGCGCGCGGCGAGAACATCACCGTCATCTTTGTCAACAACGCCATCTATGGAATGACCGGCGGGCAGATGGCGCCCACCAGCCTGCCGGGGATGAAGACGACTTCCTCGACCCGCGGGCGCGACACCAAGACCACGGGCTTCCCGCTTAAGATGAGCGAGATGCTGGCCACGATTGAAGGCGCAGCCTATGTTGTGCGGCGCAGCGTCCACGACCCCGGCCACATCAATCGCACCCGCAAGGCGATTCGGACCGCCTTCGAAATCCAGCAGAAGGGCCTCGGATTCTCGATCGTCGAGATCCTGTCAGCCTGTCCCGTCAACTGGGGAATGACCCCAACCGACGCGCTGCATTACGTCGAGCACGACATGGTCAAGTATTTCCCGCTCGGCGATTTCAAGGTCGCCGACACGGTCAAAGCGCTGTCACGCGGGTAGCCGGCCCGCTGACCCGCAGGCATGTAGATAGCATGGAACATCAAATCGTCATCGCCGGGTTTGGCGGCCAGGGCGTCCTCTTCGCCGGGCAGTTGCTGGCCTATGCGGCGCTCGAAGAAGGCAAGCACGTCACCTGGATTCCGGCTTACGGGCCAGAGATGCGAGGCGGCACTGCCAATGTCACCGTCATCATCTCGGATGATGAGATCGGCTCGCCCCAGGTGCGCAACCCGACCGACGTCATCGTCCTGAATCCGCCGGCCCTCACCCGCTACGCGCCGCTGGTCAAGCCGGGCGGTTGTCTCATCGTCGACGCCACACTGATTGAGCAGCGCGCGGGACGGAGCGACATCCGCGAAATCGATCTGCCCGCCCGCGCCATCGCCCAGGCGCTCGGCTTTCCGCAGATGGCCAACGTTGTGGCGGTCGGGGCGCTGGCGGCCAGCAGCGGCGTGCTCAAGCTCGAGACGCTCGAGCGCGTGCTGATTGCCAAGACCGCCAAACGGCCCGAGATGCGCGAGGCGAACATCGCCGCCCTGCGCCAGGGCGCAGCGGCTGTGACCGTGAGCCAACCGGCCTCCTCATGATGTTTCCTTCCAAGAATGACCACCCCGGCTCCGCCGGGGTGGTCATTCTTGGTTAGTTCAAGCCGCAATCGGCGCGACGGGTGAGGCCGGCGCCATCACCCCGGCCGGCGGCGCCGGCTTGGCCCGCAAGACGCGAAACAGGATGCGCGGGTGTAGCAGCGAGAACGGCGAGCGCAACATCTGCTGCACGTAGAAGAAGCCTTCGGCCACCACATCGTCGTCGGCCTGCGCGCGCAGCACCCGGGTCATGTACTTCTGGAGCAGGCGCACGATCGGGTTTGTCTCGCCCGACGCGGCCCGGCCAGCCTTTTCCAGGCCAGCCCAACGCCGATCCTCGCCAGTGGCCATCATCCAGGCCGGCGTCAGCACCCCCAGCAGTTTCTTCTGGAAGCGCGCGGCAAGGCCATCCAGCGAGCCGACCCCGCGCCAGGCACGCTGAGCACGCAAACAAGCGTCCAGCTCGAGCGCCCCGGCAGCCGCCACCGACATTCCCTGGCCATACACCGGGTTCAGGGCGTAGACGGCATCTCCAAACGCGACAAAGGACTCAAGATGGCGCGGCATCGCCTCGTAGTGGCGCAAGCGGTTCTCGCCTTTGCGGAAGCCGATCGGATCGCCCAGCGCTTTCGCACCCTGGATCGCCTCATACACCCGCGGCGAGGGCAGGTTGCGCGCATAGTCGAGGAAGCCCGCCACGTCGACCGGCGGGTGCTCGCCATCCATGCCGATCATGCACACCTGCCACAATCCACCTTCCATCGGCATGATCAGGGCGCCTCGGCGCCTGTCGGGGGCGGCCGGCATGACATACATCATTTTCCAGTTGTGGCCGGGCGCGGCCTCGTAGTAGCGATTCGAATATCCGGGGTCGGCCGTGACGACGGTCTCATCGGGCGGCGCATAACCGAGCATCTTCAACCATTCGGGAGCCTTAGATTCGCGCCCGCTGGCATCGACGACGAAGTCCGCCTCGATGTGAATCTCGGTGGCGCCGGGAGCGCTCCGGTCGCGCAGGCGCACGCCCGTCGCCCGTTTGCCGGCGGCGTCGGCCAGCAGCCCAATCGCCTCATGCTCCTGGATCACCGTCAGCCGGGGGTGGCCGCTGAGACGACAGAAGAGGGTGAACTCGATCAGCGGGCGGCTGGCGCACAACCCGCTCAGATCTGAGGCGTACGGCCCGCGGCGCCAGCGCCCAAAAACGTTGAAGGCAAAGTCGGCGCCCATGTTGACGACGACGGCCCCGCCGTCAATGAGTTCCTGGCGAAAGCCCGGGAAGAGCTGCTCAAGGGCGTTCAGACCCCGAAGCATGAGCGCGTGGGGCTGGCGGCCCTGGGGCACGCCCTTGCGCGGTTGCGGACTGTCGGGCAGCCGGTCGCGCTCAACAATGGTGACCCGCCCGAAGTGGCGCAGCAGCACCTGGGCGACGGCCAAGCCGCCAACGCTGCCGCCGATCACGACTGCGTGGCGGGTGTTCTCGACCTGCTTCATAAACTGATTGGTTGTCATGTCCGTTCTCCTGAATCTCACCTGGTATGCGAAGGAGTGTAGGGATTTGAAGCGCGCAGCCCTCGCACAAAGGGGCGGCTTTCTCTCGCGTCGGTTGGCTGGCGAAGGCGGCAGGTTCTGCAAGAAACCTCGCGGGTAGGCGCCAGCGTTTTGCGCCTGAATAGGACCTGTGGCGCATACCCGCGAGGTTTATTCACGCTTCGATGCCCAATCGACCGGCGGGCGGTGGCCAATCGTCGAATCCCGGCCCCACCCCGGTGATAACATCGTGACGCCCGGCCGGCCCGCCATCGCCGCTGCGGGCATGGAAA
>Ga0105047_10017713_pt1 | contig 11081 bp, 8 predicted proteins | sample MAT04_FD_78384 | JGI IMG/M metagenome (GOLD analysis project Ga0105047, IMG submission 78384) | Freshwater microbial communities from Lake Fryxell liftoff mats and glacier meltwater in Antarctica - MAT-04 (megahit assembly) | ecosystem: Environmental > Aquatic > Freshwater > Ice > Liftoff...
CGGCAAAGAAGTCGTCGCCAAGAGTTTGTTCCTCAACAGCAAGCGCGTCGATCTGCCGTTCGTCCCCGTCAACTGCGGCACACTGAATCAGAACCTCGCCGAATCGGAACTTTTCGGCCATAAGAAGGGCTCCCACAGCACCGCGGACCGGGACCGCAAGGGTCTGTTCGAAGTCGCCCACACCGGCACGCTCTTCCTCGACGAACTCGGCGACCTCGACAAGAACATCCAGGTGAAACTGCTGCGCTTCTTGGAGTCCGGCGAAGTGCGGCCGCTCGGGGCGACCGAGGCGATCTACTCCGATGTCCGCGTGATTGCCGCGACGAACAAAGACCTCAACAAGATGATCGGCGAGGGGAACTTCCGCGAAGATTTGCTCTACCGGCTCAACATGTTCCACATCCACTTGCCGCCGCTGCGCGATCGCAAGCAAGACATCCCCGACCTCGCGGTGCATTTGCTCGCGCTGGTGTCGAAGCGGCCGCTGGAGATGGTCGTCGACTTGCTGACGCCCGAGGCGCTCGGCGTGATGATGGCGTACAATTGGAAGGGCAACATCCGCGAACTGAAGAACGCGATGGAATACGCTTGGATCGTCTCCGGGAATCAACCGATCACGGTCCAGCACTTGCCGATGGAAGTCCGGGCCCGACTGGCGAGCGCGCCGAATTACGCCCCGGCCCTCGCCCGGCCAACGGAAGCGCCCTCGGTGCTGCCGATGCCGGGAAATTTCAACCCGCTACCGAACGGCATGAAAACACTCGCCGATGTGGAGATGGAATACATCCTCGCGATCTACGCCCAGAACAAATTCAACAAGCAATCGACCGCGAACGAACTCGGCATCAGTTTGAAGACGCTCTACAACAAGCTGCACAAGTACGAAGAAGAAAGACGAACCCGGGCGGGGTGAGCGCGGATGCGTCCCGTTCGAGGCGCCAAGCCCAGCCCTTTCGCGCGGCGGTGGAAGGACTTCTCCACCCGTGCAAGAATTCTTCCCGGTGGGGCAATTCGAAGAAAATCTGTCCGCCCCCGGCGGGTTTGCGACCCATCCCGTTACTCAGTCCACTTCGGAGGCGCCGATTGAAGGATTGCGATGCGAGCATGGGAAATCGGGATCATCGGCGGCGGGCCCGGCGGGTTGATGACGGCGTACACCATCCAAAAATGGGCCAATGATCCGTTCCGGATAACTCTGCTCGAAGCGTCGGATCGCTTGGGTGGGAAAATACTCACGCGGCAATTCGACTCGGTATCGGCCCATTACGAAGCCGGTGCTGCGGAGATTTACGATTATTCGCACATGGGCGAAGACCCGCTCAAGGAATTGATCGCCGAACTCGGCCTGCCGATCGCTCGGATGGAGGGGTCCACGGCGGTGGTCGGTGATCGCCCGCTCGCCAATCTCGACGATATGCACGATCGCTACGGCCCGGACGCGGTGAAAGCATTCGCCGAATTCAACCGCCGGGCCAAAGATCGCATCACCCCGCAAGAATTTTACTCCCCCGATCCCGAGGCCGTCGGCGATCCGTCGATCCGCCGGGGGTTCGACGTTGCCCTGAATGCGATTCCCGTTCCCGAAGTCCGGTCGTACGTGGAGCAATTCATCCACAGCGATCTCGCGACCGAACCGGAGAACACGAGCCTCGCCTACGGCCTCCAGAACTACTTGATGAACGATCACGCCTACATGAGCTTGTACGGCATCGCCGGTGGGAATGAGGCATTGCCGCGGGAGTTGGCGAAGCGATTGAACGCCGAAATTCGACTCCGGCATCGCGTCGCATCGATCGAGAAAACGGCCGAAGGCCGAATGGCAGTCACGACGGAGTGCCGCGGGTCGCGCAGCGTGTCCACATTTGATGCCGTGGTCGTCGCTCTGCCGAACGCGGCTATGCGAAACGTCGTCTTCCGCGGGAACCGCCTCGCCTCCGCGATGGCGGAGCACCGCGCCGAATACGATCACCCCGCCCACTATTTGCGGGTGACCATCGCGTTTCGGAAGAAATTCTGGCACGGCAAGTTGAACGAGTCGTATTGCATGCTCGACCAATTCGGCGGCTGTTGTTTGTACGACGAATCGAGCCGCAATCCCGGCGGCGGGTACCCCGTACTCGGCTGGTTGATCGCCGGGGAGGCGGCCGAAGCGCTGGCTGGGCTCAGCGATGAGCAACTGATCGAGAAAGCTCTCGATTCGCTCCCTTCCTACTTTTCGCACGGTCGAGAGTGGATCGTGGAAGGTCGGGTTCACCGCTGGCTCGATGCGGTGAATGCGATCCCGGGCGGATTGCAGGCGCGCACGCTCGATTGGCGCCATCGCCCGGAACCGGTGGATCACCCGAACCTGTTCGCCGTCGGCGACTATCTCTTCGACTCAACGCTGAACGGGGTGCTCGATTCGGCCAACTACGCCGCGATGTGGATCGTCTCGCTTTTGGCCGATACCCCTAAGGAATCTCATGATCGACCCGCCGCTCTCGGTACCCCCCGTGCGATTGCCGACAAATACCGACCTGCCCCCGTCCTGGCCCGCCGGTAGTGTTACGCATCGGGTCGTTTACCGCGTCGAAGTGGGAGCAGCCGGACGGATCCTCGCGGAATTGCCGTTCCCGTTGAACCGCCGCGCCATCGCCTTGCTGAGCGGAGACGCGACGCCCGCCGAGATGGAACTCCTCTCCGTTCCGTTCGAGAATCCCGAGGATGCCGAGTTGATCGCGCGGGTGCGGGAATGGATTGCGGTCGGAGCATCCGCCCCGCAAATGATCACGTTCCAAGGCGCCCAGCTTTTTTGGGGCGCGGGCCGTGCGGCCGTGATCGCCCCACAATCGCGTTTGACCGCCCTCGAGGTTCTTTTGGCCGAATTGGCATATTTCGAATTGGAGATCGGTGCAATCGAGAAGTCCCTCGGCGGGTTTTGGCCCGACCTCGAGGCCGATGCCGGCCCGGCATTCGAACTCGACGAACGCACCCATCGCAATCGGAAGAAGCTCGGAGAACGATTTCGCCAGCTCTTGGGCCTGCGGGCGCGGTTGACGCGCATTCTCCCGTTCGTTCAGACCCCGCACGTCTACCCGCCGACGCTGGCGAGCCAAGTCAGCGAGCGCCTCCGCGAACGCCTGCGTATGGAGCACCGCATCGAGATTCTTCAACAACAACTCGATGTGTTCGAGAGGATTTACGACGCCTGCGGCACTCGCGTCAGCGAATTCACCGCGAGCAAGAAAGGCCACCTACTGGAAATGATCATCATCGTCATGCTGGCCGCACAGACCATGCTCGTGCTATTCGAAGTCCTGACTATCGCGAGGAATTGACCATGCGTTACGCGTCGATCGACGTGCTGCGAACGGTCGCGATCGCGTTGATGATTTTGGTGCACTTCTTGGAGAATCTTTCGGGAGTCACTTGGGCACCGGCGGGGTTGGGTGCTCCGCTATTCGCCTTCTTGTCCGGGCTCAACATCCGAATTTGGACGCTTTCCTTAGAAGCCAAAGGGATCACGGATGAGGCCATCCGGCGGATCGCGGTGCGCCGCGGGTTGTTTCTTTTCGTGCTCGGCATCGCCTTCAACGTCTTGGTTTGGCTCCCGTCGGACACCTTCAATTGGGACGTGCTCACGATGATCGGCACGGCCATGGTCGCACTGGCCTTCCTGCGCGGTTTGCCGTCGGGATTCTTGGCGTTCGTCTGCGCCGTGGTCTTCGTCCTCAGCCCATTTCTGCGCATCCAAGCCGACTACGCGTCGCATTGGACCAACGGCTATTTCGAGTCCGAGACCACACTGCCGGATGTGCTCATCGGCTATCTGTCCACCGGTTACATCCCGCTCTTTCCCTGGATCATCTTTCCCATCGTCGGCCATATCGCGGGTTCTTACCTGTTCCACCGACCCACCGACGGCGAGGCGACCCCGCGCTCGGTTCGACCCCTCGTGACCTACGGCGTATGTTTCCTCGCGATCAGCGTGTTTCTACGCGTGATTCGGGACGCCTTGCCAGATCCGATCCCAACGAAACTGGTTATGGGTTGGACGATGTTCCCGGCATCTCCGGAGTATGTGACGGGCCTCCTCGGAATCGCTTTGGTCTCGTTCGGCATTCTGCACGTCGGCATCGACCGCCGGGATTGCCTCCGCCGAGTTCCGGCCATTCTGAACGTGACGCGGACGATGAGCCAGTACTCGCTCACGGTCTACCTCCTGCACCACATCCTTCACCTCTGGCCGCTGTGGATCTACGGCACCCTCTTCGGTACCGAGGCGACCGAGTTCTGGCACTCGGCCATGCCCGTCGCGGTTTCCGGTCCGCTCGCGTTAGGTTGCTTCGCCGCTTGTTCTGTCTTGTTCCGGCAGATGCGCCGAAGGGAATGGCCGAGCGTCGAAAGCTTGATGCGTTGGCTCTGCGATTAATCGACCGACCTCGCCAAGCCGCGCAAGACAATTCCCCACGGGTTGGCTCTTCAGACGCTTGGGCCAAAAGACCGTCCACTACGCCCGAGTGAGTCGGCCGGTCGGTACACCGAGCCCCACGCTCGGCACATCCGACGGCAGCGGGGTGTCGCTGTCCACGGAGGCGGACACCGGGAGGGCGATCGGCTTTTGCGGGGCACGGATGTCGCCCAAATGGTCATCGAAGAAATCGACCAAGCGCTTGTGGTATTCGTCCGGGGTAATCTGGGGCGCTTGGTTGTGCTTGGCCTTCGGAACCACCCAAAGCTGTTTCTCGGGCGTCTGCACGCGGCGGAACAGAGCCTTGGCCATATCCGGTTTGATGTACGTGTCGGCTTCGCCGTGGATCATAAACACCGGCACCGCGATGTTGCGAGCCGCGCTTCCCACCCAAAGGAACTCGACTTCCCGGCGGGCGGCGGCTGCGCGAATGCCGCCCATGCCGATGTCCCCGTAGAAGAAGTCGGGGCAGAGCTTCTGTAACTTCTTGCGCGGGCTGTAGATCGAGACCCAGCGCCGCATGTACGGCACCATCGTGAGGTAGGTGTCGTAGGCGCCATCGGTGGCGACGCAACGGAAGGACGGGTCTTCGGCCGCGAGGAGGAACGCGATGCACCCACCCTTGCTGATGCCGAAGACTCCCAACCCTCGGCGATCCGCATCGGGACGGGCTTTCAAATACGCCGCGGCGGCGCGGGCGTCGGCCAAATCGAGTGCAGTGACCCATTGAAGCGGGGCGTACTTCGGATCGCAGTCGCTATCGCCCTGATTCCTGGGTTCATAAGCGAACACATCGTAGCCGGCCGCACGGAGTTTCTCGCAGTATTGAACCGAAGACCAACGGTTGGAGCCGAATTCGAGCCCGAAGAGGATCACGCCGCGCCGGTGGCCCGTTCCCTTGAGATAGCAGCCGCGGAGGGCGAGCCCGTCGGGCGCTCGGAAACGCACGTCTTCAGCGTCGACGTCGGGCACGCCACGGGGGACAATGAAAAAGGGCTTTTCTTCGAAAATGCGGACGATTTGTTCCAAGAATTTGCGCCGGTAATGGTACACGGCCCAGTAATAGCCGGCGACGACGACGCACGCGAGGCCGACGAATCCACCGAGCAGGAGCCAACACCAATCGGGCACGCCAGAACTCCGAGTGTAAACCCACGCCGACCAAATGTGACACAAAGAATACGCCCGAGCCGCTGGCTGGGATTTTATAGAACCGGGCCGAATCGTCTTCGGCCCACGCCATCGCTTTGTTCGCCACGAACCTACGTCCCACTTGAATAGCATATCGGGCACGTCTTTGACCATACCTAACCCAAACTCCCCCCTTTCGCAATATTGAACCGACGTGCGTTCCGTCTATGCGGATCACATCGAGAAAGACCCCTTACGGTCCTCACCTGAACCGGCTCAGCTAGATAATTCACCCGCTTGGCGGCATAGGGACGTTGCCGAAGGAGGATTGCGGATGCGCGGGATGGGCTTGGCTCTGTTTGTGGTGCTCGGCATCGTCGCAGGGGCGCGGGCGCAACCGCGACCGGTCGCGATGGAAGATGTGCCGCCGCTGACTTTGCCGCCGGTCTACGCGGAACCCGCCGGCTTGCCGAACGGCACGACCGTGTCGCAGCCGTTGCAAGAGCCATTCCCCGAAGCGACCGCCGCATCGCTCCCGCCTGGTGCGGGAAGACTCGTCGGGCCGATTCCGCGATCGTGGTACTCCGGAGAAGTCCTGATCTGGTGGCCGCAAGAGCAGCGCCTCCCCCCGTTGACTGTGGGAACTTCCATCGGGGGACCGGCAGTCGATGGTCCGAACACCGTTCTGCTGGTTGGGCCGAAGAAGACCGATTCTTCCCCCGTCGCCGGGGGCCGGTTCGTTTTGGGATGGTCGCTGGGGCCGACCCAACGGACGGGGATGGAAATCTCGTATTTGTTCACGAGCACGCAAACGTCGCTCGACCGGAGTGGCCCGGGTACGTTCGAAGCCCTTTCGAGCTCGCGCATCCAGAGTTGGGGCGTCACGGGGGTGGCCAATTTGTACGCCGGAGAAAATGCGACGGTGAACGTGCTGGCGGGCTACCGTTACTTCATGGTGAACGAAGGCCTCCGCTTCGAGCAATCCTCGGCCTTCCGGGGAATCGACTCCTCGTTCCGCACGGCCTCGGCCGATCAATTCGACGCCCACAACCGCTTCCACGGGGGGGAACTCGGCCTGCGGACGGAGTTCCATCGCGGCCCATTTAGTGTACAATTAGACACAAAAATCGCACTCGGCCGCACGGTCGAGGTCGTACGCGTCAGCGGGCAAACCGTCGCGGTGACCAGCGGGCTATTGGGCTCTTCGACCCAGTGGTTCCCGAGCGGTCTGTTCGGTCCTTTGAGCCCGGGCAGTCGGACGGCCCGGTCGAACTTCGCGGTGCTGCCCGAAGGCGGTTTGAAATTCGGCTATCAACTCGGCGAGCGCGCCCGCTTTTCGCTCGGGTACTCGGTGATTTACCTGAGCGACGCCGCCCGCCCCGGCGATCAAGTCGATGGGAACCCAACGCCTTTTGTCCGGAGCGACTTCTGGGTGCAGGGCGTGTCGCTCGGTTTGGAATGGCGATATTGAGAATCGACCGGACCTAATCAGGAATCGGCAAGCGGCACGGCGTCAGCGTGCCGTGGTTGCGAAACGGGAACACGGCACGCTCACTCGGTGCCGCTCGCCGGGATCGGTTCCGCCGTCGCGTCTCCGACCAAGCCGTCCAAATAGACCATCGGATCCCACCAGATCGGTCGGAACTTCGGGTGCCGCGTGGCGATGGCGCGCGTCTGCCGTAGCGGTTCCAAAATTTCGTCGCGCCACCAGAGGTAATAATACAGCAGGAACGACCGGACGATGTCGCGGTCGGCGGTGCCGCGGCCGACGCACTCGTTGACGAGCGCGAAGAAATCGAGGATGCGGGAGGCGCGTTGGTAAACTTCGTCGACGCGCGGGTCGATCCCCCGATGTGTCTCGGGGTTCGTCAGATAATCGAGGAAATGGTGCATGCTCCGGGCGCGCTCCTCCGGGGGGTGGTTGCGCTGGGCGACGACGAAGTGCTGCCAGCCGACGTTCCGCGCGATCCGCATGTCTTCGCTGTAATACTGTCCGCACAAATCGAGGGCGAACTTCTCCCGGCTCTGCCCGCTCGGGATGACGTACAGCACCATGATCGGGATCAACACTGCGACGACCGGCCCGATGAGCGGGACAAACAGGTCCTTCAGCAATTCGTACTGATTCTTCCCCTCGGCCGCGGTGAGCGCCGCCGCGAGCAAGACGAGCACGAGGCAGACGATCCCCGAGAGGGCTGCCAAAAGCGCCCGCGGGAGGGCCGTGCCGAACATGTCAATTCCCTTTCGCCCAAGCGATCGCTTGTTTCATGCCGTCCTCGAAGCCGACCCGCGGCGAATAGCCGAGGACCGTCCGCGCTTTGCTTATACTGTAGTCGAGGTTCAAACCCGCGAACTTCAACACCGCTTGCGTCAACCGCGGTGGCGTCGGGCTGTTCCGCCGGCGGAAGGATCGTTCCCGCCACTTCGCCAGCACCTTCGCCAACAGCAGCGGGATATTCCGCTTCGGCCGGGGTAGCCCCATCCCATCGGCGACGGCTTCGAAGAACTTCCGTTTGCTGACGAACTCGCCGTCGGTGATGTTGAAGACCTCGCCGACGGCGGCCGGGTGTGTCGCCGCGATCAGGATCGCATCGACGAGGTTACCGACGAACGTCGTGTTGAGGGCGTGCTGCCCGCGCGCGATGTACACCACCGACCCGGCATTCAATCGTTCGACCAACCGCGGCAGCACGCTGCGGTCGCGCGGGCCGTAGATGAACCCCGGCCGCAGCACCGTCACGGGGACGCCGTGCTTGCGGTGGTATTCTAATGCCAGCATCTCGGCTTCGACCTTCGATTGCGTGTAGCCGTCGATGTGCGACGCTGGCAGCGGTTCGGTTTCGTCGGTGCCATAATGGTGGCGGGCCTCGTACACCCCGAGGCTGCTGATGTCGACGAACCGCGAAATCGGCTGGCCCTTCACCGCGTCGAGCAGCGCCCGCAGGCCTTCGACGTTCACCTTGCGGTATTCCTCGACCGGGCCCCAGTCGCCGACCTTCGCCGCGCTGTGCACGACGACATCGACGCCGACGAGGGCCGGCTTCAAGACGTCCGCGTCGGTGAGTTCCCCGACGACGATCTCCGCGCCGATCGATTTCAGAAAGGAGGTGTCGCCACTCGCCCGGACGAGGCAGCGAGCGACGTCTCCGCGTTGGCGCACCCGCTCGGCGACGTGGCTCCCGACGAACCCGGTCGCCCCGGTGATGAAAAATATTGTCATGCGGGAAGCTTATCGGGGCGTGTGTCCAACTGCGAGTTCGCCGGTGTAGAATGCGACACGCCACCGCGGAGGTTCCCCCGATGAAGCATTACGCCGATGCCGAGTGGAGCGCCCTGCTGAAGGCGGTGGTCGATTCCCCGGCCGACGACTTGCCGCGGCTCGTGGCGGCCGATTGGCTCGAAGAACACGGCGACGCGGAACGGGCCGAGTTCATCCGGCTCCAATGCGCCGCCGAGAGCGATGCGTCCCCGGCACTCGCGTGGAAAATCCGCACGCTCGCGAATTCGCTGACCGGCCGGCTCTGGGCGGTGGAAGCTTGCCCGAATTTGGTGACGCTCGCATTCGCCGAGGGCGGGCCGGCATTTGCCGCGCTCTCGGTGCAACGCTCCGAGCGCGTCCAATACCGGCGCGGCTTCCCGGATTCCGTCGTTTGCCCCGCGGTGGAATGGCTCGCCCACGGCGCGGGCACCGTTCCCCGGCAACCGCTAACGCGCGTCCGGTTATTGCTGGCGTTTGACGTGCCGATCGAGCGCTGGTGGGCAATGCTCCCGGCGCTGCGCCGGTTGGAGAGCGTCGAGATCCGGGGTTATCGGTCGGAGCTCTTGGAGTTCCTGCGGAAGAATCTGCCGGGGATCGAGGTGCTGGGTTGACCCCGGCGATTTTCCTCGAATTGCCGTGCGCTCGGAGCCCGCCGGCGGCATACTCCGGTAGTCGTTTCATTCCACATTCGGAAGCTCCACCATGCCGCGCGCCGCATTCACCCTCCTCGCTTGGCTCGTTTTTGGTTTGCAACTGCACGCGGCCGACATCGCCTTCCCGAAATCCGCGGCCGTCATCGACATCACCCGACCCCCGTATTCGGCCAAGGGCGACGGTGTCGCCGACGACACCGCCGCGATCCAGCAAGCCCTATTCGACGTCATGGGTCGGCACAAAATCCTCTACTTCCCCCACGGTACCTACCTGATCTCCAAGCCTCTCGTTTGGTCGAATCAGAACAGCGATAAAAGCAACGCGTGGGGTTTCAACTTCCTCCAAGGGCAGAGCACCGCCAAGACGATCCTGAAGTTGAAGGACGGGACTTTCACCGATACCAAAGCCGCGAAAGCGATGATGTGGTGCGGCGGATTCGGCTCCGCCGATTGGTTCCACAATTACATCCAGAACATGACGTTCGACGTCGGCTCGGGCAATCCCGGCGCCGTCGGCTTGCAGTTTTATTCCAACAATACCGGGGCCGTGCGAGACGTCGCCGTGGTCTCGCGGGACGGCCGGGGATTGATCGGCTTCGACGCCGGGCACCGCGATATGAACGGCCCGTTGTTGGTGAAGAACCTCCGCGTCACGGGCTTCGAAACCGGCATCCGCTGCGCCGGCTCGGTGAACAGCCAGACATTCGAGGGCGTGAAATTGGAAGGGCAGACGAAGATCGGCCTCGCGAACCTCGGGCAGTCGATCAGCGTGCGCGGATTGGAGAGCACCAACGATGTCCCGGCCGTAGAGGCCCAGGGATTCACCGTGCTGATCGACGCCAAGCTGACCTCGCCGAAGGGGGCCGCCGTCGCCGTGACCGTCGGCAAAGCCCCGTTTTTCGCTCGGAACATCGAGACGAACGGCTACAAAGCCGCCATTGTTTCCGACGGTTCGACGAAAGGCGAAGCCGGCCCGAAGGTCGGCGAATGGACCCAAGGGCGGCCGAGCCGGCCGTTCGACGCCCCGGTGAAATCGTTGAACTTGCCCGTGCGAGAAACGCCCGACGTCCCGTGGGATAACCCCAAGGATTGGGCCGTGGTCGACGCCTTCGGCGCCGACCCGACGGGGAATCAAGATTCGGCCGGTGCGATCCAGAAGGCCATCGACAGCGGGGCGACGACGGTCTTCTTTCCCGGCTCGTACAACTTGAAAAAGCCGATTCGCGTCCGGGGCAAAGTCCGGCGACTCTTGGGCGTCGGCAACTGGATCGACTACAACTCCAATTCCAAGCCCGACATCATCGTCGAAGACGGCGACGCGAAAGTCGTGCACATCGAGCATTTCGCCCCGATCAGCGGCGGCATCGAGATCGCCACCGAACGCACGGTCGTGCTGCGGAGCCTCGAATCGAAGCGGGTCATCTGCAAGAAAAAAGGGGATCTCTACTTGGAAGACGTGGGGACGGACGATGTGCGTTTCAACCCCGGCCAGCGCGTCTGGGCCCGTCAGCTCAACGTGGAAAACCAAGGGACGCACATCACCAACGACGGCGCCACGCTTTGGGTGCTCGGGTACAAAACCGAACGC
>Ga0105047_10017714_pt1 | contig 11081 bp, 9 predicted proteins | sample MAT04_FD_78384 | JGI IMG/M metagenome (GOLD analysis project Ga0105047, IMG submission 78384) | Freshwater microbial communities from Lake Fryxell liftoff mats and glacier meltwater in Antarctica - MAT-04 (megahit assembly) | ecosystem: Environmental > Aquatic > Freshwater > Ice > Liftoff...
CCGGTCGCGGTCCATGTGGCCACCTCTCCCACAGCGGTCCAGCCCTACGCACCACCCGGCGAGCCCGCGCCAGAACCGCCTCCCGCGGCCACCGGCGAGGAAACGGTTGCGGTGCCGGTTCCGGCCGACGAGGGCGAGACCCCCCAGGAACTGGCGAAGCGGTTCAACCTGGACCCGAGCCAGATCACGGTGGCCCAGGTGCCGGCCGGCTTCAGCCCGACGGACCCCATCCCCACGGGTGCGGTGGCGCTGGCCAACGTGAAGCCCGACGCCGGGCTGAAAGCCACGATCAGCGACATCGCCACCGTCACCAACCCGGAGGTCACCGCCGGCACCAAGCTGAAGCTCACCGGCAAGGCCGACGGGTGCGGCGTCTCCCTCACGGCGAAGGGCGCGGATGGCCCCGTGTTCTTCTTCGATGCGAACGGGGGCGTGCCGGGGTGGGCCTCGGTGGGCGAGACCGACGGCGACGGCACCCTCGAGCTGCCCGCACCGCCTCCCGGAGCCCACACCTACTTCGCCCGCACCGACACCACCAAGAGCCTCCCGGTCAGCGTGGCCGTCCCGCTCAAGTGCAGCGGGAACGCCGGCTGGACGGGCGACGCCAAGATCATCGAAGGCGTCTTGTACCTGCCGCCCAAGGCACAAGGTGGGGTGATCCTCTACCTGGCACTCGACGGTGGCACCTCGGTCCGCATCCCCGAGCAGAATGCGATCAACGCCGGCTACGAGACCGACATCTCGTCGATGCTGCCTGCGCTGTCGGGCCAGAACGTGGCGCTCCAGGTCTGGCAGGCCACCGAGTTCAACGCCCAGAAGGTGGCCACCGGATCGTTGACCGTCCCTGACGGGACCGAGCTGTCGAGCGTGATCGGCGAACCCGGGATCATCCGGCTCACGACGTCTGCGCCCAAGGGCGCCACCGATGCGTTGGGTGTCAACACCCGGACGTACATCCTCGACAACGACGACGCCACCTTCACGTTGGACTGGGAGGCTCAGTCGAGCCGGGTCGACGAGGTCCTCTACCGGGTCTACTCATCGATCCCGGCGCCGTCTTCGCTGACGGGACCGTCGATCTTCGCGTCGGGAATCAGCGAAAGATCCGGCGACGGCCCCACGTCCAAGGGGTCCTTCAAGATCGATACGGCCGATATCCCCGGCCACGAGGCGGTCGCTGACCGCAACGCGGAGATCGAGGCGGGGGGTTCCGGGGCGATGCCGTCGACGGAGAACGCTGGCCTTGACCTGTTGGAGGGCCTCAAGTCCTACACACCTCCGGCAACACCCCAGACACTCGGCAAGGTCAAGGGGTTCAAGGCATCCGCGCCTACCAAGGTCGGCACCCAGATCGACCCGCTGCTCCTCCAGCCAGCATCGATGCTGCCGGGCCCCGGTGATCTCGTCTACGTGGACGTCGTCGCCAACCCGAACGGACCCGCCATCGGGACCACGTCCAACGACGTTGCGATCGTCCTCCCGACCCCGGTGCCGGCAGAAGACGCCAGCAGCGGCGTCACCCTCGTCGCCGATGAGGTCGTCCTCGACCCTGGGCGAGCCCCGAACCCCGCCATGGGCAACTGCGCGTCGATCACACTTCCGTCCCAGTCGGCGATCGACGCCTACTACCCCGAGGGCACCAACACGGCCGCCGTCGGCCCCATCGCGTTCTACCCGCAGGGCTCCGGCACCTACTGCCTCGTCCCTGGGACACCGGAGGCGTGCGTTGTAGAGGACATTCCGATCGTCGGGGGCTACGCGTGCGACCTGGGCCAGGCCATCGAGGACGGTGTCGACACGTTCATCGACGTCCTTCTCCAGTTCTATGCCCTCGGCACGCAGATCTACAACGGCGCCATCAGCGGTGTGGTCGACATCATCGCCAAGTTCAACCCGATCTGCCTGGCCATCACCGCGGGCGACCAGAATGCCGGGAAGTCATGCGAGATGGTCGCCGGCATCGTGGCCCACGCCGCAATCACGGCGGTCCTCGCGTCCTTCGGCCTGCCTCCCTCGCTGCCTTCGTTCAGCGAGCTGGAGGCGCTCGGCAGAGGCGAGCTCGCCGTGGTGGCCGTGGCCCTCATGAAGCAGGCCGGCATCCCGTGTGACGACGTGAAGCCCAGCCCGGAGCTGGCCGAATCGCTCCAGGCGGCCGGTGGCGAACTGGGTGCAGGCGCCGAGGTCCAAGCCCTCTCGGACCCGTGCCTGGCCCTCGCCGGCGCGGTCCTCGACGCGGTCATCGCCGAGGTGAAGCAGGGCGCCACCAACCAGATGGCGAGCGCCACCGGCCTGGCGGACTTCTCCTCCATCCCCGGCTTCGAGATGAAGCCCGACAGTCGCTCCATCCCGTCGCCGATGACGGTGACCTACACGGCCCGCGTCGAGAAGTTCGATGCGCAATCCTCGGGCCTCGTCTGCAGGGTCGCAATGCTCCCCTCCGCCCCATCACGCGGGCAGGCGTACCCCTATCCCTTCTCCTTCCCCGGACCTGGGGCAGGACAGGGCCAAACCTTCCCGCTCGTCGAGAGCGACGACCCGGTCTTCGGCAAGGGCACCTATTCGGGCAGCGGGGTGCTGACCAACTACGGGGCCCGCGGTACCGCGCTCGCCGACGTCCTCATCGACCTCGACGAGCAGATGGCGGTGCGGGCAGAAGGGCAGTGCGTCGGAGGCAAGGCCACCACCAACGCCAAGGTCCGCCCCTACGAGGAGTAGGCCGCCCGACGTCGTCCAACCCCGCCCGCCAACCTCAAGACGCGATGATGGCGGGCGATGTCTGCTGAACCCGCCGAGCACGCGATCCGTTCGGCAGCATCAGACACCATCGGCGTGGGGCTGGGACTGTTCCCGATCGGGATGGCCTTCGGGTTGCTGGTCACCCAGAGCGGACTCGAGTGGTGGTGGGCGCCGCTGTTCTCCACCCTCGTCTACGCGGGGTCGATGGAGTTCTTGTTGATCGGCCTGGTGACCGCGCTCACCTCGCTGCCGTCGATCGCCGCAACCACGTTCTTGGTCAACAGCCGCCACCTCTTCTACGGCCTGTCATTCCCACTGCACCGGGTGCACGGCCGGGCACAGCGCGCCTACAGCGTCTACGCCCTCACCGACGAGGCCTACGCCCTCACCGCAAACCTCCCCGACGAAGCCCTCACCAGCAAACGCATCGTCTGGATCCAGATCTTCTGCCAGAGCTACTGGGTGCTCGGCGGCGTGGTGGGTGCGCTCACCGGCGCCGCCCTGCCCGGCGACATCCGCGGCTTGGAGTTCGCGCTCACGGCGCTGTTCGCCGTCTTGGCGGTCGACGCCATCCGGGCCACCCGCGACATCCCCACTCCGGTCCTTGCCCTCGCTTGCGCGCTCATCGCCATGAACGTTGCGCCCGGCCAGATGCTGGTGGTCGCCCTCGCCCTGTTCGTGTGTGGCTTGCTGGTCCGCTTGCGCCTGCGGAGAGCCGGGGTGGCCCATGCCTGAGACCACCTACCTCCTGGCCGCCTTGATGGTCGGGTTCGTCGTGACGGTGAGCCTTCGCGCCCTACCGTTCGTGGTGATCGGGCCGCTGCGCCGCTCCTCGGTCATCCGTTACCTCGGCGTCCACATGCCGGCTGGCGTCATGGTGATCCTCACCGCTTACACGCTGAAGGACGTGGCCATCGCGGCTTGGCCCCATGGACTGCCCGAGGCCCTCGCCCTCGCCCTCGCCATTGGGCTCCACGTATGGAAGCGAAATGCGGTCGTCTCCATCCTGGTCGGCACCGCGACCTATGTTGCGCTCGTCGCCGGGCTGCCCACCCCGTGATGGCCGGTACGGTCATCACGTGCTCGATGCCGTGCTCTTCGATCTCGATGGAACGCTGACCGACCCAGCAGTCGGCATCACCGGATCGTTTCGCCATGCGCTCGCCGCCGTGGGCCACCCGGTCGACCCATCCGAGGACCTGCGCTGGGTCATCGGGCCAGACCTCCGCGACAGCCTGGACCGGGTCGGTGTGGCTGCCGCCCAGCACGATGCAGTGATCAACAGCTACCGGGCGCACTTGCGCGAGATCGGGCTGTTTCAGGCCACCCTCCACTCGGGCATGGCCGAGGTACTGGCGAGGTTGCGTGCCGATGAGGTGCCGCTGGCACTGGCCAGCGCCAAGATGATCTCCATGGGCGAAACGACCCTCGAGCACTTCGACCTCCGTCACCACTTCGATGTCATCGCCGGCACCTTGGCCGATGGAGCAGCCCGGTCGAAGGCCCAGATCGTGGCCGATGCCCTCGACGGGTTGGGCAACCCCGAACCCGTTCGGGTGGCCATGGTGGGCGATCGGATGCACGACATCGAGGGCGCCCGGGCCAACGGTTGCATCGCCATCGCCGTGTCGTGGGGGTTCGCAGAGGCGGGAGAACTCGAGCGCCATCCACCCGACCACCTCGTCGACACGCCGGGCGAGTTGGCCACACTCCTGCGAGCGCTGGGCTGACATGGCCACCGCGGTCTTCGTCCACCCTCACCCCGACGACGAAGCGATCTTCACCGGTGGCTCGATGCGCCGTGCCGCCACGCTCGGGTGGCGAGTGGTCCTGGTGGTGGCCACGGGTGGCGAGGAGGGGGCCATGCCCGACTGGGTGATGGTCGATGCCGCCGATCACCGACGGATGGAGACATCGGCGGCCGCCGATGTCCTCGGGGTGTCCGAGCTGCACTACCTGGGCTACCGAGACTCCGGCATGGCGGGCCACCACAGCAACCGAGCGGCCGGCTCGCTCGCTGCGTCGATCGACGCCGCGGCCACCGACCTTGCCGCGCTCTTGCAGCGCGTGAGCGCCGACGCCGTGGTGGGCCAAGATCCCCAAGGCATCTACGGCCACCCGGACCACGTGGCGGTCCATCAGGTGGTGAGCCAGGCGGTGGCTGCCACCGGCGTGGCCGAGCACCTCGAGGTGACGTTGGACCGGCAATGGCTGGGTGACCTGCGTACCCGACGCATCGCCGAGGGCCGGCTGAGGCCCGAGGCTTGGTGCGCCGCTGGGCTGGCCGCGCTCGGCGTGGCTCCTTGCGGCAGCGGCTGGGCCACCGGCCCCGACGACCCGCCGGCACCGCTCCTGCGCTTCGACGTGACCGCCGAGGCACAGGCCAAGCAGGCGGCCATGGCCGCCCACGCGAGCCAGGTGCCCGACGCTCTGGACTTCATGGGTATCCCGCCCGGCGTGTTCCACCACGTGGTGGGCCACGAGTGGTTCCTCCAACGCGGCGCACCCGGTCCCCTGGCCGCTGCCCTCGGATTGGACCCAGTGGAGGCCGAGCCATGACCGAGACCGTGATCCGAGCCGAAGGCGCCGTTCGGCTCGGCGGCAACGAGGTGCGCTGGGCCGGCACCATGCACCCACCCGGTCAGGAGCCTGCGCAGGTCACCTACCGCTTTACCTGCCCCGACCCCGACGTGGTGGCTGGCGCTGTGCCCAGCCCACGACCGTTCCTGCTGGCCTTCCTCCCCGCCGCCATGCGCGCCGGCCACCCGGTGGTGGTGGAGGGCGAGGTCGACCAGACCACGTTGTCCAACCTGGCCGAGTGGCAGGAAGCCATGGCGTGCTGGCACCGCGGCGACCTGCGCCCCGTTCCCCTGCGCGCCGAGGCATCGCCAGCACCTCGCGTTGCGGCTGGCCGCGGCGCGGTGGCCGCATTCTCCGGCGGGGTCGACAGTTGCTTCACCGCAGTGTGCACGAAGCGGACACCGCTGCGTGCGGGCGTCATGGTCCAGGGCTTCGACATCCACCGCGACGACCACGAAGTGTTCGCCAGTGCGTTCGACCGCACTCGGCGCATCCTCCAACCCCTCGGCATCGCCGCCCACCGCCTCCACACCGATGTGCGCAAGCTCGAGGACCGGTGGCCGGTGGATTGGGAGACCACCTCCCATGGGATCTGGCTGGCCTCGGCACTCGCCTGTTTCGATGCCTGGTACGACCTCGCCATCATCCCCTCCACGTTCCCTTACGACCGTCAGATCCTGCCGTGGGCATCGAATCCGCTGACCGACCACCTCCTCGGCTCGGAGGCGGTCCCGGTGTGGCACGACGGCGCCGCCTTCGACAAGCTCGACAAGGTCTGCGCCATCGCCCGCGTCCCCTCGGTGGCCGCCAACCTGCGCGTGTGCTGGGAGGGTGACCGGCTCGACCGGAACTGCGGCCGCTGCTACAAGTGCGTCACCACCGCCGCCTGTTTCTGGGCGAGCGGCGTACCCCAGCCCGACTGCTTTGATCCCATGCCCACCATCGATGAGCTCTCGCAGATCGACTTCAACGATGCCTACCGCCTCTCGCTTGCCGAGGGCATCCGCGCCGCCGCTCTCGAGATCGGGCGCAACGACGTGGCCTCTGCCATCGAACGGGCACTCGATCGATGAGTGCCCCAAACGAGGTGCGCGCCTGGCTCGACCAGTTCGCAGCCGCCGTTCGCTCCCGCGACCTCGACGCGGGTCGGGCGATGTTCGCATCCGACTGCACTTCGTTCGGGACGCGGATGACACAGGCCGACAGCATCGACGAACTGGCGCAGAACCAGTGGGGTCCGATCTGGACAATCACCACCGGCTTCGCCTTCGAACCCGAACCCGCCCTCGCGTGGAGCGACGACGGATCTCAGGTGGTGGTCATGGTGCAGTGGACCTCGTTCACCGACGCCGACGTGCCCGCCCTGCGACGAGGGCGGGCGACGATCGTGCTGGAACAAGCGCCCCACCGACCCCTGGGCCTGGTTGCCACCCACACCCACTTCAGCGAGTCTCCGGTCAGCTGAGCCCGAGGCGCTCGTACTGATCGGTAGGTGCGTCCACCTCGTCGAGCGCCGAGCGCAGGAGATCGACGAGGGGCTGCTCGGCGGGCGACCCCACCAAGTCGTTGACCTCGCCTGGGTCCTCGTCGACGTCCCAGAGGTGGTGGCCGGTGAAGCGCGTGGCGGCCCAGTAGGGCAAGAGGTCACCGGCCTGGAACGGCTGGCGGATCACGGGGACGTCGGATCCGGGCATGCGGTCGAGGAACGCTCGGTGATCGGGCTTTGGCAACCGAAGGTCGGGGAACGCGTGGATCGGCATGGTGGACCAGCGGTTGGACCACATCGACAGAGGCGCGTTCGGCCCGACCGGGGCGCGCACGTACTTCTTTCGGCCGTCGGTCACGTGGACCTCACGCCCCCAGACCCCCATGAGCGCCCAGTCGCGCACCGACGTGGCCGCACCGTCGAGCACGGGAACCAGCGACCGGCCGTGGGTGCGATGGGCTGCAGTTGCGCCGAACACGTCGAGCAAGGTGGCGTGCAGATCGACCGTGGTGGTGAGGGCATCGACCGCACCCGGTTCGGCCCCCGGCCACGCCACGAGCAACGGGATCTTGCTCATCGGCTCATACAGCGGTACGCCCGGTTTGCCGAAGATGTCGCGCTCGCCCAAGTAGTGACCGTGATCGGTGCCCACGATCACGGCGGTGTCGTCCCACCCATCGTGGCGATCCAAGACATCGAGCACGCGCCCGAGGTGATGATCGATCATCGAGAGCTTGGCGCCGTAGGCCGCTCGGATGCGCCGGGCGTCTTCTGCGGAGATGACGCCGTTGGCCACGGCATCGACGGCGTACGGCGGCCAGATCAGCTTCGGGTCGGTGCTGTCGTCGTAGCGAGACGACCAGGGCTCGGGGGTATCGAACGGCTCGTGCGGATCGAACTCGTCGACGACCATCAAAAACCGGTCGGCGGCCGGGGCCTGGCGCTCGAGCCAGTCTGCGGCCACGGCCATGGTGCGCGGTCCGGGAAACTCGCCTTCTTCGCGGAACCACGTACGCGAGTCGTCGTAGGCAAAGTGCGCCGGGGCGGGACGAGCCGGGAGCGCCGGGGCGCCGACCCAAGACGGATCGGCGGTGGTACGCCACGGATCGCTTTCGTGGCCGCGCACGTAGTCCCACGCCGTGAAGTCGCAGTGGTAGTTCTCGCCACCGACCTCGAAGAGGTGGGGGTGGTCAGAGGCCAAGAAGGTGGTGACCCCGACGCGACGCAGGGCCACCGTGATGGGTTCTTCCCACAGCTCGATGGACCCCCATGGACGCCAGAGGAAGTCGAGCGAACCGGTCAGCAGGTCATGGCGCGCAGGCATGCACGGCAGCGAGCCGGTGACGTGCCGGTCGAATCGCACCGATCGCTTCGCCAACCGATCGAGGTTGGGCGTGTCGAACTCGGTGCTGCCGTAGGGACCGACGAGATGCCGGTTCAAGCTGTCGAGCAAGACGAGCACCACGTTGCGAGGGCGGGTCATGGCGGGGTCGATCACGTGCCTTGGCGCTCCCACGGCTCGCCACGCGCCTGCAGCAGCTTCACCGCCATTGCGGTGGCTGGGCCGAAGGTCTGGTTCTTGCGCCCCGTGCGCAGCCGCACCTCTTGCAGTTCGGCCTTGTCGAAACGGCAGGCGCCCGCAGCCGGGTCGAGCCCGTGGATTCGGGCCGCATTGAGGCCGAAGATCTTGGCCTTCGCATCGGCGGTGAGGGCGGGGTAGCCGTGCTTCTCCTGCAACTCTTCGGTGATGGAGAACGCCCGGAACGACTCGATCTGATCCTGGGGCGAGCCGTACCAGATCGAGTCCGTGCCCCACACGATGTTGTCGGGTCCGAAGTGGGTGAGGAGCTTGCCCAACACGTGGGCCGCCTCGGTGGGCTTGCTCATCAAGAAGCGCCATGTGGACCCGAGTTCGGCGTAGACGTTCGCTCCGGGGTCGATGCCGGCCTTGCGCACCGAGGTGATGAGCCGATCGACACCGAACGTGTTCGACTCCCGGTACGGACCCTCCGCCGGACCCACGTCGAACCCCGAGTGGTACACGATGATGTCGAGATCTGGGTGGGCCGCCGCTGCGGGGCCGATGTCGACCGGGTCCGAGTACCTTTCCGCATCGACCTGCGTCCCGCCGATGGCGGTGAATCCCTTGTGGATGGCAACGCGCGGGATGCCGAGCGCCTCGGCCTGGGCCAGGAAGGCCTCGCCCACCTGGGGCGCCGCCGGATCGTGGTCGTCGAGGAACCAGCCCGGTCCGCCCGCGTGGCAGTACGCCTTCCACGCCGTAATGGGGAAGTCGGCGGCTGCCTGGGCCATCGACTCACGCAACATCTCGTTGGACAGTGCCGCCGACGGGTTGGTTTGCGCCTGCATGAACACCCGGCCGTCGCCGCAGAGTTCCTCGCCGATGCGGATGGTCTCGGCCATGACCTCGGGACTCAGCAGGTCCCCAGGAAACGGAATGGCCGACAGCACGATCGCAGTGGTGTCGCTCTCGAGGAACATGAGGTCGAGGAAGGCCGGACGGCGGTAGCAGTCGACCGGATCGTCGAGGCCGCAGTTGCTTTGCGAGAACCCGGGCAGGGCCGCGGCCGAAGCACCCTCGGGGTACTCGAGCAGGTGGGTCTGGACATCGAAGATCAGCTCGTCGCCACCGATCACCTCCTCTGCCGCCCCAGGCTCGGTGGTGGCCTCGGAGGGCACATCGAACGTGCCGCCCGGCCGGCCGCCGGTCTGCGCAGCCTCGTCCTTGGAGCACGCCGCCAACACGGCGAGCATCGTGGCCGAGCCACAGGCCGAGAGCAGGAACTGCCGGCGGTCCACACCGAGTCGCCGGGCATTGGCGTCGATCGCCGTCAAGCTCTGCTTGGTTGCCTCCCGCACCAGCGCCGTCACGGGGGGAGCGACGAACTCTCCGTTGGAGACGGCATCCCACTTGATGGGCAGTCCGGGATCTCGTTCCTGCTTCCCCATGGCGCCACACCCTACGAATCACCGACGCGCCGTGCAGCGAGACCGCCCGATCGACCACTCGATCGAACGCGACGGGGTCGACACTACGACCGCCCTACGCTCCGCTCGTGCACCTCGCCGAGTTCCAATCCACCATCGCCCAGACCTACGGCGAACGCGACCGGGCGCGGGGTGTGCCGGCCACAGTGGCCTGGCTCTGCGAGGAGCTCGGCGAGCTGGCGCAGGCCGTGCGCAAGGGCACGCTGGACCAGCAGCGCCACGAACTGGGCGATGTGCTGGCCTGGCTGGCCTCGCTCGCCCACCAGCTGGATCTCACACTCGAGGACGCCGCACAGCGCTACGCCCAGGGGTGCCCGAGCTGCTCGGCCGTCCCGTGTGCCTGCTCCTAGCTGAGCTCGGCCGCCACCAGTTCGGCGAGCTGCACGGCGTTCAGCGCAGCCCCCTTGCGGAGGTTGTCGTTCGACAAGAAAAGGGCCAATCCGTTGGGCACGGTTTCGTCGACGCGGATGCGGCCCACATAGGTGGGGTCGGCGCCCGCGGCGAGGAGCGGCGTGGGGATGTCGGCCAGTTCCACGCCCGGTGCGTAGTCGAGGATCTGGCGAGCCTGGTCGGGTGAGATCGGCCGGTCGAACGAGGCGTTGATGGACAGCGAGTGGCCGGTGAACACCGGAACCCGGACGCACGTGCCCGACACCGCCAGATCGGCGATCTCGAGGATCTTGCGCGTCTCGTGGCGGAGCTTTTGTTCCTCGTCGGTCTCGTCGCGGCCGTCATCAACGATCGACCCCGCCATGGGAACCACGTTGAAGGCAATGGGAGCAGGGAACTTCTGGTGCGACGGAAACTCCAGGGCCCCACCGTCGAAGGTCAGCTCGGCCGCACGATCGACCACCTTCTTGGCCTGTTCGTCGAGCTCGGCCACCCCGGCCAAGCCGCCTCCGGAGACCGCCTGGTAGGTGGAGACCACGAGGCGGTTGAGCCCGGCGTCGCGGTGCAGGGGCCCGAGCACCGGCATCGCGGCCATGGTGGTGCAGTTCGGGTTGGCCAGGATCCCCTTGGGTCGGTGACCAATCGCGTGACCGTTGACCTCGGCCACCACGAGCGGCACCTCGGGGTCCATGCGCCACGCCGACGAGTTGTCGATGACCACCGCGCCCGCAGCCGCAACCTTGGGGGCAAGCTCCTTCGACGTGGACCCGCCGGCGCTGAACAGGGCAATGTCGATGCCGGAGAAATCGGCGGTGGCCGCGTCTTCGATCGTGACCTCGGCGCCCTTCCACGACAGCGTCCGGCCCGCCGAGCGGGCGGA
>Ga0105047_10017717_pt1 | contig 11080 bp, 6 predicted proteins | sample MAT04_FD_78384 | JGI IMG/M metagenome (GOLD analysis project Ga0105047, IMG submission 78384) | Freshwater microbial communities from Lake Fryxell liftoff mats and glacier meltwater in Antarctica - MAT-04 (megahit assembly) | ecosystem: Environmental > Aquatic > Freshwater > Ice > Liftoff...
ACGCTCACGCTGGTCTACCTCCCGCATCTGGACTACGGGATCCAGCGGTGGGGACCGGACCTGGCGAAGGTGGCGGGGGACCTGCGCGAGGTGGACGCGGTGTGCGGGCAGCTCATCGACCATTTCCGCGGGCGCGGGGCCCGCGTGCTGGTGTTGTCCGAGTACGGGATCACGCGGGTGTCCCGGCCGGTCCACCTCAACCGCGTGCTGCGGGAGCACGGCCTGATCACCGTCCGCGAGGAGATGGGGCACGAACTGCTCGACGCGGGGGCCAGCGCGGCCTTCGCCGTAGCCGACCACCAGATTGCTCACGTGTACGTCAACGATGCGTCAAAGCTGGCCGAGGTGGAGCGGCTCGTGCGGCAGACGCCCGGCGTCGCCCGCGTCCTGGATGAAGAGGGAAAGCGCGAGTTCCACCTGGACCACCCGCGAAGTGGCGAGCTGGTAGCGTTGGCCGAGCCAGATGCGTGGTTCTCCTATTACTACTGGCTGGACGACCGGCGCATGCCCGACTTCGCGCGGACGGTCGATATCCACCGCAAGCCCGGCTACGACCCGGCCGAGCTGTTCCTTGACCCGAAACTGGCCGCGCCGAAGGCGAAGATCGCCTGGGCGCTGCTGCGGCGCAAGCTCGGGTTCCGTGCAATGCTGGAGGTGATCCCGACCGACGCGTCGCTCGTGCGCGGGTCGCACGGCCTGCCGCCGCCGACGCCGGACGAAGGCCCCCTGCTCATGTCGGACACGCCCGGCCTGATCGACCGGCCGCACGTCGAAGCGACGGACGTCTTCGGGGTGATGATGCGGGCGCTGCAGAAAAGCTAATGCACGCCCTTCTCCGCAAGCCACCGCTCGGCGTCGAGCGCCGCCTTACACCCCATCCCGGCCGCCGTGATCGCCTGCCGGTACGTGCTGTCGGCCACGTCGCCCGCCGCGAACACGCCTTCGACGCTGGTGGTCGTGCGGTACGTGTCCTTCAGCGTGATGTAGCCCTTGGAGTCGCACTCGATCTGTCCGTTAAGGAACTTCGTGTTGGGCGTGTGCCCGATCGCGACGAACATGCCGGCCGCGTCGAGGGTGCGTTCCTCGAGCGTATTCAGATTCTTCACCGTCACCCCCGTGACCCCGCGCTCCTCGTCGCCGAGGACTTCCTGGACGGCCGAGTTCCAAACCGGCTGGACCTTGGGGTTGGTTAGGGCGCGCTGGGCCATTGAGGCGCTGGCGCGAAGCTTGTCGCGCCGGTGGACCAGGTAAACGGTGCTGGCGAACTTGCTGAGGTACGTGCCCTCTTCGCACGCGGTGTCGCCGCCGCCGACGACGACGAGGGGCTTGTTGCGGAAGCGGGGGAGCGCGCCGTCGCAGACCGCGCACGCCGAGACGCCGCGGTTCTTGAACCGGTCTTCGGAGTCGAGGCCGAGATAGTTGGCGCTGGCCCCGGTCGCGATCACCAGCGCGTGGGCTTCGATCGTGTCGCCGGCCGAATCCTTCAGGACGAACGGGCGGCGGGACAGGTCAACGCTGACGACGTCCTCGGTCACGATCCGCGCCCCGGCCAGCTCGGTCGCCTGGAGCTTCATGTTGACCATGAGTTCCGGGCCGAGGATGCCCTTGGGAAAACCGGGGAAATTCTCGACCTCCGTGGTGAGGTTGAGCTGCCCCAGCGGCAGCGTGCCCTTAAGGCGGTTGTCCTCGCTGATCGCCCCTTCGTAGACGAGGGGTTGAAGGTTCGCGCGCCCGGCGTAAATCGCACAGGTCCACGCGGCTGGTCCGGACCCGATGATCACGAGTTTCTCTGCCATGGTCGCTGGTATTGTAGGCGGTCCGGCGAAAGTTTCACCCCGGGCCGGCGGGCTTGGCGGCCAGCCGGGCGAAGAGCTCCTGGAGGTGCTCCTGGGCCGCCCGCCGCGCTGAGGCGTCAGGGTGCGACTTGGCCCACTCCAACGCCAGCACCAGGGGGATCGACGCGCGGGCGGCGTTGGCGAGTGTCGCCGACAGGCTCACCGGCATCGGCACGCGCTCGACCTCCCGCGCCTCCGCGGCAAAGCAGTTGGCGGCCGGCGACGTGACCAGGTACTCGCGGCAGGCCATCGGGCGGCGGTCGTGGATCGTGCAGGCCTCGTTCTCGAGGAACGGGCAATCGAGGTTCAACTCAACGTACGCGTTGGCCAGCGCGAGCGTGTCCGCGTCGGACCGCGCCTCGCGGCGGCGAAACGCATCGTGCAGGTCGGCCGCACGAAGCCGCTCGATCGCCCCGGCAAAACGTTGCTCGATCCGGTGCCGCAGGTCGGCCGGCAGGCTCGCCACCACGTCCTGGATCCAGTACGCCTCGGCCTCCGACAGCGGCACGTTCTGCCGGCAACAGGCAGCGCACCCCAGCCGACACGAGACCCGCTTGCCGCCGGACTCCACCTCCCGCACGGCCGCGCCGACGAATGCGTTGCTCAGCACGTGCAGCACGGGGAGCATGTGGCGCGGGCGGATCGGCTTGGTCGGCAGGTCGAGCGAGATCTCCACGGGCTGGCCGCCGAGACGCATGCGGATCTGGAGGGGGGCGGTGGACAGGGGGGAGTCCTGAGTGCTGAGTCCTGAGTGCCCTCACCCCGGCCCTCTCCCGGCGTACCGGGAGAGGGGGAACTACCGGCGGGGGCTAGGACAGTTTCGCCGCGACGGCGTCGCCGACGTTGGTTGTCGAGGCGGTGCCGCCCAGGTCGCGGGTGTGGTTCTTCGGGTCGGCCACCACGTCGGCGCACGCCTGCTGAATCGCCTGGGCGGCCGGCTTCTGGTCGAGGAAGTCGAGCAGCATCGCGACCGACAGCACGGTCGCGATCGGATTGGCGAAGTTCTTCCCCGCGATGTCGGGGGCGCTTCCGTGGACCGGCTCGAACATGCTGGCGGCCTGCCGCGTCGGGTTGATGTTGCCGCTGGCGGCCATGCCCATGCCGCCCTGGATCGCCGCGCCCAGGTCCGTGATGATGTCGCCGAACATGTTCGTCGTCACAATCACGTCGTAGATCTTCGGCTTGGTCACCATGTACATCGTGCAGGCGTCCACATGGTGGTAGTCCGTCTCGATGCCGGCGTACTCGCGCTTCACCTCTTCGAACGCCCGCAGCCACAGGTTGTGCGCGAACCGTAGAACGTTGGTCTTGGCGACCAGCGTCACCTTCTTGCGCCCGAACTGCCGCGCGTACTCGAACGCGTAGCGGATACACCGCTCGACGCCCCGCCGCGTCGTCACCTCGATCTGGTTGGCCACCTCGTGCGGCGTGTTTTTGTAGAGGAAGCCCCCCTGCTGGCAGTAGAGGCCTTCCGTGTTCTCACGGACGATGATCATGTCGATGTCCGCCGGCGTCGCGTGCTTCAGCGGCGTCGGGACGCTCGGCAGCAGCTTCGTCGGCCGCAGGTTGATGTACTGGTCGAGCTCGAACCGCATCTTGAGCAGGATCTCGGTCTCGAGGATCCCCTGCGGGATCTGGGCCGACCCGCGCGGGTCAACGCCGACGGCGCCAAAGAGGATGGCGTCGTGGGCGGCCAGCTCCTTCAACGCCGAGTCGGGCAGCGTCTCCTTCGTCTTGAGGTAATACTCACCGCCGAACGGGTAGTCCGTGGTGGCGTAGGTGAACCCGAACTTGCGGGCGGCGACCTGGAGGACCTTGAGGCCCTCGCGGACGACTTCCGACCCGACCCCGTCGCCCGGCATGACTGCGATCTTCATCGACACGGCTGCTCCTGTTGGTGCGTGGAAAGAGGGTGAGAAGATATCCGCGTTGGCCCCGCCCGCCAAGCGCGCGGGAGCGGACACGGCCGGTTCGACCTGCTAAGATTGCCGGACTATGGCGACGTTGACGTACCGAACGGCGGGGGAATCGCACGGGCCGGCCCTGATCGCGCTGGTCGAGGGAATGCCGGCTGGGGTGGGCGTGGACCTCGAGCTGATCAACACCGAGCTGCGCCGCCGCCAGGGCGGCTACGGCCGCGGCGGCCGGCAGAAGATCGAGACCGACACCGCCCGCATCCTCTCCGGCGTCCGCCGGGGCAAAACGATCGGCTCGCCGATCGTCCTGGAGATCGTGAACAAGGATTCGCGGCTGGACGACGCCCCCCCGGTGCATCGCCCGCGCCCCGGACACGCGGATTTGGCCGGATCGATCAAGTGGCTCACCACCGACTGCCGCGAGGTGCTGGAACGTGCCAGCGCCCGCGAAACCGCCGCCCGCGTCGCGGCCGGCGCGCTGGCCCGGTGCCTGCTGCGGGCGTTTTCCATCGAGGTCTTCGGCTACGTCCTCTCGATCGGCGACGTGACGGCCAGCGTGGACTGGACCAGGGACGTCGAGGAGCTTCGCGCCCTCCGCGACGCCGGCGACCTCTTCCGCGAGTGGGTCGGCTGCCCCGACGCCGCCGCCGCCCAGCGCATGCGCGACGCGATCAAGGTGGTTAAGCAGGAGGGCGACACCCTCGGCGGCCTCGTCGAGGCCCGCGTCTTCAACTGCCCGCCCGGGCTGGGCACCTGCGTGCAATACGACCAGAAGCTCGACGCCCGCCTCGCGATGGCGGTCATGAGCATCCAGGCGTTCAAGGCGGTCGAGATCGGCATCGGCAAGGACGCGGGCGCCCTTCCCGGCTCGCGCGTCCACGACGAGATCAGCTTCGACCCTGCCCGCAAGGGTGAGACGACGCTGGGCTTCGTCCGCAAGACCAACAACGCCGGCGGCCTCGAGGGCGGCATGACCAACGGCCAGACCATCGTCGTCCGCGGCGCGAAAAAGCCCATCGCCACGCTGATGAAGGCCCTGGAGAGCGTTGACCTGAACACGAAGGAAACCAGCAAGGCCGCCTACGAGCGCAGCGACGCCTGCGCCGTCCCGGCCGCCAGCGTGATCATGGAAAACGTCGTCGCCTTCGAGATCGCGCGGGCGATGGTCGAAAAATTCTCCGGCGACTCGCTGACCGAGATGCGCACGAACTACGACGCCTTCCTCGCCACCGCCCGCAAGCTGCCCCTGTAGCGCCCCGTCCATCCTCCATCCTCCATCTTCTCTCAACGCTGGACGCCCCGAACCCTTTGCGATACGTTTCGCGCGCAACGGTGGTCACGGGAAGGAAGCGAGCCGATGTCTGAACTGCACTTGTTGTCCCCGTTCGGGTTCCGCGCTGCCGGCGTCTACGCCGGCCTCAAGACGAAGCAGAAGGCCGACGTGGGCCTGCTCCTCGGCGAGACGCCCTGCGACGCGGCCGCCCTCTTCACCTCGAACACGGTCTTCGCCGCGCCGGTGAAGATCGGCCGCGAGCACGTGCGCGGCGGGGCGCTGCGCGGCATCGTCGTCAACAGCGGCAACGCCAACGCCTGCACCGGCAGGCAGGGCGAAAAGGACGCCCGGCGCATGTGCGAGCTGGCCGCCAAGGTCGCCGAGTGCGCGCCCGAGGAGATCCTGCCTTCGTCCACCGGCATCATCGGGCACCAGCTTCCCATGGCGAAGGTCGAGCGCGGCATCGTCGAGGCCGGCGCGTTCCTCGGCAACAGCCTCGAGCACGCCCACCTCTTCGCCGACGCGATCATGACGACCGACACCAAGCGCAAGGTCGCCGGCGTCGAGTTCAAGATCGGCCGGCGCAAGGTCGTCCTCGCCGGCATCGCCAAAGGCGCGGGCATGATCGGCCCGCGCCTCGGGCCGCCCCAAGCGACCATGCTCTCCTACCTGACGACCGACGCCCAGGTGCCGGCCGCCCTCCTGCGCAAGCTCCTCTTCCACGCCGCCGACGCCAGCTTCAACTGCGTGACGATCGACGACCACGCCAGCACCAACGACACCGTCTGCATCCTCGCCTCGGGCGCCTCGGGCGCGCGGGTCGGCCGCGGCAGGGAGGCCCAGACGTTCGGCGCCGCCCTCGACGACGTATGCCAGGCCCTGGCCTTCCAGATCGCCGCCGACGGCGAGGGGGCCACCAAGGTCATCCACGTCGTCGTGGACAAGGCCAAGACCGAGGCCGCTGCCCGCGCCATCGCGCGGGCCATCGCCAACTCGCCTTTGGTAAAGTGCGCCATGCACGGCAACGACCCCAACTGGGGCCGCATCGTCTCCGCGGCCGGCTACGCGGGCGTCGATTTCAACCCCGACAAATGCACCCTGATCGTCGAGGGCACCCCCCTCTTCGCCAAGGGCCAGCCGCTCCACTTCGACGCCCACCTCGTCAGCCAGTCGCTCAAGTCCGTGGAGGTGCGCGTCCACCTCACCTGCAACACCGGCAAGGCCCAGGCGGCCATCTGGACCTGCGACCTGTCGAAGGATTACGTGACGATCAACGCCGATTATCACACCTGAGCCCGCCGGAACCGACCGCATCTGGCACTGTCGCCGGGTACCCGAACCAACGAAACGACCCCCGCGTGTGCGGGGGTCGTTTCGAGTGCCAGAGCCGACCGAGGGAGTTGAACCCTCAACCTCGGCTTTACGAAAGCCGCGCTCTGCCATTGAGCTAGGTCGGCACGCTCACTTGTCCACCCTATCATCGGGCGACAGGGCGGGGAACATAACACCAATTCCGCGCGGCTTCAAGCCCGGCGAACAGTCTGTCGCGAACAGTCTTGCGTCCGGCAATTCTACGCCGGCCGGGCGGACGCGGTTCGACGGCCGCTCGACGGAGTCTGTGACGTTGGCGACAATGGGCCCAATGAGCCAACTTGATGAACAGAGCGGCGGCGATGTCGGGGCCTGCTCGGGCGGCGGGTGTTGCGCCGGCGGGGGCCGCGATGTGAACCGGCGCGAATTCCTTCAACTGGCCGCCGTGGCGGCGACCGCGGTGGGCGCCGGCGTCGGTCCGGGCGCGTCCTCCGCAGCGGCGGCCGAGCAAGCGCAGTCGGCCGCCTCGAGTCCCGCCTTCCCCGTCCCGGCCGACAAGAAGCTCGACCCCGCATGGGTCCGCTCCCTCCTCGAACGCGGCGCCCCCACCCCCCACCGCGGCGCCGACACCGCTCGCATCGGCATGCCCGTCGGCGGCATCTGCACCGGCCAGCTCTACCTCGGCGGCGACGGCAAGCTGTGGCACTGGGACATCTTCAACCAGCACAACCCCCCGCTCTACCACGGCCCCCACTACGCCCAGCCCCTCAAGCCGGCCTCGCCGCTGGACCAGGGGTTTGCTGTGAAAGTGGTGGCCGGCGAAAAGTCCCTGACCCGCACGCTCGACCGCACCGGCTTTCCCGAGGTGCGATTCCTCGGCCAGTACCCCATCGCCCGGGTTGAGTACGAAGACGCGGCATTCCCCGTGCGCGTGTCGCTCGAAGCGTTCAGCCCCTTCATCCCCCTCAACGCGGACGACTCCGGCCTGCCCGTGACCGTCATGCGGTTCACGCTCCGCAATGGGTCGGACGCCGTCATCAAGGCCGAGATCGGCGGGTGGCTGGAGAACGCCGCCAACCTCTTCAGCCGCGAGAAGTTCACCGGCCGGCGGCGCAACCGCATCGAGCGCGGGGAAAAGCTCACCCTGCTGACCTGCTCGGCCGACGCGATCGCCGAGGACCCGGCCAGGACGCGCCCGCCCATCGTCTTCGCCGACTTCGAGAGCCCGGACTACGGCGCGTGGACCGTCGAAGGCCAAGCCTTCGGCAAAGCCCCCGCCACCGGCGGCCGGCCCCCACAGAAGCTGTCCGGTTTCGAGGGCAAAGGCCTGGCCAACTCCTTCCCCGGCACCGACGCCCCCAAGGGCCGCCTTACCTCGCCCGAGTTCAAGATCGAGCGGCCGTTCATCGCCTTCCTCATCGGCGGCGGCGCCCACGCCGGCAAGACCTGCATGAACCTGCTGGTGGGCGGCAAGGCCATCCGCACCGCGACCGGGAACGACAGCGACAAGATGGAGTGGAAATCGTGGGAGGTCCGCAACCACATCGGCCAGACCGCGCGTCTGGAGATCGTGGACGACCACAGCGGCGGCTGGGGCCACATCGAGGTTGACCAGATCGAGTTCCGCGACATGCCGCGCAACCTCGGCAAGCTCACGGACCAGGCCGACGCCGGCACCATGGCGCTGGCGATCCTCGCCGGCGGCGACGCCGTCACGGCAATTCCCGCCATCGGCGACGGTGACAGCGCCGCCGCCACATTCGCGATCCCCAAGGCGGCCGGCCCCGCGGAGGCGGACCTCCCGCTCCGCGAGAAGCTGCGCGGCGCGCTCGTCCGCCGCCTCACCCTCAAGCCAGGCGAGTCCGCCGACGTGACCTTCCTCGTCGCCTGGAACTTCCCCAACCTCGACATGCCCCACGTCGGCCGCGTCCGCCGCTCGTACGCTGCGAAGTTCACCGATGCATCCGCCGTTGTGCGCTACGTCGCCGGGAACTTCGCCCGCCTGTCCGATGCCACGCGCCTCTGGCACAAGACGTGGTACGACGACTCGACGCTCCCGCACTGGGCGCTCGACCGCCTCTTCCTCAACACGTCGATCCTCGCCTCCTCGACCTGCTCGCGATGGGACAACGGCCGCTTCTACGGCTGGGAGGGCGTCGGCTGCTGCGACGGCACTTGCACCCACGTCTGGCACTACGCCCACGCCGTCGCCCGCATCTTCCCCGAGCTGGAGCGCGCCCTGCGCGAGCTGACGGATTTCAAGGTCGCCTTCAACGAGAAGACCGGCCTTGTCCGCTTCCGCAGCGAGACCGAGGAGTACGCCGCTGACGGCCAGTGCGGCATCGTCCTCCGCAGCCTCCGCGAGCACCAGATGTCGCCCGACGACGCGTTCCTCAAGCGCAACTGGCCGCGCATCCGCCACGCCCTGGAGTTCATGATCGGCCGCGACGCCGCCGACGGCACGCCCCCCGACGGCGTCATCACCGTCGGCCAGCACAACACGCTCGACACCTCGTTCTTCGGCCACAACTCCATGATCGCCTCGCTCTACCTCGCCGCGCTGCGCGCCGGCGAGGAGATGGCCCGCGAGGTCGGCGACGCCCCCTTCGCCGACCGCGTCCGCCCCCTCTTCGAGTCCGGCCAGAATCGCCTGCTCGAAAACCTGTTCGATGGCGAGTACTTCGTTCACAAGGCCGACCCCAAGTACCCCGACGCCCTCAAGACCGGCCCCGGCTGCTTCATCGACCAGGTCTTCGGGCAGAGCTGGGCCTTCCAGGTCGCGCTGGGACGAATCCTGCCGAAGGAGCAGACGCTCAGCGCCCTGCGCGCCCTCTGGACCTACAACTTCGCCCCCGACGTCGGCGCCTACCGCGCGGTCTACAAGGGCGGCCGCTGGTACGCCATGCCCGGCGAGTCCGGCCTGCTCATGTGTACCTTCCCCAAGGGCGGCAACCGCGACGCCAGCGGCAAGGTCAACCCCACCTTCGCCGCCTACCTCAACGAGTGCATGAACGGCTTCGAGTACCAGGCCGCCGGCCACATGATCTGGGAAGGGATGGTGCAAGAGGGCCTTGCGATCTGCCGCGCCCTCCACGACCGCTACCACCCGTCCAAGCGCAACCCGTGGAACGAGGTCGAGTGCGGCGACCACTACGCCCGCTCGATGGCCAGCTACGGCGTCTACCACGCCCTGCTCGGCTACGAATACCACGGGCCAAAGGGCCACATCGCCTTCGCCCCGCGCCTGACGCCGGAAGATTTCCGCGCTGCCTTCACCACGGCCGAGGGGTGGGGCACCTACGCGCAGAAGCGCGACGGGAAAACGCAGGCCGCGTCGATCGACATCAAGCACGGCAAGCTGCGGCTGCGGAGCGTGGCGCTCGGCTTGCCGGCCGGCACCGTGGGCCAGAAGGCGACCGTCACGCTCGCCGGCAAGGCAATCGAAGCGGAACTGACCCCCGAGCCCGGCCGCATCGTCCTGAAGCTGCCGGCCGACCTCACCGTCGAACCGGGCCGGCCGCTGGAGATAACGGTGACGTTCGCGTAGTGGTAGAAAGGGGCGGGTCGGGTGTGCGAGAGGAGTCGAAGGCGATGGCGATCACTCGGAGCCTGTTGGCGGTACTGTCAATCCTCCTTCTCACGGGAGCGGCGCACGCGGCCGTCCACGCCGTGACTGTGGCGGCCGGAAAGCTCGACCGGCGCGACACGCCCGTTATCTTCGATCTGCCCAAGGACGTCCCCGCCGGATCGGCCCTGCGCCTTCGCCTGGAGGGCGACGCCGTCGCCTTCGCCCAGGCGCTCCCCGGCGGACGCGCCGCCTTCATCCTTTCCGACCTGAAGGCCGGCCAGTCGCGAACCTACCAGCTCGAGGTGTCGCCCCCCGTGCCCACGCCGCGCGTGATGCCGATCACTGCCACGACCGACAAGGGCGCGGTGACCGTGAAGATCGGCGACCGCACCCTCCTGCGGTACCAGGGCGAGAAATCCCCCCTGCCCGAAGGCTTCGAACCCCAGGTCCAGCGGGGCGGCTACATCCAGGCCATCTACAGCCCCGCCGGCAAGCTCGTCACCGACGACTACCCGCCCAACCACCGCCACCACCACGGCATCTGGACCCCCTGGACCAAGACGCAGTTCGAAGGCCGCCACCCCGACTTCTGGAACATGGGCGACAAGACCGGCACCGTCGAATTCGTCGCCCTGGGCGACACGTGGGCCGGCGACGCCTGCGCCGGCCTCCTCGCCCGCCACCGCTTCATCGACCTCTCCGCCAAGCCCGAGCCGAAGGTCGCCCTCAACGAGACGTGGGAGGTCAACGCCTACTTCGCCGGCGCCGCCCCGGCCGCCCCCTACCGCATCTTCGACCTCACCGTCACCCAGACCTGCGCCTCCGACAGCCCCCTCGAACTCCCCAAGTACCACTACGGTGGCTTCGGCCTGCGCGGCAACCGCGCGTGGGACGGTAAGGACGCCTGCGCCTTCGCCACCTCCGAGGGCAAGACCCGCGCGAACGCCAACGAGACCCGCGCCCGCTGGACCGACATGCGCGGCGCCGTTGACGGCGCGCCGGCCGGCACCACCGTCCTCGACCACCCCGCCAACTTCCGCGCCCCCACGCCGATCCGCGCCCACCCCACCGAGCCCTTCCTCTCGCTCTGCCCCTCGCAACTCGGCGACTGGAAGATCGAGCCCGGCAAGCCCCACGTCGCCCGCTACCGCATCGTCACCACCGACGGCCCGCTCGA
>Ga0105047_10017718_pt1 | contig 11080 bp, 8 predicted proteins | sample MAT04_FD_78384 | JGI IMG/M metagenome (GOLD analysis project Ga0105047, IMG submission 78384) | Freshwater microbial communities from Lake Fryxell liftoff mats and glacier meltwater in Antarctica - MAT-04 (megahit assembly) | ecosystem: Environmental > Aquatic > Freshwater > Ice > Liftoff...
GAAAGGACAGTACCGGTAAGGCATGTAGCAAGCAGATTTCGACGAGCCATGGACTTCTCCCAAAAATGCCCCGCGTTAAAGCGAGGGCTGATCCTGAAGTGACATAAGCCTGTCAAGTTCTTTCGCAATTCTCCGCCTCCGCTGGCTGGACAAAATCGTCGAAATGGTGCTGACATGGCCTTCCGCTCCGGTACGGCACATCCGTTATTTATCCGGCACGGCGTTTGACCAATGAGCAACGGATGTACCAGAGGATTAGAGGCTCTTCATTTTATTGTAAAGGCTTTATGGATAATGATTTAAAGATTTACCAAAAGTGACGATTTTTATTCGATGATGACCCCCTGAACGGTCGTTTTTACGGCCTTTCTGGTAACAAATGCGCATAAGCATATGGGTGAACAGTGTTTATGCGAGCATGGTTGTTTTAACCATACGATTATCAAAACAACCATATCAAAACGTATGTTTTAGGGGACATTGGCTGATCAAGTTTCCCGTGACAAACTCGGTTGATTCACCATGATGACGTGCAGGCGCAAGCGAGCCCGCTGCCTCGTTGGGGCTTTCGCGTTATACATCCGTAGATCCGTCTGGGGGGGTCCAGAAAGTCGCTGTCTTCCGGGTCGCGAAGGCGAACGCAGGAGACAACGCGGGTTCTTCGTACCCTTCCCACACCCGCGACGCCAACGACGAATGCGCGGCGTTTCGCAGAAGAACGGGTAGACTCATCAGGCTTATGACCGTGCGGGGGGAATATGGATGAGGAGCACGTGCAGAAGATGTGATGAGAGGACGCCTCATGCGGCTGGCCGAGTTTATCCTGAAAAACATTGAACCGATTCTCGTGGAGTGGGAAGCGTTTGCGCGCAGCGTCTGGCCCGGGGCGGCGACGGACCCGCGCGAGCTGCGCGACCATGCTGCCGACATCCTCCGCGCCACCGTCTCGGACATGAACTCCCATCAATCCGCAGTCCAGCAGTCCGACAAATCCAAGGGCGACGGGGACGCCGGGACTGCGAGCAATCGCGTGGACGGGGCCTCGGACGTGCACGCGATCGGCAGGGTGCGTTCGGGATTCGATTTGAAGACCCTCGTCGCCGAGTACCGGGCGCTTCGGGCCAGCGTGATTCGACTCTGGCGCGAAAGCCGCCCGGACCCCGACCAGCGCGATATCGACGACCTCACCCGCTTCAATGAATCCATCGATCAGTCGCTCACCGAGGCGGTGCGGAGTTATACAGACCGGGTTGACTACTCCCGGCAGATGTTCCTCGCCATTCTCGGTCACGACCTGCGCGCTCCGCTCAATGCGATGACGCTGTTGGCAGCGGCGCTTTCGCAGTCCGTTCAGCTCGATGCCGAAGAGGTTGGCATGACATCGCAGATGACGGCCAGCGCACTGGCCATGAGCCGGATGATCACCGATCTCCTCGATTTCACGACGGCGGGGCTGGGCGACGTCATGCCGCTTTCGACGGCGCCGCTGGACATGAAGAAACTGTGCCAGCAGGTGGCGGAGGAGATTCGAGCCGCGTTTCCCGGTCGCACGCTGACCAATCAGTTTCGGGGTGACCTGACGGGGCAGTGGGATGAGGCGCGTCTGCGTCAAGTCGTCTCTAACCTTCTCGCCAACGCTGTCCAGCATGGGGTGGAATCCATCCCGGTCGACTTCTGGGCAAGCGGCGAGGGTGCGGATGTCGTGCTCCGTGTGCGCAATGGCGGGCCGCCGATCCCGCGCGAAGCGCTCCCGACCATCTTCGACCCGCTGGTTCGCGGAACGTCTGCGGAACTAAACAAGCGAAGGCGCCCCGGCAGCATCGGGCTGGGCTTGTACATCGCCCGTGAGGTCGTCACCGCGCACGGCGGAACGATTGACGTCACGTCCTCCGCAGAGGACGGCACCGTCTTCACGGTCCGCCTCCCCCGGCAGCACGCGGCGCAATCAGGGCCATCCTGATCGGGGTCACGATTTGGAGCGTGTGCAGAAGATCAAATTCTTGCTAGCATAGACTTATGCGCCTCGCTGATTTCATCCTCGGAAACATCGAACCCATCCTGATGGACTGGGAGAAGTTCGCGCGCAAAATCTGGCCCGGTGCCGCGGTCGACCCGGCGACGCTGCGCGACCACGCTGCAGGCATCCTCCGCGCGGCGGCGGAGGACATGCAGTCCGCGCAGACGCCCAAGGAGCAGTCCGACAAGTCCAAAGGTGACGGGAAGACCGGGGACCAAAGCGACGGCGTGGATGAAGCTGCGAAGCAGCATGGCATCGAGCGGGTCGACTCCGGGTTTCACCTGGGGGCGTTGGTCTCGGAGTACCGCGCACTTCGCGCGAGCGTGCTGCAGCTTTGGCAACCCGGCACCCCCAATCCTGATGCGCGCGATCTGCAAGACGTGACGCGGTTCAACGAATCGATCGATCAATCGCTGGCCGAGTCAGTCGACGGTTTCATGCAGCAGGTCGAGGGCGAACGCGCGTCGATGACAAAAGAACAGACAGCGCGCGAGGGAGCCGAAAGCGCCAATCGCGCCAAGGACACGTTCCTCGCCGTCCTCAGCCACGAACTGCGCACGCCGCTCAACGCCATCGTGGGGTGGGTAAGCATTCTTCGCAGCCAGAAATGCAACGAAGCAGATTTGGAAGAGGGGCTCGATGTCATCCAGCGCAACACCGACGCGCAGGTGAGAATCATCTCCGACATTCTGGACGTCTCGCGCATCGTCTCGGGCAAGATGACCCTGGACATGCGCCCCTGCGATCTGGCAGCGGTCATCAAAGGTGCCGTCGACGGGACGCGCGCCAGCGCCGAGGCGCGCGGCGTCACGCTCGACATCGACCTGGACCCGTCCGCCCGCCATGCAACGTGCGATGCGACGCGCATGCAACAAGTCGTCTGGAACCTTGTCTCCAACGCCGTCAAGTTCACGCCCAGGGGTGGGCGGGTCGGCGTCAAGCTCTTTCGGGACCGATCGGAACTGCACATCGAGGTAACCGACAACGGAGAGGGAATCGATCCGGAATTCCTGCCATACATCTTCGACCGTTTCCGCCAGGCGGATGGTAGCACGCGAAGGCAGGCCGGGGGGTTGGGCCTCGGCCTTTCCATCGTCAAGCACCTCGTCGAAGCGCACGGCGGGGCGATCGAAGCTCGAAGCGTGGTCGGCAGCGGAGCGACGTTTACCGTACGGCTGCCCGTCAAGGCGGTTGCCGTTGATGAAGACGGCGAGGCCGCTACAGGCGGCGTGCGGTCGGCTGGCGAGCGTGGCGAGAACCGTTTCCCGCAGGTGCGCCTCGATGGGCTGCGCGTGCTGATCGTGGACGATGAGCCCGACGCACGGCGTCTGCTGGTCAGAGTGCTCGAAGACGCCGGCGCGATCGTCACGGCCGCGGGCAGCGCCGCCGAAGCGCTGGACGTGCTGGCAACATTCCGTCCGGAAGTGCTGGTCAGCGATATCGGGATGCCCGGCCAGGATGGCTTTGACCTGATCCGTCAGGTGCGCAGCCGCGGCCATCACGCCCGGGACCTCCCCGCCATCGCCTTGACCGCATTCGTGCAAAAGGACGACCAACGCCTCGCGTTGCTGGCGGGGTTTCAGTTCCATGTTGCCAAACCGGCTGACCCCCACGACCTAACTGCCGTCCTCGCCAGCCTCGCGGGTCGGACGGGGTAACGCGCGTAACGCGTTACGCAAATCGACAAGGTAGGCCGGCTGTCGGGCTCAATTTCCTCTTCACAGTGCTCTCCCGCCGGTCCCAATTGCGCGGGGATTTGTCCCAGCGAGGCGGAATCGGACGGCAATCGCCGCACAGTGGACGGACACGCCCGCCAATTCTGACGCCACTTCATTTCCGGCTTGGTGCGCGGGTCAGGTTTTCCCGCGTGGCACGGACCGTGCGTCCCCGTTACATTCTCCCCGTTACATTCCGCTCTACGTGCGTCCCCGTTACATTCTCCCCGTTACATTCTCTGAACCAAGAACTATCGACCGCAGAAACCTAAAAGCCGTGTGCGGCCTTCGCCATGTTAGGTAAGGGGTATACTGCGGGTAACGCTGTTTGGAGAGTTGCTAAAAAGCCGAGGTTATTCTGAAGCCGATTATTGCAACACAAGATGTTGTGTTAGCTGGAAGTGCGGAAAGCACACCTTCGATTCGCTGGGCATTAGCCAGTCTTTCGCTCTCCATGCTTCTGTCCTCGCTTGGCACCAGCATCGCCAATGTCGGTTTGCCGACTTTGGCGAAGGCGTTCAACGCTTCCTTCCAGCAAGTTCAGTGGATCGTCCTCGCCTATCTTCTTGCCATCACCACGGTGATCGTCAGTGTCGGACGGCTCGGCGACCTCATTGGCCGCCGACGGCTGCTATTAGCTGGCATCTTCCTATTCACTGTGGCTTCAGGGCTGTGCGGCGTCGCTCCCACGCTTTGGCTGCTGATCGCCGCTCGCGCGGCGCAGGGCTTTGGAGCGGCCATCATGATGGCTCTCACGATGGCGTTTGTCGGTGAGACGGTGCCGAAGGCAAAGACCGGTAGCGCCATGGGGCTGCTGGGCGCGATGTCCGCCATTGGCACCGCGCTCGGCCCTTCGCTTGGTGGCGTATTGATAGCCGCAGTCGGTTGGCGGTCAATATTTTTCATCAACCTGCCGCTTGGTCTCGTGACATTGCTTCTCGCCTATCGTTACCTGCCCGTTGATCGCCAAGTACTGGCGACAGATCGCATAGGCTTCGACCCTATCGGCACGCTGCTGCTTGCCCTAACGCTGGCGGCTTATGCACTCGCTATGACGATTGGGCGCGGTAATTTCGGCCCGCTCAACGTGGCTCTGCTGCTTACGGCTGTATTGGGCATCGGCCTCTTCGCACTGGCTGAAACGAAAGCCGTTTCACCTCTAATCCGATTGACGATGTTCCAAAATCCTGTCCTGAGCGTAGGCTTCGCTACGAGTACTCTGGTCACGACCGTAGTAATGGCGACGCTGGTGGTTGGCCCGTTCTATCTCACCGGCGCACTTGGGCTCGACGCAGCCCGTGTCGGACTCGTCATGTCGTCCGGCCCGATCGTCGCCGCACTGACGGGCGTGCCGTCTGGCCGCATTGTGGATCGGTTTGGCGCATACCGTATGACCCTTGCCGGGCTAATCGGAATGGCAGTAGGCTGCTCAATCCTACCTCTGGTGCCGACTGGGTTCGGTGCCCTCGGCTACATCGCCCCGCTCGTCGTCATCACCGCTGGCTATGCACTGTTCCAGGCGGCCAACAACACTGCCGTAATGACGGATATTCGACCAGACCAGCGGGGCGTCATCTCCGGTATGCTGAACCTGTCGCGTAATCTAGGACTTATCACCGGCGCATCCGTTATGGGCACTGTGTTCGCTCTCGGATCGGCGGCGACTGACCCCATGGCAGCGCGCCCTGAAGCTGTTGCGACCGGAATGCGAATTACGTTTGCCGTCGCCGCATTTCTAATCTTCCTCGCCCTCGCCCTCGCGTTTGTAGGGCATACCCTCTCGCGGCGCAGGAGCAAAAAGGGTCACTACTGATTACCGCTAAAGCATTTTCGCGCGACTTGTAGCGTCTTGGTTTAGCCGGGTCGCTTGCGGCCCGTGGCCCACGGGCCGCAAGCGACCCGGCTAAACGCTACGCTTCGACCGAAGATGCTCTAAGCGGTTCCAGAAACTCGGGCATGAAGTCGGGGGATTGCCGACGGTGGTTTTGGTGGGGACGGCGAAGTTTGCCAAGTGCGTGCCTTGTACAGACACCGGCGACGGGGGATTCACGGGCTTTGCGTGGCACTTTGCCGATGCGAAGCGGCTGAAGAAGCCGCGCAACTGGGGTTGCGCGAATCTGAAATTATTCTGCGGAGCATGACACTGCCGGCGTTGATGGGGTGAAGTTTGGGTGCGCGCCAGGAGCTTACGCTGCGCACTGGGAAGGTACTTTGAAGGGAGGACGCGGGAGGGGCAGGCAGGCAGGAATGTCGCGAGATGCAAAGTCGATCGAAACGAAGCCCATATCAGCACAAGATGAAGAAAGGGAAGAGTGACAAAAAACGTGGCCGACGAAACGAAGCCAATTTTTGATCCAAACGCCTATTTCGAATGCACTTACGAACCCGCAGCGCGGGTTTGGTGGATGGGCGACCGTGACAGACTTTGCAATGTTCCACGTGGAACATTTCGTGTTGTGTCAAATAGCCGAGCGGGGAGGTGCGAATGCGTCGGCGACACGACAGATAAATTGACTCTCGCGATGCTTCCCCTATACTCCCGCCCTCGCAAAAATCGAGCGATTCATTCGATTCCTACCGTCATCAGGAGAGCCGAACATGGCCATGAAAAAGAAGTCACCCCCCGCCAAGGCCAAGTCGGCCGGCAAGCGTCCGTCCGTTGCGTCCAAGGGCATCAAGCGCGTCTATTTCTTCGGTAACGGCAAGGCCGAGGGCAGTGCCGATATGAAGGATCTGCTCGGTGGCAAGGGTGCGAACCTCGCCGACATGACCAAGGTGCCGCTGCCTGTGCCTCCCGGTTTTACCATCACCACCGAAACGTGTGGCGAATACAACGACGCCAAGGGCAAGTTGCCCAAGGGGTTGATGGAGGAAGTGCGCTTCAACGTTGCGAAGATTGAAAAGGCCAGTGCCAAGACGTTCGGCGATGTGAACAACCCGCTGCTGGTTGCGTGTCGCAGCGGCGCGAAGGTTTCGATGCCAGGCATGATGGATACCGTGCTGAACATCGGTCTGAACGACGCCGTCGTCGAGGGCCTGTCGAAGCTCACCGGCAATCCGCGATTCGCCTATGACAGCTATCGCCGGCTGATCAACATGTTTGGTGATACGGTGAAAGGTTGTGATCACGAGCATTTCGAGCATGAGCTTTCAGCCGTCAAAAAGGCGCGCGGCGTGGCGCTGGATACCGACCTCAATGCTGACGACCTGAAGGAAGTTGTCGCACGATATAAGAAGGTCTACGAGCATCACGTCGGCGAGGCGTTTCCGCAGGATGGATTCACGCAGCTTGAGGAATCGATTGAAGCGGTGTTCAGGTCGTGGATGGGAGATCGCGCGATCAAGTATCGCGAGTTGAACGACATCCGCGGGCTGCGCGGGACGGCTGTCAACGTGCAGTCGATGGTCTACGGAAACATGGGTGATGACAGCGCGACGGGCGTTGCGTTCACGCGTAATCCATCGACCGGCGAGAACATCTTCTACGGCGAATTCCTGGTGAATGCGCAGGGCGAAGACGTGGTTGCGGGCATTCGCACGCCATTGGATTGCAATACCGAGATGGGCAAGTGGAGCCAGAAATCGTGGAAGGAATTGCTGGCTGTCAAAAAGACATTGGAAGCGCGATACAAGGACGTGCAGGATTTCGAGTTCACGATCGAACGTGGGAAGCTGTACATGCTGCAGACGCGCAACGGCAAGCGCACAGCCGCCGCTGCCGTGCGGATTGCGGTGGACTTTACGAAGGAAAAGCTGATCGACGAGACGACCGCGATTCTGCGAGTCGACCCGGCATCGCTGGATCAGTTGCTGCATCCGACGTTCGATCCAAAGGCGATCAAGAACGTACTGACGCGCGGGCTGCCCGCGTCACCGGGCGCTGCTGTCGGCGCGATTGCATTCACCGCTGAAGAAGCTGAACGACGCGTCGGCGCGGGCGAGAAGATCATCCTCGTCCGTCGTGAGACCGAGCCAGCCGACATCGGTGGCATGCACGTTTCAGAAGGAATCCTGACCAGCACGGGTGGCATGACCTCGCACGCGGCGGTCGTCGCGCGCGGGATGGGCACGCCTTGCGTCGCCGGCGCGGGTGGTGTGCAGATCGACGTCAAGAATCGCCTGGTCAAGATCGGTGACAAGACGTTCGGCCCGACGCACATCATCAGTATCAATGGCGGCACGGGTGAAGTGATGGAAGGAAGCGTACCGACCGTCGAAGCAAGCTTGACCGGCCCGTTTGCCCAGATCATGAAGTGGGCGGACAAATATCGCACGCTGAAGGTTCGCACGAACGGCGACACCCCGACCGATGCGAAGGTCGCCCGTAACTTTGGCGCTGAAGGCATCGGGCTGTGTCGCACAGAGCACATGTTTTTCGACCCCGAGCGCATTCACAACATGCGCGAGATGATTTTGGCGACAACGATTGAAGCGCGCAAGGCGGCGCTGGCAAAGCTGTTGCCATATCAGCGTGAAGATTTCCTCGGCATCTTCAAGGAGATGAAGGGCCTTCCCGTCACGATCCGCCTGTTAGACCCGCCGTTGCATGAGTTCCTTCCGCATAATGAGAAGGATCAGGCAGAACTGGCAAAGAGCCTGAATCTCAGCCCAGAGCAGGTGAAGAATCGCGTGGCCCAGTTGCACGAAGCCAACCCGATGCTTGGTCATCGTGGCGATCGACTTGCGATCACCTATCCGGAAATCCTGGAGATGCAGGTGCGCGCGATCATCGAAGCTGCGATCGAAGCGAAGAAGGCCGGCATCAAGGTGCTGCCGGAGATCATGATCCCGCTGGTCGGGACGAAGAAGGAGCTGGATTTCCTCAAGAAGTACACAGTGGAGACAGCCGAGGCAGTCTTTAAAGAGAAGAAGACGCGCGTAGAGTATCTGTACGGCACGATGATCGAAGTCCCCCGCGCTGCCATCACGGCCGGTGAGATTGCCGAGACGGCTGAGTTCTTCAGCTTCGGGACGAATGATCTGACGCAGATGACGTTCGGGTATTCGCGCGACGACGTAAATAGCTTCCTGCCCGATTATCTCAAGCACGAAATCCTCGAGCGCGATCCGTTCCAAAGCCTGGATATCACCGGTGTCGGGCAGCTGGTGAAGTGGGCGGTCGATAACGGCCGCAAGACCAACAAGGACCTCAAGTGCGGCATCTGCGGGGAGCACGGCGGGGATCCGGCTTCGGTCGAGTTCTGCCACAATGTAGGCCTGAACTACGTCAGCTGCAGCCCCTACAGAGTCCCCATCGCCCGCCTGGCCGCAGCGCATGCCGCCATCAAATCGAGCGGCAAGGGGAAGGGGTATTCGTTGAAGTAGGCCGAGCGGTCGTTTTTGTAATCGCAGGTCACAACGAGCGGGCGCCTCTTTGCGGGGTCGCTCGCTCGTTTTGCAAGAACATTACACGAGGGGTTCTCCATCCAGACTCGAACAGGCGGTTTGATGAGTGATCCTATTCTGTGATCAACCACTTGCCCTGGAAGGCCGATGGTCACATGATGTGATCATCGGACGGTGAGGCATGCGGGTCGCGCGAACCGACCGATTGGAGGCGTTCTGGATGAAGCATCGACACGCGCGCCAGCCGCTGCTGGCGTGGCTTCAGATTGTGGAATCTGTTACATGGCGGCGTCCACGGGATGTTATCAGCACCTGGGGATCGGCCAACCCGCTGCGGTCAGATCAGAATCTTTGTGTGTTCAACATAAAAGGGAACACGTATCGCCTCATTGCGGCCATCGATTATCCAAACGAACTTGCGGTCGTGCGGGATGTGTTGACACATGCGGACTATGACCGGGAAGCTTAGAGGAAATAGCCATGAGTGCGGTTTTGGCAAAAGCATTGCCTGTTGACGACGACTACATGGACTTGATCCGTGAATTTCCCCTCCGTCCGCTCCGCAGCAAGGAAGAGTTTCGGCACGCCGGCCATCTGCTCGACAAGTACGTTGGACGGCCGAACCTTGCGGCCGGGATTCGTGACTATGTCGATGCGCTGTCACATTTTGTAATTGAGTATGAGCAGCGCATCATCCGTGCTCGGTTCCGCAAGCTTTCGCCCATCGAATTACTCAAGCACCTCATGGAAGCAAACAACATGAACACTGCGGACCTCGGTCAGGTGCTGGGGACGCGCGGGCTCGCGTCAGAAGTGCTCAACGGCAAACGTGGATTGAGCAAGGCGTTGATCGCTAAACTTGTTCGACGGTTCGGCATTGAGGCAGGATTCTGGCTGACTGTCGAGAGCCGGTAGAATGTCCGCAGCCGTGCAGGGGAACGGCAAGCTAGAAGGTATTCGCTCATGTGATCCTGCTCTTAAAAAATTCTCTCCACTGGAGACAAGCATGCCGCGATCATCTTTGTCGAAAAGTCTGATCCTCGTCGCGATTCTTTTATGCGCCGTACCTGCCCGGGCGGATGATTCGGGCGAAGCCAGGCGGCATGTTGAGCCGCTGGGGGGGTTCTCGTTCATTCCGCCTGACGGATGGCAGGTGCGCGAGTTTCCCGGGATGAAATACAAGATCGCCCACGGGCGGCCCGTCGACGGGTTCGCCCCGAACATCAATGTCGTCGATGAACCGTTCCCGGGTTCGCTCGACGAATATGCAAAGGCAAACTTGGTGGCGATGGCAAAGGCATTCAAAGATTTCCGTGTGATCTCACAGGAAACGTTTGAGACAACTTCGGGCGAACCGGGTGTGCGCATCATCTATGAAGCCACCCAGAACGGCCTGCTGCTTCGTCAGTCATTCCACTGTTTTGGCAAGGATGATATGAAGTTTGTGGTGACGTGCTCCACCTTGGCTGAAGGCGGAGAAAAGCTAGACGATGCTTTCAAAGCCTGCATCAACACGTTTCGGTTTGAGGAATGAGAACGCGGACGACGGAACATCGCCAAGGCTGCGACGCCCAGCAGTGCAAGACTCGTCGGTTCGGGAAGGGGAACCTGGGAAAACTGAAAATTGTCAAAGGCGATCTGATTGCTGCCCTCCAGGCCGTTGCTGTCAGTGTCAGTCAGATCGAGGCGGAGCGTCAAGATATCGTCCGAGATGCCGCCGAAATTGACGGTTTGCGTTCCTATTGAGTTATTCACATCCAGCGCGGTGAACACGATCGCGTTGGTGGAATCGAGGACAAAAACGTCGATGTTTGCGGCTCGGAACCCGTCGTACTGAAAACTGGTGAGGCTTGGCCCGAAGCCACCCGAACCGGTGAAAATCAAATCGATAATGGCGGAATCCGTTGTATTGGTAGAGTAGATAACGCCCGCAACTCCGCCAACCTGTCCGGAGTAATAGTTGACGGTGCCGCCGGTCGCGAAGTACGTGACGCTGACATTC
>Ga0105047_10017719_pt1 | contig 11080 bp, 9 predicted proteins | sample MAT04_FD_78384 | JGI IMG/M metagenome (GOLD analysis project Ga0105047, IMG submission 78384) | Freshwater microbial communities from Lake Fryxell liftoff mats and glacier meltwater in Antarctica - MAT-04 (megahit assembly) | ecosystem: Environmental > Aquatic > Freshwater > Ice > Liftoff...
GCGAGCCGTGGGATTTACCGATTCAGATTTTACTAAACCCATCGTTGGCGTTGCCAGTGCCCACAGTACAATTACGCCTTGTAATATGGGGATTGCACCCCTAGCCATTCGCGCCGAAGCTGGAATCCGCTCTGGTAATGGGATGCCCCAAGTTTTTGGAACCATTACTGTTAGTGATGGCATTTCTATGGGAACCGAAGGCATGAAATATTCCCTAGTATCCCGTGATGTGATTGCCGACTCCATTGAAACTGCCTGTAGCGCTCAGAGTATGGATGGGGTTTTAGCGATCGGTGGCTGTGACAAAAATATGCCAGGGGCAATGATCGCCATGGCAAGGATGAATATTCCCGCCCTCTTCGTTTACGGTGGCACCATCGAACCAGGGCATTTAGATGGGGAAGATTTAACTGTAGTTAGTGCCTTTGAAGCAGTTGGACAATATAGTGCGGGTAGGATTGACGAAGTAAGACTCAACTCCGTGGAACGCAACGCTTGCCCTGGGGCAGGTTCCTGCGGCGGAATGTACACTGCCAATACGATGTCTTCTGCTTTTGAGGCAATGGGCATGAGTTTGATCTATTCCTCCACAATGTCGGCGATCGCTCCCGAAAAAGCCGTAAATACTGAACTAGCTGGCAAAGTTTTAGTCGAGGCAATTCGTAAGCAAATTTTACCCAGAGATATTATCACCCGTAAATCCATTGAAAATGCTGTATCCGTAGTTATGGCAGTGGGTGGTTCCAGTAATGCGGTTTTACATTTCCTAGCGATCGCTCACTCAGCAGAAGTGGAATGGACTTTAGATGATTTTGAACGCATCCGCCAAAGAGTACCTGTCCTGTGCGATCTCAAACCCAGTGGTAAATATGTAGCTACGGATCTGCATAAAGCTGGTGGTATTCCCCAAGTCATGAAGATGTTACTGGCACATAATCTACTCCACGGCGATTGTTTGACTATCACAGGGCAAACAGTAGCAGAAGTGATTAAGGATATTCCCTCGGAGCCTTCGCCCGATCAAGATGTGATCCGTCCGTGGTCTAACCCTATGTATGCTCAGGGGCATTTAGCAATTTTGAGGGGTAATTTAGCCAGCGAAGGATGTGTAGCTAAGATTACAGGTATTAAAAAGCCAGTGATGAACGGAACAGCCAAGGTTTACGAATCGGAAGAAGAATGTTTAGCAGCCATCCTTGCAGGTAAGGTCGTAGCTGGAGATGTGTTGGTAATTCGTTATGAAGGACCAAAAGGCGGACCTGGAATGCGGGAAATGCTAGCTCCAACGGCGGCGATTATTGGGGCAGGCTTGGGAGACTCCGTGGGTTTAATTACTGATGGTAGATTTTCTGGTGGCACTTTTGGCTTAGTGGTTGGTCACGTTGCGCCTGAGGCTTTTGTTGGTGGGGCGATCGCCTTAGTAAAAGAAGGAGATTCGATTACCATTGATGCTAATGCGAAATTACTACAACTCAATGTCAGTGATGAGGAATTAGCTACCCGTCGTTTGCAATGGGTTCAGCCTGCACCTCGCTATACAAGGGGAGTTTTGGCAAAGTATGCGAAGTTAGTATCTACTAGTAGTTTGGGCGCAGTAACAGACTAAAATTGGGGAAAGGATAGGCTTTTCAAGGCTGGTTATGGCAATTGCTCTCAATAGCATGAGTGGAATTTATGCAAAACTTGCATGATCTAGGATTGAGAATATTAGATTGCCAGAAAATAGCTAGTTAGTATATGATTATAAGTCTGTAAAAATTAGTTTAGCTTAATCATGGCAGTCCCTAAGAAACGCACCTCAAAGTCAAAGCGTGATATTCGTAAAGCCGCATGGAAACGTAAAGCTGCTGTAGCGGCAGCCAAGGCGTTATCCCTTGGAAAATCAATCTTAACTGGTAACAATACTGGATTTATTTATCCTCAACCCGATGCTGAGGAAGAAACTGAAGAATAGGTTAGAGATCGGGAATTTTAAGATTTTCTTAAATTCACAAAATTAAAAGGGGCTGTAAAGTTGTTGTAACGGATGCGTAAGCGGTTGTCGTATTTTGCATCCAATTTTTCTATGGCGATCGCAAATTCTGGCTCGTGATCCCAATCAATTAAAAAAGCCACACTATAAAGCATATTTTCAGTTAATAGCGCACCAACTATATACTCGCTACAAAGTCTAAAAAGTGGTTGCAAAACCTGCATAAACCCATCAATAATATCCTGTTGCCTTTGCTCTAGAGACTCTTCTAGTTCTTTGCCAATGGCGATCGCTTGATCCATACTTAGGGCTTTACCCATTAACGACTCTCGCCGTTGATTTAAGTCTTGATTTCCCCCAAGAATTAGGTTTAACTTTGCAACCTGATCCCAAAAAGGGTGAATGGTGGAATATTACAAACCTGCACAGGCTGTTTATTCATCCCTTTAACTTTTAGGTTACTTAAATCTTGAGGATTAGCGATCGCAGACAAATATAAACTCGTATGATTAAAATGAGTTTAATCAATAACACAGTCAGGGAAAGTTTTTTGGAAATCAGCAATCAGATCATTAATTTCCTCTAATGCCTGCAATACATCTATGGTTAAATTCCCCAAATTATCTTGGGCAGATAGTTGAATTAATACAGAGCGTTTGTGGGCGATCGCTAGAATTTTTGCCTTAATGGTTTCTGAAGTCATGATGGATCTAATTAGCTAAACTTGAATATGTGAACTTCTCTAATCTTATATGATTGTGAAAATTTTTGAGATTAGGTAACTTATAGGCAACTTAAAAATCAAAATGAGAACTGCTATTTTTCCTTTGCGATTACTATTTGCTTCCAAGATTAAGATAAATTAGGTTGAACTGTTTATAAAATCTGGATGAAATCTGGCTTTACTCATCTCCTCTAGGTTCAGAATTTCAGCTAGTTGTTCAGCACTGAGTAGTCCTCGTTCTAGGACGATTTGTCGTAGGGATTTACCTGTTGCTAAGGACTCTTTGGCAATGTCGGCACTGTTGAGATAGCCGATATGAGTATTAAGGGCAGTGACTAAGGATAAACTACCTTCGGCATAGGCTAGGCACCGATCGCTATTAGCAGTAATTCCGCTAATACATTTTTGCGCTAAGCTATCGAGGGCATTACCTAAAATTTCCATACTATGTAGAAGGTTATAAGCAATTAAAGGCATCATCACGTTTAATTCTAATTGTCCTGCTTGGGCAGCGATCGCAATGGCAGTATCGTATCCCATAACCTGAATGCAGACCATATTTGTCATCTCAGCAATCACAGGATTATATTTTCCTGGCATGATCGATGAACCTGGTTGGACGGGGGGTAGTTGAATTTCCTTAAAACCAGTTTTTGGTCCTGAATCCATAAGCCTTAAATCATTGGCAATTTTTATGCAGTCCTGAGCCAGATTGCGTAGAGTTCCCGATACGTTGACAAAGGCTGACATACTCTGCATAGCTGCCATGGGATTGGGAGCTGGTTTGAGGCTAAAGCCAGTGAGTTCGCTCAATTTTGCTGCGACTTTGACTGCATAATCAGGATGGGTATTCATTCCAGTTCCTGCGGCACTTCCCCCTAATCCTAATTCTGTTAAATCATTGGCGGCGAAGCGAATCCGTCGAGTGTGGTCAGAAATAATTTGGGCGTATGCCAGAAATTCATCACCGAGGCGCACAGGTACGGCATCTTGTAGATGTGTTCGTCCCGATTTAATTACATCTTTAAATTGATCGGCTTTCAGTTGCAATTCACTAATTAAATTTTCTAAGGCGGGATAAATATATTCCTCCAATGCCATTAAGCCGCCGATGCGAATTGCGGTGGGAATGACATCATTGGTAGATTGTCCGTAGTTGACGTGATCGTTGGGGCTGATGCGGTTATAGTTGCCTTTAACATCACCGATTAATTCTAAAGCTCGATTTGCTAATACTTCATTGATATTCATGTGATGGGAAGTACCTGCTCCCGCTTGATAGATATCTACAACGAATTCATTACGCATTGCTCCTGCCAGAATTTGATCACAGGCGATCGCGATCTTTTCACCAACTTCGATCGGAATACATCCTAGTTCTGCATTGACAAGGGCTGTGGCTTTTTTAATTGTGATACCTGCATCGATATAAATGGGTAAAGGTTTAATACCACTGATCTGAAAATTGGCGATCGCTCGTGCCGTCTGAATTCCATAGTAAGCAGTTTCTGGGATTTGCAGCTCTCCCATGGAATCTTTTTCGGTACGATACATATTCACGTTTTTACTCCTAATAATTTAAAAAAGTAGAATTTAAAAGAAAATGAAGACTAAATGGCAATATCTAGATTGAGGATGGGCTTTTCCATCACTTTGAGAAATAACTGACTAGATTTATAAAACTTAAGCCATTTCCCTAGTGCCTGATAGGTAGACTGCTCAAACCATTGTAAATCCACATGGGCAAACTGCCGAATAAATGGAAATATCGCCACATCTACCCATGACGGGCGATCGCCTAGGAGGAAATTATGATGTTGTAATAATTGCTCTAAAGTCTGTAAATATACTTCTGCTGTGACTCTATAGACTTCCTGTGGTTGGGCAAATCGAACATAGTATTTATAGCGATCGAGGTTTTGCTTAAACTCAGAATCATTAATGGTAATTAGCTTTTGCCCGAATTCGATCAAGTCCGATGGCAATTGTTGCCAACTATCGGGATCATTTTGAGCGATCGCCCAATTCATAATATCTAGACTTTCCTCTAGGACTTTACCATCTGTTAATTGCAAAACTGGAGTTGTACCTTTAGGCGAAATTGCTAACATCTCTGCGGGTTTGTGCTTTAGGAAAACTTCTCTTAACTCATATTCTATATCTGCATAAAGTAATGCCATACGCGCACGGATTGCGTAGGGACAACGCCTATATGAATAGAGGATTGGGAGTTGGGACATGGAAAATTAGACAAAAATATTACGAAGAACCTCGCTCTGAGATTCGCTTTCTTTATCCTAGAACTCTCCAAGCATTTTTACTTCAGTTTCCAAATCTATAGCCCATTTCTGCGATACCTGCGCCTGCACATAGCGAATTAGGTTAATCACATCATTACTAGTGGCGTGACCACAGTTCAAGATAAAGTTGGCATGAAGTTCTGAGACTTGAGCATCGCCGATTTTATAACCCTTTAAGCCCGTATCTTCGATTAATTTGGCGGCGGCATGATGTTCGGGATTACGAAAAACGCTGCCACAACTGGGAAGGTGATAGGGTTGAACTTTGTGTCTGAATCTTAAAAAGTTATTGGTGGTGGTCGTAATTGCTTGGGGATCAAAGCCAGTATTTAGCTGTAGAGTTGCGGCGGTGACAATGCGATCGCCTGCTTGTAAGAGGGAAGTCCGATATTTAAACCCCAATTGTGCAGGTAGTAGTATTTCAGATTTACCTGTTAATGAAATTGTTTGGGCATTAACTAGGCGATCGCTGGTACAGCCACCTTGAGCACCACCATTCATTACAACTAGACCGCCAACGGTACCTGGAATCCCCACAGACCACTCTAGTCCAGACCAACCCTTAGCTGCTAATTGCATTGCCAATCTGGCTACAGGTTCACCAGCGGCGGCTGTTACTTGCCCTTGGGCTAGATTAAACTCAATGCCACGCAAATGCCTTGTACAGATGACTAAACCTGATAAGCCGCGATCGCTAATTAGTAAATTACTGCCTGCCCCGAGCAATGTAATTGGCTCACCCGATCGCTCTGCCCAAGCTAAGCATTCTTCTAACGCTCCGATAGATTTTGGCGCAGCATACCACTGTGCTAGTCCACCCACTTTCCATGAAGTTAAAGCAGCAAGGGGATAATTTCTATGAATTTCAATCTCGGTTTTGGTAGTTGTCATCATTGGCTTATATTCGCGATCGCTTGAATAGTGGGAGCAATCACCCGATTCAGATTCCCTGCCCCTAAAAATATCGCTAAATCACCCGACCGCAAGTTATTAGTTAAAAAAGTTTGCACCGAATCTAAAGAACCTTGAAAATGTACTTGAGGATGATGAGCAGCGATCGCTTCTGCCATTTTTTCTCCATTAATATTTCCTGTGTTTTTTTCTCCCGCCGCATAAATATCTGTGACTACAACTAAATCTGCATCGTTAAAGGCACAGCTAAACTCAGTCAGGAACTGGGCAGTGCGGCTATAGCGATGGGGCTGAAAAATTGCTACTACCCGATTTTGGACTTGATGGCTAGATTGGAGTTTGGCTGAGGCTAAGGTTGCCAGAATTTCACTGGGATGATGGGCATAATCATCAATAAAAGTTACACCATTTTGTTTGCCCTTAAGTTCAAATCTCCGACTAGCGCCGATAAAGTCAGGTAAAGCTGCTTGCAGATCGCTCCAACTAATTCCTGCCCACCGAGCTACAGCGATCGCCGCCAGAGCATTACTCAGATTATGTTTTCCTAATATACTTAGGCTTATTTCCCCTAAAACCTGCCCTCGTTCTAGGACTTGAGCTTTGGTACTGTAGCAACCATATTCAATATCTACCGCATAATAATCGGCATCAGGCTTGAATAGGCTATAGGTAATATCGGCTTTAATATTTGTAGCGGTAGTCTCACAATCTATACAGGTAACTACCACTTGGCAACGCTCTGCAAAGGTTTGGAATGTAGATATAACTTGTTCAAGGCTGTGATAATGGTCGGTATGGTCGAGTTCAATATTTGTGATCACCCCTATGGCAGGCGTAAACTTGGTTAGGGAACCATCGGATTCATCAGCTTCGGCAATTAAATATTTTCCCTTTCCTAGACGGGCATTACCATCCCACGCTCTGACTTCGCCGCCAACAATAATGGTGGGATCAAGTCCTGCTTGTAAAAATAAGTAGGCAACTAAGCTACTGGTTGTGGTTTTGCCATGAGTACCAGCGATCGCTACACTTTGAAACTGGGTAATTAAAGCTGCTAAGACATCGGAACGATGCAAAATCGGTAAATTGTGGGACTTTGCTACCTGAAATTCAGGGTTAAGTTCATTAATAGCGGAGGAACAAACTATTTGCGGAGGATTACTTAGATCAATATTATCGGCACTATGACCTTGAAAAATTTTGGCACCAAAGCTTTGAAGCTGAGTAATCAATTGATTTTGTGCTAAATCTGAACCAGATACTTTATAACCTTGTCTAACTAAAATATGGGCGATCGCCGACATCCCAATTCCGCCAATACCAATAAAGTGAAACGGTTTACCGCTTAAATCAATTGGACTTAGCATTTAATCTCCCCAGACACGCCTAATATCGTGCGCTATCATAGCAAGAATTTTGCCATAGTGGTATTTTTCTAGATCAAAATCTGGATTAAAAACTAGAATTACCATCAATTAAGGGATGTGAAGCTTAATAATGTCCCAATAAACATTGAGATGAAATTTTATGGTTGAATTATTTAGATGGCACTTTATTTCTGTGCTTGTCCCTTGTTAGGTCTGCCAGCTCAAGTTTGAAGTTTAACAAATTCTGATTAGCGATCGAGTAATTCAGGTTAAATTTAGCAAGAATTCCTCAAATAAACTAACTCTACTTTTATACTGACAAAACAGGCAATTACTGGAAATAATAATGGTTAGCCGTTTAGGTAAGTTTGAAAATATATCAGTAAAGGGTTTTCGCCGTCTTGAAAATATCAATCTTGAGATGAGAAATCTTACGGTTATGATCGGTGCTAACGGATCGGGTAAAACTTCTTTTTTAGATGTTCTTTCAATTTTATCTGCCTCTGCTAATGGAAACCTGCTTGCGAAATTGCAGGATAAAGGTGGACTAAATCAAATTCTAACTAGAGGAAGAGCAGAAAAATTAGAAATAGGACTCTTGATAAAGTCAACTGAACAAGAAACGTTAAATTATAGCTTAAGGATTTCTCCCAGAAATTCTTCTTATCAAATTGAACTTGAAGAATTGACAAAGCAGATAAATTCTTTAGTTGAAAGAATAGGAATGTTTGCTAAAATTTATCCAATTCCTGACAATTTTGTTTCTCAAAGGTATATTCAGTCCTTTGGTTTAGATGTCAAATATTTTCAAGAACATAACGGAGAAGTTGTAAGACCAAACTGGGAACATAATCCATTTGAAACTTCACTTTCTCAAGTTCCTAAAATGTATCAAGAACCAGAGAGCTTAAGAAAAAGTCTTGCTTCCTGTACTTATTATGGCGCACTTGATGTATCGGAAAACAGCTTAGTTCGTTTACCTCAAGCTATGCGTCCTGCAAAACTTCCAGGGGCAAAAGGAGAACATTTAGTTTCCTGTCTTTATGACTTACGAGAAACTGATCGCGATCGCTTTGAAATGGTTGAAGATATTATCTCTGCTGCGTTTCCAGATTTTGAACGACTAAACTTTCCCCCAGTTGCAGCTGGAACTATCTCTATGACTTGGACGGATAGGAACTTTTCTCAACCTATATATGTGCATGAGTTGTCAGAAGGAACGCTCCGATTTCTATGGTTGGTGGCACTTCTGCAAAGTCAAAATTTAACAACAATTACCTTACTAGACGAACCTGAAGTCAGTCTGCATCCCGAGCTACTCAAACACTTGGCGTACTTAATGAGGGAAGCTTCAAAACATACACAACTGATAGTTGCAACCCACTCAGATCGACTTATCAGATTTCTTGAGCCAAAGGAAGTGTTAATTTGCGATCTTGAAGAAGGCATGGCAAAGATGACATGGGCAGATACTTTTGATTTGGATAAATGGCTAGAGGACTATACACTCGATCAAGTATGGGCAATGAATGTGATCGGCGGTCGTCCATGAAAATTGCTATTTTAGTCGAAGGAGCTACTGAGATCGCCTTTAGAGAAAAGTTATGTGAATTTTTGCAAAGCCGACTGGAGCAGAAAATGCCAAAACTTAAATTTATTTCTCAGGATGGACGCATTCCTAAAGAAGCAAAACTTAAGCGAGTTGTAGAGAACTTATTAAATGATAGATATGATGCTGTAATTGCGCTGACAGATATTTATACGGGCACAAAAGACTTTCAATCTGCTGAAGATGCTAAAGCTAAAATGACGGAGTGGGTGGGTAATAATCCCAACTTTTATCCTCATGCTGCCCTCCATGATTTTGAGGCATGGCTACTTCCATACTGGGAAACTATCCAAAAGTTGGCAAAGCATAATCTTTCTGCTCCTAGCGGATCTCCTGAAACGGTAAATCATCACAATCCTCCTTCATATCGAATCAAAGAAATTTTTAGGTTAGGAAAATGCAAGAGAGATTACAACAAATTAAGTGATGCTAAAGCTATTTTGAAGAAGAACGAACTTATGACTGCTATTCAAGCTTGTCCAGAGCTAAAAACGTTTATTAATCGAATTATTTCATTATGTAATACCGAAAAGTTAATTCCCTAGTTGCAATTTTTTGCCCTATGTGGACACGACCTGAGTAATAATAACCAATACTGCTGATTATTTTCTAAACTGCTATGACCTCCTCTGACTATAAAGATTCTGTCAATTTACCTCAAACTAATTTCTCTATGCGTGCCAATGCGATCGCCAAGGAGCCAGAAATTCAGAAGTTTTGGGCAGAGGAAAAAATTTACGAAAACCTAGCAGCTAATAATACTGGTGAAAAGTTTATTTTGCATGATGGCCCCCCCTACGCTAATGGCAGTCTGCATATGGGTCACGCCCTCAATAAAATCCTCAAGGATATAATTAACCGTTACCAAATGCTGCGGGGCAAAAAAGTGCGTTTTGTTTTGGGCTGGGATTGTCACGGCTTGCCGATTGAGCTAAAGGTGATCCAAAATCTTAAACCCGAAGAACGCAAAGCGTTAACCCCCTTAGAATTACGCCGTAAAGCCAAGGATTTTGCCTATAGTGCGATCGCCGAGCAAGCGGCAGGATTTAAACGGTGGGGCGTGTGGGGTGATTACGAAAATCCTTATTACACACTAAAGCCAGAGTACGAAGCCGCCCAAATTGGCGTGTTTGGCAAAATGGTACTGAATGGCTATATTTATCGAGGCTTGAAACCCGTTTATTGGTCGCCTAGTTCTCAGACTGCTCTAGCAGAAGCGGAACTAGAATATCCTGAAGAACATATTTCTAAAAGTATCTATGTCGCTTTTCCTGTAACTAAAATTGGCGAGAGTTTGCAAGGGGTTTTAGGTGACTCAATTTTTAACAATCTTCATGCTGTAATTTGGACGACTACGCCTTGGACAATTCCCGCCAACTTGGGCATCAGTGCGAATCCTAATCTCAGTTACAGTATTGTTGCATCGGGTGAAAAGAACTATATTGTTGCTACGGATTTAGTTGAGAAGTTAGCTGCTAAATTTGAACAAGAGCTATCTATTCAAATCACTTTTAAGGGTGAAGTTTTGGAAAATACGGAATACCAACATCCAATTTTAGACGATCGCTCCAGAAAAATTTTACTTGGCGATCACGTGACGGCGGAATCTGGGACGGGCTTGGTGCATACTGCTCCTGGGCATGGGAAGGATGACTTCATTGTTGGGAATAAATATGGTTTAGATGTGCTTTCTCCTGTAAATGACTATGGAATTTTCACAGAAGAAGCGGGGCAGTTTGCAGGCTTGAACGTTCTAAAGGAAGGGAATAGTAAAGTTATAGAAGTCCTAACCGAACTGGGGGCATTAATTAAAACAGAAGACTATAAGCACAAATATCCCTACGACTGGCGAACCAAAAAACCCACAATTGTTAGAGCGACAGAACAGTGGTTTGCATCGGTTGATGGGTTTAGAGAAATTGCCTTAAGTGCGATTAAACAGGTACATTGGATTCCTGCGATCGGGGAAAATCGGATTACGGCAATGGTGCAAGAGCGATCGGATTGGTGTATTTCTAGACAACGGAATTGGGGCGTACCGATTCCTGTATTTTATGACATGGATACCAATGAGCCACTATTCACGCCCGAAACGATCGCCCATATTCAAGAAATCTTTAGAGTTAGAGGTTCTGATGCTTGGTGGGAATTGAGTTTGGAAGAACTCTTACCTGTTGAATATCACAACAATGGTAA
>Ga0105047_10017721_pt1 | contig 11080 bp, 7 predicted proteins | sample MAT04_FD_78384 | JGI IMG/M metagenome (GOLD analysis project Ga0105047, IMG submission 78384) | Freshwater microbial communities from Lake Fryxell liftoff mats and glacier meltwater in Antarctica - MAT-04 (megahit assembly) | ecosystem: Environmental > Aquatic > Freshwater > Ice > Liftoff...
ATCGTCGGTTTCGACGACTTGAGCGTGGAACGGGTTGGCGCGGTCGATCCAGTAGCGGTTATCGACGCAGACGAACGTGCCGAGACGCAGATCTTGGAGGGCAAGGTTAAAGGCGTCTTCGAGGGTTTGAGTGGAGAAGGAGCGATCGAGCACCATCGCCTGCCCGGCGTTGTAGGGGTGGAGGGTGTCCCAGTGGCGTTGGGTGCGCTGGAAGATGTTGAGGGGGACGGGGTGCATGGGTCAGCAGAGGGATGCACCGCAGAGACGCCAAGGGCGCGGAGATCGCCTTGGCGTCATCGAGCGGGGATTGGAGCTTGATTGATTCATTTTGCGCGTGGGCAAGACGCCCACGCCACTTTAGCACGAATTGACGGTGCGCTCTGGGTGTTCTCTGTGCCTCCGAGGTGAAATCTGGCTTCGATTCATGCCGGCGCGCGGTAGATGCCGCGGGGGATGAAGCGGCCGACTTGGCGCATGTAGTTGCCGTAGGTGTCGCCGTGGACGGAGAGCATGTGCTTTTCCTCGCGCCGGGCTTCCCATTGAAGGAGGATGATCTGCAAAAGTGCGACGACAAGCATCCATGCGTTCGGTACCGCGAGGAATGAGACGACCGCCAGCAGGCATTGCAGCGCGTAGATCGGGTGGCGAACGAGGGCGTAAGGGCCGGAGATGATGAGCGTGTTTTTTTCGTTCGGGTCAATGCCCATGCGCCAGTCCTTGCCCATCTTGCGCCAGCAAATTAGCGTGAGATACATGACGACGACCGCGACTCCGAGCGCGGCCCAGTCGAGGTATGGGATATCGAGGGCGTGGATGGTGTGGAACGGTCGGAAGGCGTAGACGAGGGGGATGATCGCCCAGGCGGCGACGTTGGGATACCAGACGACGCGGAGGATTCGGCCGAGCGCTTCGGGGGGGTAGAAGTTTGCGGCGCGGCCGGTGAGACGCTTGGTCTTCAGGACGAGCTTAATCACCCGCGCCCAATAGAAGACGACGATCAATCCGATGCCGAGAGCAGGCCAGACAAGTTCGGGCATGGGCGAGAGAGTAGCGGCGGCGGGGAGAATGTCGAATTTTGAATCACGAACGTCGGATGAGAGGGGGGGGAAGACACGAGACACGAGAGGGGGAGAGAAGCAGATCGCTGCCGACAGCTTTCTTCTCCATGACTCGTGTCTCGTGTCTCCTTGCCTATGCCCGACCGAGTCGTCAGTTCCCGCCGGCGATCGGCGCACGCCCGGTGCGGCGGAGTTCGGCGACGTAGTCCTGGCGGATGCGTTCGTACTCGGCTTCTTCGGTGAGGGCACCGTTGTATTCGGTCTGGGCTTCCTTGACCTTGTCGCGTGCGGCGTCGAGGTCGGCCTTGGCGGTGCGGGCGGCATCGGAGTTGGTGGACTGGGCGACGTAGTTGGAACGCATCGCGCGGACCTTGGCGGCGGCCATCAGCATGCGCTGGCGCGCGTCTTCGACTTCGGGGGCCTGCGCCATGGCGATGATTTCTTCACGGGTCATGCGGTTGCGCACCTCAAGGGCGGCCATCGCGTGGGGGAAAAGCCAGTCGAAGCTGCCCCGGCCGGTGAGGACGAGGTTGCTGATGACGCGCTGGCTGGCGTTCTGTTTCTTTTCCAGTTCCTTGTAATACGCGTCGGCGCGGAGCGCGTCGAAGATCGGGCGTCGGACGGCGTCGTAGTCGGCCTGGGCGCGGCGCAGGCCGAGCATGGAGTCGCGATAGTCGTCTGTCTTCCACAGTTCGTTGTCGACTGCGGCGGTGGAGTTGCCGGAGGTGGCGCCAAGCGCCTTGGTGAGGTCGGCCTTGGCTTCGTCGAGGGACCGCCTGGCTTCAACGGAACGGGTGCGGTCTGCGGGCATCGGCTGGCCGTTGGGGCCCATGCGAAGGCGGTCGTAACCCCTGCTGTCACGCTGGGGCGGACGCTTGACGTTGCCCTTGCCGTCTTCGGGGGCCTTTACGCCTTTGCCGTCCTCGGCGGGCTTGCCGCCTTTGTCGCCGCCGACCTTCGTGCCGGGCTTGTCTGCGCCGGTTTTCTGCGTGGGTTTATCGCCGTCGACTTTTTCGACGCCTTTGTCTTTGTTCTGCTTGGTCTTCGGCGCGCCGTCTTCATCCGCGGCCAGCGCGGGTGCGGTCAACGCCAGCGACAGTCCGACCGACATTGAAACGGCGAGAGCGAGAAGGGTGTTGGTCTTCGACATGGCCGATACTCCTGCATAATCGTTATCGACCCGGAGCCCATGCGACTTGCAGAGATGAACAGCTTCAAGACGCCGACGTCCGGTCTCATCCAATTATACAACCTGCGGCGGGGTTAGTTGAAGGGTGGTGCGTCAAAATCGCATCAAATTGTTAGGGGTTTGATCGTCCATTTTGGATTTTGCCCGAAAAATCGGCAGGGATTGTTGAAAAAGACTTCGGTCGCCTCGGCTTCGGAATGTCCGCGACGGCGGAATTCGAGGCAGGTATCGGTCAGGCAGTGCGGGCCGGATTCGCCCCAGTCGGACGCGGAATTGACGCAAAGCTTGTCGGACCCGAAGGTTTCGATGATGTCCACCGCGCGCGTCGGCGTGACCTTGGTGATCGGATAAATCGTCAGTCCGGCCCAGAAGCCGCACTCGCGCGCTTTACGGAGCGTGTGCTCTTCGCAATGGTCGATGAGCACGCGCTCGGGCCTGATGCGCGCGTCGTTCTTCAGGATCGAGCAGATGATGTCCGTGCCCTTGTGTTTGTCTTCCAGATGCGGCGTGTGGATCAGGATCATCTGATCGTGCTTCGCGGCCACGTCCACCTGAAGCTCGAACGTGGTGATCTCGTTCTTCGTGTTCTTGTTCAGACCGATCTCGCCGACGCCAAGCACGCGCGGGTGCGACAGCAATGGCGGGATCAGCGCGATCACATCGCGCGATAGCTCGACGTTCTCGGCTTCCTTGGCATTGATGCAAAGCCAGGAGAAATGTTCGATGCCGTATCGGGCGGCGCGTTTGGGTTCAATGTCGAGCAGGTGCCGGAAGTAATCGTAGAACGACGACGCCGACGACCGGTCATACCCCGCCCAGAACGCCGGCTCACTCACCGCCACCACACCCGCACGGGCCATGTAAAGGTAATCGTCGGTGGTTCGGCTGACGCAGTGAATGTGTGGATCAATGTATTTCATCTGGAAGCGGATTGTGCCAGAGAATCGCCGGCGTGTGTAGCGGGAAGTCGGATCGAGGACCATCGTGGGTCACATCGTGCGTTCGAGCGCCAGCTTCAGCACTTTTTTCGCGTCGAGATGATCCTCCGCCAATTGTCGCGCGGCCTGGGCGTGGTCCGGGTAGTGGTCGTGGACTTGTTGCAGCATCGCGAGGGCTTCGGCGGGGGTGGTGAAGCGGAGCGTGCCGTGAGAATCGGGAAAAATATCGCTCTCGCCGGTCTTCTGAATGACGACGGGTTTGCCGCTGGCGAGGTAGCACGCGGTGCGGTCGCTCAGCCAGCCGGTTTTGAGCCGGACGTAAGCGGGCTTGGCGCAACTGAATTCGCCGCGTGATCGCTGGATGTATCTGCGGTAGTCGAGCGGGTGAGCGATGGCCGGGCTTTTGCCGATGCGCCAGCCCTTGGATTCCAGCAGGTCGACCTCCGGCTGGTACGAAAAGATGTTGAGGCACAGTTCCAGGGGAAGCGGGCTCTGCTGCGGAACGTCGAGATAGGGCTGAAACGCGGCGCGCTTGGAGTTGTCGTACCAGTCGCCGTTGTCGTCGGGCATCCACTCGTTTTTCATGAACCAACCGCTGACGGTGGTCAGCGGCGCGACCGCATCGCACGCGGTGGCGGGCCACTGGTCGAGCGCGACGGGGGGTGGGGTGTAGATCCAGTCGTGGCCGTGGGTGTTGAAGAGGGGTTTATGGGCCGCCTTGGTCCACTCGCCGATCGTGAAATAATGGGTGTGAGGCGCTGTGCTGTACGTTCCCAGATCCAGCGCGACGTGAAACTGGCCTGGGTCGATGTCGATCATCATGGAGCGTCGAAACGACGCGACGATCTTTTCAGGCAGGTTGTAGCGGTGATCGCAGAGTACATCGCACGACTGCGCCGAGGCGAGGGGAACGAGCTGGAGCTGGCGTTCGTTATCAAGCGCGTCGCCGGTAGCGCTGGCGAGCGCGATGGTCTGGTCGAGACCAAACGGATGCAAACGCTCGCGCAGGGTCGTTAGCATCTCGGCGACGCACCGGGGCGTGTCGCCGTCGGCGACGACGTCGAGCCAGACGACTTCGTGTCCGAGCGATCGGAAGCCGAGCGCCCAGTTCAGGAAGACCCACAGGTGTCCGCCGTCTGGGTAGCCGAGAGTGTTGGGGGCCGAGAGGCAAATGCGCATAGTCTCGCTCGGAAGTCGCCCTGCGGTTTAATAATAGGCCTCACCGCGTGGGCGGGGGCGTCATATCCGAAAGGATCATCTGCACGCGTTCGGCGCGACCGGGGTCTGCCAGGAGGAGCTGCTCGATGCAGGCCCGAAGCGATTTCAGCCGCGCGTCATTCGCCAGCAATGCCGCGCCCCCGTCAGCGCGCTGAACCCGGTCCAGGTCCGCCGCCAGCGACAGGATACGCCAGCGCATCTCGCTGTAGTACCGATTCAGGGTGTCTTGAGCGTTGAGCATTGTTCCTCACGACCAACCGTTTCGTAGTGGGTCAGTTTGAACGGGTGCCACGTTTGGTACTCCAAGCCGTGGCACCCAGACTGACCGGACGGACAGTCTAAACCGAAACGGGACGTGCCGCACGTGGCGCGGCACGTCCCGTGATTGATTCGCGATGCCTGTGGGAGAAAGTGGTACTGCGAGTGTGGCGGTTCACTGCTTGGCGAACTGCTCGTTCGACAGTACCAGCTTTCCCCATGTGCTGGGGCGCATCTGCGTATTGGCTTCCTTCGGGGCGGACCAGAAATAGTCCAGCGCCTGATGGAAATTGCGCACGTGCATGTTGAATGCGAGTTCGGGTTGGTTCGCCGGATCCCAGCCGTTCATGGCTTTGCCGGGGATAAACAACTCGACGATGTAGCGGTCGGGATAGACGCGCGACTGGTGGATGATATCCGGGTGCGGGATGAGGTTTTCGGTCAGCGCGTCGCCTGGCCGGTGCCACTGCGCGACCACGCCGAGCACGCCATCGAGCGGAACGGAGTTGGGCACGTAGTAGAACTGGTGGCAGTAGGCGTTGTAGACCTGCTGGTCGGTGGTGACGGGTCGGGTGCTGATCCACCACTCGGTGCTGTCTCGGGTCCACCAGCGGCCGGTGGCGGGGACGGCTTCGAGGTCGCGGTCGAAGACTTCAAAGCCCAGGTAGAGCCCGCTGTCAGTCCACGCCAGGTAGACGTTGGGCTGCCTGAGCGAGGTTCGGCCGACGCCGATCGTTTCGGTCGTGCGGACGCCTTGCAGCTTGTAGCGTTCAGGCCAATCCGAAAGGTTGCCGTTGATGACAATGGGCTTATCCAGCTTGCCCACGTACGCCGTCGGCTTGTTCGCCATGAACGAATCGCGCCAAAGGCCGACCTGATTGTCGGTGGGGCTGGCGGCGTGAAGCGGGTTGAGCTGCGGCGCGGTCTGCTGGATCGCCTGGACGAGTTTTTCGTACGGTACGTCATCGACGTCGACGACGCCGAAGTTAACGTCCTCGCCATCGGAACTTCGGCCGGAGGCGGGCTCGTCGCTCCACTGGAACCAGTCGGCACCGATGATGTACGGCACGCGCGCCAGACGGCTGGTGAACAGGGCATAACCTTCGGCACGTGCCTGCTGGTCAGCGACCTGCGCCTGGAAGCCGAAGGTGTTGCGGCTGCCCGAGCGGTTGTCCAGGGAATGGAACGCGTATTCGGTGATCATGATGGGCTGGCCGGACTCTTCGTAGATCATCCGGAACATGTCCGGGTCCAGCAGTCCGTCGGCGACGTAAGAGTTCAGCGACTGGGCGTCGGTCCAGGGCTTGCTGGCGCGGACGACTTCGCGCGGGGCGTAGCCGGCAAAGCGGACGCCGAGCACGAGGTGGTTCGGATCGTGCTTGCGGATGAGTTGGGTGGTCATCCGGAAGTAATCTCCGGCGAGTTTTTCGAGCCAGTGGCTGAAGAGCTTGTTGTACGACTCGACCGGATCACGGGGCAGCTTGGCGAGCGCGTCGAAGGCGGTGAAGTCGGCGTAATCGGTTTTCCAGGCGGCATTGAACTCGCCGATGGTCGGCCAAAGCTGCTGGATGGTGGCGATCACCTGTCGGCGGTTCGGGTCCTGCGGCTCGAGGCCGTCGAAATACATGCTCGGGCCCACCGACGCGTCGGACCAGTCCAGTTCGTTGTCCGTGAAGTAGCCGACCAGGTTGCGGTTGTCGCGGTACGGGCCGACGAGTTTGCTGATAAGGATGTCGCCGTAGCTTTCCCAGTCGGGGGAGTAAAGCTTGTAGTTGCCGGAGTGGTAGTGCTTCCAGATGTTGAGGTCGCGCGTCATGGGGACGTCGAACTCGTGCAGGATCGGGTGGCTCCAAGCTCCGAGACCCTTGAAGCCGGCGGCGTAGACGCGGGCGACGGTCTTCTCGGCCCAGGCTTTCAGGTCGCCGTCATATTGACCGGTCGTGCCGTTATAGTCGCGCGACGCGAAATGTACGCCGTTGGCTTCACGCCCGAGCTGGAAGGGCTGGACCGTGGTGACGGTGTTTAGGAATTCGCGCTGCCCGGTGGGAGAGATGAACCACCAGACCCCGCTGTCGGTCTTCCCGACGCGCCAGAACCCCTCGGCCCCGCGAACCACGACCAGCGGACGGTCCAAATCCGTCACCTTGCTGTCAGGTTCGGCATTCATATTCGATGGTAGGGCGGTGTTCACGGCACCGCCGGGGGTGTGATCGAACGCGCCGCTCACGTAAGGGTGAACCCACACGCCCAGCAGCAACAGACATACGACAACAAAGGCAATGCGGGCCATGATCTGCTCCCACGACCATGCTTCGGTGCATGAATCATCCGACGCGATACGGCGCTTCCAGCGGCGTGGGCTCAACGGCGTTGCGAGCTTGTTATAGGTATCGGATGCCATGAGCGATCCATTCAAGCGAAAATCGGATAATCTCACATCGTTCTAAGTGATTATACGACAGATGTTTGTGCAAGTTTTCACGAGTCCGGCGGTCCCGATTCTTTCTCCCGCTGTCTGGTGGCCTCGGCGAGATGGGGAGGATGGGGTGTCGGGCGATCCGAGGCATAAGCCCAAGCCTTTTCATAACTTATCGGCCACATCGCGGGGTCGGATGCGGTCGAATCAGGGTGTGGGAGCGGTTCCTGTTTCACAGGAATTGACCCGTTCAGGGCATCTTGCCAAGACGTGTGCAGAAATGGCTTGACCAGGAAGAAAACTGAGGGGTGATTCCGGGCGGGGTCGACGTTACAACTCGTGGATGCTCAACGACGTCCTGACCACCATCGACGGCCGGCGCGACCAGACGCTGGCGCTCCTCAAAGACTTCCTCAGCATCCCCTCCGTCAGTGCCAACCCCGCGAACGCCCCGGATTGCCGCCGCTGTGCGCATTGGGTCGCGGACCAACTGAAGTTCGCGATGCTCGACGTTTCGATCATGGAGACCGGCGGGCACCCGTGCGTGGTCGCGAAGAACAAACACGTGCCGGGACGCCCAACCGTTTTAGTCTACGGACATTATGACGTTCAACCCCCCGAACCGCTTGATCTGTGGACGACCCCCGCGTTTGAGCCGACGGTTCGTGAAACGCCCGCCGGAACGCAAGCGATCTATGCCCGCGGCGCGGTTGACGATAAGGGACAGGTTCTCTGCCACATCGAAGCGATCACCGCCTGGCAAGCCCACGGCGGCTTGCCGGTGAACCTGACAGTCCTCATCGAAGGCGAAGAGGAAGTCGGATCGGCGCACCTCGAACAATTCGTCCGCCAGCACCGAACTGCTTTGAAGGCAGACGTTTGCGTAATTTCGGACACGAATCAGTTCGCCCGCGGCTACCCCGCCATCACCACCGGCACGCGCGGGTTGGTCTATCAGGAGATCATCGTCAAAGGCCCGAATCGCGATCTGCACTCCGGTTTGTTCGGCGGGGCGGCGCCGAACCCGGCGAACGTGCTGGTGGCGCTGCTGGCGTCGCTGCGCGATGAAAATGGACGCGTGACGGTGCCGGGTTTTTACGATGATGTCGTCGCGATCACGCCTGAAGAGCGCACGGCGTGGAAGTTGCTGCCGTTCTCCGAGCCCGATTATCGCAAGGATTTGGGCGTGGATGCCACGATCGGAGAGGCGGGCTACACCGCGCAGGAGCAGATGTGGGCCAGGCCGACCTGCGACATCAACGGCATCACCTACGGCTATCAAGGGCCGGGTGCCAAGACCGTGATCGGCGCTCAGGCGAGCGCGAAGGTGAGCTTCCGGCTCGTCGCCAACCAGGACCCGATCAAGATCCGCGAGGCGTTCTACCACCACATCCGCTCCCACTCCCCGGCGGGCGTGACGATTGAGTTCCTCGACCACGGCGTCGCGCCCGCGTATCTCGTCCCCCCCAACCACCCCGGCCTACCCGCAGCGTCGCGTGCGATCGAAACCGGCTTCGGCAAAGCACCGACCCTCATCCGCTCGGGGGGCAGCATCCCGATCGTCAGCACGTTCAAGAAGGAACTCGGCATCGACTGCCTCTTCGTCGGCTTCGGTTTGCCGGATGACGCGGTGCATTCGCCGAACGAAAAGTTCGACCTCGACTGCCTCCACGCCGGCTGTCGAACCGCTGCGGCGCTGTTTGCGGAGCTTTCGCGTGGGTGAGGGTTGGAATAGGCCACAGATTGCACAGATGGAAGGCGATTCGCACAGATGAATTTGGCGGCTCGTTCAGACCGACCGGCATGATTGGTGTAGTAAAACGTCGGATTTGGTTTGAATTGACAGGTGAGAGCTATCAACAACCTTGGCTACTGCGCAAGTTGTCATCCTGAGGTACTCCGAAGGATCTTGTCGGCAGCAAGAAGGCCTAGGAATCGCGTGGTCGAGTAGACGCTCGGGGTGCCTCAGCAGGACATTCTTGAGATGACCGGGTTGTTCGGAGGACTCAGACAATGGGCCGATGTTGGAAGTGACGCCGCCCGCGTCTGGGTGGACGCGGGCGGCGGGTGGGTTGGGGTTGGATTGGCGAAAAACCGTTACTTGATGAACAGCATTTCGCGGTACGTCGGCAGCGGCCAGAGGTCGTCGGCGACGATGGCTTCGAGCTTGTCGGCGGCTTCGCGGACGCCGTTCAGGGCGGGGAAGATTTCGCCGCGGGCCTGGATGGCGTGGTCGTACGGTTCGCCTTCGGCGTGATGGTTTAACGCCTTGTCGAGCTTGGTGATGCCGAGTTGAAGCTCGTTGATGCCGCTGACGACCGCCGACAGCGTTTCGATGCCGCCGGGGCTGGCGGCACCGGCGCTCTTGGCGGAGGCGATGCTGCTCGCCAGTTCGCCTTGATAGCGAAAGGCGGCGGGCAGGATCATCGTGCGGGCCATCAGCAAAGCGGTCTTGGCTTCGATCTGGAGCGCCTTGACGTAGGCCTCAGACAAAATGTTAAAGCGGCTCTTCAGTTCGGCCTCGGAGTAAACGCCGTACTTGCTGAACAGATCGATCGTGTCCTTGCGGATGACGACCGGCAGCACGTCCACGGTGGTCTTCAGATTCGCCAGGCCGCGTTTTTCGGCTTCCTTGTGCCATTCGTCCGAGTACCCGTTGCCGTTGAACAGGACACGCTTGTGTGCCTTGTACACCGGCTGGACCGCCTCGGCGACGGCGGTTTTCAGGTCCTTGCCGGCTTTCATCGAAGCTTCGAGCTTGTCGGCGAGGTAGTCGAGCGAGTCGGCGATGATCGTGTTCAGCACCGTGTTGGGCCCGGCGATGTTGGCGCTGGAACCGACGGCGCGGAACTCGAACTTGTTGCCCGTGAACGCGAACGGCGACGTGCGGTTACGGTCGCCCGAATCCTTCGGCAGGATCGGCAGGACCGAGGCGCCGGTGTTGAACAGCCCGCCGGCGCGGGTGGTCTTGGCGACGCCTTCTTTTTCGATCTGGTCGAACAGGTCGGTGAGCATGTCGCCGAGGAAGATCGAGATGATCGCCGGCGGGGCTTCGTTGGCACCCAGGCGATGATCGTTGTGCGCCGACGCGATCGACAGACGCAGAATCTCGGCGTACTTGTCCACCGCGCGGATGACGGCGGTGCAGAAGACGAGGAACTGAAGGTTGTCGTGGGTGTTGCTACCGGGTTCGAGGAAGTTCTCACTGTCCGAACCGATGGACCAGTTGTTGTGCTTGCCCGAACCGTTGATTCCGGCGAACGGCTTCTCGTGCTGTAGGCAGACCAGGCCATATTTGCCGGCGGTCTTTTTCAGCACTTCCATGGTCAGGTTTTGGTGGTCGGTCGCGAGGTTGGCGCTTTCGTAGGTCGGCGCGATTTCGTACTGGCTGGGCGCGACTTCGTTGTGACGCGTCTTGACCGGGATGCCGAGCTTGAACAGTTCGGCTTCGCAGTCGCTCATGTACGCCAGCACGCGATCGGGGATCGAACCGAAGTACTGGTCTTCCAGTTCCTGTCCTTTCGGAGGCGGAGCGCCGAACAGCGTGCGGCCGCAGGCGATCAGGTCGGGGCGGGCGAAGTAGAAGTTTTTGTCGATGAGGAAGTATTCCTGTTCCGGGCCGACCGTCGTGATGACCTTGACGTCCTCCTTGCCAAAGACCTTCAGGACGCGCTTGGCGGAGATTTCGATGGCGTCAACGCTCTTGAGCAGCGGGGTCTTCTTATCGAGCGCCTCGCCGGTCCAGGACAGGAACGCGGTGGGGATGACGAGCGTGGCACCGTTTGGGTTTTCGACGATGTAGGCGGGGGAGGTGGGGTCCCAGAAGGTGTAGCCGCGGGCCTCGAAGGTGGCGCGGAGCCCGCCGGAGGGGAAGGAACTTGCGTCGGGTTCGCCTTGGGTGAGTTCCTTGCCGCTGAACGACGCCATCGCCCCGCCTGAGCCGGTGGGGGTGACGAACGTGTCGTGCTTTTCAGCGGTTCCGCCGGTCATGGGCTGGAAAATG
>Ga0105047_10017723_pt1 | contig 11079 bp, 8 predicted proteins | sample MAT04_FD_78384 | JGI IMG/M metagenome (GOLD analysis project Ga0105047, IMG submission 78384) | Freshwater microbial communities from Lake Fryxell liftoff mats and glacier meltwater in Antarctica - MAT-04 (megahit assembly) | ecosystem: Environmental > Aquatic > Freshwater > Ice > Liftoff...
CCGACCCGTCGCTCGCTCGAAGATCCCCATCAGGACGACGATGGGTTGACCAGGGCCTCCACCTGTTCCTGGGGCTCGCGCCTGAGCCGTGATCGGGGCGCGCACGCAGCCCAGCACCTTCGCAGGCCTGCATCCTCATCCACGCCGTCAGAGAGTGATACTGGATCCATGGAGGAAGGGCGTTGTCTGTACTCGGGTCGCGTCTGGACGCGCGGCGGCCAAGGCCACGACCGATGAAGGGCGTCGTGCGTCGAGCGACCGATCTGTTCGACGTACTCATCGACATGATCCGACGGTTCGTCCAGGGCTGGCGGATCTGGTGACTCCTTCCTCAGCACCACCCGGTACCATTGCCCGATGATTCGCACACGGGGTGCTTGACTCGGTGACCGAAGGGCACGTCATCGTCATCGGGGGCGCGGAGGACAAGGTCCGCGACCGTCTCATCCTGAGCCGCTTCGTCGCGCTCGCGGGGGGGCCGGATGCGCGCATCGCGGTGATCTCCAGCGCTTCCTCGCTGGGGCCGCTGGCGGGCGAGACCTACAAGCGCATCTTCACGGAGCTCGGCGCCAGCGACGTGTGGCCCATCCACGCCACCACGCGCACCCAGGCGAACGACGACACGGCCGCCCGGACGGTGCGCGACTCCACGGGCGTGTTCATGACGGGCGGCAACCAGCTGCGCCTCTCGTCCACGATCGGCGGCACGGCCATCGCCCAGGCGATCCTGGAGCGCCATCGCCACGGCAGCGTCATCGCGGGCACGAGCGCGGGCGCCAGCGCCATGTCCAGCCACATGGTCGCCTTCGGCGCGAGCGGCGGCACACCCAAGCAGCGCATGGTCCAGATGGCCGCGGGCCTTGGCCTGCTGCCGAGCGTGATCGTGGACCAGCACTTCCAGCAGCGCAACCGCCTGGGGCGACTCCTCGCCACGATCGCCCAGAACCCCAGCCTCCTGGGCCTGGGCATCGACGAGGACACCGCGGGCGTCGTGGGGCCGGATCTGGTGATGGAGGTCATCGGTCGGCGCAGTGTGACCATCGTGGACGGTGCTGCGTCGGACACTGACGCGTGGGAGGTCCGCGCGCACCGACCGCTGATGATCAGCAACGTGGTGCTCCACTCGCTGCCTGCCGGGTACCGCTTCGACCTGCGTCGCCGGATCCGGGTCGCCGCCCCGGTGCTCCACGCCCTCGACGCGCTCGCCTCGTCCTGATCCGTCCGCCGAGGACGCCCGGCGACCCCTCGCCCCGCCGCCAGTCAGACCCGGAGGAGCCGCGATGACCAGCCCTACCCCGAGCCAGCCGGAGCCGTCGGGCGGCGCGGACGCCGCGCTGTCCGGCGCGGATGCCGCCGCAGCATCCGGTCCGCGGCCCACCCTGCGCATCGTGGAGACGCGCGTCCTGCGCGGGCCCAACGTCTGGGCGCGCGGCCCGGTCATCCGGTTGCTCGTGGATCTCGGCGTCCTCGAGGAGTTCCCGTCCAACACCGTCCCCGGGTTCACGGACGCGATCAAGGCGCTGCTGCCCACGATGGAGGAGCATGCCTGCTCGCTGGGCCGGCGCGGCGGCTTCTTCACGCGCCTGGAGGAGGGCACGTGGCTGGGCCACGTCGCGGAGCACATCGCGCTCGAGCTCCAGACGCTCGCGGGCACCGATTCGCGCATCGGCAAGACACGCTCCACGGGCGAGTACGGCCGCTACAACGTGATCTACGAGTACCGCGAGGAGTCGGTGGGCCTCGAGGCGGGTCGCGTCGCGGTCGCGCTGGTCAACCACCTCGTGGACCCCGTCGCGAGCGAGTTCGACTTCCCGGCCGCCCTGGAGCGTCTCATCCGGGTCGCCGAGCGATCCGCCTTCGGGCCCTCCACGCAGGCGATCATCGACGAGGCGGTCTCGCGCGACATCCCCTGGATCCGCCTCGACCGCCACTCGCTGGTCCAGCTCGGCCAGGGCGTCCACCAGCAGCGGATCCGGGCCACGATGACCTCGCGAACGTCCGCGATCGCCGTGGATATCGCCTCCGACAAGGGGCTCACGAACCAGCTGCTCAAGGGCGCAGGGCTCCCCGTGCCGCGCTCGCTGACCGCGGACACGGAGGAGGGCGCCGTGGACGCGGCGCGCAGCATCGGATTCCCGTGCGTGGTCAAGCCGCTGGACGGCAACCACGGCCGCGGCGTGTGCCTGGACCTGCGCTCGGAGGAGGACGTCCGTCGCGCGTTCCACATCGCGATGGGGGAGAGCCGCGGCGGGGATGTGGTCGTGGAGACGTTCGTGTCCGGCGACGACCACCGGGTGCTCGTCATCGGGGGCCGCATGGTGGCCATCGCGCAGCGCGTGCCGGCGGGCGTGGATGCGGACGGCGTCCATACGGTCCGGGAGCTGGTGGACATCGAGAACAGCGACCCGCGACGCGGCATCGGCCACGAGAAGGTGCTCACGCGCATCAAGCTGGACGCTGCGGCGCAGGAGCTGCTGACCAAGCAGGGCCTGACCACTGACTCGGTGCCCCCGGCCGGCACCCGGGTCCAGCTCGCCCTGACCGGCAACATGTCGACCGGCGGGACCGCCATCGACCGGACCATGGACGCCCACCCGGAGAACGTGGAGATCGCGGAATCCGCGGCGCGCGTCGTGGGCCTGGACATCGCGGGCATCGACTTCATCGTGCCCGACATCGAGGTGCCCGTACGTGAGCAGGGCGGCGCGATCGTGGAGGTGAACGCCGCGCCTGGCTTCCGGATGCACACCAACCCGACCGTGGGCGAGCCCCAGTACGTGGCCCGGCCGGTCATCGACCTGCTGTTCCCCGGCCAGGCGAGCGCCCGCATCCCGATCATCGCGGTCACGGGCACCAACGGCAAGACCACGACCGTGCGCATGATCGCCCACATCCTCAAGCTCATGGGCCGGCGCGTGGGCATGACCACCACGGATGGCATCGTCATCGACGGGCGCCTCATCCGGAAGGGCGACATGAGCGGGCCGCGCTCAGCCCAGACCGTGCTTCAGAACCCCTCCGTGGACACCGCGGTGTTCGAGGTGGCGCGTGGCGGCATCCTGCGCGAGGGCCTGGGCTACGACCGCAACGACGTGGCCGTGGTCACCAACGTCGCGGGCGACCACCTTGGCCTGGGTGGCATCGACACCGTGGCCCAGCTGGCCAACGTCAAGGGCGTGCTCGTGGACGCGGTGCCGCGATCCGGCACGGCCGTGCTCAACGCCGACGACCCCCTGGTGGCGCGGATGACGCGCCGGTGCGATGGCAAGGTCATCTACTTCTCGATGTCCACCGAGAAGGGCAAGGACGGCTGGGATCGAGTGGACACCCACTGCGGCCGCGGCGGCGTGGCCATGATCCTCCAGGAGACCGATGACGGCGAGCTGCTGGCACTGCGCCAGGGGAGCCGGATCATGCCCCTCATCTACACCCACCTGATTCCCGCGACGCTCGACGGGCGCGCCCGGATGAACGTGGCCAACGCGCTCGCCGCGGCCGCGGCGGCATGGGCCCATGGGGCGCACCTGCATGACATCCGCCAGGGCCTGCGCACCTTCACGACGTCCTTCTTCCAGGCGCCCGGCCGCCTCAACGAGGTGGACGTCCGGGGCTTCAAGGTGGTCATCGACTACTGCCACAACGTGGACGGCATGCGCCGGCTCACGGAGTTCGTGAACCTGACCCTCACCGACGCGCCGCGCGGCCGGCTCGTCCGCGCTGCGGCGTCCGGCACGGAACCCCGTACTGGCCGCGCCATCGGCGTCATCGGCATCCCCGGTGACCGGCGCGACGAGGACATGCGCGAGTTCGGGGCCATCGCGGCGACGGCCTTCGACGAGATCATCGTGCGCGAGGACACGAACCTGCGCGGCCGCACGCCAGGCGAGAGCGCGGCGCTCGTGGCGGAGGGAATCGCCGCCGCCCAGGCCGCCGGCGCACGCTGCGCGCGGGTGGACCAGCAGTTGGTGGAGATCGAGGCGGCACGTGCGGGCATCGAGCGCGCGACCGCCGGTGACCTCGTGGTCATCTGCGCCGACGACGCGGAGGCCGTCTACAAGGCATCCGTCGCGTTCGATCGGGGGCCGCGCTTCGCCATCGACGATCCGGGCGCGTCGTACGTCCCCCGGGGCTGAGGAAGATGGAGCGAACGAGGACGGGCTTCACGGACCCACTCGTGGGCTCGGTCAGGGAGTGCCCTCGATGGGGCGGAAGCCCAGGGACGCCAGCACCGAGGTCACGCCGGTGCGATCCTCGTGGCACAGCACGAGCAGCACGCCCGCAGTCCCGTCGCCCAGCGGGCGGCCGGCCGCTGTCAGCTCGGTGCGCACGGCGGTCACCTCGTCCACGTGGACGGGCACGGCCGCCGGATCCCCGCCGCCCGCCCGGATGCCCGTGCGCAGCTCGCCGATGAGCGACTCCCGTGTCCGGCCGCGGAGGTAGTGCAGCGACTCCTTGATGACCACCGCGTCGGCGTCTTCCGCGGCGATCCGACCGACCCCCCGGAGCGTGTCATCCGGTCGATCCCCCGCGGCGCCGATGATGGCCACGACCGGGCCACCCGCGTTGTCCCGCATCCGCCGCGCGAGGCCGCGCGCGGTCTCCAGGGCCACGGACAGCCCCGCCTCGTTGTGGGCGAAGTCCACGATCGCGATGCGCGAGCCATCGCCGTACAGGTTCATCCGGCCGGGGGCCTGGTCCGCGGTGGCGCGGTACGCCCGGAGGCCGGCCGCCACGTGCTCCCGCGTGGCCCCCATCGCACGGGCGCCGGCGGCCGCCGCCAGCGCGTTCGCCACGTTGTGGCGCGCCAGGCCGCCGATGGTGGAGGGCACCTCCGCGACGGCCAGGATCGGGTGGTGCTCGCGGCCGTCCCGCTCCACGATCGCGCCGTCCTCCAGCACGAATGAACGACCACCCCGCGCGGCGGCTCGGCGCACCCGCGGGTGACCGGGATCCATGGAGAACCACCAGACCGGCGCCCGTACCCCCACCGCGATGGCCGCGATGAGGTCGTCCGCGGCATTGAGGACCACCACTCCGTCCGGCCTGGTCACGCGTGCGATGGTGCTCTTCACCTCGGCCAGCTCCGGCAGCGTGTGCAGGCCGTGCTGGTCCATGTGATCGGAGCTGACGTTGGTGATGACGGCCGCGTCGTTCGACTCGTAGCCCATGCCCCGCAGCACGAGGCCGCCGCGGGCGGTCTCCAGCACGGCCACGTCGACGTCGGTCCGGCCCAGCACGGCGCGCGCGCCCAGGGGTCCCGTGAGATCGCCCTCCTCGACCAGGCGGTCGTCGATGACCACGCCGTCGGAGGTGGTCAGGCCCACGTGGCGCCCCGTCGCACGCAGGATCGCCCCGATCATGCGGGTGGTGGTGGTCTTGCCGTTCGTGCCGCTGACGCTGATGATCGGCGTGTGCCGCTGGGAGTCGCGGATCCAGGCCGGCGGCGACGTGTCCGCGCTCGCGATGGACACCAGCGCGCGCCGTAGCGTCCGGCTCCCGCCACCCGTGGTCACCGGGTCGAGGTCACGCTCCACGAGCACCACGGCCGCCTCCGCGATCCGTTCCGCGCGTCCCGACTCGCGCCACGGGAACGCCACCACCCAGTGCCCCGGCTCCGACGTGCGGTGGATGGCGACCGGGATACGCACCTGCCCGGTGGGCGTGGCACGGCCCTCCGCGACCATCCAGGCGGCCGCGCCACCGAGCTGATGCAACCGCCCGACCCAGGCCGCCACCTTGGCGATCGGCTCCGGCGCCTCCGCGGGCGGCACCGCGGCGCCCAGCCGGACGCGGGCGTGCGCCTCCGGCATCCGGTCGCCGTACCAGGTGCGCCGGCGGCCCACGGCGAGCTCGACCTTCACGGTCGGCTCCAGGCGGTAGACATTGGGGCCGTCGAGCAGCCGGATCTCCACGCGTCGCATCGTCCGGGCAGGATACCGGGCGACCGGGCGAGGGTCGAGGGACGCGATGGTGTCGGTAGACTTGCGCCATGACCGATGCCGTGCCCCACCTCCTGTCCGCGCCTGAGCTCGCCCGCATCCGGGCCGCCGTCGACGCCTCCCTGCCCGCGTTCCTGGCGGACCTGGAGCACCTCGTGAACATCGACTGCGGCAGTTACTCGAAGTCCGGCGTGGACCAGGTGGGGTCCTGGGTCAGGGGCTTCCTGGGCGACCTCGGCGCGGTCATCGAGGTCGTGCCGGACGTGACCTACGGTGACACCGTGGTGGCCACGTTCGCGGGCGCCGCGGCCGGGCCGACCATCCTGCTCATCGGCCACATGGACACCGTGTTCGACCCGGGCACCGCCGCGGAGCGACCGTTCCGGATCGAGGACGGCATCGCGTACGGACCGGGCGTGACGGACATGAAGGGCGGCCTGCTCGCGGGGCTGTACGCGCTTCGCGTCCTGCGCGCGCTGGGCGGCGACGCCTGGGTCCCGGCGGGGCGGATCGTCTTCGTGGCCAACCCGGCCGAGGAGATCGGCTCACCGTCGTCGACGCCGGTCATCCGGCGCCTCGCCGCGACCGCGGACGCGGCGCTGGTGCTCGAGTGCGCCCGCGCCAACGGCGACTTCGTGAGTTCCCGTAAGGGCATCCTGGACGTGGAGCTACGCATCGAGGGTCGCGCGGCCCACGCGGGCGTGGAGCCCGAGAAGGGCCGCTCGGCGTTGCTGGAGGCGGCGCACAAGGTGATCGCGCTGCACGCGCTCAATGGGCGCTGGCCGGGGGTCACGGTCAATGCGGGCGTCATCCATGGCGGCACGCGGCCCAACGTGGTCACGGAGCGCTGTGCCATCCAGGTGGACCTGCGTGCGGTCCAGCGGGAGCACCTGGAGGCCGTGGAGGCGGCCGTGCGCGCCATCGCCGTAGCCAGCACGGTGCCGGACACGACTTGCGAGGTGGTCGAGATGGGTCGGTTCTGGCCCATGGAGAAACTGCCGCGATCGGCCCGGCTGGTGGAGCACACGATCGCGCTCGCGGCCGGCCTGGGCTTCGCGACGACGGACGCGGCGACCGGCGGTGCGTCGGACGCGAACACGACGTCGGGCCTGGGCGTCGCGTCCATCGACGGGTTGGGTCCGGTCGGCGGCAACGACCACTCGCCGCTGGAGTACCTGGAGCTCGACTCCATCGCACCCCGGACGGCGCTGGTGGCGGCGCTCATCCGGGCCATCGGGACCGATCCCGTGGTCGCCGGCTGGCGCTCGGGCAAGGCGCCGCAGGATCCAGCCGCCTGACCTCAGCGCGGCATGGGCACGCCCAGCCAGAAGGCCTCGTCACGGCACTCGTTGGGCACGTCCTCCAGGAGCCGGTCGCGGATCTGGATCCACGATCCCGCGGGCCACGGAGCGCCCGCCAGCGAGACCCGATCGCCCAGGCTGCCGATCACCCGGTCGCCATCGTCCACGACCATGGGCGGCACCATGTCCTCGCGCAGGCGGGTCCCCGGGGGCCACACGACCACCCAGTCGGGCCCGTCGTCCGTCTGCAATCGGACGCAGTCGCCGTCCCAGCGGAGGGTGCCCCGGGCCAGGCCCGCGGGGATGTCCGGTCCTGGTGACCACGCAGGCAGGTCGATGGGCGCACCCGGCACCATCCCCGAGCAGCCGCTGAGCACCACGGTCGCGCACAGGACCACCGTCAGCGTGGCGAGCGCGCGCCGCACGCGAAGACCGCCGTCGACGTCTAGCGCAGGTACGTCTTGCCGCAGGTGTCGCAGACCGTATAGAGCGCGTGGCGCTCGCGTGCGTAGCCCGCCACATGCAGCCGGCCGCGGAACTCGTCCCGGGCGTTGGGGCATACCCAGATCCACCACCGGGCTGGCGCTCCGTGATCGGCGGGCCCGACCTCGCCCAGCGACGTCGATTCTGTCTGGACGGTGGCGGCGAGCCCCTCGACGGTGGCCAGCGCCTTGGCCACCGCTGCGGCACGCTGGGGCTCGGTCTCGCTCCCGGCAGGGTAGCTCTGGCTGATGTTCGAACTCACACGCGGCTCCGGCTTTGGAACGGGGAGGCCGACCACCGATGCGATGCGCGCGTGAGTGACCGGCCATCGCGGAGTATACCGGTCAGCACGCCCCCGGAAGCCCCTCGGAGCGGGGGTCGGTGGCGGCCGCGAAGGTGGGCGGCGCGCTCGGGTCGGCGGCGTCGCGCACGATCTCGACGGCATGCGCGTGGCCCATGTTCGATGACCAGGGTGGGATGACCTGCGGGTCCTGGCCGCGCGCGCGGAGGCCCTCGATGACCGCCGGGTGGTAACGCTCCTCGATCTCCGTGCGGTCGGGCGGCGCGAGGTGCGTGGGGGGCGTGGCGGACCAGCGAGGCGCGGCGACCGCGGTGGCGATGTCCACGCCGCCGTCCACGAGCGCGGACACGACCTGCGCGAACACCTGGGGCTGGATCTCGCCGCCCATGGACCCGTGGATGATCCACGGCCGACCATCGCGCAGCAGCATGCCCGGGGTCAGGGTATGGACCGTGCGCTTGCCTGGTGCGAGCGCGTTCGCGTGGCCCGGGTCGAGGCGGAAGAAAGCGCCCCGGTTCTGGTACGCGATGCCCGTCTGCGGGTCCACCACGCCCGAGCCGAACCCGCCGTAGTTGGACTCGATGAGGCTGACCGCGCCGCCGTCCCGGTCAACGACGCAAAGGTGGATGGTGCCGCCGCCGCGGGGCAGCGTCGTGGCCGCCACGGGCACGCGCCGGTCGGGGTCCAGGCGCGCCACGAGCTCGTCCGCGTGGGCCGCGGACAGCAGGTGGTCCAGCGCGCCCGGGGCCATCGCGTCGAGGTCCGTGAGCACGGCGTCGCGGTCGGCGAGGATGTGCCGGGATGCCTCGAGCCCCAGGTGCACCCAGCGCGGATCATCCACGCCGCTGCCGTCGAAGGCGCTCGCCGGTGGCGGGCTGATGCGGGACAGTACATTGAGCGTCTCGAGCGCCAGGGGGCCGCACGAATTCGGCGGATGGCTGAGCGCGGTGTGGCCGCGGTAGTCGGTCGCGATGGGATCGCCCCAGTCGCAGGTGTGGTCGGCCAGGTCCTGCGCCCGCAACGGCGACCCCACGGACGCGAGGTGCTCCACCGCACGTGCCGCCAATGCGCCCGTGTAGCCCGTCGCCGGGCCTTCTGCGGCCAGGCGCACCAGCGTGCCGCGCAGTGCGGGGAGCATCACGCGCTCACCCGCACGCCAGGCGCGACCGTGCGGCCGGTAGACGCGCGCCCAGTCGCCGTCGGGACCGTAGGCACCGGCCGCTGCCTCCACGGCACCCGACCACGCCGCGCTCGCCGGGAAGCCAGCCGCCAGATCGATTGCAGGTGCCAGGAGGTCCCCCCACGGCAGGCGGCCGAATCGAGCGTGTGCTTCTCCCCAGGAGGCGATGGCACCGGGCACGGTGATCGTCCACGGCCCATACCGCGGCATCTCGTCGAGGCCGGCGGCATGGGCGGCCGCGATGGTCGCCGTCCGCGCCGACCGCCCCGAGCCGTTGAGCGCGTGCGCGCGACCCTCTGCGGCGTCCCAGATGAGCCAGAACGCATCCCCGCCCAGGCCGCAGGCGTAGCCCATGACCGTGGCCAGGACCGCGTTCGTGGCGATCGCCGCGTCGACCGCGGAGCCGCCCGCACGCAGCGCGTCGATGCCCGCGGCCGTGGCCAGGTGATGGGGCGACGCGACCGCGCCGTTCGCGCCCCGCACGAGCGGCGCAGGCACCACGGCACAGGCGCGGGCGCGCGCCGCGTCGGCCGTCACGGCGCGTACCCCAGGCGCTCGGCGGCATCGCCGAAGCGCTCGCGGAAGCGCTCCGCGACGGATGGCGTGAACTCGGTCCGCCACAGTGCGGGTTGTCCCCTCCGGACAGGGAGGCTGGGTCGGTGGCGACCCGTGAAGAGGGCGTTGTCGAGCATCGCCCGGCCCTCACCCACGAGCTCCACGCGTGCCGGTGGCACTGCGAGGGGTGCGGCGGCTGGGGAGTCCCACGGCCAGCCGCGCGAGGCCAGCAGCCGCTCGCCGAGGTGTTCCAGCTCACGGTCGTCTGCTGGCGCCCGCGCCGCCACGATGAGCTCCCACATGCAGACCCCCTTTCCGCGCGCACGAGCCACGCGGCGTCATTCTACGCATCCGGGTGCCGGCGGGTCGCCCGCCTCCGGGTGGTGGTCAGCCCGCGGCCGGCAGCACCACCCCCACGCGGGCACCGTCCCCCGGCCGGCTCTCCGCGAACGCGCGGCCGCCCTGCGCCACGGCCAGCTCGGCCACGATCGAGAGCCCCAGGCCGGCGCCCGGTCCCGTGCGTGACGGGTCGCCCCGGAAGAAGCGGTCGAAGACGCGCGGCAGCATCTCCGCGGGGATGCCCGGTCCGTCATCGTGGACCGCGAGCACCACGCCCGGCTGCCCCGACCAGCCGCCGGGGCCACCGATGGGCGGATCGGTGGGGGCCACGGGCACGGCCTCCAACCAGATGTGCGAGCGCGTATGGGCCATGGCGTTGGCCACGAGGTTGGCGATGATGCGATCGGTCGCGAGCGCATCGGCGAACACGGGCAGGAGACCAGGGGTCGCCTGGACCGTCACCAGCTGGCCGCGCGCGGACGCGGTGGGGCCGAAGCGCGCCGCCGCCTCGCGCATCAGCGCGCCGGCGTCGAGGAGCACGGGCTGAAGCGGCCGGCCGCCACGCTCGAGGTCCGCGAGGGCGCCCAGGTCACCGAGCATCGTCTCCATGCGCGCTGCCTCGCCTGCGATGAGGTCCGCCGCACGCGCGATGCCGGGTCCCTGGGCGGTGCCGTCGCGGAGCGCCTCCGCGAACCCGCCGATGACCGTCAGCGGTGTCCGCAGGTCGTGACGGAGGTCCGCCACGAGCTGCCGCTGCGCGGCGCGGCCGCGCGCCACCTCCGAGGCCATCGCGTTGAAGGCGGCCGTCGCGTCGGCCACCTCCTCGGGTCCGGTGATGGGCAGCTCCACGGGGATGTCGCCGCGTGCCACGATGCCCGTCGCGGCCGCCAGCCGGGCCAGCGGCCGGGAGACGGATCGTGACAGCCACAAGGCCAGCGGCGCCCCGATGAGCAGCAGCACGATGGCCGCGATCGCCAGCGC
>Ga0105047_10017725_pt1 | contig 11079 bp, 11 predicted proteins | sample MAT04_FD_78384 | JGI IMG/M metagenome (GOLD analysis project Ga0105047, IMG submission 78384) | Freshwater microbial communities from Lake Fryxell liftoff mats and glacier meltwater in Antarctica - MAT-04 (megahit assembly) | ecosystem: Environmental > Aquatic > Freshwater > Ice > Liftoff...
AGGAAACGCGTGCAAGTGTGACAGCAAAACGTGCCGGACACGGCGGGAATCCCGGTTCGCGGACCACAGCGACCCAAAACGCACCTGTCGCGTCCAGCGAGAAGTGTCCTTCTTAAGCTTCAACAGCTCGTTACGCCAAAGGCGGATTAGTTTGCCGGTGCGAAGCTCCCGCGCAACGAAGCAGACCGGCGATGGGACCTCGCCGGTCTGCTGTCGAAACTCGAAATCGACGCACCAGATTTCATTGAAATCTGGCAGCATGATATCAGATCTCCCCCCGCAGTCTCCTCAGAACGGGATGGTCCATGCTTGAAATCACTCGATCCTTGAATGCCACGTTGAGCATGTCATCGAACGACATGAGTGGCCACTCAGGTTCAGGGATTTTGTCTGAGGTGGCGACCGTCGTGTTGTACTCACCTGCCGCCATATCAGCCTGAATTCGACACCAGGACTTCGTTGCCATATCGACGGCTGCCAATGCCGACTTGATCCATCCATCAACCTTCCCATCGTTTCCGGCGAGGCGGAGTGGCCACAATGACAAAGCCCCTTGCCGTGTGACCGCTGTGACCATGAGACGAAGCCCGAAGCATGATTCAGTGACCAAATCGTCCCACAATTCCGGTTCGACCAAATAGAACTCGTTTTGGCCATCCTTCAGTTCGATCACCCTGGTTAGATAGTGGTACGCCTCGTCGGGATGGACCCGGAAGAATGCCTCCTTCGAGGGCTTACGCACAGGCAGTGTGGTAAGCAACCGCTTCACGCCCAATTCACGCATGGCTGCATCGTTCACGCGCATTCGCGCAGAATCAAACGGACCTGATCGAGATGGGGCCTTTGCTTGTGGCTCGGTCGTCTTCACCGTCGTCGTCTTCGCGGACATGCGAACTCTCCTTCGCCCCTCGGGGCCTGATCCGCCTCGGCGAACTGCCTCAGCGATAGGGAGCATTCAACCGTTATCGATGTCAGGACACAGGACGAGAAACGTCAGGACTTGTCAGCACTAAACACCAACCAAGATCACCGTCACGTCGTGAAATCGTTAGCCCTTCCGGGAGCAAACCCTTTAACTCAGACACAGCAGTTCTGATAGGTCGGATATCCATGAACTCATCCCACGGCTCACCAATCCTGCGAAGCTCCGCCACCGACACCCGCTCGGGAAACCGCAGGTGCAACTTCCGCAAGATTTTCACGGCAAGCCCATTCGGTAGAGTGATCGGCTGGCCTAGGAACGTCACCTTGTCGCCCTCAAACACGAGGCCGGTACGCGACCGCTCGACCGTAACTGGCGCGGTCAAATAGGTCCCCTCAGTGACGCGCACACACTCCGTTACCGGTTGATATTCACCATCTCCCACGGGCTCACCGAACGTGAGCCAGACGCAGACGGAACGGGTCGGCGGCAGGGTCAGGCGCGATCCTTCGACTGTGATTTCCAGAGTGTCGAGAATTGCAACGTCGGCGGGAGGGAATACCCAGATTATCCCTTCGAACGCGCCCTGGTTCGCAACCAGCTTCCCACCCTCGCACTCTTCTATGTAAGGCGTTGCGAGTGTGATCTTGATGGCTTGAACGACCCGCTTCAGGGCTGGTAACTCCACAGCTTTCGCAGCGACTGCCCACCCGAAATATTTCGTGTCGGTGGCGAATCGGTAACGCGCTTTTGCCACTGCTGAGCCCCAGAATCGAGGGGCAACCATTCGTGCCCCTCGCACGGGCAATCATATCCGCCCCTCCCCTGGGTAATTAGGTGTTGTGAATAATCTGGGGATCACTCCCGCCCCTCCGCAGCCCGTCGCCTCGCCGACCAACACTTCCAGCAAAGCCACCCTGCACCTCCGGTACACCCTCCCAAGAATCCTCCCTTCCATCACATCGTGAGCATCAGGATTGGCGCTTATTCGGCGGCGATTAGTTCTCCCCAAAACGGAGTTCTGATAGCCGCCGAACAGGCGGGTTTGGTCGTGTTCTTCCTGCGAGGCATTTGCAATCTCCGTGTGTGACCCGGTCGGTTCGCCGACGGATATCTCCCGCGCGGCGTGACAGTGGGATGCCGCTTCACGGGAACCGAAAGCATCGCTAACGTGCACATCTGCCGTCGATCAGGAGACCCCAGCCATCCACGCGAACAAAGCAGCCAAGGGAGGGCCGTCGAAACAATCTAAAATACAGACTATCGTCAGTAAAAACTATTGTTAAGTCGTCACCTGGGGTTGTGGGTGTCCGACCGGCCTGATCCCCGGTCGGCCCCACGACTTAACCCAACAGTGACGAACCAGGTGAATTGAGACACGCGACCGCACGTCTCGAATCACTTCCCTGTGTCACGCGGTCCGACACACCCCAAATGTCCCAATTTTTTGAACACGCCCTGCTGCTCGCAGCGAAGGGTTGCCGTGTCTTCCCTGTGATCGCTAAAGTCATCACGAACAAGAAGGGCGAGCAGGAGATCACCAAGAAACCTGCCATCAGCCGATGGCAACAACGCGCCACCACCATTCCCGATACTATTCGCAAATGGTGGGAGAAGTGGCCCGACGCGAACGTTGGTGCACACGCCATCGGCCTCGCCGTCATCGACATCGACGGCCCAGCAGACCACGACACGCTCCAAGAACTCAAAAAGAAATACGCGATGCCCGACACCATCACCAACCTGTCGGGGAACCCCGAACCTTACCACTACCACTTGATCTATCGCCTACCCCCCGTTACTCGCATCACTAACGGGAAGCTGCGAACCCGCGACGGATTCAGACACCTACCCAGCAATTGCAAAATCGAAATCAAGTCCGGGGGTGGGTATTTCGTTGCACCCGGATCAGTCCACCGCACGGGGACCCCCTACCGCTTCGACCGAGACGTGACCAATCTCTACGAAGAGGCGACGGATGCCCCTTCCTGGCTCGTCGAGCAATTTGGCCGCCCGTGTGAGTACACGGCCTGTCCTGATGCCTCGGAAGCTCCGGCAGGCCAACGGAAGCGAAAGGAAGGCCCCGAGACGAGCTACGCCCGCGACATGGCCATCGACGACTACCTCCTCACCGTCGCGCACAAACGATTCCCAATCCCGACCCCCGGCCAGCGAAATGAGTTGAGCCTGCAACTGGTTGGATACTTATTCAGCAAGGGACTGTCCCCGGATAGGGTGACTGACGTTGCTATGAAGTGGATGAATAATTACCAGGAGGTGTACGCCACCGTTCCAACAACCGCTGGTAGTGAAATATTATCAATTATTGCCAGAACCCAACGCGCTCTGGCCACTGGTGAATTCACGCTCCCCACAGACCATCGGGCCGGGACCGCCCAACAGGTACTCGATGAGGATTTGGCAGCCCAATTGCGATCTATTGTCGAACAAGAATTCGGGGAACAGGAGAGCACGTACCGGTACGTGCTCTCCTGTTCCCATCACATGTTCCTCCGGGCATTAATTCTGCACTTTCAGTACGAGGGTAGGGAGGAAGAATTCCTGATGACGGATCGACAGCTTCGTGATGTTTACAGATTACTCACTGGGCGGGAATTATCTTGGAAGCTGCTCTACTCGATGAAGGCCAAGTATTTCAGTCGTGCCGCTGCTGTCTTGCCACTTGTGGAGATGGTGACGGCGGGGGTGTTGGGCGAGGCGAGTGTTTACCGGAACCTGGGTATCGGCACCATACCGTATGATGTCGCAGTTGCCGGTGCGTGGTGGTCTGATTTGGGGGAATCCTATGATAGTGAGTCGGAACCAGACCCGGTTAGCGATTTTGATTACGATCTGAGATGTGATCTTAATGAACCCTGGCCAAGCGACGAGAGCGAAGATGTTCCGAGTTTCCGGGGGGTTGCAAAGTACGCTCAAAGTCCGGTCGGAGGAATCCTACGAGGAGTTCAAAGCATTCCTCGACCATCTGCTTCGCGAGGGGTTAGTGATTCAGGAAGCTAAGAAGGTTTCGGGAGTGGTGCGGGACACTTACCAGTTGTCGGAGATGGGCAGGGCCGAGATCCTCGGCAACGAGATCGTCGCATGACTTGGGGTCACACCAGCCCGCTCGGCTATTCCCCGAGGGGATTATCCACCGGTACTAACTTCGGCGGTGCGAGCGTCCGAGTACCATACCCCCATCCTGCCGATTCGGTCCCTGGGAAAAGTACCCCTTCCACGCACGCGGGAGGCCAACCGGATGCTCCGTATGGACACTTTCAACCGTCGCCTCTTCCCCTGGATTCACGATGCCACTTCCTTCGCACGGAGTGGCCCGTCCTGCGCACTCCCGCCGCTCACCGGCCCCGCTTCACCCTGATCCCCAGCCCCAAGGGAACGCAAACGAAAGCCGCTCCCCGCCACTCCCGCCGATACGGAACTCCAGACCACACCGGAACGAGGAACGTTGCACGTCACTGTTACCGAATGCTTGGGATGTCGGTCCGTTTGTTGCTGGCAAACCTCCCGTGGGCTCCTGGCAATGCCCGTAGGGGAGGGGAGTCAGCATGGGGATGACGTGGCAAGCGCTCGCGCGGCTGGCTGATCGCGAATACGAGGTGGACATCCGGGAATACCGGGAATGGTTCGCTCGATTGGACCGTTCTGGTTCTGCCCTCCGGGTGTGGTTTGAAGCCCATCCCTCCTTGAGCGCCAACGAGATGGCGCGGATCGCTGATGTGTCGCTCCGAACAATCGGGCGGTGGCGGCGTACCGCCGGACTCCCTGCCACTGCTCGGCGGCCTCTGTCGTGTCGTTCAGAAGCTCCACTACCGAACCGCTCGTCGCCCCCACAAGGTGGCGGGACGGTCGCTCGCTCGCGGAGTAATACCCTGCGGATAGCATTCGCGAGATCGCCGCTGCGACCTCACGCTCGTACACTTGCACCCGTTGGCGACTCAAGCGACTCGGTGTGCATTTCCGCACGAAGCGGGACGCTGTCCGCTCGCGACATCCTTGTTGCAACATTGCCTGGCTTTTCGAGAGTTATGTGGTGCAGGGTCTATCGCTGGCCCGGTGCGCCCGGTTGGCGTGTGAGCAAGAGTACGATGCGCAGTGGCTGCTTGGTTGCAGGATTTACATCCGCACAAATACCGAGCAGCAGCTCGCAAACTACTGGATGAGGGCCGGTGTTGTGTTCGACCCGGGTCGCAGATCAAGGATTCGTTTCAGACCGAAGACACGGAATGGGAAGTGGTCGAATCCGAACAGGGGCCATCGCGAGCCCAGTCAGTAAATCTACAGTCTGCATGACGGGTTCTCATGGCAGTGCGGGCACTTCATAGCACCGCGCTGGATGTCCATGCCACAGACACCGCATTGTGCGATTTTCGCTGTCCCAAGATATCCGCCGATGTTGGCTTTGTCATCTTGGCCGGATTGTACCACCCCTTCGACTACTTGCCCACCCAGCCATCCCAGAACGCCAAGGAACCACCCCAGTACGCCGCGGTGCGGAGGGGCGACCGGTGTGGAATCCGGCGAGTGAGATTCCTCCCCTTCCTCGCCAGCCCCACCTTCGTGCTCGCGTGCTCGCCCGCCTGAGGACTCCGCCTCGTGGGTAGTGCTCGCTGATCTCGGCTCCTTCGTCCACCACCAGCGGATGAGCAGGAAAAGTCCATAGTAGAATGCGGCGACGATGGCGAGAGCAAGTGCGACTATCCCGCCCAGAACCCACAGCACGACCGTCCCCGCGCCCGCCCCATTCTCTTCCCCTTTCCCCGATAGTTCCGTCGCCGACGATGACGGAACTATCTCGTCGGCTTCCGAGTGATCCGATTGCGGCGTGTCGGGGACGATTGGCGGGGCCACTCTCGTGACCGGCAGTAGCCCTCTGACGGAACTTGCTTCAACCCATCTGTCCATGCCGTCCTTCTGGACCAGGGTTTCCGGTGTTATCTCGCCCGCGGCGGCCTGGGCCTTCAATTCGGTCGCCGAGTACGGCCCAGCCTTGCTGTCGCCACGTTCTACGTACCACTGGCTCGCCATGCGAACTCCTGGTTTTCAAGCCGCCCCACATCACGCGGCAGCATCGTCGTGGTGTTTCTGGCGAGACGAGAGATGGGAGAATTTTACCGCCCCGGGTTATCGTAGACAATATTTTGTTACGAACGTGACCGTAATGTGCATCTTCAATTCTGTCTCGACGTGGCGATGTTCTCGTGTGGGAGAACGCCATGTCGGCTCGCAAAAAGACCGTTCGGCACGCGCCTATCGTCCTCCGCTTCAGTCAGGCGTTGCGAACTCGTCGGCTCACCGCAGGAATGACTCAGGCGGAGTTGGCCCGCGAGTCGAACGTTACTGTCAGCTACATCACCCGCCTCGAGCGGGCTACATCGGCACCGGGCATCGACTTGGTGGACCGACTTGCCCAAGCTCTCGGCTGCACTGTCAGCGACTTGCTTCCGACCGCTGATCCGCCTGACCAGTCGGCGGTTCTTCGGGGACAGGTGCGCCGACTGTGCGACAGTTTGGTGACGGGATCGGACACCCAAACCTTGTCCCTCGTCGCTCAGGTTTTAGCGAGGCTGTCGAGCGCCGAGCGTTAATCGACTTCCCACAAATAAGCACATACTGATCTCTATTCAGCTCCGCGATCACGCCCGCCCATGATTAACGCTCCAGAATTGCACCTATCCATTCGTGCGCTCCCTCTCAGCCCGCGGCAACTCTGATTGCAAGGTTCGTTGGGAATGTGCGTGCTTGAGCTGAGCCTGTTCCGCGTCGTTTGCCATCGGTTTAGCAGAGTCGTACTGAGTCGTGGAAATCCACTCCGCTGCTTTGTCCAGCAGGATTCATTTGACGAGGACCGGTGATGCTGTGCTGCGACGGCCGGGAGCGTGCCCGAATGCCTTTCTTTCGGATCGGGAGACAGGCAGGAAGCACCAGATGATGTGGACGGCGTGTAGCAGACGAGGCGGGAAAGCCAAGGGGCCACTGTCGACCCGGACACCGCCAAGCGGCTGTACGAGGGAGAACGGATACCCCACTACTAACCACGGCGCTCGAACTGCCCGGAGATACCCACCCATCCAGCTGATACCGTCTCCGGGACGATATACCTTCCGGTTCGTGCGCGAGATTGTACCCCTGTTCATTATTCCGCCTATAGAGGCAATGGCGACCCGTGATTCAAACGTACCTCCAGTGATGCACAGAGAACACCCGCCGAAGTGAGAGGCTGTGTGGAAACGAGTTGGCACTCGCTGGAACGGATGGTTGATCGCGATTACGAGATCGACATTCAGCACTACGGCGACCTGTTCGCGGCCGTGGACCGTAGTTCCCCCGCTTCTCTCAGGGCGTGGTTCGAGGGTCACCCCTACCTGACCCGAAATGACGTGGCGAGAATCGGCAGTGTCTCGCTGCGCACCGTTGGCCGTTGGTGGACGCGGGCCGGTCATCCTACTGCTGCCCGACAGGGTCCCTGTTACCGCCGACCCCCGCCCCTTCCACTCGTCGCACCTGCTGATTGGCGGGCCAGTCGCTGGTTGGTCGAGCAGTACCTGTCCCACAGTATCCGCGCGATCGCGAGAGCGGTCGGGCGGTCGTACACATCCACCCGGCGGCGACTCCAACGGTTGGGCGTCCAGTTCCCCACGAAACGTGATGCGGTTCGCTCCCGACACCCCTGTTGCACTCTGAGGTGGTTGTTCGGACACTACGTTGTTCAGGGTCTCTCGATAACGCGCTGCGCACGGCTTGCATTTGTAAGCAAAAGCACTATAACAAACTGGCTTATAACATTTAGATTAAGAATCCGCACGAACAGTGAGCAACAAATGGCAAACTACTGGCTGACCCCCGGTGTTCCGTTCGACCTGGGTCGCACCCCGAGGCTCCGCAAAAGACGGAAGTCCGGAGGGAATTGATCGTGTCCGAACAGGGGTACATTTCGCACCGGGCTCTAAATTCCAGCATCGACTCTGATAATGGGTCACTCGCACCATCGAGTCGCCTCCTTTGCGGACGCTCCCGGCGTTGGATCCGGCAACGCCATTCAAGGGGTAGGTGGGGTTGCTCAGTTGTCATCGACGGCGGCGGTCGCCCCGGTCCAACCTCGTTCGGTGTTGCGACTCGTCTGCCGCGTCACCGTTTGGGCACGTTCCACACCTGCATCTTCGAATCGTCCCCATCGACCGTGATCGCTCGGTCACCCTTCGGTGAAAGTGCGAGGGCCGACAACTTGTCCCCGAAGCTGTTCCACTGGTGCAGCACCTTGCCCGTCTCCGCGTCCCACAACCGGACGGTCTTGTCCATGCCACCACTCAGGACGCGGTGTCCGTCGGCGGAGAAGACCGCGAGGGGAGTCCCGCCCGTGTGGCCGGTGAGCCGCCGGACCTCCTTCCCCGTACCCGCGTCCCACAGCGTAAGGTCACCGTTCTCATGCCGACTGAGCAGACGCTTCCCGTCGGGGGCGAAGAGACAGCCCGCGACGCCCTGCCCACGCTCGGCGAACGTCAGCAATTCCTTCCCGGCCTTCAGATCCCAGATCCGTAGCGGGCTGCCAACCAGTTCGTTGACAATATTGGGCAAGTCCGAAACCGCCTTTATGTCATAGTACCAGAGGGCAGCCCGCCCCCCATCCGGTGAAATGGCAGCGTGCCACAACCCAGGGGACGGTCCCTTGAACTCGCGTGTCTTGGTGCGCGCTTCCAGATCCCACACCTGAAGTGTGCAGCCGGCGTGTACCACTTGTAATTTCTTGAGATCGGCACCCGAGGCAGGCGGGGCGACCCTCACGCCGTCGATGCTGACGAGTTGGCCATCGATCAGCGTTTGCATGTGCCCCTTGACCGTGAGCGCCTGTTTCATGTCGGCCTGCGGCTCAGCGAGTCCACCTGCTTCCAGTGACCACCGCTCCTGTCCCGACTCGATGTCGTAGAGCGTCAACTTCCGGTCGCCGGCAAGGGCGACTGAGCCATCTGCCGAGAGATCGCAGGCGTACTTGATGAAGTCGTGCTCGCGCTTAGCGATCGTTCGCACCTTCTGTCCGGTGTTTAGATCCCACACGTGGATCGCCTTGCTACTGCTGATGATGGCCCGCTTCCCGTCGGGCAGGAAGTGGACAGAGCCGTACTGCTCCTTGGGGAGGTCGATGGTGCGGGCCAGAGAGACCTCCCGGCCCATCATCACGAGCGAGACCAGACTGATGGTGACGAGCAGTAAGAAGCCTACCCCGCCAACAGCGGCCAGTATCCACAGGTGCCGCCGGGTTAACTTCGGTTTCGCTGGTTTCGTGGGGCCGTCGGGGGTCGAGTCCGCTGCCGTCTGCGCCCGCCTCGTCGCATCCTTCACCGCGTCGCCCACACGATCCAACAACCCCTTCGGCTTCGGCTTGACGGGTGCAGGCTCTCCGTCAGATGCCGAACTCGCGGGCGGCGGTGCGGTCTCTTTTGCGGCGCGTTCTCTGGCCGATGCTGCCGCCGCTTGCATCCCAACCGTCGCGTCGTTGACCACATCACCGAGGCGACCCCACAAGCCCTTTGGTCTGGAGGGTGCTGCGGGTTCCACATCTGCGCCACGGTCCGACCGCTCTGCTTGGAGTGAACTGCCAGGCGGCGGCGATTGGTCGCGCGCCTCGTCTCCTGCAACTGGCGCGCGAAAAAGCCCCTTGACCGCGCTCGCGACTATCCAGGCTCCCTCGTCTTTGCTGACGCGATCAGTTGGTTTCAGCCTGCCCTCGTCGGCCATCTGCTTGAGTTGAGTGGCGGATAGTGGGCCAACGGGCCCACCGTCGCGGTCCACGTGCCATACGCTTGCCATGAGTGATCCTCGGTGGTCGCTTGTCAGAGTTGACGCCCTCTGCACTCAGCCAACAATGGTGTCGGCACGTTCGACGGATCACTTCCGAACCTGCTTGATCTGGCCGTTGGTGATATCAACCGTGAACATCTTGCGGCAGTGCGAGCAGTTGTCGGTTTGGTTCACGTTCTCGTGACGAATCTGGTAACTCGCCTGTTGCCCGCAATGCGGACACGTCAGCACAACGTTGTCGCCCTTCGCCATCGGTGGGACTCCCAGTTTGAAGCTGTTTCTTCAAGGCAAATTGCGAGTCTATGTCATGTATGCATGATGTCAAGACTCACTATTGTCCTTATCGGCCGTGTTCCCGTCCGGGCGATGTTCCCGGTGCGAGGATTCCATGGCCAAGAAACGGAGACGCGAGAAGATCACACGGCCCGAAGTCGTCCGGCAGTTCGCCGAGCGGCTTCGCGCGGTCAGGCGGACGGCCGGTCTCACCCAGCGGCAACTGGCCGAGAGCGCTCATCTCTCGGAGGGGTATGTCGCGCGGTTGGAGGCCGGCGACACTTCCCCTGGCCTCGACCTCATCTCCCGCCTGGCCGCAGCCCTGTCGGTGCCGCTGACCGACCTGCTGCCCGCCGCTGCACCCCCAGCCCCGTTGGATACCCTGCGGGAGCGGGCGCGGGGCCTCTGCGATGAGGTCGTGTTGTCCAGCGACCGGGCGACACTTAACCTGCTGACTTCGTTCCTCGCCAGGCTCCTGGGCCGTTGACTGTTCCTGAGTCTGCCTCGTCGGGCCACCAACCATTCGGTGGTATCCGTCCCACAGCCGTTGGATGCGACCGAGGATGTCGCGGCTGCAAGTACACCGCTCCTACCGCCCTCAAGAATGTGTCAAACCGTCAGCAACGGGATCGCTTCGATGAGGTGCGTCGATTGCGTTTGGCTGGCAGGAGCACCCGCCGGATCGCTGACGAGTTGCGAATCTCGCCGAAAATGGTCATCGACTATGCTCGTCGTGAGCGATGTCCGGACTAGAATTCCGGAACCCAATATGCGAGTCGCAAGGGCAGTTACCAGCCTGTGGTCGATGGATTCGTCATCGAGGGTGGTTGAGTTGCCACCCTGTTGCACCGGCGACTGAAGAATCAAGGATGCAAGTCCTCGAATGACGCCGTGCGGCGATTCTTGTACCGTCGATTGTCGGCGGCCCCAATGCGTTCGAGCCGACGCCCCACAGTTCGTCAGTTGGCGCTCGAGTTCGTGCGTCGAGCCGAGGAACGGTCTGAAGAAATGGCAAAGCGGATGGAGAAGGTGAAAGCGATATCGGAGTTGTGTGGTTCGATGAAGTTGGC
>Ga0105047_10017727_pt1 | contig 11078 bp, 11 predicted proteins | sample MAT04_FD_78384 | JGI IMG/M metagenome (GOLD analysis project Ga0105047, IMG submission 78384) | Freshwater microbial communities from Lake Fryxell liftoff mats and glacier meltwater in Antarctica - MAT-04 (megahit assembly) | ecosystem: Environmental > Aquatic > Freshwater > Ice > Liftoff...
CCAGTGGGAGCAGCTGATGCAGCTGCGCCTGGTGCCGGGCGACATGTTCGTGCTGGTCGCCACCGCCCTGTGGGCGCTGTACAGCTGGCTGCTGTCGCAGCGCGCCGAGCCGGATGCCATCCGCAACGACTGGGCGGCGTTCGTGCTGGCGCAGGTGGTGTTCGGTCTGGGATGGTCGGGGCTGTTCGCGGGTTCGGAATGGACCCTGACCGATGCGCGCATCACCTGGGGCCGGCCGCTGGCCGCCGCACTGGTCTTCGTGGCGGTCGGGCCGTCGGTCGTGGCCTACCGCTGCTGGAACATCGGTATCCAGCGGGCGGGCCCGGCCATGGCCGGATTCTTCTCCAACCTGACACCGCTGTTTGCCGCGCTGATGTCCTTGGTGTTCACCGGGGAGACGCCGCAGGCCTACCATGCGCTCGCGTTCGCCCTGATCGTCGGCGGGATCGTGGTGTCGTCGCGCCGGCCCTGATGGCGTTCATGAGGAAACGCCGGGCCGCGCCCAAGTTTCCTCGCACCCCACCCGAGGGCCTGGCGAAGCCAGGGCTGGGGGCGCTCAGTAGGTGACGCTCATGCCGGGCACGTCGACCCGGATCATCGGTTTTCCGATGGCGCCATGCACCGCGCGTGCGTAGTCGGCCGCCCATTTTTCGTTGCCGAGCTTTGCCGGGCCGGCGGCCTCGGTCACGCGCAATACCTTGTCGGCGGTCAGGACCTTGCCCAGAGCCCGCAAGGGTTCGCACTCCATGGCCGTGAACTGTTCCTCCAGCCAGGCGCGCGCCTGATCCGGGGCCATCGGCGCCGCGGCGTCGACATGCAGGTTGAATTCCACCCCTGGGCTGCAGCAGACCACGACTTGATGTCGCATAGGAATCACCTCCGAATCGTTGATGTTGCGAGTCTGCCCGATTGCACCGGCACGAACTTGATCTCGGTCAAACCGTCGCCATCGACCTGCTTAAAGTGAGGCACCCTCTGGCCCCGGCCAGGACATCGCATCGCAGATCGCGCCGGGGGTGGTGAGCCAGATGTCGGCGCGATGATCCGTGGCCCGGCGCCGCTGGCGGACCGGGCGCGCAAAGGAGTGCGGGGTGTCATAGCGCCCTCAAGACCTTGCCCGGACGCAGCCCGGTCTCCTCGCCGTCGGCCAGCACGAGCTGACCGTTCACCAGCACCTGCCGCACACCGGTCGCCTTGCGGCAGGGCTGGAGGTAGGTGCCACGGTCGCTGACCTCCACGGGATCGAACACCACGACGTCGGCTGCGGTCCCCGGGCTCAGCGTGCCCCGGTCGAACATGCGCAGCCGGGCGGCGACCCCACCACTCATCTTGGCGACGGCGGTGGCCAGGTCGAGGTCGCCCAGTTCCCGCACCAGGCGGCTCAGCACACGCACACTGGCGCCGAAGTTGCGCGGATGCGGCTGGCGCGTGCCCTGGTCGAACGCGATCGCCGAGCCGTCCGAGCCGACCAGCGCGTGGTGGCATTTCAGGAACGTGCGCATGTCGGCCTCGGTGCGGTAGAACAGCACCACCATGACCCGGTTGCCACCTTCCCGGCACAACTCCAGCGTGTAGCGCGCCGGGGTCTTGCCGGCCTCGGCCGCGGCGGCTTCGATGGTCGTGCCCTCCACCGCGCCCAGCAACCCGTCGGTGCGGGCCAGCACTACGCGGTCCCACAACCAGGGAATGCGGTTCGCCGACCAGCCCTGGGCCAGTTCGGCCTCGGCGCGCGCCATGACCGCGGGGTCGGACAGGCGCTCGCGCATCGCGGCCACCCCCCCTTCCTGGACCCAGGCCGGCAGGTACTGGGTAAGGGCCGAACTCGACGCGTCGTAGGGATAGACGTCGAATGCGGCGTCCACACCGTGCTGCACCGCGTCCTCGAAGCGCGTGACCCAGGCCGCTGCCGTGCCCCATTCGGAAGGGGTGTTGATCGCGGCATGGGAGTACTGCACCTTGACCCCGGTGGTACGCCCCAGATGCATCGCCTCGTTCAGCGGGCCATAGCGGTGGTCGGAACCGTTCAGGTCCTTGTCACGCGCGTGCGACGCGTACAAGCGGCCACGTGCGGCCAACGTTTCGCACAACGAAACCAGCTCGCTGGTCGGTGCGTAGCGCGACGGGACATAGGTCAGGCCGGTGGTCAGCCCGAACGCCCCCTGGTCCAGCATCTTCCACAGAAGCGACTGCATGGTCGCCATCTGCGCCTCGCTGGCGGCGCCGCTCTCGACCCCCATGGCCGCGATACGCAGCGCACCGTGGCCGACCAGAGGCGCGATGTTGATCGCGATCCCGCGCGCCTGTGCCACCTGCCGGTACCCCTCCAGATCCTCCCAGGCCAGTTCCATCGCGTCATCGCCGATGCCCGCGAGCAGGTCCAGGTGCAGTTGGCGGTGCTCGGGATTGATCGGAAATGGGGAAAAGCCGCAGTTGCCGGTGACCTCGGTGGTCACCCCCTGGGTCAGCTTGCTCTGTGCCCGGCCGTCCTGCAGCAGGCTCATGTCCGAGTGCGTATGGATGTCGATGAAGCCGGGTGCCACCACCTGGCCGGTGGCGTCGATCACCCGCCGCGACGCGACGCCGGCGCCCTTGCCGACAAACGCGATGCGCCCGTCCATGATGCCGACATCGGCGGCGCGCGGGGCGGCGCCGGTGCCGTCGACCACCAGGCCACCACGGATAAGAAGGTCTGTTTTCATGTTGTCGGATTTCCTCTGGACAACTCTGTGATGAGGGCATCCTTTTCCTGCCATATCTGCTGCACCCAGGTATGGAAGACGGCGCGCGCCGCCGGGTCGGTCCCGTACCGGGACAGATCGAGATGACCGGGCAGCGGGAGCAGTCGGGCGCGTACGGTCACCTGGTGCATCCGGCCCTGCAGGAAATGCCAGAAGGTGGGGCGCCCTTCGGGGTAGACGATGGTGATGTCCAGGATCGCCTGGAACTTGTCACCCAGGGCGTCGAGCGCCAGCGCCAGGCCGCCGGCCTTGGGTTTGAGCAGGTGCACGTAGGGCGATTCCTGGCGCGCCTGTTTGGCCGGCGTAAAACGCGTGCCTTCCAGGAAGTTCATGACGCTGGTGGGAACCAGCGCGAACTTCTCGCAGGCCTTGCGCGTGGTTTCCTGGTCCTTGCCGCGCGCCTCCGGGTGTTTGCGCAGGTATTCCGCGCCATGCCGGCGCATGAACGGGAAATCGAGCGCCCACCACGCCAGCCCCATCACCGGCACCCAGATCAGCTGCTGCTTGAGGAAGAACTTGAGCAGCGGAATGCGCCGGTTCAGCAGGTGCTGCAGCACCAGGATGTCGACCCACGACTGGTGGTTGCAGTTCACCATGTACCAGCTGCGGTAGTCCAGGCCGTCCAGCCCGGCGACATCCCACCGGGTGCGCTGGGTCAGGGACATCCAGGCGCTGTTGCAGGAGATCCAGGCTTCGGCAATCGCCAGCAGCACCGGCGCGATCGCAAGGCGGAAGGCGTGGATCGGGACCAGCAGCTTGAGCAGCGCGAACACCAGCAGGATCGGCACCCAGATGAGCGCATTGAGCACCATCAGCAGGCCGGCGATCAGGCCCACGAGCAGGGGCGGGAGGAAATTCAGCATGGGGGGCAGCTTAGCAGCCCGTCTCGCCGGCCCGGGGCCGTGTTCTAATTTTGTTGACCCATCTCATGCAACAGGTACTCAACCGTGTTGAAAACTTCCTCGGCCCTGCCTTCGCACACCCCGGTCCTGATCGCCGGTGGCGGCCCGGTGGGCCTGACGCTGGCCGCGTTACTGGCGCGCTACGGTGTTGCGAGTCTGGTGGTCGAGGCCGACGAGGCGTATTGCACCGGCAGCCGCGCCATCTGCATGTCGCGCCGTTCGCAGGAAATCCTGGGCTGGGTGGGCGCCGACCAGCCGCTGGTGCGCAAGGGTTTGTCCTGGGTGGGCGGGCGCAGCTACTACCGCGACCGCGAGGTGCTGCATTTCGAGATGCCGACCGAACCCACCCAGCGTTTCGCGCCGATGGTCAATATCCAGCAGTATTTCGTCGAGCAGTTTGCGCATGAGGCGGCACTGGCATTCGGCAACCTGGCCGATGTCCGGTGGCGCAGCCGGGTGAGCCAGGTGCGGCAGCAGGACGATGGCGTCGAGGTGGTGGTGCAGTCGCCGGGCGGCACGTCCACGGTCCGGGCGGACTGGCTGGTGGCCTGTGACGGCGGGCGCAGCACGGTGCGCGAACAACTCGGACTGCAGCTGCAGGGCATGGAGTACGAAGGCCGCTACGTGATCGTCGACATCCGCCAGAAGAGCCGGCGCGCCGTGGAGCGGCTGGCCTGGTTCGACCCGCCCAGCAACCCCGGCTCCACCCTGCTGATGCACCGCCAGCCCGACGACGTGTGGCGCATCGACTACCAGATCCGCCCCGGCGAAGACCCGCTGGAGGCGGTCAGGCCCGAGAACGTGTTGCCGCGCGTTCAAAGCCACCTGCGCATGATCGGCGAGGACGCGCCGTGGGAAGTGTTGTGGATATCGATCTACAACGCGAAGTGCCTGACGCTGGACGACTACCGCCATGGACGGGTGCTGTTTGCCGGTGACGCGGCCCATCTGGTTCCGATCTTCGGTGTGCGCGGCCTCAATTCCGGGCTCGACGATGCGGGCAACCTGGCATGGAAGCTGGCGCGGGTGGTGCAGGGGCGTTCGCCGCAGGTGCTGCTGGACTCCTATTCCACCGAACGGGTCCACGCGGCGCGTGAAAACATGGCCTATGGCGCCAAGAGCACCGAATTCATGGCGCCGCCCGACTTCGCGTTCGCGCTGATGCGCCAGGCCACATTGCGCCTGGCGCTGGACGACGCCACGGTGCGGCCCCTGATCAATCCGCGCCAGTCGGCGCCGATCACCTATGCGCGGTCGCCGCTGAACCTGCCCGGGGCCGGCACCGGCTGGAGCGATGCGTCGGCCACGCCGGGGTCGCCCGCGCCCGAGGCACTGCTGGCCGACGGCAGCCACCTGAGCCGCCACTTCGGCGCCGGCTTCGTGTGCCTGGTGTTTGCCACCCGACCGCCCTCCGCGCTGGAGGCCTTGCAGTCGCGTGGTGTGCCGTGCCTGTGGGTCGAGCCGGAAGCCACCCAGGCCTGGCAGCGCTACGGGCTGGGGCAGGGGGTGGCCGGAGCGCTTGTCCTGGTGCGGCCGGACGGATATGTGATGGGGCGCTGGAGCGGGCTGGACGCCAGTGCGCTGGCAGCCGCGTGGGATGCATCGGGAGTGGCGACATGACGGACGAGGATCTGGACCGGAGTTATGGCGACCTGTGCCGGGCACTGTCGGACGTGGGCCAGGACCAGGCGGCGTTGCTGCTGGCCATGGTGTGCCTGTCGCTGATCAGCCGCAGCGACGATGCCGGCCAGGTCCGGGCCCTGATCGACCGCGCCCGGGCCCGGTGCCTCGAGCCTGGCGACAGTTCCGCGGCCTGACTAGCCGGCACCGAGTGCCAGGGCGACGCGGTAGGTGAGGAAGGCCGCCGCGTAGGCCAGCGCGAACAAGTACGTGACCATCACGATCGGCATGGTCCAGCCGCCAGTCTCGCGTTTGACGGTGGCGAGTGTCGACAGGCATTGCGGGGCGAACACGTACCAGGCCAGCAGCGACAGGGCCGTGGCCAGCGACCAGCTCTTCGCGATCAGCGGCGACAGCGCCTGCGCCGTGTCGCTGGCGGTGGCCGACAACGCGTACACGGTGCCCAGCGCGCTCACGGCCACTTCGCGCGCGGCCAGCCCCGGAACCAGCGCAATGCTGATCTGCCAGTTGAAGCCGATCGGCGCGAACAGCACGGCCAGGCCGTGGCCCACGATGCCGGCGATGCTGTATTCGATCGCGGCGCCGGTCGCGCCGGGGGGTGCGGCCGGAAAGCTGGCCAGGAACCACAGCGCGATCGTCAACACCAGGATGATGCCGCCGACGCGGCGCAGGAAGATCACCACCCGTTGCCACAGGCCGATGGCGATATTGCGCGGTGCCGGCCAGTGGTAGGACGGCAGCTCCATCATCAGAGAACGCACCTGCCCGCGGGTGGTGAAACGCTTCAGTGCCCAGGCCACCAGCAATGCGCCACCCACGCCGGCGACATACAGGCCGAACAGCACCAGGCCCTGCAGTTCGAGGCCGCCGAGAACCCGGCGCGTGGGGATGAACGCGCCGATCAGCAGCGCGTAGACCGGCAGCCGCGCGGAGCAGGTCATCATCGGGGCGATCATGATGGTGACCAGGCGGTCGCGCGGATCGGCAATCGTGCGCGCGGCCATGATGCCCGGGATCGCGCACGCAAAACTCGACAGCAGCGGAATGAACGAGCGCCCCGACAGGCCCACGCCGCCCATCAGCCGGTCGAGCAGGAAAGCCGCGCGCGGCAGGTAGCCGGATTCCTCCAGCACCAGGATGAAAAAGAACAGGATGACGATCTGGGGCAGGAACACCAGCACCCCGCCGGCGCCGGCGATGACGCCATCCACCAGCAGGCTGCGCAGGCCGGTGTCCGGCAGCAGCCGGGTGACGGCATCACCGGCGCCCGCGGTGGCCTCCTTGATCAGGTCCATCGGCAGCACCGCCCAGGAAAACACGGCCTGGAACACGAAGAACAGCACCAGCGCCAACAGCATCGGGCCAACCACTGCATGCAGCACCACGGCGTCGATCCGGTCGCTGGCGGTGTGGGGCATGACGCCGTCCAGCCCCAGACGCTGCAGGATGGCCTGGACCGTCGCATGGTCGCCGTCCTGGTGCAGGGCCCCGGTCGCGGCACCGGCAGAACGCCACGCGCTGCGGTCCTCCAGCCACTGGCGCAAGGCGGTCTCGCCGCCCCCGCGGACGGCCACGGTGGGAATCACCGGGACGCCGAGCTCGTGCGACAGCGCCTCGGCGTCCACCTGCAGGCCGCGGCGCTTGGCGAGGTCCACCATGTTCAGGGCCACGACGCAGGGCAGGCCGAGGCGCTGGACGGCCAACACGAGGCGCAGGTTGCGCCGCAGATTGGTCGCGTCGACCACACACACCACCATGTCCGGCCGCATTTCCCCGCGCGCGCGGCCTTGCAGGACGTCGCAGGTCACGCGTTCGTCCGGCGAACGCGGATGCAGGCTGTACGCCCCGGGCAGGTCGAGCACCCGCAGCGCCCGGCCGGTGGCGGTGCGCAGCCGGCCCTCCTTGCGCTCCACGGTGACGCCGGCGTAGTTCGCCACCTTCTGGTGGCTGCCGGTCAGCAGGTTAAACAGGGCGGTCTTGCCGCAATTCGGGTTTCCCACCAGGGCCACCAGCGGCCCGCCCCGATGGACGTGGATGACGGCCTGTGTCATGCCGGACGAACGGTGATGCAGGCCGCCTCGGCGCGGCGCAGGGCGAACGTGGACTGGCCGATGCGCACCACCATCGGGTCGCCACCCCAGGGGTTGCGGGCCGTCACGGTGACTGCCTCGCCCGGCATGAAGCCGATTTCCGCGAGCCATTCACCCCATTTGGGCGCATCGCCGGGCGCGTCGACCGAGACGACTTCGCATCGCTGGCCCTGCGGCGCGGTGTCGAGCCGGTGGGACCGGGGTGGGTGGGTGGGGGCCATTGGGCACCTGATAATTGAGAATAATTCTCATTATTATGCCGCAATGCCCGGTCATGGCGCGGGTCGATGCAGGGTCCGGTGTCAATGGGTCATCGGAAGGGCGATGCCCATGGCCGCAAACATGCCGCCGCAGACGCGGTTGAAGTTCTTGCCGGCCCGCTCCAGCCAGGGGCGGATGCGGTGCGCGAGCAGGGCCAACAGGTATTCGACCAGGATCTCGACCGCGACGAAGACGGTTGCCATCACGATGAACTGCATCAGCAGATCCCTGGCCGGGTCAATGAACTGCGGCAGGAAAGCGCCATAAAACAAAAGCGCCTTGGGGTTGGAAACCGCGGTCAGCAGGCCCTGGCGGAACATGTCGATGCCCCGCACGCGTGTCTGTGCAGACGCCTCCGGACGCAGGTGGATCGCCGGCGCGCGCCAGAGCTGCAGGCCCAGCCAGACCAGATACGCACCGCCCAGCAGTTTGAGCGCCAGCAGCGCATGCACCGAGGCCTTGAGCAGGGCGCCGATGCCCAGCATCGACAAGGCGATCAGCACCACGAACCCGGTGGCCCCGCCGGCGACCGTGAACAGGGTCCGGCGATGGCCATGCAATGCGCCATGGGTCAGCACAAGCAGGCTGTTGGGCCCCGGCGTGAGCGACAGGCCGAATGCCGCCACCAGGTAGAGCAGCCAGGAGTGCAGGGCCATGCTCAGGCCGGGTTGGAGCGCAGGCCGTACAGCTGCCCGCCGATGATCAGGTATTCGACGCGGGCGAAGGCGTCTTTCTCGTCCTTGAAGCCGTAGGCCACTGCCGCCACGCTGTCACCCACCTTGGGCTCGGGCACCTTCCAGGCGTTGATGCGGGTCATGGGCGAGAGCTCGATCGTCCAGTCGCCCGTCCTGCGTGGCAGACTGGCAGCCGTCAGCACCTTCACGCCGTCGACGGCACTGGTCTGTGCGGGAACCTTGCGGCTGGCCAGGTCGGCCGGAAGCGTGCCGTTGGCGGCGACCGTGATCACGATCTCGGCATGCGGGTTCTGCCATTTGACGGCCTTCACGCGGCCCGCAAGGTACAGGGGCCTGGATTCGTCGAAGCTGGACCAGCCATGGTGGGCCAGACTGCGCTGGCTGGCGAGGGTGACGCAGATGGCGCTGGCGCCCAGTACGAGGTGTCTACGGTTCATCGGGGTTTCCTTTCCAGTGGATGATGAAGTGCCGGCATCACAGGTAGGCGATCCAGCGCCCGCAGGCGATCACGGCGATCCAGACCAGGACGGACAACCCTGCCTGCCAGCGGGTTGCCGGCGTGTCGGGGTCGATCGGCCCGCGCGCGTGCAGCACCGCGGCATTGGTGCCGGCCACACACAATAAGCCCATTTTCAGGACGAAGGCCGGGTTGGTGATCAGATCCCCCACATCGGCCAGGAACATCGTCATGCCACTGGCCGCTGCGAGCAGAAACCCGGCAAGCGTCCATGGCAGGACATGCCGGGCCAGAAGGTTCACCTCGACAAAACGCAGCTTGCCGAAGATGGCGAGGTCGACCACCCACAAGGTGCCGAACACCAGCGCGATGCCCAGCAGGTGCACGATTTCCAGGGTCGGGTAGGCGAACGGGTTGCCCTTCAGCCAGATGACGAAATCCCAACGCCCGAGCGCGGCCAGCACAGAGGGAACGTAGAGCGGTGTCGACGGCTCCACGTGGTTGCTCCGCCGTCACCCGGGCCTATTTCAGGCTGCCCGAGAGGAACTGCGCGAGCCGCTCGCTTTTTGGCTGCGCGAGCACCTCGGCCGGAACCCCCTGTTCTTCGATCCGGCCCTGGTGCAGGAAGATCAGGTGGTTGGCCACCTCGCGCGCAAACCCCATCTCGTGGGTGACCACCACCATCGTGCGCCCCTCCCTGGCCAGGGTACGCATGACCTTCAATACTTCGGACACCAATTCGGGGTCGAGTGCGCTGGTCGGCTCGTCGAACAGCATCACCTCGGGCTCCATGGCCAGGGAGCGGGCAATCGCCACGCGCTGTTGCTGGCCGCCGCTCATATGCGCCGGGTAGCGGTCCTCCATGTTCGCGAGATCCACCAGGGCCAAATACTTGCGCGCCCGGGCGATGGCTTCCTCGCGCGGAACCTTCATCACATGCACCGGCGCCTCTATGATGTTCTGCAGCACGGTCAGGTGCGCCCAGAGGTTGAAATGCTGGAACACCATCGCCAGCCGGGTGCGCAGGCGCTGCAGTTGCGCCGCCTCGGCCGCGGCCAGTTCACCGTTCTTGCCCGGCACCAGCCGCAGTTCCTCGCCCGCGACGATGATGCGGCCCTGGTTCGGTTTCTCCAGCAGGTTGATGCAGCGCAGAAAGGTGCTCTTGCCGGAACCCGAACTGCCGATGATGCTGATCACGTCACCCGCTCGGGCTTCGAGCGACACCCCCTTGAGCACTTCGTTGTCGCCGAAACGCTTGTGGATGTCCAGGGCCTGGAGTTTGAGCGGATGGTCGGTCATGGCGATCTCTGTGCGAATGGTGTCGGTGCGGCCGGGCTGGCTCAGGCGCCCAGCAGGTTGCCGGTGCGAAATGCGACGCTGCCCGCGATATTGGCCAGGTCGTCGTTGGGCAGCACGTAACGGTCGTAGGTGCGGGCATACATCACGCCCGCCACCTCTGCGCGGACCGTGAGCACGGTGTCCGCGATCGGGTCGATCACTTCCGCCACCGGGTCGCCGACCGCCAGCGTGTCGCCCACACCCGCCCGGAACACCAGGATCCCGGCCGCCGGAGACTTCACGGTCTGCGAGCCCGCCAGGGGAGTCGCCGCGCACGCCGGGGGCGGCAGGGGCGGTGGCGTGCCGCCGATCACCCCGGCATGCTGCAGGTACTGCAGGATCGCGGCTGCATCCGCGCCCGCCAGGTCATGGGCTACATCGGTTTCGCCGCGCAGTTCCACCGTGGCACTGGCGCAGGCCTGCGGCAGGGGCGTCGCAGCTTGCGCCGGGCCGCCTGCGGCCGCCAGCCTGGCGGCGAGTTGCCACCACAGGCCCGACAGGCATTCGTCGAACGACGATGCCCCGGAGTTGGAGGCCAGCAGGGCCGCCCGGGCCTGCAGCAGGCGCGCCAGCGGTTCGATCTGCGCCCAGCACGCGTCTTCACTGTAGATGTGCATCGCCGCCTCGCAGTCGCAATGCAGGTCCAGGACCAGGTCGGCATCGAAGGCCAGGCCAAGCAGCGTCTTGCGCAGGCCCTGCAAGGCAGTGGCCGCAAGCCCATCCTGCAGATGGCGGGCCACGGCAGAGCGCACCAGGGTGACGTTCGCGGCTCCGTCCGGGCCCAGGGCGCCACGGACCTTGTCGAACACCGCGTCTGCCAGGTTCGGGTACAGCCGGTTGAAGTTCTCCGAACTGTCCAGGTCGAAGCGTCCCATCGGCTTGTGGTCCACGCGCTGCGCCAGGCCGATCGGGTTGGCCACCGGAACCAGCACCACTTCGCCCAGGAGCTGCCCGGA
>Ga0105047_10017730_pt1 | contig 11077 bp, 18 predicted proteins | sample MAT04_FD_78384 | JGI IMG/M metagenome (GOLD analysis project Ga0105047, IMG submission 78384) | Freshwater microbial communities from Lake Fryxell liftoff mats and glacier meltwater in Antarctica - MAT-04 (megahit assembly) | ecosystem: Environmental > Aquatic > Freshwater > Ice > Liftoff...
GCGATCCGCCAGGGGGCGTTCGATTTCATCGAGAAGCCGTTCAGCGAGGCGACGATCATCGGCTCCATCCGCCGTGCCATGGATCAGGCGACGAGCGCTGCCGAACATCAGCAAAGTGTCAGGGCGCTAGAGGTCATCGACGCACTGAGACCAGACGAACGCGAGGTGATGCGGGGAGTTGTGGCTGGCCTGCCGATCAAGGTCATCGCCGAGCGGCTCGGGATCACGCCGCAGAAAGCCGAAGGGCACCGAGCCGCCTTCATGGAGCGGATGCAGGTCACGAGCCTGCCCCAGCTCGTTCGGGCAACGATGGGCGCTGAACTTCTCCGCGCCGACAGCGGCGCTTGACGTAAGTCAACGTCTGGCGCGCAGCACCCGTTAGTTTCGGTCCATGTTGACACTTCTGATCGTCGCGCGTGCTGCCGATCTCACGGCTTCGCTTCGTTTCGTCCTCGAAGCGGAAAACTATGACGTCACGGCCGCAACGTCGCTGGCTGACGCGAGCGCGATCGCTACACGTTTCGATTGCACCGTGCTCGACCACCATATCCTCAAGGACGAAGGCAGCGCAGTAGCCTTCATGCGCAGCCACCGCCCCGTCGTCCTTCTGGCGAACGATCTCGGACACCCGCTGGCGAGCTGGAGCTTCCGCACCTTGACCAAGCCGCTGCTGGGCGCCGCGCTATCGCTGGCCGTGCGCGATGCCGTCGCCTCGCGACTGCACTGAGGATCGCGCGCGACCCCTGCGGCCTCGATCGCCCGGTCGACCTCGGCGAGGGGAGGCTTGCACCTGCGCCCGAGCGGGTCTCCTTGATCGGCGTCAAACACCCCTCGGCTGGGCAGGTTTACTGCTTGGGTCAACCGGAGGAGGAGTCCATGTCAAAGCCCACCATCGTCGATCTGGAACCGAGGCCCTTCGCCTATCTCAGCATCGAGGCGACCCTGCTCGAAATGCCAAACGCAGTCGCGCAGGGGTTCCGCACGCTGGCTGACCTGTTCGCCCGGGCTGACGCCCATATCGCCGGCTGCCCGCTGGTGCACTACCTCGCCTTCGACATGCGTCTGGTGGATTTCGACCTGGGCTTTCCAGCGCGGCCGGCCGACGTGGACCGGCTGCGTGCCACCGGCCTGGCGATCGGCCAGACCCCTGGCGGACCCAGCATGACGGCATGGCATACGGGGCCCGATGACGACATGTCGAAGACCTACCTCATCATGGACCAGGCCATGCGCCAGCTGGAGATCGAGGGCGCGCGGGACATCTGGGAGTGCTACCCCAGCCGCTCGGAGGCCTCTGCCGAACAGTTCCGCACCGAGGTGATCTGGCCGCTGATCCCTGCCGCAGATCACATCGCATGACCAGCATGCGCACCGTGGTCGTCTACTACAGCAATACCGGCAACACGCGACGCATCGCCGAACAGATCGCCGCACAGCTGGGGGCCGAACTGGCCGAGGTGACCTGCCAGCGCTACCTGCGCTGGTATGGACCGCTGGCCATGGCTTGGGACATCTTCACGCGCCACATCCCCGTGGTCGACGTGGTCGCGCCGACTGATGCCGAATACGACTTGGTCGTCATCGGCGGCCCGGTCTGGGCGGCGCACGCGGCACCGCCAGTGCTCTCGCTGGCCGGGCGGTGGCCCACGGCCCGCAAGGCGCTGTTCGTCACCTGCTCGGGCAGCAATCCCAACTCCCCGCCCGACACCGCCATCATCGACATGCAGCGGGCGCTGGCCGGCGGCGAGGATGTGCCGTCCGCGATCTTCCGTCAGGTCGATATGGCGTCGCCGCGGGCGGACACGCTGGCCCGTGGGTTCGCCGCCGGCCTGGCATCGGCCCTGGCTAATTCCAGGGCCGGACCGAAATGATCTGGAAGGTGTGCATCACGCCGTCATCCTCGCGCACCGAAACATACTCGCCCGGCACGAAGCGTTCCGCGCCGAGGCGAAAACCGGTCTCGTCGTCGAAATCCTGGCGATCGTCGTAGTCGAAGCCCCACTGGCCGAAATGACTGCGGCGCAGCCGACCATGCCGAGGCTCTTCACCCGGCCGGATGCGCTTCACCGTGCAGACTTTGCCCAGGTGCGCGAACGCCTCCTCGTCGATATGCCCGTCTTCGGTCAGCGGCAGGTGCAACAGATAACCGTGCTCGCGATCTCCGTGCGGATGGCCCGGCTCGCGTGCCAGTTCCATGACCACCTGCGTGAGCTTGCCCATTCCCGCTTCTCCCTAAACAGACATGTCCTTGGGTTCCTCGGGCGGGTTCCGGGCGATCTCGAGCTTGAGCTTGGTGGCAATGCCGGCGATCGCCGCAATGGCGGCGAGCCACGGAGCCGCAATCACCACCACACCGCCCGCCACCGCTCCGGCAGTCAACGGCACCGACAGGTACACATCGCCCTTTTCCGAGCGGATCTGCAGGCGTCGCACATTCCCCTCGGCGAGCAGCCGGTTGATCTCATCCATCAACTGGGTACCCGCGACCTCGATTTCGTCGGTGAACGCGTCCCAGCCGCTTTTTTTTTCGTCGGTCATCGCTCTCTCCTGTGATTGGCTCGCAGGGTCACGCGGCGCGAGGCTTCGCGCATTGATCGGAATCAAATTGCAGTCCCATTCGGGCGCAGCCGGAGCCGACCGTACGATCGATCACGCAGCAGACGCCCGCCCATAGCTTGGGTTGATCTCGATCAACAGCCTGCGGGCGCACGAGACTAAGTCTCATTCAACGGGCGCTCGTGCCCCCGCTTTCGTCGTTCCAGCAAGGAGAATCAGGGTGTCTTTTCATGTTTGCGTTTGGCTCGACCACACCAACGCCAAGCTCTTCCACATCGGCCTTCACGACGCGCCGGTGGATCACGTCGAGGATAGCCGGCCGCCGCACCACATCCACCGCAGCGCCGACCATGTCGGCCGGGGCAAGGTTCACACCGACCCCAAAATGATGGCCGAGATTGGCGACCATCTGCGCGATGCCAAGGCCATCCTGCTGGCCGGCCCGGGGCAAGCGAAGCTCGACCTGCGCAGCTACCTCGAGACCCATTCACCGGCGATCGCCGGCCGGATCTGGGGGGTAGAGCCCGCCGACCATCCCACCGATCCGCAGATCGTCGCGTGGGCCCGCCACTGGTTCAAGGGCCAGGATGGGATGCACGAGACACCGGTGAAGGCGCACAAGTGAATGTCGCTGGCCGCTGGTGGCGACGCTCCCCGCCAGCGGCCGGCATTGCCGTCCGTCAAGCGCTCGGCGTGGCAACAGCCTCGCCATAGACCGGCTTGCCGGTGAGCTTGAACAACTCTTCCGCCCCGACCCCGTGGCACAGCTCTGTCGCTTCGCGCGTCACCGCCGAGGCGGCGGCCGCGATGTCGTAGCGGTTGGCGGCAAGGAGCGACCAGCCACGCGACAGGGTCATCGTCAGGACGGCCACGTAGCTCTCACCCGCTCCGACCATGCTGCGCACCGATACCTTGGGCGGAGCGATGGAGAACTGGCCGTGTTGATTTGCGATCAAGTTTCCCCAGGACCGACGACCAACGCTTCGGTTCGGCAATCGTCGCGTCCCGCTCGGTCTCGTGCGCCGGTTGCCGCGCTTCCATCTCCGCTGAGCCGGATCAGGTAGGGCAGTCCGTGGAGGGCTTCCCTGCGGGCCTCAGGATCGACCCGACGCGAGGGCGGCCCCCCGCATCGCCGCGTCGGCGGCCATTTTGACGATCCTGACCGGGACGTGTCGCAGGTAGTCGGCCCTCTGGCCCGTCCCGAGAAATGCCTGCTCGAAATGCCCGGTCTGCAGCGCGGGAACGATGTTGGCCGGTAGCCCGCCCGCGAGGTAGAGACCATCTTCAGCCCCGTGGATGAGCGCGACGTCGCCCGCCATCCGACCGAGCCAGCCGGCCATCACCTGCAGCGATCGCGCTGCCACCGGATCTTCGTCCGAGAGCCCGGCTGCCGCGATCTGCCGCGCGCCCGGCAGCTTCTGATGGTCCTTGCCCGCAAGGGCGGCGTAAAGCGTGACGAGCCCCTTGCCGGAGAACACCTCGTCGTAGCTCGGCGCCTCGGCAAAGCGGCTGTGGCGAAGTTCGTCGGGATCGGAGGGTGCCAGCACAAAGGTCATGAGGTTGCCCCTGCCGGTGACCGGTACCCACTCCCCGGATGCGTGCACCAGGCCGGCAATGCTCATGCCCGAGCCACAGGTCGCCAGCGCCTTGTTTCCATACGGCACCGCCCTGCCTTCGCGCAGTTGCACCACGTCGTAGCGCGACAGGTTCGGCACCATGCAGGCCGCCGCTTCCACGTCGCTGATCAGGAAGACGTCGGTTGCACCGGTGGTGGCGCGAATTTCGTTGCGCGTCACGCGCCAGTTCTTGCCCTCGACCTCCACGCTGTCGCCGCTCACCGTCCCGGCGAAGGCGAAGGCAACCTTGTCCGGACAGCTCGGGATCGACTTGAGATACCGCTCCACCGCCTGCATCGGATCATCGAAATCCGCCGCATTGAGCAGGGCGAAGTTGTTGACCGACAGCTTGTCGATATCCGAGATCGCAAGGGTGATGTACGTCCCCCCGAAGACGCCGACGAGTGCCTGCCGAAAATTCTCGGTCATCGTTCGATGCTCCATCAATGTGGAGCGATCATGCGTCCCCTGCCTCGGGGCCTCTTGATCTGGATCAGCCGGGCGGCACTTTCCTCGGGTCCGGACCTATTTCAGGCTGCGCACCGACGGCGCGGTCCAGCCGCGGGCTTCGAGCTCGCGGCGGATCGAGTCCGGCATCTGGCGGCAGCCGCAGTTCTCAGCGTGCAGCACGTGCCAGTCTAGGCGCTCCTCCAGGGAGGCGTTGCGAGGCAGTTTGTGCGCCTCGTGCCATTGCCGGTTGAGCGTCATGCTCGTTGCTCATCGCGCCGTCAGAACGGGCACGGGCGCCTGGCTCAGGACGTCGCGGGTAACCCCGCCGAGCGCCCACTCGCGCAAGCGTGAGTGGCCATAGGCTCCAAGCACGATCAGGTCGGCGGTGGACCGGTCGGCCTCGTGCAGCAGCGCCGCCGTCACGTTCTTCCACCCGTCGATCAGGCGTACCTCGCTCGAGACGCCATGCCGACTGAGGTAGCGGCCGATATCCTGGTCGACAGCTTCGCCCCGTTGCTCGCTGGGGCCGTCTTCTTCGACGATCGCCACCGTGACCATGGTCGCCGCCCTCAGGATCGGCAGCGCGGCAGCCAGAGCCACGGCGGCCTCCCGCGTGTTCTTCCACGCCACCAGCACGGACGCATAGTTGACCGGCGCCCGGTGCCCCGGTGGCACAAACAGGCATGGGCGGCCGGACTCGAACAGCACCGCCTCCTCGACACGCTGTTGTTTGGCCGGATCGCCATAGGGACGCGTGCCGACGAACAGGTCGGAAAACCGCACCTCGCCGGCCAGTGCCCTCGCGAGCTGGCCAGGGAACAGGTCGAGCCGTTTCAGCTCATGGCTGAGGTCGGTGGCCGCAAGCACCGGCCGCAGCTTTTCGGTGATGGCGGTGGCCCGATTGACCGAGTCGGCAATCAGCTCCTGCAGGAAGGCGGATCCTGCCGGATCGGTGATGGCGAGCACCTCCGGCATTTCGTGCACCTGCAGCCCGGTGAGGTGCGCGTCGAGGGTGCGGGCCAGCGCCGCGGCATGTTCGATCCTGAACTGGTCCTCGTTGGAGCCGGTGAGGTGAACGGCAATGTCCTTGATCATGGTCGTCTCCGTTACCCCGGGAGCACCGGGGCAGAAAAATGCGAGCCGAGGAAAAACGGCCAGACGATAAGGCCGAACAGCCCCATCCAGAAATCGAGCTTGAGGTAACCGATGCTGAACAGCCAGCCGGCAAACCAGAATGCGCCCAGCGATGTATGCTGGGTGATGTGAATGCGTTCCATGACGCTCCTCCGTGTCGGTTTTGGACGCCGGTTCCCGAAGCCTGGAGAACCAGGATGTTGCTGGTGACTTTCGACATCCCGGGAACGCCCCAGGTACGCTGGGCTGTTTTCCGACAGTAGGCGGGGATGCTCCGGCTGGTTTGATCTGCCGCAATCAGTGCGACATCAGGATGGGAAGCTTTCGGACCGCCAGCACGCTTCTGGTCGCGCCCCCGAGGACAAACTCGCGCAGGCGGTTATGACCGTAGCCCCCCATGATCAGCAGTCCCGCTCCTGCCGCCACCGCCGCGTCCTGCAAGGCGTTCCCGATGGGCTCGGAGCCGCGCGCAACCAGCCGGGTGCTGTTTTCGAGGCCATGCTCCTCGAGCAGTCGCCGGAGTTCGGACAGGAGCCCCTCGTCGATGGGCTTGTCGTCGCTGGCGCAGAGAATGGTCACGTGCGCGGTGTGCGCGAGCACCGGTAACGCGTCACGCAGGGCCCGTGCCGCCGCCCGCCCGCCATCCCACGCGAGCGCCACCGACTGCAGGTGTCCGGTCGCCTCGCCTGCGGGGAAGATCCAGACCGGCCCGCCGCTGCCGAACAGGATGGCTTCGGCGACGTCCACATCCTGCCCGCTCCCTTCGCAGGGCACGAGGAACGTATGATCGAAGGCCCGCGCGAGCTTGGCCAGGTAGGATGGCGCGAGGTCGAGCGTGCCGCGCCACCGACGCGGCTCGACCTCGAGTTCGAACCGCCTGGCGACGCCCTTCACGGTATCGATCAACTCGTCGGCATGCGCGCTGCTGCGTTGCTCGGCAACCGCGATCATCTGAGGCACATTGATGATCATGCTGCCCAGCAGGCTGCGCACCTCCGGAACATCGACCTCGTGCACAATCGGCGTGACGATGGCCCCGAGGGTCGCGGCCAGATCGAAGGCCCGAAGCAGCCCCGCGCTCGGGGTCTTGTCGGGATAGCTCGCCATCGGCAGAAAAATGTTCATGGACATCAGCCCGTATCTCCCTTCAACTCTGTCGGCCCCATCGGATACCCCTCCGGACCCGATGCCATTGATCTGGGTCAATGGGCGTCGACGGTGCAGCCGAAACTTGAGGCGCCCGGCTGCGAGACCGCGCAAAGCTCCGGATTGATGTGTCATCAAACCTTCACTGGACGTCCATCAGTTCCATCGATAAACCCGGATATATGGAATCGACAACCGCCATTAGCGTACTTGCCGCCCTCGCCCAGCCTACCCGGCTGGAGGCCTTCCGGCTGATCCTGCGTCATGAGCCCGAGGGCCTGCCCGCCGGCGAAGTCGCCCGGCTGATGGACATTCCGCAGAACACCATGTCCACCCATCTGGCGATACTGTCCCGCGCCGGCCTGATTTCGCCGGAGCGCAACAGCCGATCGATCATCTACCGCGCCCAGATCGACCGGGTCCGCGAGATTGCGAGCTTCCTTGTCAGCGATTGCTGCGATGGACGCCCGGAGCTTTGCGAACCGCTGGTCGCCGAATTCACCCCCTGCTGCAGCCCGAAGGAGACGATCGATGTCTGCTGCTGACCGCCCCTACAACGTTCTGTTCCTCTGCACCGGCAACTCGGCGCGCTCTATCCTGGGCGAGGCCATGCTCAACCACATCGGGGCTGGACGCTTCCGGGCGTTCTCCGCCGGCAGCAGCCCCAAGGGTCAGGTCCACCCGATGGCCCTGCAAATCCTGGCCGACGCCGGCATCCAGAACCAGGGGTTTCGCTCGAAGTCCTGGGAAGAGTTCGCCGGTCCGGGCGCTCCGCAGATGGATTTTGTCTTCACCGTCTGTGACAACGCCGCCGGCGAAACCTGCCCGATCTGGCCGGGACACCCCATGACCGCACACTGGGGCATCGAAGACCCCGCGGCTGTGACCAGCCCGGACTTCAAGCAGCGCCAGGCGTTCGAGGACGCCCTGCGCTTCATGCGCAACCGCATCACGGCGTTCGTCAACCTGCCGCTCGCGAGCATCGACCGGATGGCGCTTGGTCCGAAACTGTACGCCATCGGCGCCCTCGAAGGCTCCACCTCCAAAGCGGCCGGCGCCGCATGACCCTGACTTACCGGCTGGCTGCGCGACGGGTGGACAGCCATGGCAGCCTGGCCATGGCGAAGTCGGCGACCGTAACTCTGGATACCGATCTGTCCGGTCGTGATGACGCCCTGAACCCCGTCGAACTGCTGCTGGCCGCGCTCTCGGCCTGCATCATCAAGGGGATCGAACGGGTTGCGCCCATGATCCACTTCAGCTTCGAAGCGGTCGAGGTGGAACTCGATGCCGAGCGTCAGGATGCCCCGCCGAAGCTGACCCGCATCCGTTACCGCCTGCTCGTCAGGACCGAGGAGAGCGACCAGCGGCTCGAGCTGCTCCATGCCAACGTGAAGAAGTACGGCACCATCTTCAACACCCTGGCCGCGGGCACCGACCTCGACGGCACCATCGGGCGCCTGGAATGAGCAGAGGACCGCTACCGGCCCGCGCGCTCGCCTCAGAGGCGCTGGGCACCCTTATCCTCGTCGCTACCGTTGTCGGCTCGGGCATCATGGCAGACACGCTCACCGACGACACCGCCATGGCGCTCATGGGAAACACCGTGCCCACCGGTGCGATCCTGTTCGTCCTCATCACTATCCTCGGTCCGCTCTCGGGCGCGCACTTCAACCCGGCGGTGACGCTGGTGTTCGCACTGCGGCGGGAGTTGGACTGGTCCACGGCGGTCGGCTACGTGCTGGCGCAGGTGGTCGGCGGCATCCTGGGCACTCTCGTGGCGCACCTGATGTTCGACCTCGCCCCGCTCCAACTCGCCACCCACATCCGCACCGGTGGGGCGCAGTGGTTCTCCGAGGCCGTGGCCGCCTTCGGCCTGGTCGCGGTCATCCTCGGGGGACTGCGGGTCAAGCCGCACGCCATCCCGGCCCTTGTCGGGCTCTACATCACCGCCGCCTACTGGTTCACCGCGTCGACCTCGTTCGCCAACCCGGCCGTCACCATTGCCCGCGCGCTCACCGATACGTTCTCGGGCATCCGGCCGATCGATGCTCCCGCCTTCATTGTCGCCCAACTGGCCGGAGCGCTGCTGGCGCTCGGCCTAGCGGGCTGGCTGTTCCGCCCCGCCGAGGTCACCAGATGACGACGATCTACCACAACCCCGACTGCGGCACGTCCCGCAACACCCTGGCCATGATCCGCCAGAGCGGCGAGGAGCCGGAGGTCATCGAGTATCTGAAGACCCCGCCCACCAGAGACCGCCTCGCGTGGCTGATCGCAGAGGCCGGGCTCAGCGTCCGGCAGGCCCTGCGCCAGAAGGACACCCCATATGATGCGCTCGGCCTGTCGGATAGCGCGCTCACCGACGATGCTCTCCTCGACGCCATGCTGGCTCATCCCATCCTGATCAACCGCCCGCTCGTCGCGACCAGCAAGGGCGTCCGCCTCTGCCGCCCGTCCGAACTGGTGCTCGACATCCTCGATAACCCCGACATCGGGCCGTTCGTGAAGGAAGACGGCGAGGTGATCATCGACGCGGACGGAAAGCGCATCGTCTGAGCCGGCTGCACAATCGACAACGAAACCGCTCACCGAACTGGCCTGACGATGATGAGGAACGGCATTCCCGCGCTGGCCATCTGGGCGCTTGGCGTCACCCAGGTCATCGGCTACGGCACGCTCTACTACTCGTTCAGCGTGCTGGCGCCACCGATAGGGCGGGAGTTCGGCTGGTCGTCGGAGTGGATCTACGCGGCCCTGACGGTTGCGCTGCTGGCAGGGGGCCTGCTGGCGCCCTTGGCCGGGCATCTCGCCGACCGGTTCGGCGCTGCCCTGGTCATGGCCTTCGGCTCGATCGGTGCCGCCGCAACGCTGGCGCTGGCGGCGCTTTCCACCAATGGCATCGCCTATTCCGCCGCCCTCGTCGCGACCGAGATCGCCTCGAGCTTCGTGCTCTATTCGGCTGCATTCGCGGCCCTGGTTCAGGCGAGCGGCCAGAACGCCCAACGCAGCATCACCCACCTGACGCTGATCGCCGGCTTCGCGTCGACCATCTTCTGGCCCTTCACCACCCTGCTGCTGGGGTGGATGGACTGGCACTCGGTCTACCTGGTGTTTGCGGCGCTCAACCTGCTGGTCTGCGCCCCGCTGCACCTGTGGCTGGTCCGGTTGCGGACGGCCCAGGTAACGGAAGTAGTGACGTCTCTGAAGGTCGACGAAGGTCCTGTCACCGGCAGCCTGCGGGGGCAGGGCCGCACTATGGGCTTCGCGCTGATGATCATCGGCTTCGCCGTCGAGGGCTTCATCATCTCGGCCACCCTGATGCAGATCATCCCGCTGCTGAGTGGACTGGGACTGCAAGACAACATGTGGCTGGTCACCACACTGTTTGGACCCGCCCAGGTGCTGAGCCGGCTGACGAACATGGTTCTGGGCAATAACCTGCTGTCGTCGCGGCTCGCCGTCATCGCTGCCAGTTTTCTCCCGCTGGGCCTCGCCACGGTTGCGTTTTCTGCACCTTCACTTCTGGGAGCAGTGCTGTTCGCGATCCTCTTCGGCCTGGGGTCGGGCCTGATCAGCATCGTGTCGGGATCGCTGCCGCTCCAGCTCCTTGGCCGCGAAAACTACGGCACCCGCCTCGGCTGGATCTCGTCGGCCCGCCAGATCGCCTCGGCGGTGTCGCCGTTCTGCCTGGCTCTGCTGATGTCGAGGTTCGGCGTGGCAGGCGGGGTGTGGGCGATGTCCGGGCTTGGGCTGGTTGCCGTCACCGCGTTTGCGGCGATCGCGATGCTCCCTCGTGCGAGTGTGCCTGCGAGGCCACTGGCCGACGACGAACAGGAAGCCAGCATGCTCCGCAGTTCGGTGGGTTCATCGGGCTCGACCGGATCGACCTCGCGCCCCTGAGGCGCCGACTGCTGCTAGCCGAGCACCAGTTTCGCCTCGAAGCCATCGGCACTGCCGCTCCTCGGCGACCTCAGCTCCAGTTGGCCGCCGGTCTGGCGCATGACGGTCGCCACCAGCGCCAGTCCGAGGCCGGTGCCGTCCGCCGTGGTGTCGCCACGCACGAACGGCTTGGCGATATTGGCCAGCGCTTCGGCTGAAACCACCGCACCGCCATTGCTGACCCGCACGACGTTGCCCGGCTCTACCCTGACCTCGACCGGCTCGGTGGCCGA
>Ga0105047_10017736_pt1 | contig 11075 bp, 9 predicted proteins | sample MAT04_FD_78384 | JGI IMG/M metagenome (GOLD analysis project Ga0105047, IMG submission 78384) | Freshwater microbial communities from Lake Fryxell liftoff mats and glacier meltwater in Antarctica - MAT-04 (megahit assembly) | ecosystem: Environmental > Aquatic > Freshwater > Ice > Liftoff...
CGGGGCGTTGGTTCGATGTATAACCAACATCGACTTCTACGGGACCAAATACACGTTTCAAACCCCTTCAGAGCGGGGCGTTGGTTCGATGAGCCTCGCACCAGGGCCAGGAGCGTTTGGCTCTTTGGGAAGGCTTCGCAGCAAACGACCAATGACCAGCCTTATCAGCGACATCTTGCATAGTTGGCCTACAGCTGCTACGATCAGGTATGTGGCTCCATTTTAGCAGGGCCCTGGACGGAGGTCAAGATGAATCATTGGGCCGCCTATCTGGCCGATCTCCCCGCTTCCCTCCAACGCGCTATCGCCCGCGCTAACCGGGTGAGCCTGCCCCGGAATGCTGATGCGAAGGAGCGCCTCGCGCGGCTACGCCAGGCGCTCTGCCACGCTCATACCGTGCGCGAGCGCTTTTTTGGTCTCGACGAACCTACACGAGCTGCACTCCGCGAGCTATGTACCACCTCGCGCGGGCTCTCTCTCGATGCGCTCGAACAGCGCTTTGGGCTGCTACGCCCCCTGCACGAGCTCCGCAGCGATCCTCGCGCACGCTCGATTAGCGAGCAGTTGCTGCTCCTCGGCTGGCTGCTTCCTCGCCCTGCTACCCCGCAGCATCCGGCTCGGTATCTGCTGCCCCCTGAGCTGCGCACCTGGCTGCCGCACCCGCTGACGCTGTCCGACCACGGCCCAGCCCCAATGCCACAACTTCCGCCAGCGCTGCGCGTTACCCACACATTGCTGCTCTCATGCGCTGCCGCTCCGCTGCCCATTCGCCCTAATGGCACACTGGGTGTAGCGGCGCTGCGCACGCTGCTCCCTCGCCTTGCTCCGTTCTCCGCCGAGACGGTCGCCGCGATCAGCGGTCTGCTGCTCCCGCTGCTCTCCGGTGAGGGTCTTCTGGCGCCACATGGTGTGGCAGTCGCGCTTACGCCCGCGGCACGCACGTTTCTTGAGCGGCCACCTGAGGCGCAGCTCGCGCAGCTACGCGCAGCCTGGCTGCGCCAACCGCGCCCCGATCCATGGGCCCGCACGAGCATGCCTGACCAGCGTAGCCTCGATTGGCCGGCATTGCGACGTAGACTAGCCGCATGGGCGCTGGCCTTGCCTGCGGAACGCTTGATTGACCCCGCCGAGCTCTACGGCGCCCTAACCACTGCCTATGGACCCCTCGCGGATCCGGTCACCCATCCTCTGCGGCCCATCTCCCGTACGCCCTGGCAGGATCGCCGCGCCACCGCAATCTGGGATGCGGCGCTACGCGGCCCGCTCACATGGTTTGGCTATGTCGCCTGGGAGGCCACTGAGCCCGATACAATTCGGCTGTATCAACCCGCTCGAGCGCCGCTTCCGCCACCCGCCTGCCGCTACACCGAGCCAGGTGAGTTGCTCGTTCCCCATGGCACGAACGGGGCGCTGCTGCTCGATCTGCTGCCGTTTATGGGATGGCGCGCCGTCGATGCACATGCGACTACACTGCGCCTCACCACGCAGCGCAGCGCCCACGCAGCATCACACGGGCTACCGCCCACCCGCCTACAAGCTGCGCTGCAAAGCCTCGCCGGTCCGATCCCGCCCGGCTGGGACGTAGCACTCGGCCCCGAACAGGCCGAGCTACGCATTGTCTATCGTGCAGTGGTGCTGGCTGACGACCCGGCGGTCCTCGCGCGGGCGGCGCGTGGTCGCAGCGTCCGGCGCCATCTGGAAACGCAGCTCGCAGCCGGGATCGCACTCGCACCTCCAGACAGAGTCCCCGGCCTGGTGCGCGCGTTGGAGCGTCAGGGGGTGGCGGCGATCGTGGCGGTGCCGCCGCCAGCACAGCCGCCAGTTGGCCTGAGCCCGGCAGAGTGTGCGCTGCTAGCGACAGCGTGCGCCCATTATCGCGCTCAGATGCCCCTGGCTGGACACGTGCCGCTCGACACGCTGATTGATCGCCTGCGTGCCGCGTCGCCTGCTCCTGTCTGCTCGCTAGCAGGTTCGTCGCCAGGAGCAGTCGATCAGCTGATAGAGCAGCGTGGACCTTTGGCCCAGATCCTGCCGTCTCGCCCACAGCCTGTGGGTGGGTTGAGCACACCGCAGCAGGATACTGCCTCATCCCGGCGTGAGTTGCCGACCGCTCCGCAGCACCAGATGACACGCCTGAAGCCCCAAGTATGGTCCGCTTTCTTCTTTGCAGTCCTGCTCTTCCTCCGCAACCTGACGGCAATGCTGCGAACTCGGCCCCACACTGCGAACTCGCCCTTGCAACCCAGCCCGCCGCTAGAGCCAGTAGCGGAGGCGATGACCCACAATCTCACCGCACAGGCCGAACAGACGCCGGATGTGCTGCCGCACACGGAGATTCTAAGCCTGGTGCGGATCGCAATCGCGCGGCGTCGCCTGCTGTGCCTGCGCTACTGCGATGCAGCTGGGGTGATCAGCGAACGCAGTATCCGGCCGCTCCAGCTCGAACGCCACGCAGGCCACTGGTATCTACGGGCCTACTGCGCACTGGCCGGTGCCGAGCGCAGCTTTCGCACCGATAGGCTGCTGGCGCTGAGCGTCCTGAGCGGTCAGCCACGCCAATCGCCGGCGCGGGCAACCGAGCGGCGACGCCGACGTCAGCGCCAAGCAGTGCGTCAGCCACGGACTGGCTTCTTTAGCGCCCCGCCTAGTCCGCCGGCCGCCAGCCCACTCGTGCGTGTCTGGCTTGATGATTGACGCTCAGGCTACCCGGCCGCCGCAGGCGCAACGGAATGTTCGGCCCGCCGCGTTGCTGATCGGCCCGACACAGCTGGAGCAGTAGAGGTTGCCGCAGTGCCCACACATATACAGCTGATCGAGGCGATACTGTAAGCCGCAGCCAACACAGCGTAGCTGGCTGCCCTGGCGCTCCGTCGCCTGGCGCGCAGCAAGCAGCTGATCGCGCTGCGGCGAGGTCAGGCGCCGTTGGAGCAGTGGCCCCTCATCCCGACCGACATGGCGCAGCAGCGGTGGTCGATCAGTCACCTCGAGCAGATGCGCCCGCGCGTAGCGAGCCAGACGCCCGACAGTCTGCTCGCCCGTCAGTTGATCAAGGGCGGCACTATCGGTGAGCCCACGCAATAGGGTCGCCGTAAACGCTCCTTGCAAACATCCCGGCGGCTCTTTGATCTCCGGGCTATCGCTACAGGCTACGACAAGGCTATATCCGCCTGGCAGAGCGTCAGCACTGGGCGTAAGCGCGGTGAGGGCGGCGGCGGCACGACTGGCACTCGCTCCCCCAATCACCAGCACATCCAGCAGCAGCACCAGCGCCCGCGCAGCACAGCTATCGATGAGTTGGCGCAGGCTTAGATCGTGTGCTGGATCGCCAGCATACGTCAGCAACGCGATCGGGTCCTCGGGTCGCGCCGGATCGACCCGCATGGTTCCGCTGAAATAGAGCAGCAGCACGTCGTGCGGGGCGCCGGCCAACGTCAGACCGATTGTTCGGCTGTGGGCGGCTGCACCGCGCAAGAGCGTGCAGCGATGGCTGGGGAAGACACGCTTCATATCGAGCATCAGCGTGTGCAGGCGGCGCATGATTGCCTCTGCATCAGCCTCTGCACGAGCAAGCGGCGGCGAGCGGCCTGCCAGATCCTGGTTCAGCCCGATGATCAATGCTTCGGCACTCATAGCTAGCTGCTCCTATCCCTCACCCCACCGATCAGATAGTATGGTGGGTCAACTGTGATCCGGCCGATGCCGACGATCTGTGTGCGCTGTACTGTGCCCACATCCAGGCGATAGCAGCGCACACTGTCCGTGTTCAGGTCGATGATCTCGCGCAGCTCGCCTCCGAGCTGGGTGAACTGCCCCGCGTTCAGGTCACATTCGAAGACGCTGTATTGCACATGAGTGCCATAGCCTTTCAAAAGCTTGAGCACTTTTGTACGTCGTTTGTCTTCGACGATGTCGTAGCTGATGATGGTAAACATAGTTTCTAGCGGGAGGCTTTTGGCCTCCCGTAGCCGCTCCATATGCTAAACCGGCGTGTAGCCCACATACACGGCCTGCTCGCCGCGCACCACGCGGGTGAAGCCTTGAGCTTGAAGCAGCACAACCCGGCGTAGTGGGGTCTGCTCGCCGCTGGGCAGGCGCACCGGGGTCTGCATCACCGTCTCGTAGCGATCGATCAGGAGCGTGCGCCCCTCCGCAGTGAGGTACATTGCGTCGGCACGGGTAGGCGGGCGCTCGAAGTGGGCGCGGGTAAGCTGGCTGTGAGCGACAAACTCGAGCACCAGACGGTCAACGACAAGCGGTCGTAGCTCCTCCATCAGATCGAGCGCCAGAGAGGGCCGGCCGGCCTCGATCACATGGAAGATGCCGAGGTAGGGGTCGAGCCCGGTGAACTGCACGGCCGTCAACACATCGTGCATCAGCAGCGTGTAGCCAAACGACAGCGCCGCATTCAGCGGGTCGGGCGGCGGGTAGAAAGCGCGGCCCTGAAAGCCCCAGCTCTGCTCGAAGACGCTCCGCCAGGCCCCAAAGTACGCGGCCGCTGCAGCGCCTTCATAGCCACGCACAATATCAACCGTTGCCGCCCCAGCCAGGCTCGCCATGGCCGCTTCGATCTGACGTATCGCGGTTGGCGCAGCTGGCCAGCCGGTGGTACTCAACAGGGCGCGCTGGTTCTGAAGCTTGGCCTGCACGATCTCACGCGCCCGCTCCAGCGTCCAGGCCGGGTCGGCGACGTGCTGCATCTGCTGGAGCCGCAGGGCGCCGAAGCGCGACGGCCCGGCGGTGAGCGTTGCGTAATGGCGGCTGCCATGCTGGTTGGTAAGCAGCACCGGGATGCCGCGCATGATCAGGTCGACCAGCAGCGCGGTCGACATCTGGACCCCCCGGCCCATCAGCACGACCTGGTCGATCTTGTTGAGCGGCACCTCCTGGAGCGTCTGCCCCTCCTTCGTAATGACGATCTGCTGATCCTTCTTGCGTACGTTGGCGCCCTGCTCCTGAACATAGAGTGTGGCCATAGCTGCGCTCCTTTAGGGGTTGCGTTTGCGGTGGACGCGTTCACGGATTGTGGCTGAGGCGGCGTGTAGGGCGCGCTCGGCCTCCTCAAAGCTAGCCAGCCCCGCGCCGAGCCGTGGGCCGCTCTGCCGTGGCGCAAGTGACTGGCCGAGAAACTCTAGTCCATCGGCGTAGGCTGCTACCTGAGTCTTCTCGTCGTTCAGGCACAGATGCAGCGCAGCCAGCTGCCGCCGCATCAGCGTAAGCGCGCCCTCAGCTTCGCCACGGCTGGCACACATCACAACCAGGTCGTCCATGAAGCGCACCATGCGCATCCCGTGGCTAGTCATTGCCAGGTCGAAGGGGTGCAGGTAGATATTGGCGAGCAGCGGTGAGAGCGCGCCGCCCTGGGGGGCGCCGCGCGCGCCGGCGCCAGCGTTGGCCCGTAGCCACAGCTCGCCCGCGGCTACGGCCCCGGCGGCCAGAGCACCGCCGATCAGGAGGCGCTGCGGACCGATCCGGCGCGCAAGCGGGATAACTCGCTTCATACCCTCTATCGCTGGCTTGGCAAGGGTGAGCGCGGCCCAGAGGCCGCCATCTAGCCCCAGGCGGCGCGGCGCTCCCCAGCTCAGTGCGCCTGGCTGCTCCCAACTCGCGGCGGCGTAGGGATCGCCGGGCGGCAGCGGCGCAGGAGGCGGCGGCTCCATCAGCGCCTCCCGCAGCGCCTGGCCGCCACGCTGGAGCAGCCGGGTTGCCGCCGCAGGCTCGCGGGCCAGCGGCGCAGCCTCATCGTCGCCCAGCGAGCCGCTTTGGAGCCAGAGCGCCACGAGCCGTAGCAGCGGCGGCTCATCGACCCGCTGGCGCAGCAGGCCCATCAAGATGCGTTGATCGATGCTATCAAAGTAGCTGGCAATGTCGGTGTCCGCGGCCCAGGCGAGCCCCTGATCGGCATAGCGGGCCACACGGGCCACTGCGTCGGGCACCCCGACGTGGAGGCGACATCCGTACGAGCAGTCGAGAAAGAGCGGCTCGAAGAGCGGCTGGAGCACCTGCTGCACCGCCCGCTGCGCCACACGATCGCGGATGGTAAGAATGGCGATGGCGCGCTCGCCGCCGCTCGACTTTGGGATGTTCACCATGCGCGCTGGAAGTGGCCGGTAGCTACCGGCGCGCAGCTCCTCGGCGAGCCCAGACATCTGGGCGGCCCAGGTGGCCTCGAAGTCGCGCAGGGTGACTAGATCGACACCGGCGCTGCGTCCGCGCCGGGCAACCGCTATGTTGGCGCGCACGCGCCGCCATGCCAGAGTCAGGTTCTCAACGCCGCAGGCTTGTTCCACCAGCGGCGGGCCGTTGTAGCGGGGAAAGATCGACACAGAGCACCTCCTTGTACGGGCGCAGCACGCCGCACCCCGATCCTCTATCAGCTATCGGCTATCGGCAGCTGGCGCATGCCAGTACTCGAGCTTCTGGAGCTGCTCCGCCACCAACGCCTCGTGGCGCAGGTGCAGCTCCAGCAGGGCATGCTCGTGCTGGGCGCGTCGCTCGGCTACACGCTCGGCCTGCTGCGCAAGCTGTTCGGCGATCCGCCCCTGGGCTTCGGCCAGCGCCAGCCCATACGTGTGCTGGCGCTCCTGGGCGGCCAGGGCCAGTTTGCCCTCAGAGCGAGCCAGCCCATGCTGGGCGTCGAGCCGCCGCAGCTGAAGATCGGCTTCGTGCGCCCCGAGCAGCTGGTGCTGGGTGCGCTCCCACCCACTTTGAAGGCGTGCCTGCTCGGCCTGCCAGAGCTGCTCATCGTGAGCGATCTCGGCCACCTGGGCGCGGATCTGGGCCATCACCACCTCGAGGCGCGCCGCCAGCGCCGCCTGCTGCACCTCGGACTGCTGGGCAAGCAGGCGTTCGCGCGCCTGGGCGGCAACGGCGGCCAGCCGCAGCGCATGCTCGCGTTCTGAGAGCGCTGCCTGGCCCTCGATATCCTGCATACGGGCGCGGTGACGTGCCGCCTCCACGCGTCGCCCCTCGTCGATCTGCGCCGCTGCGACAGTCGCGGTGGTGATTGCCTCGATCTGGCGTTCATCGCCCTGACGCTCGATCACGCGAACGCTGATGATCTCGAGCTCAGCCAGGGCGTTGTCCGAACGCAGGTGCTCGCCAATGGCCTCCGTCGGCGCGTCGAGGCCGCCGTGCTCGCCATCGAGCCCGGTAAGCTGCGCGTGGCTGTGTTGCTCCATAAAGCGCAGTGCAGCGGAGCGGGCGGCGGCGGCAAGCGCCATCAGCGGCTCGCTCTGCGCGGCAACCGCCACCGGATTACGCACGACCACCTCGACGATTACCCACAGGCGCACCCGCCACTTGTCGGCGCTCCAGCCCTCCACCGGACCAACTGGGATCTGCTGGCGGCGGGCATCGACCCATTGGGCGACCACCGCGCCGGGAAGACCCCAGAGCCAGTAGCTGCCAGGACTGTAAAGCTGCTGCTCGCCGCCTGGCATATGCACCACCGCCCAAGTAGTTGGCGGCACAACGAGCTGTGTGAGCAGGCCGAGTGCCTCGCGCCGCAGCGCGCGTGGAGCGGTTGCCAGCCCGGTCGAAAACTGTGGCAGCGGCAGCGCCGCACCGAGCTGATTTGGCAGGCCAGTGCCACTGAGCAGTGCCAGCCCTTCTTCCACGCTGTCCACGACTGCACTCCGTACGATCGCACCCATAGAGTCCGTCATCGTATTTCTCCTCGAGCTAATAACCTTGAACAGCGCAGTGTTATAGGCGCTTGAAGCACATGAGGCTCTGCCTGCCGCCGAGCGCCTCCCATGCGAGGGCGTCAGCGAGGCGGTTGAGCTCGCGCGGGATTGCCACCAGCTCGATCTGAGCGAACTGCTGTACCAGCGCCAGCGCCTCGGCGTACAGCGGCTGAAGGTGAGGGGCGCGCACCTGACTGCGTCCGTGGAGCTGGTCGATCATCACCTGGCAGTCGCTCACGCAGCGCACAGGCGCCTGCGGGTAGGCGTGGCGCATCAGGCGCAGGCCTGCAATGAGCGCCTGATACTCAGCCTCAAAACTGGTCTGGGCGGCGGCGCGCAGGCAGCGGGTGCTGAGGATCTGGCCCCACGGGCCGCGAACCACCACGCCGATCCCGGCCTGGCCGTGCGGAGGCAGGCCTGGTGTGCCGTCAACTTGGAGTAGCAGCGTGTGCTGAGTCACGGTAGCCAGGAGCCGGCGAGCAAAGCCAGGCCAGCGAAGAGCAGCGCCGCCAGTAGCAGGCAGGCTGCCAGGCAGCCGCGCAGTAGCTGGGTCGGACGCAGGTGCGGCAGATGCACCCTGATCGGGCGGGCGCTCAGCACGGCCAGGCTCATCAGCGCGGCCAGGGCGCCCATCGTGGCAAAGCACCATACCATTGCCTCCTCCTTTGCGGTGGGGTGGCTCACAGCGGCCACCTGGGAGATACGAGTCGCGCCGCGCCATTTCGTATCACCTGGGCCGCGCAGGAAAAAAATGGTGTACGGCGCGCATGACGCGCTCGTACACCTCGCTCGATCTCGGCCTCGTTGCCGATGATACGTTTTGGCTCACCGCCCTTCTGTTGTGTGCGTAGCGGCCGCTACCAGACCACAAGGGAAGGAGGTGAAGACCTATGTTGCGGCACATGCGACGCATGATCGTCGCCGGACTGCTCGGCCTGGCGCTTGCGCTGGGCGCGATGCAGGGGCTGAGCAAGCCCTCGGCAGCAATCCCGTTCGAGCAGGTCGCCGACCCTGGCGGCACCGGTGGCGGAAGCGGCGGTTAGGAAGGTACCCCGTATCCACCTTGGGCAGCAGGCCTGGTACCACCTGCTGTTCGAGGCTAAACGCCACCACTTAATTCGGGACGCGTTCCTGCGCCAAGGATGGTGAACCCACCCCAGAGTAAAGGCGACGTCGCATCCATAGCGCCAGAACCCGGCTGGTAGCCACACGCCAGCACTCGCTGTGCTCGTACTAAAGCCAGGGCTGCATCATCCCCAAGCGCCAGCGCTGTATAGAAGTGGCGCATCAGCTCGTGCAGCGGCGCATCATAGGTGGGCCAGAAGCTTGCCACAACGTCGCGTGCGCCGGCGGCGAGCAGCGCCCGACCCAGACTCAGCACCTCGTCGCCGGCAAGGAGCTCACCTGCTGCGCCATCACAGGTACTCAGAACGACCAGTGTTCCCTCAAGCCCCAGACGTGCAACCTCATCAAGTAAGAGATCGGCATCCCACAGCTTGATGTGAGCCAGCAGCCCACGCCCATTAACCAGCTGCGCGTGGCTGGCCACGTGAATCAGACGATAGCGCCGCAGCGCTCCTACCTCAGCGAGCGCGAGCAGCGCCGTCGTAGTAGCTTCGCTGTCAACGCGGCGCACATGCGGGCCAGGGCGCAGCGCGGCGACAAGCTCCAGCTCAGCGGCGATGCCCGGCAGCTCGGGCGCGCGGTCACTAAACTGGCTGCACCCGATCAGCAGACTCTCTAGGCCTGGCGGCCTGAGCTGCTGTAGCAAGGGCCAGAGTGCAAGGCTGGGAATCAGCTGAGGGATGCAGCGCTCACAGAGCCAGGCGCCGTCAACCCGCAGCGCGGCCCAGGCAAGCCGGTGCAGATCACCTGTTGGCATGATCAGTAGCCTTCGCTCTGGACGTAGAGTTGCTCGTACCGCTGTGGGCAGCAGGCAGCGGCCCAGCGCCTCAAGCTCTGCCCAGGGCTGGCGAGCCGGGTCGTGCGCGCGCATCACATCAAGGTAGAGGAGCCGCCGAAACGCGGGCGTGACCGCCCGCTCAAGCAGCTGGCGCAGGTAGCGATCGAGTGGGATGCGCTGGAGGGCGGCGCCGTCTTCATCGAGCGTTACCAGCAGCAGCTGATCCGCACAGATCGCATAGACCAGCGCTGTCCAGCCCTCCGGGAAGGCAATGTTGAGCTGCGCACGCAGCATCGGCAGGTCGAGTGCATCGCTGGATGGCTCGTGCTTGATCGGCTGGCGATGGCGCGCATGGAGGAGCAGTTCCAGGTATTCGAGCATCAGCAGGTTAGCACTCTCGGGAGGATCAGGCTCCTGAAAGTGACGCTGGAGCCGGGTTCTGAGGTGCTGGTGGCGCTGGTACAGGTGAGCACCCTGAAACTGGAAGCGCGGGACAGCGATCTGCTGTTGCAAGACTACTGCTCGCTGCTGCTCGATCAGCTCCAGCACAACGAGCGGCTCATCAATCGATGCAGTAAGCCGGAGCGCATCGGTAAACAGAGCCTCGGCCTGGGCAAAGAGACCGCTCGAAGCATGCTCATTGACCAGGCTACTCCGAAGTGTGGCGATCGTTGCGCTCGCCTGCCGGTAGTAGCCAAGGGCTGTATCCGTCGCGCCGCGCAGCTCGGCGCAGCGCGCTCGGCCATATTCAAGGCGCCAACGATGGCTCGGGCGATCGGCCAGTTCGTCGCCCGCAGTGTGCAAAGCTATCTCGGCGCGTGCGAGATCGCCGTCATCGAGGTACAGCCAGCCTCGCTCGAGGCGGCACTCAGCGCTGGCAGCGGCGTTGCCAACGCTAGTGAATATGCGCTCAGCACGCTCGAAGACTGATACGGCCATTGCCATCCGCCCTAGATTGCGTTGCGCCTTCGCCTGTTCGAGCAGGATCTCGGCGAGCTCGAGGCTATCTGAGCCTTGTGCATAGCGCTCCAACTCCGCAAGCAGATCAAGAGCTTCCGCAGGCAGGCCATGAGCACACAGGGCCAGCGCCTGGTTGCGCTGAGCCAGATGTGCGAAACTGACAGCTCCCAATGTATCGAAGGTCGTTGCCGCACGCTGGTAGCAGACAATGGCAAGCTCAAAGAGACCACTATAAGCTGCAATGATTCCGAGATGAAGATCACAGCGGGCGATAAAGTCGAACCGATCTAGTGTCGTAAAGCGCTCCCGTGCTTGCAGCGTTGCGGCAAGCGCCGGACTGAAGCGGCCGCGACGGCTGGCGACAAGACCAACGCTTTTTTCGCAAAATGCTATGTTCAATGGCAAATCATACGAGTGTGACCAAAAACCGTGGGGCCGCATCGGGATGCGGAACATGCACAACGTGGCGTTGAACGGACGCCGGATCTGCGCGATAATCGGTAGTACCACCCAACGATTACGCAGCA
>Ga0105047_10017737_pt1 | contig 11075 bp, 12 predicted proteins | sample MAT04_FD_78384 | JGI IMG/M metagenome (GOLD analysis project Ga0105047, IMG submission 78384) | Freshwater microbial communities from Lake Fryxell liftoff mats and glacier meltwater in Antarctica - MAT-04 (megahit assembly) | ecosystem: Environmental > Aquatic > Freshwater > Ice > Liftoff...
CGTCGCCGCCGTGACGCTCGCCTGCGCCATGTGGTTCCCGAACCGGCCGGAGGAGTTGCAGCCGGAGTTGTGGAACCGGTCCGTTGCCCCGGCACCGGCCGAATAGCCGCGGCCCCGCTCCGCCGCGTGCCTCCTCCGTCAGGTGATCGGCCGGGACGATGGCTTGCCGGCCCGCCTCAGCGGATGGCCCGCAGATACCCGCGGCGCGAAGGGTGTTCGGCTTCAGCCAGCGGCAGCCGGCCGGCGCTCTGCACCATGGCAATGCCAGCCCGCCGCAGCGCAGGGCCGCATGGCAGGCAGCGAGTGCATCGGCCACCGCCGCATCGTCGAACTTTGCGGGCCAGTTCGTCGCCAAGGTGACGCGTGTACTCCTGCGCCAGTGCGTCATAGTCGCGGGCCACATCCTCTGGGCGGGCCGTCATGCGTGCACGAATAGCACCCTCACCTTTCGGTGGCTTGACCAATGATCGGCCGACGGACCATTGATCCGGACGATGATCCTTCCCTCTCCCCAGCAGCTCCGCTATCTCACGGCGCTTGCCGACAATGGCCATTTCGGCCGGGCAGCGGCAGCCTGCGCCGTGACGCAATCCACCCTATCGGCCGGTATTTTGGCGCTCGAGCGCCAACTGGATACGGCGCTGATCGAGCGTGGCGCCACCAAGCGACCGGTCTTCACCAGCATCGGGCTTGAGGTAATGGGCCGTGCCCGGGTGGCCCTCGCGGCGCTCGAGGCGGTGGCTGAGACGGCCACCGCCGCGCGCGATCCGTTGACGGGGCCGCTGCGCCTCGGCGTCATCCCCACCATCGGGCCGTTCCTGCTGCCGCGGCTGATGCCTGCGCTGCGCGCCGCCTTCCCGCGCCTCAAGCTCTACCTGCGCGAGGACATGACCGAGCGCCTGATGGCCCAGCTAGACCACGGCAAGCTCGACCTGCTGCTGCTGGCGCTGCCCTGCGACTGCGCGGCCGCCGAGATCGAGCCCATCGCGGCCGACCCTTTCCTGCTGGCCCTGCCCGAAGCCCATCGCCTGGCCGCGCAGCCGCAGGTGCCAATCGGCGCGTTGGCCGGCGAGCGCATCCTGTTGCTGGAGGAAGGGCATTGCCTGCGCGACCAGGCGCAGGAGGCCTGCGGCCTGCCACGCCAGATCTCAACCGAGGGCTTCGCCGCGACCTCGCTGCACACGCTGGTGCAGATGGTCGCCAACGGGCTCGGCCTGACATTGCTGCCGCGGCTTGCCGTGGAGGGCGGCGTGCTGGGCGGCACAGGTCTCGTTGTGCGCCCACTGGCGCCGGACGCGAATGGCGAGGCGATGCCCGCGCGCATGCTGGCCCTCGCCTGGCGCCCGCGCAGCCCGCGCGCCGCCGAGTTCCGGGCTTTGGCGCCGGCGATCGCCGCCGGCATGGGCTGATCAGCCGCGCATCACGTCGGCCATGGGCCGGCGCAGGCTGGAGGGCATGGGCGCTGCCCGTCCGAGGCGCATCAGCAGCGACGGGTGCCCCGCCACCCCCAGCACGCCCATCAGCGCCGGGCAAAGGACGCGCACCTCGATCGGCTGGTTGATGAAGGCGTGACGCAGCCCGAGCGCGGTGGCGGTGAGCGCGGCGCGCTGGTACGCGCGGCCGGCCGCCACCCAATCCGCCCGCGCATCGCCCGGAGTCACGATGGCGAGCAGTAGCGGCGAGGTGGCGAGCAGCCGGTCATCCGCGGCGGCCTGGGACTTGGGCGTGAGGATGAAGCGCAGCAGCAGCCGCCCGAGCCAGCCAGGCAGGCTGGGCTTGCCGGTGGCCAGGTTGGAAAGGCCATCGCCGGCGGCCAGCGCCTCGCCCGGGTTGAAGCGCAGCCAGGCAAGCAACTCACGGAAAAACGCCGGATCGGCGATCTGCGCGAGGTTGCCCTGACGGACCAGCCCTGCGATCGCCTGGCGCTTCCCAGGCGCAACGACGGCATGAATGGTCGCATCGGCCGAGCCGCAAGCTGTCAGAGCCTCGATTGCCTCCAGCGCCACGGGCTCCGGATCATAGGCGCTGCGGGTGCATTGCCGCTCCGGGATCTGTGCGTGAAGCGCCGCCTCCGGCAGGGGCGCGGATGTGGCACTGAAACGCAGATGCAGGGTTCCGCTTGGCGGGTCGAGCGCGAGCGCTGTCGAGTGGTGCTGCACGGCGGCGGCGATGCGAGCATTCTCCGCGGCGCAGCCGAGGCTCTTGAACAGGTGGCTGTCATCGGGATCGACCACGGGGCAACGACGGCTGAAATCGGGCTGGATCGCGACCGCACATCCCCGCCGCTGAAAGACCCAGGGCTGCGTGTTGTGGCTGGAGGCGGCGAGGCTTGCAGCGTGAAGTACCACGTCCAGGTCAAATGCCCGTTGTGGCGCGGGCATGGCGCGCTGGGCACGCGCAGCGGCTTCGTAGCGGTCGCGGCTGGTCATGGAGGCGTCCTCGATCGAATGGCCGCGATTGCCCCCTCCCGGCAAGCCGCGGTTCACGATAGCATCATTCAATGGATCTCGGACGCATCTTCGGAGCCGTTCTGAACGGCGCCACACAGCGCCCCCGCGGCGCACCCGCACGCCCCGGCCGCGCGGCCCCCGCCCGCCGCGGTTCGGGCGCCTTCGGCCTGACGCAGACCGAGACGCGGCAGATCGGCCGGGCGATCGGCGCGCTGGCCGGCATCGCGGCCGAGGCGCTTTCAAAGAGCGGATCCCAGGCGCCACAGCCGCCCCCGCCCGCGCGCGGCAAGCCCGCCGAGGGCAACTATGACGCGCCGGAGCGCACCGCCTCCGCGCCATCGCGCCCGATTGAGCCAGCGCGCCGCGTGCCCGAGGTGCAGGCCCGCCCTGCCCCGGCACCGGCCCCCTCGGCCGAAGCCGCCGAGGCCCGCCTGCTGATCCGCGCGATGATTGCCGCCGCCCGCGCCGATGGCACCGTCGACCGCGAGGAGCGCGGCGCCATCGCCCGCCAGCTCGAAGCGGCCGGGCTGACTGGCGACGAGCGGGACGAGGTGCTGAAGAATTTCGACCGTCCCGCGACGGTTGAGCAACTGGCATCGGAGGCACGCGACCCGATGCTGCGTGCGCAGCTCTACGCGGCCGCCTTCGCCGCGGCCGGCGAGATCAGCACCGCCGAACGCGCCTGGCTCGACCGGCTGGCGGCTGGGCTCAAGCTCGATCAGGCGGCGCGTGCGGCCATCGAGAAACGGCTGGGGGGATAGAAATGTTCAAGCTGAACGCCGCGCAGGAGCGCCTGAGAGGCGTGGCGCGCGAACTGGCGCAGCACGCCTTCGCCCAGTCCGGGGAGACCGACCGCAGCCAGCAATATCCCTGGCCGATGGTGGAGATGATGACCGCGGCCGGCTTCATGGGCCTCACCATCCCCCGCGAGATGGGCGGCAGGGGTGGCTCCTACCTCGATGCGGTGCTCGTCGTGGAGGAGATGGCCAAGGGCTGCGCCGTCTGCGGGCGCATCGCCGTGGAGGCAAACATGGGCGCCGTCGGCGCGGTCATGGCCTATGGCACGCCGCAGCAGAAGCGCATCGCGGCCGACCTGGTGCTGGCCGGCGACAAGCCCGCCATCTGCATCACCGAACCCGAGGCGGGCTCCGCCGCCGGCGATATGACGACGACGGCCGTTCGTCGTGGCGATACCTGGATCATCAACGGGGTGAAGCACTGGATCACCGGGGGCGGCGTGTCGAAGCTGCACCTGATCTTCGCCCGCGCCATCGAGGATGGCGTGGACCAGGGCATCGGCGGCTTCCTCGTCGTGCGTCATGGCACGAACGACCCGGCGAACCTCGTCGTTCACCGGCGCATCCCCTCCATGGGCCTCTGCGGCATGCCGGAGGCGGAGCTGCATTTCCGCGATCTCGAAGTACCGGACGCGATGGTGCTGCGCGCACCCGGCGGCTTCCGGCGCGGCTTCGGCAAGCTGATGGACGCCTATAATGGCCAGCGCGTGGGGGCGGCCACGGCCGCACTCGGCATCGCCGCGGGCGCCTATGACCGCGCGCTGGAATTCGTGCAGCAGCGCCGCCAGTTCGGCCGGCCGATCGCGGAGTTCCAGGGTCTCGGCTGGATGCTGGCGGACATGTCGATCAAGCTTGAGGCAAGCCGGGCGCTGATCTGGCAGGCCGCCGCCAGCGCCGGGCCGAACGGCTTCCCTGACCGGCTGATGGCCGCCCGCGCGAAGGTGCTGGCCGCCGACAGTGGAGTCGAGGTCACCAACATGGCACTGCAGCTATGGGGTGCGGCGGGCTATTCGCGCGAGAACCCGATGGAGCGCGCCGTGCGTGACGCGCGGATGTTTCCGATCGCCGGCGGCACCGCGCAGATCCTGCGCAACCAGGTGGCCGAGCAGCTTCTCGGCCGCAAGCTCCCGCAGACGCGCGACGGCATGCTGCGGCTTGCCATGGAGGAGGCAGCCAAGGTCGCCGCCGAATAGTCACGCGTCGGGCTTGGCGCCCTTCGCGCGAAGCTCGTCGCGGATCTCGGTGAGCAGCACCTCGCTCGGCGTGGGGCCGGCCTTCTTCCCGGCCTCGAGGCCGATGCGCGTCAGCGCCTTGATCAGCCAGAAGACGGCGAATCCCACGATCGTGAACTTGATGATCGAGTTGATGAAGCGCCCCAGCGCCAGAACGGCCGCACCGCCCTCGCGCGTGGCCTCCAGCGTCGGCCGGCGTTCGCCCACCAGCACGATAAAGAGGTTGGAAAAGTCGATCCCGCCCAGCAGCAGGCCGATGATGGGGTTGAACAGGTCCTCGACCAGAGACGAGACCACGGCGGTAAAGGCCGCGCCGATGACCAGGCCCACGGCGAGGTCGATGGCGTTCCCGCGCATCAGGAAAGCCCTGAAATCCTTGAGCCATTGCGGCTGGGCGAGCGGAATGGGCGGCAGCATCGCAAAAGGTCCTACATGGAAAGCCCGATTGGACAGAGCCGCGCGTGACCATGGCAAGCGCGCTTTTCTCACGCGCGGCCGCGTGGCATGAAGCAGACATGCAACGCCCCATCCTCGATCAGCAGGTCACCTTCCTCTACGCCGAGGATCCCGAGGCGTGTTGGCGCTTCTACGAGGAGGTGCTGGAGCTTCCCCTGGCACAGGACCAGGGCAGCGTGCGCATCTACGGCGTCGCGGGTGGCCGCGCCTTCCTGGGCATCTGCAAGGCACGCGCACCCCGCGCCTCGGACAATCCGCGTGTCGAGGGCGGCGTGGTCTTCACGCTGGTCAGCCAGGATGTGGAAGGCTGGCACGCCTTCCTCGCCGCCAAGGGCGTGACCCTGCCGATGGCGCCGACCTATTCCGACGCCTATCGAATCACGCATTTCTTCTTCAACGATCCCGCCGGCCACACCATCGAGGTGCAGCGCTTCGAGCGCTCGGACTGGCCGGCGGTCGTGGGTTAGCGAACGACATACACGTCGTAGCGCGGCCCCGATGGTGGCCGCTGCCCGACGCCGATGGCGATCACCCGGTTCATCCAGGCGAGGTCCGGCGCCCCCGTCTGGAAGCGCAGCGCCATGCGGAAGTAATACTCGGACGGATCGACCACCTCGCCGCCGTTGAGGCGCGCGAGCACCTCGGGCCTACCCGTGCGGATGCCCGCATACTGCACATACACCAGGCTGCCCGAGGCGGCCTTGATGGTCAGGCGCACGTCGATATGCGCCGTGCCGTCGGCCTCCACGCGCAGCCAGTCGGCCGCCGTGCCGCCCAGGACCTCGCCCTGCAGGCCCGGCCCGGTGACCGTGCCGCCGGTGACGGCCACGATCCGCAGGTCATGCCCGTCGGCCCCTCGGCCCACCATCTGCGGCGCGCCGACGGTAAGGTCCATGGTGAAGAGATGCTCGGTGACGAGCGGAAGTGGCGCGGCCATGTGGTTTCCTCCTGAAGGCGACAGCTTGCCGTCCTGGCGGGCGCGCGCAAGGGCGGGCGCGCAAGCCTCCGAGGATCGCGGTGCCACGGCCGCGGATTTTTTTGCGAGGGACGGCGCAACATCCGCCCTCCATCCACCGTATCGCGCCTTAGGGCCCAAAAAGGGGTGGACGGTGGACGGAAATTGCAGCCTGTCGGGGGGCCGGCGCCTTGCGCGCGGTACGATGGATCGCGCCGAGATTGATGCCGCGCGGCCGGAGCCTTTCCCATCCCGGGATCCCATGGCGCTGGCGCGTGAGCGCATGGCCTGGACCGGCCAATGGCATGACCGGCAGAGCATGGGCCGGCGCTGGACCATCGGCTGCGTCGCACTGGAGATCACCCAGCGCTGCAACCTCGACTGCACACTCTGTTACCTCTCGGATCATTCCGAGGCGGTGAAGGACATCCCCTTGGCGGAGGTGTTCCGGCGGATCGATGCGATCCGCGCGCATTACGGCCCCCGCACCGAGGTCCAGGTAACGGGCGGCGACCCCACTCTGCGCGACCGCGCCGAACTGGTCGCCATCATCGGCCGGGTGCGCGAGGCGGGTATGCAGCCCAACCTCTTCACCAACGGCATTCGCGCCACGCGCGATCTCCTGACCGAACTGGCCGCAGCCGGCCTCGCCGATGTCGCCTTTCACGTCGACACCACGCAGCAGCGCAAGGGCTATCCCGACGAGGCGAGCCTCAACGCGGTGCGCATGGAGTATCTCGACCGCGCACGCGGCCTCGGACTGCGGGTGGTGTTCAACACCACGGTGCATGACGGCAACTTGGCCCAGATCCCCGACGTGGTGGCCTTCCTGGTCGATCATGCGGCCGAGGTGAGCCTGGCCAGCTTCCAGCTCCAGGCGGCCACGGGGCGCGGTGTGGCCGGTGGGACCGATGGGCTGATTTCGATCCAGGGCGTCGCGGCGCAGATTCAGCGGGGCGCCGGGGCGCGCATCAATTTCGACACGCCGGTGGCTGGCCACGGCGATTGCAACCGCCACGCGCTGACGCTCGTCGCCGACGGCGCCGTGCTCGATCTCTATGACGACCCAGCCCTGCTCGCGACCGTGCTGGCCGAGACGTCCGGCCTGAAGCTGGAGCGGATGACCCGCCTCGGCGCGACGCTCGCCTTCCTTGGCCGCGTGGTGACGCGGCCCCGGTTGGCGCGCGCCCTGGTGCCGGCGGCCTTCGCCAAGCTGCGGGAATTCGCCCGGCCGATCTGGGCGGCCCGCGGGCGGGTGCACCGGCTCGCCTTCTTCCTGCACAACTTCATGGACGCGCAGAGCCTCTGCCGCGAGCGCATCGGCGCCTGCGTCTTCATGGTCCAGACAGCCGAGGGGCCGATCTCCATGTGCCTGCACAACGCCAAGCGCGACGCGTTCATCCTCAAGCCGCTGGAGGTGGCCGGCGCCGGCTGGTGGCATCCGCTCACCGGCGAGACGCGCGCCACCGGGACCATCGCCGCTGAGCCCGCCTTGACGGTGAAGAACGCACGCGGCCGGCGGCGCATCGAGATCCGCCACGGGGCAGGGGCATGACGGGGGCGTCGCGGCGCGTCGTGCTCGCGGGCCTCATGGCGCCCACCATCGCGCGCGCCGGCGCGTCGGAACACGTTGCCTGGATGGAGGGCTGGGAGGCCGTGCTGCGGGCCCGCGTCGATGCCCAGGGCCGGGTGGACTTCGCCGGGATCGCTGCCGCGCCGGATGCGCTCTCGGCGCTCGTGCGCTGGGTCGGCGCGGCCGGGCCTCGCTTGCGGCCAGACCTCTTTCCCACACGCGCCGATGTGCTCGCCTACCACTGCAACAGCTACAACGCGATTGCCATGTGGCGGGTGGTGCAGGCCGGCATTCCGGAGCGGTTCAGCCCGTTCGGGCGCTACCAGTTCTTTCTCAACTCGGCCATCGCGGTGGATGGTTCCTTCACCACGCTCAAGCAGTACGAGGACGAAGTGATCCGCCCGCTTGACGAGGAACGGGTGCATTTCGCGCTGAACTGCATGGTGCGCGGCTGCCCGCGACTGCCGCGCGATGCCTTTCGGCCGGACCGGCTGGAGGCGCAGTTCGCGGCCGTCACGCGCGAATTCTGCGAAAGTGAATACCACGTCCGCCCCGATCCGGCCGCCCGGCGGGTGCTGATTTCCGACATCTTCAGGTTCTACACGCGAGATTTCGTGCCGGGGAAGGCACCCGACCTGCTCACCTATGTGAACCGTCACCGCGGAACGCCGCTGCCGGCGGGACTGCGGCCCGGGTTTCTCGATTACGACTGGACCATCAACCGCCAGCCGAGGCCGGGCCATGGCACGGGTTAAACCTGGAGCCGGATCGCTTCTGGGCAGCTTGCCGAGCCGCGGCACGGCAAGGTCCATCAGGCTCGCTTCGCCGGCCTCGCTCACCTCGTCGCGCTCGGCGCCGGGCTGCACTCAGGCGGTATCTTCCAGCGAGGCAGGGAGCGGGTTGGCGCTGCGTGGTTCCAGTCCGTCCCGCTGGGCGGGGCTCGCATCCAAGAGCACCACTGCGCCCCAGCGGAAGGCGAAGGGGACATGTGCGCCACCTTCAGCATCGCGGGCTCGGCCCCGCTGCCCGCAACACGGGAGAGGCCGCCAAGTCGAGATTTGCACCCAGGAGCAGCGCCCGGGCGGCGATAAGGGCCGGTGGGGCCGCTGACGACCTCAGCGTTGACGCCAGGGCAGGTCGGACGCCTTCCATCCGGCCACGGTTCCGCGATGCCCCTCATCGTCCACCGGCCCCTCGAAGCCGTCCGCCACATTGAAGGCGTGCGGGAAGCCTGCCGCCTGTGCGGCCTGACCGGCCGCGAGGCTGCGCGCACCCGAACGGCAAATGTAGAAGACCCGACTCTCGGCCGTCACGCCCGCCTTGCGGAGATGCTCGGCGAAATGGCCGTTCAGTTGCATCGTCGGGAAGACCTGCCAGGGGATCAGCACCACCTGCTTTCCGATGCCGGACAGTTCGGGAACGCCGACGAAATTCCACTCCGCGTCGGTGCGCACGTCGACGAGCACGGCCTGACCGTCGCGCTGGAGGGCGGCCCAGGTGTCGGCGGGTGAGATGTCGGGCACTCCGGGCATCGCGCTCTCCTCTTGGTGGAGGGGAGAATGGGGGTCCAGGGGTATTGGAGCAATGCACGCCCGGGTAATTCCTGCACGCGGGGTGAGCATTTCCTGGACGGGCTTGCGCTGTCGGACCTTGTGCGGGGTTGCGCCCCCCCGTGCGCTTCCTGTTAGTGCATTACACGACCCTCAGGTAACGGATTGAAGATGTCCCTGCGCCGCTCCCTCCTACTCGCCACCGGCTTGGCGCCGCTGGCAGCGCCCAGCCTTCTGCGCGCACAGCCCATGCCGCGCGTTCGCTTCACGCTTGACTGGGCCTTCCAGGCACCCAACGCCTTCCCGATCGTGGCGCGGGAGCGCGGCTTCTACCGCGAGGCGGGCGTTGACGTGGCGATCGACCGCGGCCAGGGCTCCGGCGGCGTGCCCGTCTCCCTGGCCGCGGGCACGCATGATGTCGGCTACGCCGATCTGAGCCCCACGCTGCGCTTCCTGGCAGAGAACCCGACGCGCGATGTCATCGCCATCGCCATCCTGCACGACCGAAGCCCGCTCTGCGTCATCACCCGTGCCGACGGGCCGGTGCGCACGCCCGCCGACCTCGTGGGCCGGCGCCTGGCAGCGCCCGACAATGATGCGGCGCGCCAGCTTTTCCCGGCCTTCGCTCGGGCCGCGGGTTTCGACGCGTCACGCGTCACCTTCCTCTCCGTGGCACCCGCCCTGCGCGAGCCCATGTTCGTCCGCCGCGAGGTGGACGGCATCACGGCCCATATCGCCACGGCCGGCATGGCTCTCCAGGGCCTCGGCATCCGCCCGCAGGACCAGCGGGTGTTCATGTACAATGACCACGGGCTGGACCTCTACGGCGGCGCAATCCTCACCACGCGCGCCTATGCCGAGCGCAACCCGGATGTGCTGCGCCGCGTGGTCGCAGCCTCGATGCGCGGCTTCATCTCGCAGGCGGCCGACCCGAGCGGCGCCATGGACATCCTCAAGCGCGTCGAACCGCTGACGGACGCGCCGCTGGAACTGGCCCGCCACCGCCTGACCATGGAGCGCCTGATCGTGACGGATCACGTGCGCCGCAACGGCATCTCGAGCGTGGTTCCCGAACGCCTGCGAACGAGCCTGGAGGCTGTGCAGACCGCCTTCAACCTGCCGGCGGCGCTGCCCGCTTCGCAGGTCTATACGGCCGACTACCTGCCGCCTGCGGATCAGCTGCGCCTGCCGGCCAGCGCCCTGTGACGCGGCCCTTCGTCGAAATCGACCGCGTCGCCATGCGCTACGGCGGCGTGGAGGGCACGCTTGCCCTCGAGGAATGCTCGATGAACGTCGATCAGGGCGAGTTCATCGCGGTGGTAGGCCCCTCGGGCTGCGGCAAGTCCACGCTGATGCGCCTGGTCACCGGCCTCTGGCCCGCGACGGAGGGCAATGTCGTCGTCGCAGGGACGGAGGTGGATCGCCCGCTTTCCCTGGTCGGCATGGCGTTCCAGAACCCAACGCTGCTGCCTTGGCGGACCGTCCTCGACAATGTGATGCTGCCGCTGGAGGTGGTGCCCGAGCACCGCAAGCGCCTGCGGAGCGAGCGCGCCAATTACCAGCAGAAGGCGCTGGACCTGCTGAAGCTCGTCGGCCTCGAAGGCTTCGGCGCCAAGCTCCCTTACCAGCTTTCCGGCGGCATGCAGCAGCGCACCAGCCTCTGCCGCGCGCTGATCCACGAGCCGCCGCTGCTCATGCTGGACGAGCCCTTCTCCGCACTCGACGTCTTCACGCGCGAGGATCTGTGGGACGTGCTGCAGCAGGTCTGGATGGCGCGGAAGCCCACCGTTGTCCTCGTCACACACGACCTGCGCGAGGCCGCCTACCTGGCGGACCGCGTGCTGGTGATGAGCGCCCGCCCCGGCCGCATCATCGCCGAGCGGCGCGTGCCCTTCCCCCGTCCGCGCAGCATGGAGACGACCTACCTGCCGGAGTTCACCGCGCTCGTCGCCGAGTTGCGCGGGCACATCGCCGCTGCGCGCCGCGGCGAGGAGGTCACCTGATGTCGAGCCGATCGAACGCCCGGATCGAGGCGCTGGCCGCCGCCGCCCGCCGCCGCCGC
>Ga0105047_10017740_pt1 | contig 11074 bp, 10 predicted proteins | sample MAT04_FD_78384 | JGI IMG/M metagenome (GOLD analysis project Ga0105047, IMG submission 78384) | Freshwater microbial communities from Lake Fryxell liftoff mats and glacier meltwater in Antarctica - MAT-04 (megahit assembly) | ecosystem: Environmental > Aquatic > Freshwater > Ice > Liftoff...
ACGTAATGACACGAGTTTTCCCCGTGCCCGCTCCGGCAAGTACCAGCAATGGACCCGACAGTATCGACGCGGCTTCACGTTGTGGTGGATTGAGTCCCGAAAGATTGATCATATTTTCCGTACAGCGTCACTTATCCGACATTCACGAAGATATCGTAAGGCAGTTCTTTGAACCCGAACCATGCATTGTACCGCTGGAATCAACGGATAGGAACCGTCTTCACGAGGGACACTGGTGACCGCAATTTCGTCCAATCAAAGTGTTCTGGTATGTCTGCGCGTTACTTGTCACACCCTACTTGTTACGCATTGCGCACACGAGCCTGCCAGGCATCGACAATCGCCACCCGGCAACCATCAAATCGCCACATGCCGACCAGCGAAAAGCAAAAATCTTTGCGTCTTCACGCTGTCTTCAGGTACGGCTTGGTACGATCTTCCGCACGAGCCCCGTTTTACAGAGGTTGATATGCGAGTCCTTGTTGTCGAAGACGAACCCGATTTACTCCGCACGATCGCACAGGTCCTGCGTGAGGACGGGTACGCCGTTGACGAAGCTGCAGACGGACAGGATGGTTTGTTCAAAGCAAAGAGCTGGGAATATGACGCCATTGTGCTTGATCTGCTGATGCCGAAACTCACCGGCTGGCAGGTATTGGAACAACTGCGGCAGACGCACAAAACTCCTGTCCTGATTCTGACAGCGCGCGACGGTGTCAATGATCGCGTGCGAGGCCTGGACGGTGGCGCGGATGATTACCTGCCGAAACCATTTCATCTCCCGGAACTCAAAGCGAGATTGCGGGCCATTATTCGTCGATCAGTAGGATTGGCGACGTCACAAATCATGGTGGGCGAATTGACGGTCGATACGAAAGCAAAAACGGTCACTCGGGGCGACACGCTATTGCTGTTGACTCCACGTGAGTTTTCGCTGCTGGAGCTGCTGGCAATGCATCGCGGGCAGGTCGTTTCGAGGACTCAAATCTACGAACATCTGTTCGACGAAAATGACGACAGTCTCTCAAATCTGGTGGATGTTCATGTTTCGAATCTAAGACGCAAGCTCGGGAAGGATTTCATTACGACGCGTCGAGGGCAGGGGTACATCCTCCATGATTAGATCCATTCGCGGACGTTTGCAGTGGTGGTATGGCGCGGTCTATGCGTTGTCGATCATCGTGTTTGGCTGCCTTGTTTACTGGCGAGCTGATCGTGATGTACACGAGCGAGCGACATTACACGCAGTTTCCACAGCTCAGTATCTGGACGTCAGCCTGCGTTCTGGACGGCCCGGACCAATGCCTGATGGTCGGCCCGGCAACCCTCCAGATTTCAATCCGCGAGACGACAAAAATGACGATCACTTTCCACCAGATTTTGGTATGGGACCATTGCCGCCAGAATTCCAGTTTCGTCCGCGACGTGATCGGCACCCGGAGATGGGACCACCGCACGATCCCCGTCCCGAGCCACTGCGGGGCTCCGACCAACAGAATGGTCCACTGGGCCGAAGGGGGCCTGCTGAGCCGCGTTTGCCGCCAGAATCTCCGGTCGAAAACCACGACGGTCCTCGATCACCGATCGATCGAATGGAATTTGTGATCTGGCGACCGGATGGTTCTGTACTGGCTCAAAGCAATTTCACGGAATCCCATAGGTTTCCAGAATTACAAATACCAACAGTCATAGGCCGTCAACCACAAATCACGCAAGGCAACGGCTTCATCGAAGCCGCAATGCTTGGGCCACAAGAGGCAAGAATTCTGGTACGCCGCCCTCTCGCACATGACATGGCAAAGCTGCATCGATTTGGTTTTCAGATCGCAGCCATGGCAGTTGGGACTCTGGCCGTTGGGATCCTTGGTGGCTGGTGGATTTCCGGACGCATTGTGCAGCCAATTCAAATGATTTCCGAAACTGCTGCACTGATCTCAGCGAAAAACCTGGATCGCCGCATTGAAACGGAAAACCTTGACCAGGAGTTAGTGCAACTGGGAACAGTTTTAAACGGTACCTTTGAACGTCTTGAAAACTCGTTCCAACGATTGACTCAATTCACGGCGGACGCATCACATGAATTGCGAACGCCTCTTGCTGTCATTCAATCACAAGCGGAACTCGCGTTGTCACAGCCTCGATCGGCGGAAGCTTATCAGCAGACGCTGGAAACATGCCTCAAGTCTGCAGAACGAATGCGATCTCTGGTCGATGGACTGCTGCTGTTGGCTCGCACCGATTCAGATCTCTCCAAACTGCGTAAAGAAACAATTGACTTGCGCAAAGTTGCTGAAGACGCTGTGGCACAATTGCAGAACAAAGTGACTTCCGCAGGAATTGACCTGGAATGCGCAGCACCGGAAACGATGGTTGGTGTTTCTGGGGACATTCGATTTCTCATGCAGGTTCCGATCAATCTGATTGACAATGCGACTCAGCACACACCTTCCGGTGGAAAGATTTCGGTCGAGGTAAAAACTGACGGTAGCGACGCAGTTTTGTCAGTTCACGACAGCGGCTGCGGCATTTCAGCGGAACATTTGCCTCATCTGTTTGAACGCTTTTATCGAGTCGATACTGGGCGATCTCGACAGCATGGCGGCAGTGGCTTAGGACTTTCGATTTGTAAAAGCCTGGTAGAAACTCACGGCGGCACAATTCAGTGTACGTCGACCGTCGGAGAAGGTGCGATGTTTGTTGTTCGGTTGCCGCTTGTGAAGGGCTAGCTCTTATTGTTTCAGCGAACCTGAATTTTGAAATGAACAAATCAATATGTATCACAAACTCCAAACAATCCTGATCGTGTTTCTACTCTGGTCGCAATCCGTTAATGCAGACGACGCTGTTGATCCGTCGTCGCTGAAGCATCTCGCCGGGCATTGGTATGTCTCGAAGGCGGAACCAGCGACCTACTACTACAAAGATGCCGACCGATATCTCGACTTGTTTTCGTACCACTGCAAGGATTCCAACGAAGATGGCATCGACAATCTGAAAGTGCGGCACGACACAACGCATATCATTATCGACAGCCAGGGATATCCGAATCACCCCACGGCCGTGTTTCCGAATTCGGGCAATCCGAACAGCATCAAAGTACAGAGTTTTCGATTCAAACTACCGCTGGAACCAAAACTGAACGACCACATCACGCGGGTGCCGATGGGACCAATCGGGTTAGCCCTAAACGGTGTGGTATTTTTCAATCCGTTTGAAGCCGGTGGCATGAACGCAGTGGAAGGTTATTCAGAAGTCTGGCTGGATTCCTGCTGCGGCCATCCGGAACAACGCGGTGTTTATCATTACCACAAGTATCCGGTCTGCGTAAAGTCACCGTTTCGTGACAGCGGCAAGGAACATTCGCCGGTGATCGGCTTTGCCTTTGACGGTTTCCCGGTTTACGGTCCGTACGAATCCAACAAAGTGATGGACAGTGTTTAAGTCGAATGATGTTTTTCGAGTCGTTGATGAAGAGGAGCCATGAGTCGAGATGACATTTGTTATCGCCATTCACAGGCAAATCTTCTTTGTTCCAGTTGATTTCAAATTTGCGAGTTCCGTTTTCCTTTACCAAAGGCGAGTCCTATGAAAAAGTTTCTGTTGACCAGCGCTGTGCTGGCTCTGTTGGGTGCTTCTGTAACAATGTCCGTGATGGCTCAGCCACCGCGCGGAGAACGTCCGCCCGGTGGAGAACGTCCCGATGGTCCGCCGCCTGAGGGCAGACGTCATGACGGCGAACAAGGCGAACATGGTCGTCCGCCAATGCCAAATCCTCTGGTGGCGGCGTTGGACACCAACGGAGATCACGAAATCTCTGCCGAAGAAATTCAAGCGGCGACCGCGTCGTTGCTGACGCTTGATAAAAACGGCGACGGCAAATTGACGGACGATGAAACTCGACCACCTCGCCCGGAAGGTGGCGGTCGTGAAGGTGGCGGTCGCGAAGGAGCTCCAAGAAATGGTGCTGGTCGTCAGGGAGCTGGACCTCAAGGCCGCGACGGCGGTGGTCCTCCTGGTCGAGGCCCGGAAGGTGGTCCGATGGGGCCGCCGAATGCAGAACGCTTTGTTGAACATGCTATGCATCATGATGCCGACGGAGACGGAAAACTCAGCAAGGCGGAATTGACAAAATTCGCCGAAGAGTTCATCAGTCGCATGGGGCGACCCGGCGGGTCTGGTGGTCCTGGCGGACAAGGTGGCGGGCCTGGCGAAAAAGCTGGCGGACGTCCTGACCCGCAAGGCGGAGGACCAGAAGGCGAACGCCCGCGCCGTCCGGCGGCTGAATAGCGTCATTTCTGTCTGCTGGTGAGCGGAGGATGTCGATGTGTAAGCGAGCAATCAAAAAGCATCAAACCCCGAATGGGGTGACATGAATTCCTTGTGCGAGGCGGATTTCAAATTCGTCCATTCTCGACTTGCCGTCGCTCCTCTGGAGCTTTGCGATTCAGCCTCGGTCACGATCCCTCGGGTTAACACCCGAGGCTACCTGCCACTGCTGCTCCGCAGCCAATCGCAAATTCGATCCGCCGAATCTGACATCATTCGAAAGTTCAGAAATGTGCAAAGCCCTTTCGTCGTTAGCATTTGCTGTACTCTGCATTCATTCACTCGGCGCACCCGCCATTGCTGACGACTGGACTCGATTTCGCGGCGTCAACGGCACGGGCGTCAGTGATTCAACGACGCTGCCGACAACATGGAGCGACACAGAAAACATCGCATGGAAAGTCGAACTTCCTGGAGCGGGCTCATCCAGTCCCATCGTTACCGGAGATCGCATCTTTGTCACATGCTATTCCGGCTACGGTATCGGCCGCGACGGCAGCGCAGACCAACTTGTTCGTCATCTGATTTGCGTGGATGGAAAGCAAGGTAAAATTCTTTGGGATAAAACCGTCTCGGCCGAGGATCGGGAAGATCCCTATCAAGGTTATATTTCGGAGCATGGCTATGCCAGCAATTCGGCAACCACGGACGGCGAAAAAGTATTCGCATTCTTTGGGAGGTCTGGGGATTGAATCCGGACACCGGTAAGTTGAGCTGGTTTGTCGAAACGCAGTTGACCGGCAACATCACTCCCAGTCCGATGGTCGTTGATCAATCGATCTACGTATTCGGCGGATACCGATCGTCAGGCAGCTATCGGATCCGACCTGGTGGCAAAGGTGACCTTACGAAGTCCCACGTCGATTGGTACAGTCGCAACAGGTCCTGTGTTGCAACGCCCGTTCATCATGAGGGCTACTTATACTGGATCGACGATCAGGGAATCGCCTGGTGTCAGGAAGCGGCGACGGGAAAACAAGTCTACCGCGAACGAGTCCAGCAGCTTCGATCCGGTGGTCGCCCCGTTTATGCTTCACCGATTGTTGCGGACGGCAAACTGTATGTGGTCACTCGCCACGACGGAACGCTCGTTATTCCCGCCAAACCTGAATTCTTCGTAGAGGTACACAATCAACTGACGTCGGATGAAACCCAGTTCAATGCGACACCGGGAATCTACAACAACAAGCTGCTGTTGCGTTCGAACAAATCCCTGTATTGTATTCAGACGCCGATTTGAATCCATTCAATAACTTCATCGACTGAGGCATTCGGGATGCACCCGGATGAATCTGTACGCCCTGATTCTGTACGCCCTGATTCTGTCATCGTCCGATCCGCGACATACCTCACGTCTCATGCCGTGTTGATGATATGGACACAGCGAGGCCTCAGAGTAACCCGGCCCCGGCCCTGATTTTGTTCGACTATCGAGCAGATGGAACTTCCACAATCATTCCGACCGCAAGTCGATTCGCATCGAGGATGCGCCGCCTGTTTGCCGCATGGATGTCTTGTCAGTGATTTGCGTTCCCGTAGTACTGCTGTGCAATCTTTGACAGCGTGTCGCCAGACTTTGCAACATGAAATCGTGAAGGCACTCCGAGACGGGGGATCCAAAGCTTTACCTCCGCGCTCCCTTCCTGCCAGTAACTGCGAGCCTTTCCGGTCTGCAAGCGGTCAGCGGCCTGATGTATGCATTGAGATATACGCGCCTCGTTTGGATGCCAGCGATACTCGTTTCGAAAGCCGATATGCACCTTGTCGTTTCCCACACTGGACGGAAACGTCCAGTTTACGTTCATTGAGCCAATCGCAAACTGCCAATCCTTGTTGCTGTAGGTTGCTTGAGGTATCGCAACCGTACCCTTTACTTTACCCTCTCTCAGAGAGAAAATAATTTCGGTATGTACCTTAGACTGGACCGATTGATCATCCTGCAGCACCTTTGCGAGATCAACTCGGAGATCACCTTTTTCCTCAAGGTACTGGTCCAGATGCGCTGCCGCATGTCCATTTGGCGTCAACTCCCACCACTTTGCAATTGCAAGCGTCACGGAGTCAGTCGTAACTGCGCATACCGCCTTGATCAGAGCAGCCTTCGTTTTCCTGTCCATCACAATTACCTCAAAAAAGTTATCGATATCGTCAAAAAATGCTGGCTGAACGGCGGCGATCAGTGGGCGGCAGGAGTTGATTCGCCATGATCAGAAACGTCACCGCCGCCGCTCTGTTGCATCGCATAGTTCGTTGTCACTCTACATCGCCGAGCCGGTAACGAAATCACCTCGTAGTCACCTTCGGACTGTCGATGCCGAAGATCCTCCACGATTCGGTGAATATCGTTGTCGAACTTTGCCGCGAGGCGCCGTTTGGTTGCAAGAATTTCTTCGTTGGGATCAGGTATCATCTTCGGTTGCCTTCAGTTGTTCGGGAGTGCAAATTATCGGAGGCACAAATCCAGCATTGCGGCAGGTGGCCGCGATCTGGGATTGCAAGTGTGGATTGAGAATGTGTTTGAAGTTCCAGGTCGCAATAAATTGTACACCATTTGCCGCAGCCAATGCGATGTGCAACGCATCTCGCGGTTCCGAGGCAGGCACAGCAAGTTGAGCGACCAATTCATTTGCAAGCAATTCTGCGTCGAGGGATTCGGCGAGCAACGGAATTCCCTGCAGAACTTCGAGTCGCTCCGATGCTGCCATTGGGTCACCATCACCGCATTCGTCAATTGTGAGACGTGACGATACCAATCGGTATCGCGAACGCGCGGTAGACCACCACGCGCGAGTGATCCTTTGATGTGAAGCGATATCGGGATTCGGATGCAGTCTGCCGGCGATATGGCCGATCACCGTCGTTTCAATGTAAACAAGATCCATCACAACATCCAATCATCGACGAACGCCTGCGATATGCGGGGACCGAGGAGAAAAATCTGCGCTCGGAACCGACTGCGTCGAGGTCTCCCGTCCATTGTTTTGTTCAAGTAAACCGGTGTCGCGGCGTGCTTGCCCGAGAGCTAAATGGTACTCAGAAAGTGTGGTGTTTGGCAATGATTTTTGGCCACTCTGTCTGTCGGGCAGTCAGCACGAGAAGACTCAACGGTGTCAAGTGCATCAACGGTGTCAAGTGCATGGTACTGATGATGCATTCCTCTACCGGCGACTCACCCATTGAATCAAAAACGCATCGTCAAAATGAGTGTCGCCTGGCTGGTTTCGGAATTCCAGGCTTCGTCCAAAGACGTAACCGAATTCCCAGGCCGACAGACTGCCATCCTTGTCGGTTGATTCAAATCCCAGCAACAGGCGAAAATCACGATACGTCATTACAGGATTTGTTGCATCCGGAAAATTGACCTGCCACGTTCCGCCACCCATCTGCCCGGCCAGGTACATACGATTTTTCTCGCTCAGCATGTAGTCAATGCGTGGTCGTGGGAAAATCAGATCCATCCGAAGACCCTGCGTGAAGAGGTCGCGTAAAGAGACGCCAATGACGGGCAGGGCCGCGACATCATCTCGGTCAAGATAGTCAATGCCAAAGACGAAATCGGTGGAATGATTGACGTGGAACATACCAACAGCATGACTCGGAAAGCGAATACCTTTCCGCGCGCTGCCTTCAAAATCACTAAACGCACCGACGCTCGTAAACAGGTCATAACTCAACTGATCTGAAAACTTATTTCGAACCTGGTAACCCAACGTGAAATCCCAAAGTCGTGGCGGCAGCGGTGATGACACTGGACCGGCCAGCCAATGCACGTTGATCGCTCCTCTCAGACCATGCCTGTTACCCCGGCGCAAGTAAGGATCAGACTGCCAATCCAGCCAGCCAAAGTTCTCACCATGCCCCGGGATCCATGCGAGCATCGACTGCTCGCTGAATGCTGATCAGTTGAGCGCATGCGTTCGATTCAATCGTGAAGAGCGCAAGCACGAACATACTTCGCATCAGGCGATAAAATTCTCGCTTCAAGTATTTTTCCTGGGGGTGCCTCATGCACGTGTGATTCTGGCTTGCCAGTCGTGATGTCACAAGACTCGTTTATCGCGTGAAGCCCGGCGGATTCTGCCGTTTGTCCGATTGACGTCGGTTTTGAATGGAATCAAGCACCTTTCGCAGTGCATTGAAATGCGGGATGCCGTCAAATTGTTGCCGCCAGCAACCATGGCAACCCATACCTGCCGATCGGCAAAGTTAAGATGATCACCGTTCCGGACGTGGCGTGCATCTGGCCACGGCATTGCTTTTCAAAACACGCTTTGAGTCGTGTCGGATCGCGGTCCGCGTTGCGGCAGGTCCTTTCTGCCGGAAAGGACTTCGCAGCGCCGCTGCGACCTGCGACCAGATGCGGATCAACTTCAAAATCATGCCGCCGGAAATCACGGCACCGCATTTTGTTTCGCGTTACAGTATCCCGCTCACGGTTCGCCTTGCGGCAATTTGGAAAATCCTTTCCGGCAGAAAAGACCTACGGAAACCGCCAAATCGCAGCGTCGTGAAATCGCTTTTCCCATACTCCACCGAGCGTCGTCCAACTACCGGGCTTCTTGAAGAACTGCCGCAATCCGGGGATCGGCGAGTTTCGGGGCAAGCAAACACTTCGTCAGACGAATGGTGTCAGCCGAATGAATCGCAGTGAGCGACATATTCGGTTGTCCTCATTCGGCTGACTATATCTTCAACCTCGCTTCCCTTTGGTTCTTCGTGGACTTTGCGGTTACAAACTGCGATTTTGTTTTACCACGGAGGACGCACAAAAGAGATACGTCAAGTGCATGGTACCTACGCGTTGTCGTTAGGTGTCAACGTTCCATCCATACTTATCGCTCCAAGATACTGTAAACAAGTCCTTTCCGTAGTCGCCGACCGATAATTGACAAGAACTGCCATCATCCGTAGCGTGGTATTCCCAAGGTCCATAGAATGTGTCCACAATCGATAACTTAATCGGTGCAAGTGAAGTCGGGAATCTACCGTGAGTTGCGCGATACGACATGAGCGCATCGACGATGGGTTGATCAATTTCGGGGAGTTTAGACGGAGATGGCGCTCGAAAATCTCGCGAAAGATTACTTCCTGCCTCTTGCAGTGCAATGACTTCTCCGCAGAGCCATATCAGAAACTGCCAGGGGAATTAGCTCTCCAACCGACCCCGCGTCGGTGGAAGCTTGACTGGTCGGCTACAGGAACGAAACACCGCGATACAACCACTCCACTTGACCCTGCGTCGGTGGTTGGGCGACGTCGCTTGTGTGTCGCGGCTACACCGACGCAGGGTCGGTGCAGGCCAGTGCATGGAGTTCGAACTCGCCGGTTTAGCTCACCAGTCGGCGGTTCACCGACGCGGGGTCGGTGGAGCCGTGAAATGGTCAGTAATTGAGCGGCGGCGGCGACCACCGGCTAATCGCAAACACTCTGTCTTCTTGTGTCACAATTCTTCACGGCATTGCTCGATGGGGGTAGACTAATGCGAACACCCCGAGCCAACGTTTTCGAAGAAGTCGTGACCTTTGTTGTCCACCAGAATGAACGCTGGGAAATCGATCACGTCGATTTTCCAAATCGCCTCCATGCCGAGTTCTGCGAATTCAATCACTTCAACCTTACGGATATTTTCTTTTGCCAGAATCGCGGCTGGCCCACCGATGCTGCCAAGATAAAATCCGCCATGTTTGTGGCAAGCTTCTGTGACCTGTTTTCCTCGATTGCCTTTCGCAATCATCACCATGCTTCCCCCAGCAGCCTGAAAGAGATCGACATACGAATCCATTCGACCGGCTGTTGTCGGGCCGAATGAACCGCTCGCATAGCCCTCCGGTTTTTTTGCCGGGCCGGCGTAGTAGACCGGATGCTGCTTGAAATAATCCGGAAGCGAGCCCCCGGCATCGAGACGTTCCTTCAGTTTCGCATGGGCGATGTCGCGTGCGACGACAATCGGGCCGCTTAGCAATAATCGAGTCGTGACCGGATACTGATCCAGATCTGCCAGAATCTGTGGCATCGGGCGGTTCAAATCAATGCGAACTGCGCTTTCATCTTTGCGATGACGAAGGTTTTCGGGGATATACTTCAGTGGCTGGGTTTCAAGTTGTTCGATAAAGACGCCGTCTTTCGTGATCTTTCCCTTCGCTTGCCGATCCGCACTGCAGGACACGCCAATTCCGATTGGCAGCGAGGCACCATGTCGCGGTAGGCGGACGACGCGGACATCCAGGGCAAAATACTTCCCACCGAACTGAGCGCCGATGCCGCAGGTTCGAGCGGCGTGCAGCATTTTCTCTTCCATTTCGAGATCCCGAAATGCGCGACCCAAAGCGTCGCCGGTTGTTGGCAGATGATCGAGATACTTTGTTGAGGCAAGTTTGACGGTCTTCATTGTCGCTTCAGCAGACGTACCGCCAATCACAAAAACCAGGTGATACGGTGGACAGGCCGCCGTGCCAAGTGTCAGCATCCTGGACGTGAGGTATTCGACAAGTGACTTCGGGTTCAGGACTGCGCGGGTTTCCTGATAGAAAAATGATTTGTTGGCAGAACCGCCACCTTTGGCGATAAACAGGAATTTGTACTCATTGCCATCACATGCCATGAGTTCGAGTTGTGCGGGCAGATTGGTGTTTGTGTTCTTCTCGTCCCACATCGTGAGTGCGGCGTTTTGTGAATATCGAAGATTGTTTTCCGTGTAGGCATTGTAGACGCCGCGTGCCAGCGCGGCTTCGTCGCCGCTCGACCAGAC
>Ga0105047_10017741_pt1 | contig 11073 bp, 5 predicted proteins | sample MAT04_FD_78384 | JGI IMG/M metagenome (GOLD analysis project Ga0105047, IMG submission 78384) | Freshwater microbial communities from Lake Fryxell liftoff mats and glacier meltwater in Antarctica - MAT-04 (megahit assembly) | ecosystem: Environmental > Aquatic > Freshwater > Ice > Liftoff...
GCGACCCGGTCTGATCGGTTTTGAACAAACCGCCGCTCTGCGTGCCGACGTAAATGCTGCCGTCGGGCGCCTGTTTGAGTGCAACTACAATGCCATCGCCCAGCGCATTGGGGTCCTGCGGATTCGGGCGAAAGCCGTTGATCCGGCCGCGCACGGGATCAAGCACATCGATGCCGTTGCCGCCCGTCCCGACCCAAATTGTCCCGTCGCCTAACTCAAGCACCGCGTGCACGTCGGCGTGGCTTAGGCCCTGATCGCCATCGGCATCAAGACGGATGGTTTTGAATGCGCGATTGCTGGCCTGCGTTCTTTGCAGGCCGCCGCCCCAAGTGCCGATAAAAAGCAGGCCTGAATCATCCAGCAGCATCGATCCAATCGTATCGAAGGCCAAGCTGCCCAAGACGCCTGTCTGTTTGACCCAGTGTTGCTTCAAGGCCAGGGTCTGCGGATCGAGCAAATAGATACCAACCGTGGTCGCGACCCATAAATCTGCGCCGGGCGGATGCACGATCGACTGAATCCGCGTGCCCGCGAGCTCGCCACCGGGCTCACCAAGCGGCCGCCGCAACACCGCGCCCTCGCGCGAAACGTGCGCCAGACCATGCTGGCGGGTGCCGATCAGCAGGGTTCCGTCTGCTCTTTCGAAAATCGCGTTGACGGTCTGCCCGGCAAGCGAATCGGGCGCAGCCGACGCGCCGCCAACGGCCTCAATCTGATTGCCGTTCGCGCGCAGCAAACCATCCCAACTGCCCACCCACAGCACCCCCGAACGATCGACCAGCAGGCTGCGCACGCGGGTCAAACCCGGCCGCTGCGCAACAGCCGGCAAGGTGAGCCTGACAAAACCAGAGCTGTCTGCGCGGAGCAAATTGAGGCCGCTGTTGCCGCCAACCAGAATGCCTTGGGTCGATTCTGCGATCGCGGTGATTCCATCTTCGGCGAGGCTGTCGCTTTGTTTGGGGTCGTGGCGATGATTGGTGAACCGCTCGGTCGCCGGATCAAACACCGAGAGGCCGTCGTTGCTGGTCCCAACGTAGACCAAGCCATTGCTGCTCGCAAAGACCACCGAAACAAAGTTCCCGGCAATGCTGTTGCTGCTCGCGGAATCATATTGGTACTGCTTGAAGCGATAGCCGTCGTAGCGGAGCAGCCCGGTCTGCGTGCCGATCCACATGATCCCGTCGGGTGTGCGCGCAATCGCCGTGACCACCCCACTGGGAATCGCATCGCGATCGCCGACCGCCTCAAAATAGGGGCGCGCATAGGGGAAATCCGGCACAGCCGACTGGTCGCCACGGGCACTGGACGCCAGAAGCAGCAGCAGCAAAAAACGCCAACCGATATGCACAACAACCCCCGCAGTCGAGCTGTCTTGAGCGTACGCTTTGTGCAAGCGCGCGTGTAGGGATTTGTCTTAGCGGCCCAGCCGTTTGGCGGCGCGAATGAGCTTAGCGCTGGATGATGCTCATGAGCGCAGCAGCGCGCGCAGGACCGCCGGGCGCAGTGGTTTTTTTAAAAAGTGCGCACCGCAGCGCTTGGCCAGCGCCGGTAAATCCGGATCAGATTCCGCGGTCAGCAGCGCGCAGCGCAGCGAAGGATCACGCTCGCATAGCGCAGCGATCAGATCCAGCCCGTTGCTCGCTTCTCCAAGCGCATAGTCGACCACAGCCCAGTCCGGACGCTCTTGAGCGGCGCAAAGCAAAGCCTCTGCGCTGCCCGAGGCGCTGCTCACGCGCATGCCCCAGGTTTTGAGCAAGGTCTCCAAGCTGATCCGAACATCGGGATCGTTATCCACCACCAGCACGCTGCCGACAGCGCCCGGATGAGCCTGCGTTTCCGGCGGCGCGCTGACTGAATCCGGCGCGCACGAAGACAGCGCAATCGAAAAGCAGGTGCCGTGCCCGGGCTTTGAGTCGACCGACAGCTTGGCGCCCATGATTTCGGCCAGGCGGCGACAGCCAGCCAAGCCCACGCCCAGGCCACGTTCGCCCCAGGGCGAGCGCGCAGCGGACTCGCTGCGGTCGTCAAACACCTCCGCGGCCAGCTCTTTGGTGAGCCCAGCGCCTGTATCCAGCACCAGCACGCTTACGTGGTCTTGCTGCCGACGCACGCCAAGCAGCACGCCTCCGCTGGCGGTGTAGCGCAAGGCATTGGCCAGGTAATTCGACACAATCCGGCGCAACAAACGGGCGTCGCTGTGCACCCAAAGCGAGGTTGGCGCGTAGTGCAGCCGCAGCGCGCGGCCCGCGGCTTGCGGCTGATACTGCTCAACCAGCGCACGCAGCAAGGGGTCCAGCGCGAAACGCTCCATTTGCGCCCGCAGCTGGCCGGCATCAAGACGCGATAAGTCGGTCAAACCACCGAGCAGATCCTCACCGGCTGCCAGTGCCGCGTCGACGCGAGTGAGCAAAGACGGGTCCTGCGCGCCGTCGCGCACGGCGGACAGATAGAGCCGCGCCGCCGATAAAGGCTGCAGCAGATCATGGCTGGCGGCGGCCACGAAGCGATTTTTCTGCGCATTGATTTGCTCCAGCTCAAGCGTGCGCTCGGCCACGCGCTGCTCCAGCATTTGGTTGGCTTGCGCCAGTTCCTGTGCCTGCTGCACCGATTCGCTCACGTCAAAAAACGTGGTGACAAAACCGCCGCCGGGCAGCGGCTCGCCGCGAGTATCCAGCCAGCGACCATCGGGCAGATTGCGCATGCTGCGATACGGCGTGGCCTTAGCCAACTGCGCCAAGCGGCGACGTGCGCGCGCCTCGGCGGCGGCCGGATCCAGGCCCGATTGGGTCGCCGCGACGTGCAGCAGATCGGCAATCGGGCGCCCGATGCTGAGCAAACCAGGCGGCCACTCAAACAGCGCTTCATAGGGCGTGTTCCAGGCGACTAGGTTCTGCTCGGCATCGACGACGCTAACCGCTTGATGCATGTGCTCGAACGTGGCCTTGAGCAGCGATTCGCTTATGCGCACCCGACGCGCACTGCGATCGAGCACATCCAGAAGCGAATCCATGCCCCACTGCTGGCCACCTAGGGTGCGCATCAGCAGCGCACGCGCGCTGGCATTGCCAAGCACCTCCGAGAGCGCCAGCTCGGCGGACTGCAGCAGCGCCGGTGAGGCCCATACAGCGGGCTCGCCTTGCGCGTTCTTTTGCTCAAGCAGGCGCTTTGTTGTGGGCGGCCCGAGCACGCGCTCAAGCAAGGCCCGCACATCATCGAGGCGAATGCGGGTCGAAGGCATCGACGAAACCCGATCGGCTACATCCAAAAATGCACCCGCGCCCAAGCGCTCGCGCAGCTTTGCCGGGAACAGCCACTGGCCAAGCAGCAGCACCGCGGTATTGGCGGCCAGCGCGTAAAACGCAGCAATCGCCAATTCGGCATTACTGGAGGCGCCAGGCTGTAGCAGCTGCGGTAGCCACAAAGCAAACAGCCACGCACCCGCGCCAGTCGTTAAAGCCGCGGTCGCCACGCGGGTGCTGAGTCGTTCAAAGAGCAAACCCGCGAACATGATCGGCGCGAACTGGGCGACCGCTGCAAAGGCCAGCAGGCCCATTTGCGCCAGCGTGCTGTTCCCGGCATCAAGCTCAAGCCAAAGCAAGCTGGCGGCCGCCGTCAGCAGCACGGCAATGCGCCGCGTCCAGAGCACGCGGCTGGCGGTTAGATCAATCGACAAACGCAGCATCAGCGGCGTGACCAGGCTGTTGCTCACCATTGTCGATAGGGCCAAGAGCGCGGCAATCATCATCGCGCTCGCCGCTGACAGCCCAGCCACGAATGCCAACGTGGCCAGCAACGGCTGGCCCGCGGACAGCGGCAGGCTGATCAATAGAAAATCGCCGCCCGCCGGACTGCCACCGGCCAAGGCAACCAAGGGCAATACCGCCAGCGAAACGAGCACCAGGTAAAGCGCAAACACGGCGCCCGAGAGCGGAATATCGGTGCTTGCTGCGCATTCGACCACGCCCACGTGATACATCCGCGGCAGCAGCATCACGGCAAGCCCTGCCAACAGGGTCTGGCTGGCAAACACAAAGGGATCCGGCATCGGCAGCGCCGCAAGCGGCTGCCGCGGTAAATCGTCCTGAAAATAAGCCCAGGCCGCCAACAGCAGCAAAATCAGCAGCTTGAGCGTGCCTTCGATCGCCAGCACCAGCACCAATCCCGGCCGGCGCTGCACCGCGTTGGCGTCGCGCACGCCAAAGCGCAGGGTGATCAGCACAGAAATCGCCAAAGCGAGCACCGTCGCAAGCCGCGCATGCGGCACGGCCAGCGCCTCAAGCGAGCCCTCCACAGCACGCAGCTGCAGCGCAAGATAAGGCAGCACCGCGAGCAAACAAACGCCCGCAACGATTGCCGGAATCACGGCCTGCCGACCAAACCGGGCGCCCAGAAAATCGGCAAGTGAGCCCAAGCGGTGGAACTGCTGCAGGCGAACGACCCGCGCCCACGCAGAGGGCGCCACAGCCAGCACCAGCAGGGGTCCGAGATAAATCGGCAGATAGCCCCAGCCCTCGCGGCTGGCGGTGCCGATGGCGCCAAAAACGGTCCAGGTGGAGCAATACACGCCCAGTGCCAGCCCATGCATGCATGCTCGCCAGCGCGGACCGAGCGCGTGGGTTTGGGCGACGCGATCACCGATGGCGGCCATGCCATACAGCGCCAGCAGATAGCCGATGGCCGCGATCAGAACGACAAATGCGTGCGTGCTCATTGCTTCCACGATGCCGTGCAGCGCGCCGTGATGCAAGGCATCACTGGGGTCAAACGCGGCTTGCGCCGCGCGACCCTTAAGCTTCGTCGAGTGCGCTCAATGCGCGCTGGCGCCTTCAGCGTGCAAACCGGTGTTCTGGCGCACGTAAAGCTCCTCCCACTTTTCTAAGCTGCGCCGTTCGCGAACGAACAGCGATCCAAGAAAGACAAACAGAAACCCCAGTGGGATCGAAATGATTCCCGGATTGCGCAGGCCAATCAGCGGCGCCTTGAGGCCAACCAGCGAGGTGCTCTGTCCGGCCACTGCGTCCAGTTTTGCCTGCGCCACGTCGCGTTCGCCGGTGAGCCTCGCGATGCTGGCCGCGAGCGTGGCGCGGGCGCTTTCTGGGACGGCTATCAAGGCACGTTCGGCATTCGCGATCGCCTCCTGCTTGGCCGCGACCAGCGGCTGATTGGTGGCGCGAACTGCGTCGGGGTAAGTCATGTTGGGGCTCACCATCACGAGGCCGATTGCGCTCAGTGCGCCCACCGTCATGCCGAGCACGATGCCGGTGGTGTTGCAGCGTTTCCAATACAACGTCAGCAGCACGGCGGGCAGATTGCTGGAGGCCGCAACCGCGAACGCCAGCGCCACCAGGTGCGCCACGTTCTGGCCCTTGGCTAGGATGCCGATCGCGATCGCAACCATCCCGACGATGACCGAGCTGATCCGCGCGGCGCGGACTTCCTGAGCCGGTGTGGCGCGCGCGCCCTTGATCACGCCAACCCACAAGTCGTGGCTCATCGCCGATGCCGATGCCAACACCAATCCTGCAACCACCGCAACGATGGTGGCAAAAGCCACGGCAGCGACAAAGGCGAGGAACAGGTTGCCGAGCATCGAATCAGCGCCGCCGCCGATGTATTGGGCCAGCAAGGGCCCCGCCATGTTGCCGCCGGCGTCGATGCTGCTGATCTTGGTGGCGCCCACGTGGATGGCGGCACCCAGGCCAAGAAACAGGGTCAAGATATAAAAGCCGCCGATGATCGCCATCGCCCAGAGCACGCTGGTGCGTGCGTCTTTGGCGGTCGGCACGGTAAAGAAGCGCATCAGGATATGCGGCATCCCGGCGGTCCCTAACACCAGCGCCAAACCGAGCGAAATCTGGTCGATCGGGCTCTTGAGGTAAAGGCCCGGTTCAAGAAAGCGCTGCCCCAGCTCGCTCGTGGACATGCCGGCTGCGGTGTCGCCAATCAGCTTGCTCACCTGCGCCTGCACACCGGGGTCGGCCACCACCGCCTGCAAAAACGCGGGCAGGGAAAAGCCGTATGGCAACCAGGTGAAAAACACCAAAAGCAAAGAGGCGACCACCAGCAGCACGGCCTTGATGATCTGCACCCAGGTGGTCGCAACCATGCCGCCAAACACGACATAGGCCAGCATCAGCACGCCCACTGCTATGACGCTGACTTCATAATCGATCCCGATCAAGGTCTTGACCAACACCCCGCCGCCCACCATTTGTGCGGTCAGATAAAAGATCGACACGGTGATGGTCGAAATCGCCGCCACGGTCTTGGCTTTTTTAGGGTCGTTGCGAAAGGCAAGGATGTCGCCCAAGGTGTATTTGCCGATGTTGCGGCAGGGTTCGGCGATCAGCAGCAGGACGGTGATGTAGGCAACCAGCCAGCCCACCGAATACATAAAGCCGTCATAGCCGTACAGCGAAATCAGTCCGGCAATGCCCAAAAAGCTGGCCGCCGACAAATAATCGCCGGCGATGGCCCAGCCGTTTTGGATGCCCGTCACCGAGCGCCCCGCGGCATAAAACTGCGCGGTGCTTTTTACGCGGCGCGCGGCTAAATAGGTAACGAACATGGTCGCCGCAATGATCAGCCCGAAGACCAAAAAGGTCAGCCATTTGAACTCGGGCGCCACCGCACCCGCCGCCATCGCGGGTGTGGCTGCAAGCAGGCCAACGGCCAATCCAGCGCCGGGTGCGAGGCCACGGGAAACGCGCGTTTGCGTCAGGGCAGCTGCGCTCATGATTGCACCTCCTGAAACTCGCGTTTGAGCGATTCCGCCAAGGCATCGAACTCGCCGTTGGCGCGTCGGGCGTAAACGAAGGCGATGCCCCAGGCGACCAAAAACTGGCTGAGCGCGAACAGCAAGCCCACGTTGAGCGGGCCCCAAATTTTGATCGCGAACCACGCCGGGAAATAGCCCGCGCCAATCGGCAACAGGAAGTAGTAGAAGACGCTGATTGCCATCAACGACCACAAAAATCGGCTCTTGCGATCGTGCAACTCGGTGAACTTGGGGTGCGCATGGATGCGTTCCCAGTCGGTGTTGGTGCTGGTATTGGTGCTCATGGTCGTCCTCCCTAGAACGCGTACTTGACTGTGGTGTGTAAACGCCAAAGATCGCCCCTGGCACCGGATTCGAGCTCGCGCTCGGCGTAAAAAAGTTCTGCCCCAACGTCCCATTTGGGCAGCGGTGAATAAAACAGATTGAAGTGCAGGCTCTGGCTCATCTTGGTCTGCAGCAGGCCGCCGAGCGCCGAATTGCCGTAGTCGCCGCGGGCGAAGAACACGTTGCTGCGCAGCTGCGGCGAAAACCAGTGGCGATAGGCAACGTAGCCGGCGACGCTGCGGACAGGCTTGATTGCGCCGTTGCCGTCGAGCACTGCATCGTTGTCTTCGTTGAGCGCCAGATAGCGCGCCACGCCCTCCCCGGCCGTCAGCGCAAAGCGCACGTCATCGGTGCCGAGCGGCAGCTTGCCAAACACGCTTAAGCCGAAGCCCGTTGCCCATTGGCTTCGATCTGGCGCGCTGGTGTCGTAGCGCAACTGCCGCACTAAGCCCGCCAGCCCAAGCGTGCCGCCGCCTGCAAACTTGAAGTTGTAGCGGCCAATTAGGTCTGGAACGGAATTGTCGTCGGAGCTGATCCGCGTGCCGCCGCCAAAGGGCGTGAGCGTGGTTTCCGGGTTCTCCAGCGCGAGCATGAAAGGGCCTCGGGTGTAGCGCAGCATGGGCTGACGCATAAACACCGTGCCATCCGTGGGGCCGATCAAATCGGCGGATTCCGGCAGCGTTGCGGCATCCATAAAAGTCGACCAGGTTTGTCCAACCAGCCAGCGCTTGTCGAGCTCGGCATACGCATGCCGCACCACCAGCGAAGACGCATTGTTGAAGCGTTCGTCGCCCAAGCCATTCCCGAAAAAATCCATCTCGATGCGGGTCTGCACGGTATGCGCATCGCTTACGCTGTCGGTGCCGAAAATCAGCCGGCTGAACTTGACGTGCGAATCAAGATCCACGCCCTCTGCGCGGCCACCGATTGGCGTTAGGCCGGGCACATAGAGATCCCGCGCAATCCCGCCGTCGGCCAGCTCACCATCACCGGCGCGCGTCAGCATGGCGTCGAGCTTGACGAAGCCGCTTAAGAAGAACTTGGTGCCCGCAGCTGCTGCCGGCGTGATCGTGCTGTCTTGAATCGGCGCAACAGGTGGCGCAGCGGGGGCCTTGGCTGCCACCGCAGCAGGCGGCGCGATTGCCAATGGATTCGGCAACTGCTTGACCAGCAACTGAAGCTGCTGCTCCAGCTGCACGATGCGCGCCTCAAGCGCCATGATTCTTGCGTCATCGGCGCATGCCAATCCCGGCAGCGCGAAGGCCAGCGCGATCACCAATTGCGTGCGTTTTGCGTGCTCAATCATGTTCGCGCCACCCGAAGTTAGACCATCGACGGCCATCCTGAGCGATCGCCTAGAACAGCTCAATTCGACTTTGGTCGAACATCGGCGCAGTCCACTCGCCACAGTGCAAACGGGCCTGCGCCGCGCATTCGACCAAGGTCTAACAGTCAAACCTCAAGCGGCGGTCTATGCTTGCTCGCATCGTCCAACTTGCGAGGCATGTGATGAGCCAGTCCTACACACCCAGCCCAGATTTCGTCGCCGCCGCGCGGATCAATGCCGCGCACTACCAAACGCAGTACGAAGCGTCCATTGCCGATCCGTCGCACTTCTGGGGCTTGGTCGGACAGCGCTTGAACTGGATGAAGCCGTTTACCCGGGTCAAGGACGTGTCTTATTTGCCCGAAGACTTTCGCATCCGCTGGTACTACGACGGCGTGCTGAATGTGTCGGTCAACTGCTTGGACCGGCATTTGGCGGTGCGCGAGCACAAAACCGCGCTGCTGTGCGAGGGTGATAACCCGCACACAAGCGAAGCAATCACGTACCGAGATTTGTACGAACGCGTATGTCGCTTTGCGAATGCTTTGCGCGCGCTCGGCGTGGGCAAGGGTGATCGCGTCACGATCTATCTGCCGATGATTCCAGAGGCCGCGGTGGCCATGCTGGCCTGCGCCCGCATCGGCGCGGTGCACTCGATCGTCTTTGGCGGATTCTCACCGGAAGCGCTAGTGGGCCGCATTGCGGATTGCCAAAGCCGGGTGGTGATCACCGCCGACGCGGGCCACCGCGGTGGTAAATCGGTGCCGCTTAAAAACAACATCGACACTGCCTTGGAAAGCCCGGAAACGGCCTGCGTCGAACAGGTCGTTGTGGTGCGCCACACCGGCGTGCCGATCACTTGGCATTCCGGCCGCGACTGCTGGTACCACGAGCTGGTCGCCGAACAGCCGCCCGCGTGCGAACCCGAGCCGATGCATGCCGAAGACCCGCTGTTTATCCTCTATACCTCCGGTTCCACCGGCAAACCCAAGGGCGTGCTGCACAGCACCGGCGGCTATCTGGTTTTCGCCGCCTACACCCATGAAACCGTGTTCGACCTGCGCGAAGACGATATCTACTGGTGCACCGCAGACGTCGGCTGGGTCACTGGCCATTCCTATGTCGTGTACGGCCCGCTCTGCAATGGCGCCACCTCGTTGATGTTTGAGGGCGTGCCCAACTACCCCAGTTTCAGCCGCTTCTGGGAGGTGATCGACAAGCACAAGGTGACCATCTTCTACACCGCACCAACCGCCATTCGCGCGCTGATGCGCGAAGGCGAAGCACCGGTTAAAACGACCAGCCGACAGTCTTTGCGCTTACTCGGCAGCGTGGGCGAGCCCATCAATCCAGAGGCCTGGGAGTGGTACCACCGCGTGGTGGGCGATGGCCGCTGCCCAATCGTCGACACCTGGTGGCAAACCGAAACCGGCGGGATTTTGATCACACCGCTGCCTGGTGCAAACGCGTTGAAGCCAGGATCGGCCATGCAGCCTTTCTTCGGGATTCGCCCCACCCTAGTCGACGCTGAAGGCCGGGTACTGGAGGGCGCGGCCGAAGGCAATCTGCTCTTAGCCGACTCCTGGCCTGGCCAAATGCGCACCCTGTATGGCGACCACCAGCGCTTTATCGACGCCTATTTTTCGGCCTATCGCGGCTACTACTTCACCGGCGATGGCGCGAAACGCGATGCCGACGGCCACTACTGGATCACCGGCCGCGTCGATGATGTGATCAACGTCGCAGGCCATCGCCTGGGCACAGCCGAAATTGAAAGCGCGCTGGTATCCCACCCCACTGTTGCCGAAGCGGCCGTGGTTGGATGCCCGCACGAGATCAAAGGCCAGGGCATTTACGCCTATGTCACCCTGAAATCAGGCGAGCAGCCGAGCGAGGACTTGCGCCGCGCCCTAGTCGCCCATGTGCGCAGCGAAATCGGCCCGATCGCCACCCCCGATCACCTGCAGTGGGCGCCCGGATTGCCGAAAACCCGCTCCGGCAAAATCATGCGCCGTATTCTGCGCAAAATCGCCGCGAACGAGTTTGAAAATATGGGCGATATCTCAACCCTTGCGGACCCAGGCGTGGTGGAGCAGCTGATCGGCGCCCGGCTGCTGCGCTGATCGCCATGCTGCGCTTTTTAATTGCCGACGATCATCCAATGTTTCGCGACGCGCTCAGCACCATCATGGCGCGCGCGTTTGCGCCCTGCGAAATGATCGAAGCCGGTGATGTTGAGCAGATCTACCGAGCGCTCGATCAGCACACCGAAATCGACCTGCTGCTGCTGGACCTCGCTATGCCCGGCGCACGCGGCTTTTCCGCACTGATCGCGCTCCGCGCGCAGTTCCCTGCATTGCCCATCGCGATGGTGTCGGGACGCGCCGACCCGATGACCGTGGCGCGCGCGCTTGCCCACGGCGCCGCTGGCTTCGTGCCCAAATCAGCCGATGCGGAAACCCTCACCGGCGCGATCAAACAGATCCTCGCCGGCGATGTTTTTGACCCCATCCGTCGCGACGCCCTCCGCGTCGAACCAACCGAAAACGCCATCGCCAGCCAGCTGCGCGGCCTAACCCCCGCTCAGTTTCGCGTGCTGCTAGGCGTTTGCGACGGCAAGCTCAACAAGCAAATCGCACACGAA
>Ga0105047_10017742_pt1 | contig 11073 bp, 8 predicted proteins | sample MAT04_FD_78384 | JGI IMG/M metagenome (GOLD analysis project Ga0105047, IMG submission 78384) | Freshwater microbial communities from Lake Fryxell liftoff mats and glacier meltwater in Antarctica - MAT-04 (megahit assembly) | ecosystem: Environmental > Aquatic > Freshwater > Ice > Liftoff...
GCTCCAGTTGAACCGGTTGTTCTAGAAGAAGAGCAGACTGCTACTTTCAAACCCCTCTCTCTTACTCAAAAGTAAGCCAGACTTCATCCTATAGTATTGACAAAGTACCCCTGAGTAGCCTATAATGGCGGCATGAAATTAAGTATTGTCATGCCAATTTATAACAAGGAGAAAGTTGTCTTTCAATCTGTTACCAACGTATTAGCCGTGCTAGATAGCATTTACCCAAATGACTACGAGCTTATTGGTGTAAACGATGGTTCTAAAGATAAAAGTTGGAAATTACTAAAACTTATTAATCACCCAGCCTTACGCAAAGTTAACTGTAAGGTTAATGGTGGTAAGGGTTCTGCAATTCGTAAAGGAATTGCAAAAGCAAAAGGAGAGTATATTGGCTACATAGACTGTGGTTTAGACATTAGCGCCTATAGTCTTGTGTATGCAATAGAAGCTTTGGCACAAATGCCAGATGCTGTTGTGGCCTCAAGATTTGTAGACGGAAGTATTTATCACAGTAATTTAAAGAGAAAAATCTTTTCAAAGGGTTTTATTACCTTGCGTAAAGCTTTGTTTGCAATTCCAACTATGGAAACTCAATCTGCTTTGCAGATCTATAAAGGAGACATTATTAAAAAAATGTTGCCAGAACTAGAAGAAGAAAGATGGGTAATTGAGCTTGAAATATTGCAATTGTTCACCAAAAAAGGATTCTTAAACTTTATTGAAACTCCTGTCATTATTAGCTTTTCTCCAGACGAACCGTCTGAAAGTGCTCATTTAAATACTATAAAAGGTATTTTAGTGAACATGATAAAGCTTTCTTTAAGAGTTGGAAGATTGTCTTGGTTGCCAACAGGCAAGCAGGTTAAATCTGCAATGGAAATTAATTTAATTGAATAATTTATTAGAAAATACTATGTTAGAAATTAACAGTAGTGCATTTAAGCGTTTATCTTTGTTATCTGGTGCAGTAGTTACATTACTATTGTTGGTTGGTGCAGGTTGGTTGGTTTACACTTTAGAGTCTGCAAATACAAAGAATATGGCAGTGCAAAGTTGCACAGAAGTATCTTTGTTAAAGTACACTCAGTCGGATAATTCTGCTTATACTCAAATGAATAGGGAGATCTACACAAACTGTTTAGCAGCCAAAGGTTACTAAATAGCCCAAGCTACCTAAAGAAAATTCTAATGAAGGATGCACGTAAAAATGCATCCTTTTTTGTATTTGTGTAGACTTTAATAGAGCACAAATGACAATCTATTTAGAATATTTCGCAGAAAAGATATTTAGCTTTTTAAAGGCTCATTGGGGTTGGTTTTTTCTATTGCTTGTTACTTTTGTTATCTGTGCAATCAACTTTCACCCTGGCACTTATATTGTTGGTAACGATAATTTTTCGCCAGAAATTAATCCGGAAATTACAATAGAGCGGTCTATCTTTAGTCCTGCTTGGCGAGACTATAGGGGCCTTGGCTTGGCAAGCGACACAGAACAATCGGACTTATTCCGCACAATTGTGTTCGCGGCTACTCAACTATTTGTTACTCATGAAGTAAGTTCACAGCTGTATAGGTTTTTTGCAATTTTTGCTGGGGTAATTGGTGTTGCTTTACTGGTTAAAGATTTGTTTAAGCGCATGGGGCTAAGTAAATATAGGCAGACAGGAATTTTATTTGGAGGTCTTACCTATTTATTTTCTTTGCTTACTTACAGCATTTTCTACTTTCAAACGGCGCTGTTTGTAGCAGCCTGGGCGTTTTTCCCTATCTTCTTGTACTTTTCTATTGAGTATTTGTTTAATCATAAGCGCCACGGCATTATTTATCTGGGCATTTCCTACTTATTCCTTTCTACAGCGGCATTAACTCTAACAATGATGCTGGTTCTGTTAATTGTTTGGGTTATTTTCCTTGGTATTTATGTATTGTTGGCAAAGAAGAAAGAAGTGGAATTCGAACCAGAAAAGCCGCAAACCGAACTAAAGAAACGCTCCTTGGTGGTAGCAATTGTAATCTTTGTACTTTCTAGTTTCTGGTTGCTGCCCGCAGTGCCATACTTCTTAAATAATTCTGGCAATTTGCAATCTAGTGTAATAAATCGCGCTGTTACTCCCAACTTTATAGAGAATGAAGCTTCATATAACAATATAGACAATACAATGCGTTTTGCCTTTAGCTGGATGGACACCAAGCTAGACGGAGTAAACTACGCATTTCCTGCGCGCGATTACTTTAACAACCCATTTGTAAAAGCAGTTAGCTATATACCACTTATTCTTGCTGCTCTTGGTCTGTTTTACGGCCTAAAGCGCAGAAAATATGCGTTGGCACTGGTTGGCTTAGTTTACTTGCTGGGTTTGTTCTTGGTAACAGGAAGGAATAGTCCTTTTGCAGATGTCTATGTCTGGATGCAAGACAATATCGCTTTATTTAGACAAGTGCTAAGGTGGCAAAGTTCAAAGCTCTGGCCATTTCTCATTTACCCACTTACTCTGCTAGTGCCATTGGGAGTAGTGGCGTTTTCGAAACTTATCATAATCCCTTTGCCCAGTGATAAAAATAAACTAGATATTGTTGTTACTTGGGCATCTAAGCTAGCATTTTTGTTGTTGGTACTGTCTCCTTTGGCAATTGCGGGCTATCCTTTAGCAACAGGGGTGTTTACTCTGCCAAGGTATCAGTTAACTATTCCTACTGCTTATACAAAATTGGCAGACTATTTAAAGAAAACAGATAATAGCGGCAGGATCTGGCAACTGCCAGAAGCAAACACTTTGTATTTTAGGAATCATAATTGGGCTTCGCCAGACCAACAGTTCGATATTAATGCTGGCCCAGGTTTCTGGGGGTCTACTTTCTTAAACTACCTGGTTAAAAATCCAATTCTAGATAAATCTTTGGTAGTTGGTAGCCCAAGCGGAGAATCTGCGGTTTACGACTTAATAGACTCTATGTATGCTCAAGATCCGAACGTGTTCCCAAATTTATTACACAAATATGATGTTAAGTATCTTTTATTAGATAGGAGTAATACTGGCTCTGCACCAGGATATCAATATGATTTTCCTCACTTGGTAGAAATTTTAAATAATTCAAATTATGAATTGGCCTGGGAAGAGGGCGATTTAAGCCTATTTGAAGTAAAAGAGGTACCCTTTACTACCGCAGTGCAAGGAACTGAATTTGCAGACGCTGCGAAAGAAGACATGTTGCAAGCTGATGACTCAATTAGCGCACAAGATAATTTAGTTGGCTTAAGCACAAGTTTTGCGCCATTAGCAGCTACGAATATGGGTGGAGTGTTTAGTGCTGGTTATTACACAAATATTTATAATACTCAGAAAGATTACCCCAATCTTGCTGTGCCAAACTTTACTGCAGACCAGTTTAATAACTTGCCGGTATTGTTATCTATTCAAGATGGCACTCTAACATCTGTTCCAGCGGTGCCAGAATTGTTGGTAAATGGCAAAAGGGCGAATCTGTTGGGAGACTCTCTAACTTTAGACGTTAAAGATGCTGGTTTTATTGGCTTGGGCGATACTGTTGTCTCGCTTGAAGATCTAAAAAGCACTTCAGAAGGAAAAGCCTATAACTATCCTTATTACAACTTTTCTACTGGGGTAACTCAATTCTCGAATGTTCCTACTGTTATTAAACTACAAGATGGTTTTGTAGGAAAGACAGTTACACAGTGTTCCGGTACTGCGGTAGGAAGTGTAGAAGCAGGGGCTAATGGAGATATTAAACTGCAAGCAGTAAATTCTAACCGCTGTTTTGCTTTTGATTACTTAATGTATCGCAAAAGCGTGCAGCGCATAAGTTTTACCGCAACCTCATCTGGCTCGGTAGAGCTAAGAATTTGTATTTACTCTACCAACAAAAAGAAATGTCTAAACGATAAAAACATGGTGGTAGTTCAGGGTACAAACGATTACTTTGTAACGGTGCCTTCGGTAGTAGATCTTAATGACGACTTGGTACTAAACTTTCAGTGGATCAGTTTAACTGGGCAGCCAGAGAACTTATTAATTAACAATACAACTGCTCTAGATTATCCAGAAATTGGGGCACCAGCTCCTGTATTGCGTTATTCAAATATACTGCCTCAAGGTATTTTCTCTGCCAAGAAGGGCGACCTAGTTACTATTAAAACACCAATTTTGTTTGGTAAAAATACTTATCATTACTTCGATAGTCTAACCAACTTGCTGCCCGAGTTCGACGCCCGTAACTGTATTTTGTCTAGTCAGATTTCTCCTGTTAAGCAAATCGTTGGCGAAAAAAGACAAACAGAGCTTAGCACTTTGCATAAAGGCTGCGAAATTACCTTCTACCCGCAGTTTCAGACAGATTCTAGCGTAACCAGTTTTGCAGGAGTTGCTTGGCAAAGCGAAAACTTTAGTGGAATTCCGCTAGATATTAGCCTGGTAGACGCAGCTAAAGGAGATAGTTTAAGACCTTTCTTTGAAACTAGGACGCAATATTTAGGAGCAGAGACAAAATTTGAGGTGGTTCCTATGGATATTGGCAACAGAAACTTGGCTTTAAGGGTTAAATCTCTGGCTTTTAATGCCGGAATTACCAATTCTGTACTTTCTAGCCTTAGTTTGTATATGTTGCCCAAAGAGTGGACTAGCTACGTTCTGCAGAGTGCTTTACCTGAAACTGCCCTCGAAATACAAGAATTACCCCTAACTGAGCCATATATTTATACATATCTTACACAACAAAACACTTCGGCAGTATTCTTGGGGCAGACAAGCGACCCAGGCTGGGTGGCTATAAACATGTCGAACTTGCTTAAATCGCCGGTAAAAATCGAGCGTAATGGCTGGGAACAAGGCTTTTTGCTAGAAGGAGCCTCTTTGTACTTAATTCTATATTTGCCCAACTTCCTGGGTTGGATAGGCTTTATTCTTATATTTGCTATGCTTGCGTTCTTCATCTTTAGGAAAGTACTGTTAAGGCGGCTTCGTTAAGGAGCTTAATTAAGCCTCTTCTGTGTCTTATAGTATTGATTTTTAACTCCAAAAATGGTAAACTTAATGGTCGATAATTTTGTCGACATTGATCTTAAGTAGTTTTTGGTGGCTGGGTTTTAACTCGGCTGCCGTAAAAGGAGTTTTTCATGTCAAAAGCAGCTGTAGCGTTTTTGTCGATAGCGGCAACACTGGCGATAGTATTTGTTGTTGTTTTGGTTTCATTGGTGACTTTACTGCCTGGCCCAAGTGGCGCAGCATTAATTGTCGCTGGTGAGGAGTTGGGTGCGAGAGCCTATCGCACGAACATGACAGAGGCGGTCAGTAGTTCCCCTGCATTGGGGCGGCTATTGGCGCGAATTCAGGTGGTACGGCCGGATGAAGTCCGGTCGACCGAAATTGCTCCACAAGTTCCGAATGCGTCGGATGTGGATCAGAGTGATCGAATTCCGGCTACGGTCATTCCACGCGCAGCGCGCATTGTGGCAACTCAGGTTCCAGCGGTTATCGTGCGTGGTACATGTACCGTAGGTGAGCAAGTGTACGAGCTCAACCCCTATGGAACTGGTATCGAGGTCGATAAAGGTCTCGCTGCTCTGAAGAAGAGCGGCGGCTCATGTCGCGTTGATTTCGGTCAGAGTATAAAGTTCACCCTGAATGCTTCATCTGGCACCGTGTCACTTGATGGGCAAATCGTAAAGGCTGGAGATAATGGCCTCGAGTTCGAGGGTCAGGTTCTTGATATCTCCTACGGTGTCGATTCCTCGGCCGGGTTCAAAGTTTTTTACGGCTGGGGTATTGAACAGTAGCTCCTAGTGTCTGGGTTGCGCGGTTAGTCTTTACTGACTGCGCAACTCAAACAAACTCCTTTTGTAAATAGTTATAGTAATGGCTTGACAATACTATAAGCTATCTGATATAATACCGCTTGTAAATAAGTTTCGATAAATTCTCAAACATACTTAGACAAGTAGTTTGGCAGTTTATGGGTACTTATGTACCTTAGGGTCTTTAAAAATAGAGCAACAGGAAAAAATAACTATAACTAGACAAAGGTCTTGTTTACTAGTTAATTTGGCTACCTGGTCATTATTAAGAACACCCTCCGCGGTGCTAAAAAATAGTGGCCGATTAGCCGAATTAGCTAGAGTTAACAGGACTAGCAGATACGGCACACGTACAACAAGATTCAGAATTCTGGAGGACATTTTTGATGAAACAGTTCAATTTGATTCGTTTCGGTTTGGCTGCGATGGCGGCTGCAATGTTGATCGGTCCGATGAGTGTGGCGCAAGCCAAGACGAACGTTCAGGACGTTCCGCCCCTTGTGGTGCCCTTCGAAAAAGGTGGCTACCAGGTGACTGTGGTTGATGAGGCCGGTAACCCGGTCGAAGTCGTCACTGCCACTGTGGCCAGCCCGAATGGCTCCGCCTGGGTGGTGAAGATCGTCGTGAAGGCACCGGAAGCGGTTACCGCGGAAGTGATCAATGGTTTCACGGTGTCAATGAGCGGCACGCAGCAAGCGGTCAACAACGGGACGTTCTTCATGGACGACCCGACGATGAAGCGCGACTACAAGGCCGGCTCGTTGATGAAGGTGAGCGTTGAGCCTGGTGAGACCGTTACGGGCAACTTTGACGGTGTGAACCCGGCCTTTGTGGCCTTCGGCAACGATGATGGTGCTTGTGTCATTTGGAATGGCACTCCTGCCGCCCGCGATAGCGCTGGTGGTGCGATTTACAATTCCGAGATGACCGGCAACGCGTTCGATGCCAGCGAGGCCTGGGCCGAAACTGCGCTGACCAAGACGGATGACTATGTCAACCCGGCTTGGCTCCGTCAGTTCCGCAAGATGACGACTGGTCAAAAGCCGGTTATCAATCGCGGCCCCTGCGTCGCCTAGTCCCTATCGACCTCTCGAAAGAGTAGGTTCCTAGGGAGGTTATTTCCGAAAGTTTTCCAGTCACTCTCTGTGGTTGAGCTGGGCGCGTTTTTGTCCCATGCTTCCAGGTATGACTGGAACTTTCGGAAAACAGAGCTTCCTGTTGCTCTCTAACCTTGTAATAATAAGTAGTAATACTTGTTGTTAGAAAGTTGGAGTGTTTCCAAATAAAAAAATATGATTACTCAAAATAATCCTCAATTATCAAAAGTGTCTATCCTCATGCCTATCTATAATGTAGGCAAACAGGAAGGCTACCTTTCAGAAGCGATTCACAGTATCTTGGCACAAACCCATACAAATTGGGAGCTAATCTGTATAAATGATCATTCCTTAGATAATACCGCTGATATCCTTGCTAAGTACGCAAAGAAGGATGACCGCATTAAAGTTGTTTTGAACAAACATGGAAAAGGAATTTCCGGTGCTCTAAATACGGGCATAGAACTCGCCACAGGCCAGTTTATGGCTCGTCACGATGCCGATGATATTTCCTTGCCAGAGAGATTAGAAAAACAGTTGCAATACCTACAAACGCATAAAGATGCGGTTGCTGTAGGTTCTCAGCTTATTATTATCGATGCAGAAAGTGTCGAGAAATCAATCAAGTATTCTCCAACCGATCCAAAAGTACTTAAACAAATGTTGTTTAGGTATATGCCAATGCCTCACCCTGCCTTAATGGTTAGGGCAGAAGTGTTCAAGAAAATTAGATATAACGAAACTTACCCAACATCCGAGGATGTGGTAATGTACTTCGATTTGGCTAAATTTGGCGATTTTGGCAATACTAGCGAGCCTTTATACAAATATCGTATTACGGATAAATCCAATAGTTTTGGTAAGATCCGCAAATCTGTTTATTACACTATAAAGGGCCGCTGGGAGGGTAGTCGCAAGACTGGCCTAAAACCAGACTTTACGAGTCTTTTTTACACGCTTACCCAGGCGGTGCTGTTATTGTTCCCTGGAAAGCTTATCCATTGGCTATATTTAAAGCTGCGCATGCAAAAAAGTGCAGATGCTGTAGAGCCTGTAGCTAAGTTTTTTGAACTTGTTCGCTATGGTATTGTAGGTGTTTTGACAGTCTTTTTAGACTGGGCAAGCTATTCCGTGCTGCAAACCACCTTTGGGGTGAACTATTTGCTAGCGGATATCATAAATATCCCTGTTTTTCTTAGCTTTAACTATTACGCCCATAAGCTATTTACCTTTAGAAATACGCTTCCTACCAAGAAAGCGCTGCCTAAATACCTGCTTCTAACTGTATTTAATCAAGCGGAAGCCCTTGCTATCCTTGCTGTTTCTGTGAATTTACTGCATTTAGACCCTGTGGCAGGAAAAGCACTGCAAATTGTAGTAATGCCAATTCTGAACTTCTTTATCTTGAAGCTGTTTGTCTTTAAGAACAACTAATTAAAACCCTCATAACTCCTAGAGTCTCTTTACTATAGGCTAGTTTTGTGCTATACTTATTGCCTATTTGAATATGTCTTGCTATTATCGCAACGGCCATTCAATGGTGAAGACTTCGGTCTTCAATTCTTTAACAAGTGAGTAAATAGACAAAACAAAATAACTATTGCTACCGCAATTTAGTCCTTTCCCCTCATTTACCCAAAAAGGAGGCGAGCAAAGGGCTGACTTGTGGTAGCGATAGATTCAAACTATAGCTACAAGTAAACATTCGATTCAAGGAGAAAATTCTCGATGAAAACTACTTTGATTAATCGGTTGGCCCAGCTCTTTGGAGCAGCGGCCGTTGTGTTTGCGTTCTGGCTGGCTTTTAGCCAACCCCAGAGCGTGAGCGCGCAGACGAAAAATCCTCAGGAGATTGCGAGCGAGCAGTGCGGCATGGCAGCTACGAAAGTGGCGCGGCCGCAGATGGCGAACGCGGATTACGTGGAGTTCACTCCGAGCGATGAGATTACGACCACTGGCTTTGTGCCCACTTACGGTCAGGATTTCAGCATTAAGGTGAACGCAGGCAGCTTTTACAGTGCCACCGCGCCGATCTTCGTGACGCTGGCCGACGGGACCTTCACTCAGACAAACTGGCTGTTCTTCAACATGTTCGAAAACAAGGGCACGTTGCACCTGCCACGAACCTGGGTGCGGTTTTATCAGGAGTACGCTGTGGGCTCGCCCATGGAGTACTGGGGTACGAAAGCCATCACAGAGCCGAAGTATATCGCGCTGTGCTGGAACTACGTTCCCTTTGACCGCAATTTGGCGGCCAACCCGATCGTGACGCCGACAGTAACTTCGATGCCCGTTTACACGTTCACCAGCCAGCTCATTACGATGACGTTGGCAGGTTTTGGTGAAAAAATGGGTGTTGGTAACGAGTTTGGGATCACGTTCCCGAGCAAAGACGACCAGGTTGCGGTGCATCTCTTCGGGGGTACGCTGACAACAACGAATCCGATGGTGGTTAACGCTGTTGGTATTAACGGTGTTTGGGTTATTCCGGCCGGTGTTTACACTGTGAAGCCGGGCAACACAGACGAAGGTGCCTTTGGCGCGTTCACGCAGAAGGGGATGAGTTTCATTTCCGACGCGTGGGCCGTTAGCGGCACGCAGGCGATCAGCGATGGTCGATTCAACATTCCTTCCTGGATGAGCCAGACGGCAAGTATCGTGTTAACGGCGCCTGTTACGATTACGCCGCCAATCACGACCACACCGCCAGTCACGACGACGCCCCCGATTACGGTGACGCCAGTCCCCACGGTTGGTGTGCCAATCACTGCAGAGCGGGTTTTCCTGTTCATGCCTTCTGTTTCCACCGGCAATGTTTCGCCCACCGTGAAGTTCGTTCTGAATGGTGGCGCCATTGTTGGCGAGCAGCCGGGCAACTGGGTGCGCTTTGAAGGTTCGCAGGATTTAAACACTGTGGACATTAACGGCGGCATCCTGACAGTATCGAATGGGAATGCGTATTTAAGTGGTAACGGTACTATGGTTACGGTTGGTCCGGGCCGGTATCGGGTTCTTGGAGAGCAGCATCTAACGGGCGCATTCATTGCGTACACGAAGGGTGGCCTTCAGGAATGGTCCACTCGCAGTTCAGACAGCTGGATTGCGCAAGCTCTCGTGATGGTCGATTCGGTTTCTTCTAGTTTGCCCGATTGGTGGTTGGTGCGCTGCACAAATGCGGCGTGCAACTAACATCAGTTAGGTAGTGTCTGAAGTGAGTAGATGGATATCATCGTGCTTCGTTTAATGTCTATTTACTCACTTCTTACTTCTTCAAATTCCTACTCTCTCAACCTCTTCAGTATTTACTATAAGTCATAAATGTGCTATAATTGTTATGTAAATTTGTGTATTTGCCTGACGTAAAAGTCGGCAAATTCTTTGAAAAGACAGACGTTCAGGAGGTACTTATGAATACTGGCTGGAAGAGTTCCATTGTAGTGGCCATTGTGCTACTGCTTTTGGGTGCAGCTGTATTAGCTATTGCTCTTAATGCTAATGCAACTGAGGCAACGGCGAATTTGGTCAACAGTGGCGCAAGCCACATCAACTCCCTCAAGCAGGTTCCGTAAGGAGTAAATAAAATGGTTAAAAACAGAAAAATTAAACCTTCTTCCGTGGTCGAAACCAGCAGTCTGCTACTGATCGGTGGCTCAATTGCCTTTATCTTAGTGGCAGTTGGATTTCTGATCTTTGGCTAGTTTCTAGACAGGCGTTCGCCTGATCTCAACTCCTTTCCCCCATAGGGTGCACGTCTGTCTATAAACTTTTCTCGCCAACTGGCGCAGAACGTTTTAGAATTTTCAGAAATCTTTCAGATTTTCCCTCAATCCCTCACATTTATTTGGCATCTATTTCAGGTTTCCTTCAGAATTTCGTGTTATGTATTGGTATAATGACATGCAGCTTCCTGTATATTGTTTTGTACAGCATAATTGCGCGTTAAATTTACCAGTTTAGAATTCGGAACGTGACGGAAATTACTACCGGTTTTTTATTCATTCAACCTTTATATGATTTAGCATTTAATATGCTCATTGGGCTTTATCGCTTATTGGGCGAGAACATTGCTGTGGCTATTATTGTTTTTACACTTTTGTTACGTTTTATAACTTTGCCTTTTAGTTTAAAGCAGGCTAGTACAGCTACCAAGAACAAAGACTTCCA
>Ga0105047_10017743_pt1 | contig 11073 bp, 7 predicted proteins | sample MAT04_FD_78384 | JGI IMG/M metagenome (GOLD analysis project Ga0105047, IMG submission 78384) | Freshwater microbial communities from Lake Fryxell liftoff mats and glacier meltwater in Antarctica - MAT-04 (megahit assembly) | ecosystem: Environmental > Aquatic > Freshwater > Ice > Liftoff...
AACGCTGTTTGGCTTGACCCCGTTTCCGTGCAGGCTTGCTCGTCACATCATCTTCCACAATTGCGCCCACCCGATTAGCGAACCGAACACTCCGAAGACTGCGATCAAGACCGCCATCAAACCCAGTCGAAATCGGGCGACGCGGCGGTCGTGGCGAACGCCCAGGGTGGGGTCGTCGCTCAATCGCAGGAGGAACTCGATGCGGTTCGGCACGGGGCCATGTTGCCAGGCTTTCACGAGCGCCCCGAAACGCTTGGCGAAACTCGGGGGCGTTCGCGGGGTGAGGCCGTCCAGGCCGTTCAATTGTGCCACACGATCCAGAGCACGAATCAACGAGATGACGCCGGTCCGGCAGAGGGTGGTGCCGATGGGAGCGAGAACGGTCTCGTCATCGTGGCCGAAGCAACGGGGGTTGAAGCACGACCCGGCCCGACAACCGTCGACATCGGCCTGGCGTTCACAACGGCGTGACAGCAACCCAAACACCAAGAAAATATACACCCCCATCACGGCGAGCATGGGCAGCGCCATCCAATCGCTGGCCTCCTTGGAGAATGTCCAACCCATGACGCCCAGTTCGCGTTCGAGCAGGGCAAAGCCCGCTGTGGCCACCGACGCGCTCAACAAGAAAAAGACCGCATAATACGGGATGTGGTGATGTCGGGAGTGCCCCGCTTCGTGGCCGAACACCGCGTCCAGTTCCTCGGGCGTCATGCCCTTCACCAGGCGGTCGGTGAAGATGACATACCGGGCCCACGGGATGACGCCGACGATCATGGCATTGGCGACTGCCCCGTTGGTCGACCAAATGAGCAGGTCCGCCGTGCGAAAGCGAAGCCGGCGGGCCGTGGCTTCCAGGCGGTCGCGCACGGGCCCCTTGGGCAAGGTTTGCAAACCCAACAACGGTTTAACAAACCGGGGCAGGAGCACGAACAGCGCGAGCCCACCGAACACCGAAAGCCCTTGGAACCAATCGGTCACCACGACCGTGGGCAGGGTCCGCGTCAGGCTTTGGTGAGTCACGAATAACAGCACCGGCAGCAAAATAATCAACGTGAATTGGCGACAGTAAAAGAGCAAGTAGGCGGGTAACGACCAGAAGGCCTCGTCATTGTGGGATCGCGTCCGATGCAGGGCTCGTTCGGCAAAAAACCCGGCGATCCAACCTGCGAAGAGCATCAGGAAGTACGGTGCGGGAACGAGCAGTTCCGCTCCCGGGGCGAGCCGGACGCCGGTATCGCCGAGGTCGACGCGGAAGATCGACCAGACGGCTGCGCCCCATCCGCCACCGATCGCCAGCGCGGCGAGGACGAGGTTCAAGAGACTCAATCGATGGCGGAGTTTGCCGTAGCGGAGCTGAATGGCTTGTCGGGCTTCGGGGTCTCGCTTCAAAGCCCGAACAACCCAGCCGCTGAGCAATGCCGTGAGGAGCACCGGAATCAGCACGATCGCGGCGACGAGAATCAGGGAGCTGCGAATGCCAAGGTCGAAGGGGTCGGGCCAGGGAACGGGCGAGCAGGCGGCCGCGACCACCAACAACGGAAGAATCGGCATCGCACGCCCCGCAAGCTCAGTCTTTGATCGGGAACCCACGGGCCACCGTGATCCGGCCGCGTTCCCCAGGCCCGAGCGTGACCACGCGGTCCCACTCGAATTTTTGACCGTCGACAGTCCACCGAGCGGTCACGGTGAATGTATGATGTTGCCCGACTTTGAGCGGCGGAGATTTCCACTGGCGGGTCGCTTCGGTGCCCGGCATCACGACGCCATCGAGCGTCGCCGTGGCCTGGGCGGGGAATTCGATCGTCAGTTCCGCGGGGACTTCGAGGATGATGGCGGGTTGCCCCGTGCCGGCCCCCTGGAGCGCGGGAACCTCAAGGGGTTGATAGCCCAGGACCAGCGAGGGCGTCGAAGTGACTCCGTAGTAGGGCATTCCATACCCGTAGCCATAATTGTACATCGGCCCGCCGAATGACATTCGACCGGCGAAGCCGACTGTCGCGGGTCCGATCCGCACACCGATTCCCAAGCCATAGGAGCCTGGCACCCCAGGAACCATGTAACGTGGTGTGAATGGTGTCGGCGTCAGCGGGGGCGGCGAATTGAATCCCTGGCCCAGGGCCGAGGCAGCGAGAACACCCACCGCCAAAAGAGAGAATGCGCTGCGAACCATCGAACACCTCCGTGGGCAGGGAACCCTGCCGGCATTTTAGCAGCGAGCGGACGATTCCGTTCGGGATTCGCTCGCCGTCACCAATCGAGATCCATTTCTTTCAAACTCTGGCGCAACTTGGGCAAATCCCAGACAGCGGTCGAAGTCGTGTAGCCCGCGGCGGCCAGGAGTTTGCAATCGCGGCTAAAGGAAAGCCCGCGAATTTGACCCGCTCCGGAGCGGAGGGTCACGAGACGATCAAACGTCGCACCGTCCCAGAGCATCACGGTGCCCAGTTCCGATCCGGAGGCAAGATACATGCCATCCGGGCTGAACAGGACCGACCAGATTGTTGCGGTGTGACCCGTCAACAGGCGTTGCGGCGGTCCCTGCGGCGGTTCGTCGCCAACGGGCCAGAGGGCGAGGCGAGTGTCGTCGGTCGCAACCATCCAGTGACCATCGGGACTAAACGCTACGCCGTGGACCTGTTGATCAAACTTGTGAACGAGGTGGAGCGGTCGGCCGGTGGGGACGTCCCAGATCCGAACGGTGCCGTCGTAGCAAGACGATGCCAACCACGGTCGATTGGGGTGAAACGCGAGGGACGAAATGAGCTTGTCATTCCCCAGGATGTGCTGGACTTGACGGCCAGTCTCCACATCCCACAACCGGATATCGCCCGACGCGGAGGCTAACGTTCGCGAGTCGGGACTGAACGCGACGGCCCAAACAAACTCATCGTGGCCCTCGAATGTTCGGACCAACCGCATCGTTGCCGCGTCCCAGAGTTTGACGCTATGGTCGTGCGAGGCTGTGGCCACCCAGCGCCCATCGGGGCTGGCGGTAATGCCCCACGTTCCGAAAGTGTGCCCCCCCCGAACGAGAGTTATCCGGACATCGAAGCGGACGGCTCCGCTTTGGGCTGCCGGGTCGCTCTTGCCGATCGCGAGATCGATCGCTTGCTCCACTTCCGCCATCGTACTGGAAAGCACAGCACCAACGCGCGTCCCCATGAGGAGCGTCCCACCGTCGGGTGTGAAGCGGGCAATCGTTGGCTGAATTGCGCCGAAGAGCGACGCGGATTCTTTCCGTTCCCGAAGGTCGTACAGCGTGAAACCTGCAGAATTCGCGTAGGCGATGTATCGACCTCCGGGATGGAAAATGAGGACTCCTGATACGGCCGGAAACCTGAATTGGAACTCTTCCCGTCCGGTCGCAACGTCCCAGAGCCGGGCCGTACCGTCGCCTGCGCCCGAAGCGAGCCGCTGGCCGTCGGGGGAGAATTCGAGCGACACCACGGCCGCGAGATGGCCCGTCAGTTGGCGTCGGAGGACCCCCGTTTTGCGATCGATAAGATTGATCGCACCGTTCGCTTCCGAATAGGCGATCAGGGAAGCACCGAAGGCGACGGAACTCGCAGCGAGCGAGCGATCGCTGAGCCGACGTGGGGACCCGATTCGTTCGAGATCCCACGCGACAACGCCCCGTTCGCCGGACACGACCAAAGTTTCTCCGTCACGCGACCAGGCGATCGCGTGAAGCTCGCCAAGTTGTGGATTGAGCGTGTGATCGAGGCGGTGAAGGTTCGTTTGCCAGATTTTCACGGTTCCATCGAGCGACGCCGAGGCGAGGCGTTGACCATCCGGACTTCCCGCCAACGAAGAGATGGAGCGATCGTGGGCTTGCCAGTGCGAGAGTTCGCGCTGTTCGATTCGATCCCAGGTTTCGATCGTTCCATCTTCCCGGCCCAGGGCCATCATGGGACTTGTCGATTGGACGACGATCCCGCGGACCCCCGCGGGCGCATAACTCCGATAAGTTCCCTCTCGGCTCGCGGCAAAATCGGTCACGTAAAGACTATCGACCAACTGACGGTCGTGCCCGGCAAAGACCCCATGGTGCGAGTGCGTGCCGTAGCGACTCTGTTGCGGGGGAGTCGCCACGTCCCAGATCCGGATCCGACCATCCCGATACCCTGCGACCACATGTTCGCGGGAGGGAGTTAGCGTACAGGCAAGGACGGCACGAAAATCCCCCCGGGCCACAGCGACTTCGGAGAGCCAAGAATATTGATGTAGCCAGAGTTTGATGGTTCCATCGGCCGAGGCCATCAGCCAGGTGTTCCCCATGTACAGATCGACATGAGTCACTCCGCTCGCGTGCGGTTGAATCTGGCGGGCTTGTGTGTCGTGGAACCGGTTGCGAAGAAACATCATCCGTGCCTCGCTATTTCCCCAGGCCACGAAATGGTTGTCGTGTTTTTGACTGTAGGCAACGCACGACACGGGATTGGAGACGGGCCAACTTTGCTTTTGCTTGCCGGCTTCCGTGTCCCAAAAGCGAATCGTGCGATCATCGCTTCCCGAGGCCAATTCCCCCGCGTACGAGAACGCCAGGCAGGTGACGGCATCCGTGTGGCCAGTCAACGCGACTTCGGTCCGTCCATCCGGCGTGCGCGAAATTGGAACTAACCGGACCGATCCGTTTCGGCACCCCGCGGCGAGCCATCGGCCGTCCGGCGAAAACGCGAGGCACTGGACCGGGTCGGCCTGGAAGTCGACGACCCGCGGAGGCAAGTCGGGGTGATCCACGGTCCACAGTCGGACTGTTCCGTCCGTCGAACTGGACGCCAGAGTTTGCCCATCGGGTGAAAACACGACGCCGGTAACGGCTTTCGCATGGCCCCTCAGAACCGCGAGAGGTTGCCCTTCGGGTGAGGACCAGAGACGGACGGTGTTATCCTTGGAACCCGAGGCAATCCTCCGGCCATCGGGGCTGCACGCGATGGAGGTGACAGGTCCGTCGTGGCCACTCCACGTGTCGCGAAGACGAAAACAAGGACTATCGGACCCCATGCACTCGACCGCCAGGTCGCGGAGTTCGATCGTGTCTCGGATGGGGATGTCGAGCCGCCGGGCTTCGCGCAAGTTCTCCAGCGCCAGCCACCACCAGCCGGTATCCCGGGCTTTCATCTGGGCTCGCGCCTCCCCGAGGAGCGCTCGATAGAGATTCGCTTGGGCCACGTCCCGCTCGGTGCGATAGCGTTCGCGTTCCTCCACGATGCGAAACAGCCCGAATGAGGTGACGATGGCAATTGCGAGCACGGCCACCGAAAGCGTGATGGCCAGGGCGGGGTTCCGCCGACACCAACGACTCGCTCGCCCCAGCAATCCCGTTCGCCGCGCCTGGATCGGTTCGCCGTTCAAATAGCGCCGCAAATCGTCGGCCAGCTCTTCGGCACTCGCATACCGCCGGGCAGGTTCTTTCCGCAAGCACTTCAAACAGATCGTATCCAGATCCCGCGAGATACCCTTCCGGCCGCGACCGGGCGGTGGCGGCTCGCGAAACCGGACCTGCTCCATCGTGGCGTAAGAGTTATCGCCATGAAACGGCGGTGCCCCCGTCAGGCACTCGTAAAGCAGCACTCCGAGTGCATGAACGTCGGTTGGTGTCCCGATGTCCTGGCTGTTCCCTGAGGCTTGCTCGGGGGCCATGTAGCATGGTGTGCCGAGGATGTCCCCAGTTCGGGTCTGGCCCGCATCCCCCTCTTCGAGCAGTTTGGCAAGGCCGAAGTCGGTGACCTTGGGAACCAGAGGGGCAAGGGGCAGGGGGCAAGGGGCAAGAGTCGACGAAGGAGATTCGGGTTTGGTACTGGCCCCTGGCCCCTGGCCCCTGGCCCCTGGCCCCTCCGATGAGGATATTCGCCGGTTTCAAGTCTCGATGCAGGATGCCGCGCTGGTGGGCGAAGTGAACGGCCCGGGCGAGGGTTTCGACGAGTTCCGCAATGGTGGGGACGGGGAGCGGTTCCCCTTTGAGACGCTGGGCAAGGCTGCCGCCGTCGACATACTCGAGCGCCATATACGGGCAGCCGTCGTCGGCTTTGCCGACCTCGTGGATCTGGACGATGTTCGGGTGTTGCAAGCGGGCCACGGCTTCGACTTCGATGCGGAAGCGGGCCCGGGCGTCGAGGTTCGCCGAGGGAATCACCTTCACGGCCACGATGCGGTTCAGTGCGATCTGGCGGGCTTTGTAAACGATGCCCATGCCACCCCGGCCGACTTCTTCGAGCATCTCGTAACCGCGGACGAAGGGCGTTGTGCTGCGTTCGGAACTCGACGGCTCTTGTCGCCACTCGTGCGTGCTGAGCCCGCTGGCGGGGTCGTGCCCTGGGGGGGGGTCACTCTCCAATCGGTCTTCGAGGTCGATCAGGAGGCAGAGTTGGTTACCGTGGTGGGGAAATCGCCATTCGTACTCGGCCAGCGACGGCGATTCGCCCGACTGCCGACGGAGTAAGAACTCGGCGTAGATCAGGTCGAGCGCCTGCTCGTCGTCGGTGGCCGTGGCCCCGGCGGTTCGAGCCAGGAGTTGAAGATAGGTCTCGGCCGGAACGCGCTCACCGCGCCGCCAACGGTGCAATTGATCGCGTTGAAGTACGTCCACCAATTCGGCCGTGCTTCGCCCCGGGTGCTCCCGGATCCAGTCGCGGATATCCAGCGTCGAACCGGTCGCAGCGGAATTGAGATTCGTCGTGTCCGTCGGGATCGGATCCATGATCCGGGCCTCCGATTCGTTCGCAAGCGGATGAGCGTACCGGTTGTAATCCCGACCTGCTGGGAGAACCGAACGGAAACGTGGCGGATTCGAAAGAAAGTCGGCGCGTCAGGATCGCAGGAGATCCGATTCTTCGAGCCCGAGTTCCGCGGTCACTCGGTCGAGGGCCCGGGCCAATTTCATCCGGAGGGCGTCGGGCGTGCCACCCAACTCGGCCGCGATCGCCGCCCAGTCGTTCCCGTCGCCGCGAAGATCGGCGATGCGTCGTTCCTCGTCGCGGAGTTTGGCGCGGACCGCATCGAACAATTCTCGGCCGGCGATGTGCTCGCTTGGGCTCGGCTGGACCATGGGTGTGGCGACGGCTTCCAGTCCACCCCCATCGGTCCGACGAATATCCCGCCGCTGGGCCGTCTGTTTGCTGACTTGATGGGCCAGATTGTGTCGGGCCATTTGCATTAAGAGAGCGGTCAACTGCTCGGGTTGATCGAGGTCGTACTGCCCGGCCGCGGCGCGCACGAAAAAGCTCGCCAGGACGGACTGGCAGATATCCATCGAATCGAAGACCCGCCGGAGGCGAACGTCTTGCATCCGCAACCACACCCGGACCCGGGAGCGGATCACGGGCTCGTACGAACGGACCAATTCCGCCGCCGCGTCGGCGTCGCCAGCCCGAACTCGGGCCACGAGATCCTTCGTTGGGGCGGCGTTGGACAAGGATCACCTCGGACGGTCCGTGAGAGAGGGTTGAATTGTACCGGAGGAATCGAGCCTGCGATAGGTTCCGGTGAAGTGGAAGGTGTCCTCGATAAGAACTGCCGGTTACGCATCCCGAATGACTCTCCGAGGAACGAAGTCGACACGCGAATTACACCGGAGCGAATCGCTGAGTCGTGCGGGGAAATTTTTTTTGGCCGGTCCGCCAAACGAACGGCAATGACTCACCTGAAGGTCCGAAATCCCGCGCGTTCCGGTGACAACTGTGACCGAAATAACTTTTTCCATCGAATTAAGTTCGATCGGGAACCGGATTCGGATACCTTTCCCAGACCATCCAGTTTGCGCCCACACTGAGTTGGAAACCTGCCGAGTCTCGCAGTCATGGTTGTAGTTGAAATACTACATCCTTCGAGTTTACGGGTTATCAGTGTCACGCCGGCTGTATCGGTCGCCAGTCCTGCATTCGCACCCATGAGGCCCATCGATGCTCCTGCGTAACCACACCCGGAATTGGTTGTTCGGCTCCAAGCGAAAGCCCATTCGCCGCGAGCCCAAGCTGACCGTCACCCCCTTGGAGCCCCGGACCGTGCCGGCGTTCCTCGGCGGGGCCAATGTCGCCGTGGGCGACGTCAACGGCGACGGCTTACCTGACATCGTCGTCGGCCAGGCCACCGGCGGCGGCCTGGTCGAGGTGATCGACGGCGCCACCGGCAAAACGAAAGCCTCGTTCGCCGCCTACGAACCGTCCTTTACCGGCGGGGTTTACGTGGCCGTCGGCGACATCGACGGCGACGGAATCGACGACATCGTGACCGGCACCGGCAACGGTGGCGGGCCGAATGTTAAAATCTTCGACGGAGAGGGCAAAGAAAAAGCCAGCTTCTACCCCTACGAGGACACGTTCCGCGGCGGGGTGATCGTCGCGGTCGGCGACGTCAATCGCGACGGCAAGGCCGAGATCATCACCGGGACCGGCGTCGGCGGCGGACCTCGCGTGCAAGTCATCGATGGCACGACGCACCAGTCCATCTCCAACTTCTTCGCCTACGAGGACACGTTCCGCGGGGGCGTGCTCGTCGGCGTGGCCGATTCCAACGGCGATGGCAAAAAAGAAGTCGTCACCGGAACGGGCGTCGGCGGCGGTCCGCGGGTGCAAGTCTTCGACGCGGCCACCCAGAAGTCCCTGCTCAACTTCTTCGCCTATCCCGAAGAGTTCCGCGGCGGAGTGCTCGCGGCCGGCGGCGACCTGAGCGGCGACGGCAAAGACGAGATCATCACCGGGACGGGCCCCGGTGGCGGGCCGGTGGTCACGGCGTTCGACCCCGCGTCGCTCAAGTCGGTGGGCCAGTTCGCCGCGTTCGACGAAAACTTCCGAGGAGGCGTGAGCGTCGCCGCGGGAGATTTCAATTCGGACGGCAAATACGAGATCGTCGCCGGCGCCGGACCGGGCGGATCCCAGGTCGGCATCTTCACGAGTGACGGCTCGAAGGCCCTGCAGCTGTTTAACGTTTTCGACCCCGATTCCCCGCCGGGAACGCCGATCAGCACGCTCGCCAATGCGGGCACTCACACGTTCGACCCCGCCTCCCTCGCGAAGGTCGGATTGCATGTCAGCAGCGACCAAATTCTTGTTGGGGCGAACTCCCAGTTGGCGTTCACAGCGCGAACCGACTCCGGGACGCCGACCCGGGTCCAACTCTTCGAAGGGGACGCGGCCGGCAATCCGGGAGCCTCGCTCTTCGACTTGTTTGATGACGGGGTCTTCACCCACCGAGATTCGTTCGCCAAGGATGGAACGTTCAGCAACTCCTTCACCGTGAATTATCCGACTCCCCAGACGAAAACCTACGTCGCCGTGGTGACCGTGGGTGGGACGACCGTCAACTTTTCCACCCAGGTTACCGCGATTGCCGCGCCGTCGACGGCACAAATTCTGGCCAATAACAGCGTCGCGGATAACGCTCAGAGTTCTTTGGACAGCCTGATTGCCTCCGGGACGAGTGAGTCCGAGGCCCTGAGCCAAGTCGCCAGCCAACTTCGAACCACCCCGGGTGTGATCGGCGGCTCGGTCGTGAGCGACAACGTCGGCATCTTCTGGCGGACCCCCGACGGCTTGAACCACGGGATTTCCACGACGGACGACAACCCCAACATCCTGGGCGTCTCCTCAGGCAATCGTGCGCCTTCCCCCCCGGAATTCAGCCCCACCGCCGGCGCCGTAGACGTGTCGGTTCCGTTCGACCCGGACAGCAAGGGGAAGGCCCTCTTCCTCTCGCCGTACTACCATCAGTTCACCGGCAATGATCCGGTCACACGAGGCCCGGGGATCCTCTCGAAGCAATACGAGTCGCGGACCCTGATCAACCCGGACTCGTCGCACAACAACCTCGTCCTTCGCGACTTCAAGGACATCGGCCAGAACGACATCGTGGTCATCACATCCCACGGGACCCTCTTACCCCAGTCCACGGACCCGGACCTGGCCAAACACTGGAGCGAGGGGGCCCTCGGGTTGCTTATCAATTCGGGCGAGATCGCAACGGTGGAAAAAATCGTGGAATACCTGCCCGATATCATCGCCGAACGCGTGATCGTCGCCAAGTCGAAGATCGACGGCGTGTTGAAGGACACGTTCCGCATGACGCCCGCGTTCTTCGCCTACTACTCGGGCAAGATGAACGAGAGCCTGGTCATCCTCGAGAACTGCCACAGCACTCAGGAACTCCAACTCCGCAACGTTTTCTTCAGTCTCGGGGCCCAGATCGTTGCGGGATTCGACGACGAAGTTCATGCCGATTTCGCGACCATCCGAACCTTGGATGTCCTCCAACACATCGTCAACGGCGGTACGATCGGCACGATTCCGGGGGACGGAAGGGTAGATCCGCTAGTCAATAATTTTGGGACGAAAGCCGAATTTACGGTCTACTTCGAACCCGGAATCGCGAGCAAGAAGTTCTTACCCAAGGGCAAACTGCTGAAAGATTACGACATTCAGGTCGATTACACGTGGGCCAATACTCAGAAGGACCTGGATACCGGCACCGCGTTCATCGGCGGGTCGGTCGGGTATTCGCAACCCGGCTCCATCTACATAAAGTTCCCCACCGGAGATAACACTTCCACGGGCGGGCTGGAAACGGCCATCGTCGATATCGATAAGGCGTTCCGCGAAAACAAGTGGAACGAATCGGTCGAGGTGACGATCCGGGCCGGGTGGTTCAAACCGGCCAAGGGCTCGGGGCCAGCCACGGTGACCGTGTCGCTCCGAAAGAAGGACACAGGCGAGCTGTTCTCGAGCATCTCCCACATCATCGACCCCGGCGAGCAGGACGGCGGAGCCACCACGGTCGTGGGTCAGGTGATCGTGTACGAAGAAGGTCGTAATGGGAATGAAAACGTTTTCTTCACGTACTCGTAACCGATGAACTCGAACGCTCCGGGGAGTGCCACTCCGGAGCGTTCGGTCTTGTGAATAAAAATCGCAAGCGGCTCGCGTACTTGAGCACTAAGGCAAGTGACACAATTAAACCTACCAACGAGTCCAGAGGGTGCCATGCCCACGGCTTTGTGTGGGCATGTGGGGAGTTCAACATGCCCACGCAAAGCCGTGGGCATGGCACCCAACTTTGATTGGTAAAATATTAACCACC
>Ga0105047_10017745_pt1 | contig 11072 bp, 11 predicted proteins | sample MAT04_FD_78384 | JGI IMG/M metagenome (GOLD analysis project Ga0105047, IMG submission 78384) | Freshwater microbial communities from Lake Fryxell liftoff mats and glacier meltwater in Antarctica - MAT-04 (megahit assembly) | ecosystem: Environmental > Aquatic > Freshwater > Ice > Liftoff...
ATCTGGAAGAAGGATGCCAAAGCACCATACAACACTTCACCGGAACAGCGAGGACGATCATGCGGCGTTGGGAAATCAGTCTGTGGAACGTCTGCCTGGCACTAGGCATCCTGGTCATGTCAAATGTGGAAATGGTGCAGGGTGCGGATGTCGTGCGAGCCTACATTGGAACCTATACCGACAAGGGGAGTGAAGGAGTTTACGTCCTCGAACTCGACCGCGATGCGGGGACCTTAACGGAGGCTCGAGTCGCCGCGAAACAAACCAGCGCCTCCTTCTTAACAATCCACCCCAATCGCCAGTTCCTCTACGCGGTGAGCGAAGTCGAAGCGACCGACGGCAAAAAGGGGGGCGGCGTCTCGGCCTACAACATTGATCCAGCCTCCGGCAAGCTGCAACGACTCAACGGAGAGATCACTGGCGGCGGGGCTCCCTGCCATCTCGTCGTTGACCCCGCTGGCAAAAACCTGCTCATCGCAAACTACAGCGGGGGCAGCGTGGCATGCCTGCCGATCAACGCCGATGGTTCACTCCAGCCGACGAGCTGCTTCGTGCAGCACACGGGTTCGAGCATCGACCCGAGTCGTCAGCAGGCTCCCCATGCCCATTCGATCAACGTCGATCCGACCGGAGATTACGCGGTCGTCGCAGATCTTGGCCTCGACAAAGTGCTGGTCTACAAGCTCGATTCCGACCATGGCCAGCTGACGCCGAACGAGCCCCCATCCACCTCCACGAAAGCCGGCGGGGGCCCGCGCCACTTGGCCTTTCACCCGAACGGGAAGTTCGCCTATACCAACCTGGAGATCACTTCCGAGATCACTGCCTTCCAGGTTCAGACGGGCGGGGTTCTGGCTGGCATTCAAACGCTCACCACGCTGCCCGGTGGGAAGCCCGTCCCCGGGAACTCCACAGCTGAGTGCCAAGTCCACCCCAGTGGCAAGTTTGTGTACGTCTCGAATCGCGGTCACCACAGCCTCGCGATCTACACGGTTGACCAATCCACCGGCCTGCTGGCCCATATCGGAAATCAGTCGACCGAGGGAGAAACTCCTCGCAACTTCTGCATCGACCCCAGCGGCAAGTACATCCTAGCTGCGAACCAGGACACAGATAATGTCGTGGTTCTAAAGATCAACCAGGAGACTGGCCTGCTGGCCCCCACAGGGAGCCAATCCCAAGTGCCCACGCCGGTGTGCGTGAAGTTCTGGTCCCCGAACTAGCGGTCCGCCACGGCTGGTGATTTAGGCCGCCCAGCAGGGTAGGTCGCGACGGCGAAGCCAACGGCTATGGGCGTGACGGCGGCCCTTACGGTGAGGGAATCACCCCCGCGAGTCGCTACCCCTCTGCGACCATGTTCGCCAGAACGTGGGCGACTGAAGGTGAACTTCGAACTAAGGAGCGACCTTCATATCCGGGCCTTGCGGGCTGGAGAGTCGAGCAGAAAGCATGCGGCCTCGCACTCGCCCACCTTCTGGCAAAGGTGGCTACGAGGGACGGCGAATTCCGTATTGGCTTCTCACGCTCCGTACTTCTCCAGCCGACCGGCGTGGGCCAGTGCGAGAAGCATGAGGTACTTCGCCTCGAAACTTCCCAGTCCGCCCATCCGGCATTGACGCTCGCCGAATGCGGTCGATCCGTCATAGCGGCAGTTGTTCGACACGATCATCGTGGGCACGGGATGCCAGCTGTGCCCCTGCATTTTACAAGGGGTGCTGTGATCGCCGGTGACGATGAGTGTGTCGGGCTTCAGGGCCATGATCTTCGGAATTACTGCGTCGAGTTCCTCGATCTTCGCGACCTTCTTGGCGAAGTTCCCGTCTTCACCGGCCGAGTCGGTGTACTTGAAGTGGACGAAGAAGAAGTCGTATTTGTCCCAGTTCTCCTTCAGTCGGGCACATTGGTCGTCGAGGCTTTGGCCCGCGTCCAGAATGTCCATGCTGACCAGTCGGGCCAGTCCGCGATACATCGGGTAGACCGCCAAGGCCGCGGCCTTGGTGCCGTAGACTTCCTGGAACGGAGGAATCGCAGGCTTGCAGTCGATGCCCCGCAGAGTGAGGAAATTGGCGGGGGCATCGTTCTTGAGAATCTCGCGGGCCTGCCGCAAGAACTCCTTCGCGATCTCAGCTGTCTTCATCGAACCGGCACTGCGGGCAACTGGCTCCAAGGGTGGAACTCCGGTCTTCTGCGGATCAGTGTCGGCCACATCGCCGAGCAGTCCCGCCGCTCGGAAGACGATCACCAGCCGGTACTCCTGGACGTGCCGGACGAATAGCTCGACGCCCGGAATCTTGATCTTGTCCAGCTTTGCACAGAGCGGCGCAGCGGCCTCACTTGAGATGCGGCCCGCGCGGCGATCACTGATGTTTCCCGCAGCGTCGAGAGTGCAATAGTTTCCACGAATCGCGACATCGTTGGGCCCGAGATCAAAATCGATACCTAGGGCTTCGAGCACTCCGCGTCCGATCTGGTACTGCAATGGGTCATATCCGAATAGACCCAAATGGCCCGGGCCGCTCCCGGGCGTAATGCCCGGTAACACCGGAGTGCTGAGTCCCAGTTCGGCTTGCTGGGCCAGTTTATCGAGGTTCGGCGTCTTGGCCGACTCGAGTTCGGTCAACCCACCCGGCTCCAGCGGCAACCCGCCCACTCCGTCGGAGACGAGCAGGACAATCTTCGATCCATTGTTCTTTTGAAGCTGTCGAGTGAGGGCGTGTGTATCGGCCATGGGTCGTGTGGTCCGTCGAGACGGCGAGATTGAGGGCAAGAGAGAAACAGGCGTGAATTGTAACAGGCAGGCGTCTTCCATCAGAATGATTGCAGCACTTTTTTGGATCTGTTCCCGGTCATTTTCGGTATTTCCGAATACCTTTATTTTCCCGCGTGAGTTCCGCCCCGGCGGCGGGACTCACCATAATGGGGTCTCTCTTCTCCGCCCGTTCTGAAGGGCTCCATGCGAACGCCGGAAACGCGTCATCGCCTGATTGCACGTCTGAAGGACCAGCGAAATGAACTCGCCTGGACGGAGTTCGTGTGTGCCTATGAACCGTTCCTCGCTCGACTTGTGCGGCGGCAGGGCACCCCCGATCGGCATGTGCCCGACATCACACAACACCTGCTGATCGCGATTGCGAAGTCGGTCAACGGGTGAAGTTCCGACGGGCGCGAGGCATCGTTCCGCCGCTGGCTGGGGCGGGTCGCGCGGAACGTGGTCATCAAGTTCATGACGCGGGAGAAGAAACAGATCACCGGGCAAGGCGGGTCGGACTTCCTGAAGCTCGTCGAGCTGACCAGCGACGATACCCCCGATGAGGAACGCTCGAAGCAGTACGAGCACGAACTGATTCTGTGGGCTGCCGAACTCGTGCGGGGCGAGTTCCGGGAAACCTCTTGGCGGGCCTTCTGGGCCACTCAAGTCGATGGTCGCTCCGTCCCCGATGTCGCGGGCGAACTCGGCGTCACTCCCGGCAGCATCTACATGTCCCGCAGCCGCATCTTCGCCCGCATCCGACTCCGCATCTCCGAGGTCCTCGACGAGCCGTAGGACGGGCACATCGGCCCGTCCCGCCCGCCGTAGGATGGGCAATCCTGCCCGTCCCCAGCCAGCACTCGCATTCGGAGAAACCACGAGATGAAACATCACCATCCTTCGTGCCCCCCGAGCCGGAAGCGTCAGCGCCCGGAGCGACGCCTGAACATCACCCGCCGCTGAACTCCGGGCGCTGACGCTTCCGGCTCGAAGACCGCCTGGCCGCTCACAAACCCGGACGGGCAAACGTGCCCGTCCTACGAACACACCACATCACCGATCACACAGGGACGGCCTGGAAAGGCCGTCCTACCCTCCGTGAGCGGCCTGTCGCTAGCCGCCGGCTCTGCTCGGCGTGCGGTCTGGGGAGCCGGCGGCTAGCGCCGTGCCGCTCACAGAGCAAGAGCCGGTGGCCCTTTTGACCGCCAATCCCGTGTGCGAGCCACTCGACGTTGTGGTTCATTTGTCTCTGCGACACACTTCAGGTCGAATGACACGCATCTGGAGTCCGCCACTTGAACACGCCCACACCTGCCAGTGATCTCGACGCCTCGCCGATGCGAGTCGGCGGAATCGTTCTTTGCGGTGGTCGCAGCTCACGGATGGGGCGGTCGAAGGCTCTGCTCCCCGTCGGGCCAGAGGTCATGCTCCAGCGAGTCTGCCGGACACTTGCCCCGCTGGTGTGCCCCATCATCGTGGTCGCTGCTGCCGACCAAGAGTTGCCCGACCTGTCGCATGATTGGTTGGCGGCGAACTGGCCACACTCGCGGGATCGCCCGATTGCGCCACCGTTGCTGAGTGCCGCCCCGTTCATTCGCGTGGCTCATGATCCCGTCGAGTATCGAGGTCCGCTCGCGGGGCTGGCGGTTGGCATCACGCACCTCGCGAACCAGGCCGATTGTGTCTATGCGTCGGCCTGCGATGCCCCGCTGCTGCGGCCCGCATTCATTCGGGCGATGATCGAGGCACTCGGGGATGCCGAGATCGCGGTGCCGTTTGATGGCCGGTTTCACCATCCGCTGGCAGCTGTCTACCGCGTGTCGGTCCTGCCGGTGATCGTAGAGCTGCTCGCCGCTGACCGGCTGCGACCGGTGTTCTTGTTCGCGAAGTGCCGAACACGCGAGGTCTCGCTCGACGATCTGCGGCGCGTCGACCCGGAACTGGACTCTCTCTGGAATACAAACACTCCCGAGGAGTACGAGCAAGCTCTGGCTCGCATCGCCCGAGAGGAGACATCCCGATGACCGGCCCGCTTCCGCCATACACCCACATTCCCGGCGTGACCCCTCATCCGATCCGCGATCCGGCGGGGCATGCATATGTGGCACCGAAGTCGCTGCATGACATCCTGGAGCACAAGTCGACCGACACGGCACTCACCTGGGAATCCGTGTCGCTTCATCCTGAGTTCCAGTGGGCCGTGAAACTCTTCAACGCGGGCTACTATTGGGAGGCTCACGAAGCTTGGGAGTCACTCTGGCACATCGCGGGACGGACAGGTGGCTTGGCCGATTTTCTCAAAGGGCTCATTAAGCTCGCAGCAGCTGGGGTCAAGCTGCGCGAACATAACTTGGCTGGGGTCCAGCGTCATGCGGGTCGAGCGCGGGAACTTTTTCAGGAAGTCGCGACCGCCCTGGCCTCCAGCGGCGAACGATTCCAAACGCTGCCTCTGGAGGAACTGATCGCCCTGGCCAGTGACCTGATGGAGACGCCGCCCCCATTCCCTGAGGATCGCACGGGCAAACCGGTGGCTGCATTGCCGCGTCTTCCGTGGGCGGTTAGTCCCGTTTCGGTGCCTTGATGAATTCGAACGTCAGCGGGTATTTCTCGATGACTCCGCGTTTGGCTTTCAGACCCACCAGGATCGGGCAGACGATACTCATGATCAGCGCTCCGAGGATCAAAAAGACACCGACGACAACGACCGCCAGAATCGCGCCCAGCACAATCAGAATCAGCTGGGTGATTTGAAAATTCAGCGCGTTCCGCCCGTGTTCATCGATGATGGGGTCTTCCTTGCGAGTCTGCCACAACACGACTGGCAGCACATATCCCGCCCCAGGAGCCGCTAAGTTGGCGAGCATCGACAGGTGCAGCCACATGGCGTAGTTCTGCGTCCGCTCGGCGGAGGCCATCCCGCTTCCCAGACCAACAGAGTCCAACAACTGGTCGACGGAGTTGCCGATACCGGACCCCGCCCCCTTGAGGAGTCGCGCCTTCGCCGCCTGGAACTCGTGTTCCGTGACTGCCCCGGACTGTCGCAGTTGATCGAGCTTTTGAATTTCATCGGCAATCGACATCGCAGGGGCCTTCTTCGAAAGGGAGGTTTCACGTCGCGGACGGAATCGTCTCGGGAATTCTCTCCCTGACCACCGCATAAGTGAAGCCCTCAACTGCCAAATGGCGAAGAAGTGCGACTCGCGACTTGCTCCACGCGGCTGACCAAGAGACCGTTCTGCAGACGGGTTTCGATCACCGATCCGACTGTCACCTGCTCGGCATCCAGGATCACCTCACGACTCTGTGGGTCCAAGGTGATGCTGTAGCCGCGAGACAGCACCTTGAGCGGCGATAGTGCATCGAGGGTTGACGCCAGTCCCGCCAATCCTGATTCCGCTCGCCCAAGTCGGGCATCCACCGCTCGCAGCAGTCGGCCCGACTGGTCGTTGATCGCTGATCGCATCCGCGTCAGTTGCCGTTGAGGATCAGCCAGGACCGGACGAGCCGATAACGATTCCAATCGGGTCCGTGATGTCTCAATGCGAGTGTCCAGCGTCCGTTTCAAGCGACGTTCCCACTCGTCGAGATCCGCCAGGAGTTCAGCTGCATCGGGGACGACGATTTCGCCCGACTCCGAAGGCGTGAGCGCTCGACGGTCCGCCACCAGATCGCTGATGCTGACATCGACTTCGTGCCCCACGGCACTGATGATCGGGATCGGACTGCCCGCAATGGCTCGCGCGACGACCTCCTCATTGAAGGGCCACAAGTCTTCCAGACTGCCGCCTCCGCGACCGACAATCGCGACATCGACGCCCTCAAGTTGGGGCAGCAGCCGAATCCCTCGGGCAATCCTTTCGGCAGCTCCGTCCCCTTGAACCGGCACCGGGACGATCACAATGCGAGCCGCTGGCCAACGCCGCAGAATGATCTGCAGCATGTCTTTCACGGCAGCCCCTTGCGGACTCGTGACGAGCGCAATCCGCCGAGGAATACGCGGCAGCGGTCGTTTACGCTCGGGGGCAAACAGTCCCTCTTCCGCCAGCTTTTCCCGCAGCTGACGAAACGCTAACTCGAGTGCCCCGATCCCTTCGGGGATCAGTTCGTGAACCACCAGTTGGTATGACCCACGAGCGGGATATAGATCGAGCGCCCCCACGGCGACGACTTCGAGTCCATCCTTGAGTTTGAACTTAAGCTGTCGCGCGGTGTCTCTCCACAAGACCGCCCGCAATTGGGCGCTACTGTCTTTGAGAGTCAGGAACACATGCCCATTGGCCGTGTGGCTGACGTTCGAGACTTCACCGCGAACAGCCACAAGCGGGAAGTGATCCTCGACATGCGACTTCAACAGCCCCGTGAACTCGGAAACGCTCAGGATGGGGATTTGCTGTGCCAAGCTGTGATCTCAATTCAGTGAACGGCCCCAGGCGTTAGCCGGCAGTTCTTCTCTTTGAACACGCAGGGGAACCAGCAGCTCGCGCCGTGCCGCTCACAAAGAGTGGCCCTGTTCGTGAATTCAACCCGTCTGTTGAGAGCCGATGCAGCATTACAGACCGCGCGACAAGAAGTACAACCCCACCAGGATCAGCGCCATGAAGAACAGGATCTGGGTGAAGAGCCGCACGGATTTTCGCATGATCGTGGGCGTTGACTCATAGCGAGTCGCCGTCCAGACCAGACTGACCACAGCGGCCAGCGGAAGCAAATTGAGCGTGTACAGCATGGTTTGGTCTCGGAGTGGGAGGATAGTGCTCAACGTCACGCAGCGGGCGGCGGCGGCGTTTCCTCATCGTTATAGCCATAGGCCGGCCCTTGGACTGCGTCCCAGACCGCCAGCAGATTCATCAACCCGGCGATCCACACAAATACCATTGCCAACTCCTGGTACTTCCCGCGATCGCGATGCCATTCCGCCTCTTCCTGCGAGTCCAGCGGACAGGCGAACCAATTCCAAATGGATCGCGGAATTTTGCCACTCAGCTCTCCCAAATAGTCTCCCTTGTCATCCACAGCTGAGGCGGTCACGGCGATCTGTCGTTCCGAACGGATGGGTTGATCGAGATTGACCTTGGTGCCGAGATTCAGCGTCAAAGGCTTTCCGTCCAGCGTGCCGGTCAACTTCCCCGAGATCGCCGGACCAAAGTCACCCTGAGCGGGAACGAGAGAGAGCGTCCCGGTGACATCACCCGATTGATGGCTCGATGAATCTCGCACTTCCATCCGTCCGGTGAAGGCGTACTCCTGCGGACCGGGGATGGTGATGGGGGATGTGTTGTCTTTCGAGTAATATCGATCGGCCTGATACAGAGCCCACATCGACGGCAATCCGACACCCGCTTGACCTGCGAACTTGAGAACCGTTGGGGTCGCCATGTGGTCACGGGCGGGAGCCTGCAGGGCCTTCCAATCGGACATGGCCATGCCCGTCCACCACGACCCCCAAACTCCAAACGCAAAGACGAAGGCTTTGAAGAATCGCCGCTGGTAGAAGTGACCCGCTCCTGGGAAGAGGAATGCCAGAACCCCTGCAATCGCTGGGTTTCGAAGGTCGATTTTGAGGGAGGACACGGTCATAGTCTGCACTCAGTCTGCGGGGCCACGAATGGGCTCGGATTCTAGGGAATCATGGCGAGGAGAGCTAGGTGCGACGAAACCTTCTCATTGAGAGCGAGTCCCAAACCCTGTCGCCAGATTCTCCAAATCCGGCGTCATGTACCACCGCCTTGATCGGGGTTGAATCCACACTGCCCGGATCGAGACGCTGCGGAGTTCAGTTGCCGCTGCGTTGATTCGCCGGGAACTTTTCCGCGAGACTCTCCCAATCCTCATCTGGATCTGCTGTCTCCGCCAAACCGAGAGTGGAGTGGTGCATCACCCCATAGGTCGCCGCGACAAAAACGCCACCGATGCCGGTGGCGATCGCCCAGACACACGCCCCGATAAACCACAACTTGCGTCCACGAACCACGCGATCACTTGCTTCCCGATAAACGCCGATGGCCAGGCACAGATGCCGTAGACAGTTCGCCAAGGCGATTGGAAAAAAGAGCCCTTCGGACTCTCGAAAAAGCTCACGCAGAATCGACATGGCTCTAGCTCCTGCGAGGGGGGCAAATGGTATACATTTCCACCGCAGGCGGTATCTGGCTCACCCTGACCACGCAAGCCATTCTCATTCGGATCAGCGAAAACTCGGTTTGCAATCAGTTTCATCAAACAGCCCAGTAGACTTTCGCTTGTAGTCCACCCCTTCTCTAAAACGGATAGTTTCACTACCTTTGCGAGTTCACTTCTCTGAGGGGGCGGGTTGGTACACAGAGCCAACTTGTGAAGCCGTTCCGACGCTCGAACTTGCCTTCAGTCAGAGTTGGAGGGGGGCCGGAAGCGCACAGACCATTTTTCAAATCGCTTTAGCTGCCACTTTCCACACCCACGACTCCTGGCGATGTGCATTTCGCTCAAGCATACTGGAACCAGTTCTAGATACTCCTCGCTCCGACAAAATGAACCCGAGTCCACCACGAATCAGCAAATGCCAAATTTTCTGATCCATCGAATGCCATTAGGGGTACTCATTGATAGAAATCTGTATCATCCGCAAATACAGTCAAGACCCCTCCTGCCCCCGTAGCTCAGCTGGATAGAGCGCCGGTTTCCTAAGGCGAGCCAAGCAATGCAGGATTCGACGGATATCTAGCGTTTTGTGGGACGGAACTTATTTTCAATGATCCACAAATACCGCTGAAAGCCGCTCGGAATCTCCCTTCGCGGGTGTCGCGACACCCGATGATCACCTCATCCTTCAGGACTCACACCTTCCGATGGATGTTGTGAAAAAAACAATCAGTAGCACAGAGAGCCAGTTCGTGACTCGCAATTGATTAGAACTCATACGACAGAGAAGTGAGTGGGGCATCTACTTCCACCTTGCAGCCAGTAGCCGGGCGGTCTCAGTGGAAAACCCCATCCTGCCGAACAGCCGTTGTTCTCTGGGCCTCTTGTGAGGTTCGATAGCTCAGTCGGTGGCAAATCCGGCAGCCGAACAGCTGCGCCCCGGTGGCAGGTACAGCCGACCGACTCGCCGGTTACATGGTGATCCGTTGACGAACAACGGGCATTGGAGCCACTGGCGGACGCCTCCGAAGGCGCTCGGCGTAGTCAGCAATGTGACCAGAATCCGCTCACGCTCACACCCCGGCGGAAGATACTCCAGAGCGATCAGAGGCCCCTATCGTTAGTATGTTAAAGGCTGGACAGTCTGGATTCCGATTCAGCCCCGCCCCACCGTTGAAACGGTGGGCTATTCTCATACGTCCCTACCGGGACAGAGAGCGAACTGGCCACGGGCGAGCATCGAGCAATCACAAAAGGCGTCTCGCACTCTGCCCTGCTCGCAGCATTTCACGCACTTCATCCAGGGTAAATGGAGGTTCGCGTCGATGGAGCACTGCGTGGCAGTTCGGGCACACTGGTATCAAATCGTGAATGGGGTCGATCTTGTAACTTGCTCCACAGCTTGAAATTGGAACAAGGTGATGGACATGAACGAATCCAGCCATCAATTCTCCGTAGTCGGCAACAAAATCGAATCCACAGAGGGCGCACTTCGTTCCATATTTCCGGATACACTCAGCCCGAGCACGCGGGTCACGCTCGTATCGATTGACCAGAATTCGCTTCACATCGCCCGCGTAGTAGGATGACCCGCTTGGAACTTCCTCGGCTAGCTTGGTCTCCTCGTCACTTGGCCCAGACACGTTCTGCACGGACCCATTGAGTAGTACCTCTTCCGTCACCGTGAGGAGTTGATCAGATTCTGGCCACTGATCTGTGATCTCAATGATCCGGTCCAGAAACGCTGCGGACTCGGGAGTGAGTTCGCGGATTCTATGTGCCGCTACATTATACGAGTCCGGCTCATTGACGAAGTCCGGCTCATTGTCGAAGTCCGGATCATTGACGAAGAATGGCTCAACGAAGAATGGCTCGACGAGTCCGCTACTTGTCTGACATCGAATTCGCTTAGTCAATTCTGGGGAGAGGCGGCGACGCAGGTGAAGTAGCGTTCCTGTTTCCTCATCGAGGATGCACTCTTTAGCATTGTTATCGAAAAGCCCAACGCTGACTCCCTGAAGGTGAGCGTATTCGGATTTAGAAAGTACGTACTTCACTGTCATGCGACCACCGAGGTAGAGCTGGCCGCCGCTCATTGAAATGATGTACGCGATGTCTCCGGGTGCCACTCCCTTTCTACGAAAATGGTTGCTCCAAGACGAATAAACCGGCTCACCTTCGTCTTTCACGTCGGGTCGCCAATTGC
>Ga0105047_10017747_pt1 | contig 11071 bp, 14 predicted proteins | sample MAT04_FD_78384 | JGI IMG/M metagenome (GOLD analysis project Ga0105047, IMG submission 78384) | Freshwater microbial communities from Lake Fryxell liftoff mats and glacier meltwater in Antarctica - MAT-04 (megahit assembly) | ecosystem: Environmental > Aquatic > Freshwater > Ice > Liftoff...
CTGCTGGGGGCCGAGACGGCCGGCATCGCGCCCGCGCCCGGCGCCACCCGCGCGGTCGAGACCGCCATGGGCGTGGTGGACGTGCCGACGCGCGCGGCCCTGCGCGCGCCGCATGCCCGCATCGCGGCGCTGCTCGGCCCGGTCAGCCAGGCCTCGCGCCGCGCCATGCTCAACGCGGTATCGCCATTCCTGCATGCGGCCCCGCCCGTGCCTGTTGCGCTCGCCGCCGTGCCGCGCCCAGCCCCCGCGCCGCGCCCGGCGCTGCGCCGCCAGGCTGGCCAGACGCTGCACGTCACCGTCGGCGGCCACCGCGTGGCGCTGCGCACGGCAGAGGAGGACGGCGCACTGCGCGAGATTGCCTTCAGCCTCGCCAAAGAGGGTGCGGCCTACCGCAGCCTGATGGACGCCTTCGCCCAGGCGGTCTCCACCGGCCTTACGCGCGGCGTGCCGCTCACCGACTACGTGAACGCCTTCGCCTATACGCGGTTCGGCCCCGCCGGCACGGTCGAGGGCGACCCCGACATCCCCCGCGCGACCTCGGTGCTGGACTGGGCGTTCCGTCGCCTGGCGATGGATTACCTGGGCGGCGCCCTGCCGCAGCCGGAGGTGGCCGACGTGGCGCCCGACAGCCATTCGCGCGCGGCCGAGCAATCCCCGCTGCTGCCGCTCGACCTGCCCGAACGCCCGAAACGCAACTTGCACAAGCACAATTTGAGAGTGGTGGCCTGAATGTCCCGTATCGAAGCCCGTCTCGCCGAACTCGGCCTCACCCTGCCCGAGGCCGGCGCGCCCATCGCCAACTACGTGCCGTTCACGATCTCGGGGAAGATCATCTACGTCTCCGGCCAGGTACCGCGGCGCGATGGCGCGATCCATCCGGTCGGCCATCTCGGCGCGAATGTCTCGATCGAGGACGCGAAGAAGGCGGCGGAACTCTGCTTCCTCTCGGTGCTGGCCCACGCGAAGGTGGCCGCGGGCGGCGACCTGGACCGGATCGCGCGCGTGCTGCGCATCACGGGCTATGTGAATTCCACCCCTGATTTCGGCGACCAGCCGACGGTGATCAACGGCGCGTCGGATTGCGCCGTCGCCGTCTTCGGCGATGCCGGGCGGCATGCGCGCAGCGCGGTGGGCGTCGCGGCCCTTCCCGGTGGTGCGGCGGTAGAGGTCGAGGCGATTCTCGAACTGGTGTAACCGGCCGACCGGCCCATAATGCAGCGGATGGATTCTTCCGAACTTACTCTCTCGCTGCACCGTGCCATCGCCGAGATCCCGGCGATGGAATGGGATTCCTGCGCTGGCGACAATCCCTTCGTCAGCCACGCCTTCCTTTCGGCGATGGAGGATAGCGGCAGCGCCTCCGCCAAGACCGGCTGGCTGCCGCAGCATGTGGCGCTGCGCGATGCGGGGGGCGAACTCGTCGCCTGCGCGCCGGCCTACGCCAAGTCGCACTCCTACGGCGAATACGTCTTCGACCATGGCTGGGCACAGGCCTATGAGCAGGCCGGCGGGCGCTATTACCCGAAGCTCCAGGTGGCCGTGCCGTTCAGTCCGGTGCCCGGGCCGCGCCTGCTGCGCCGGCCCGGCGTGCCGGTGGCCGCCCTGGCGCAGGGCCTGACACAGGCGATGGCGGCGCTGAAATGCTCCTCCACGCACATCACCTTCTGCACGCAGGAGGAATGGGAAGCGCTGGGCGAGGCCGGATGGCTGCAACGCCTCGGCGTGCAGTTCCACTGGCACAACCAGGGCTATGCGAGTTTCGACGATTTCCTGGCGGCCCTCAGCAGCCGCAAGCGCAAGGCGCTGAAGCGCGAGCGCCGCGCCGTGGCCGAATCTGGCCTGACGCTGCGCACGCTGCGCGGACCCGAGATCACGCGCGAGCATTGGGCGGCCTTCCACGCCTTCTACCGCAACACCGTCGATGCGCGCTGGGGCAGCGCCTACCTCACGAAAACCTTCTGGCCGATGCTGGGCGACCGCCTGGGCGACCGCGTGGTGCTGATGCTGGCCGAGCGCGACGGCAAGCCCGTCGCCGGCGCGTTGAACCTCCTGGGGCGAGAGGCGCTCTACGGCCGCAACTGGGGCTGCACGGAGGAGGTGCCCTTCCTGCATTTCGAACTCTGCTACCTCCGCGCCATCGACTTCGCGATCGAGCATGGCGTGGGCCGCGTCGAGGCCGGTGCACAGGGTGAGCACAAGATCCAGCGTGGCTACCTGCCGGCGCTGACCTATTCCGCGCATTTCATCGCCCATCGCGGATTGTCGGATGCGGTGGCGCGCTTCCTGGAGCATGAGCGCCCCGCGATCCTGGAACGCATGGCCGACCTTGCGACGCTCTCGCCCTATCGGCGCGACGGCGAGGCGTGATCGCGGGCCTCAGGCTCGCCTACGGGCAGTTGGCGCTGGCGATGATCCTTGTCGGCGCCAATGTCGGCGTGGCGAAGCTGCTGGCCGAGGCGCTGCCCATCGCGCTGATCGCCTTCCTGCGCTGCCTGTTGGCGGTGGCGCTGCTATACCCGCTCGCGCGCATGATCGAGGGGCGCGTGCGCGTCTCCCGCCAGGTGAAGCGCAACCTGTTTCTCCAGGCGGTCTTCGGCACGGCGATCTACAATGCGGGGCTGCTGGCCGGCCTGCGGCTGACCTCGGCGCTGGAGGGCGGGCTGGTGCTGGCGACGCTGCCGGCCGTGGTGGCGCTCGGCAGCTTCCTCTGGCTGCGTGAGCGGCTTTCGGCGCGGCAATGGATCGCCGCGGCATCGGCTGGCATCGGCATGGCGGCGATCACGCTGGCGCGACTGGGCGGCGGCGGCGCGGGCTCGGCGCTCGGCAACCTGCTTGTGTTCCTGGGCGTCTGTGGCGAGGCGATCTACGTGCTGCTCGCCAAGCGCGTGGCTGGCGCGGTGCCGGTCATCACCGCCTCGCTCTGGATGCAGTTCTTCTCGGCCGCCGTGCTGCTGCCCTTCGCCGTGCCGGGGCTGGGCGCGATGGCCGCCCTGTCGGACCCAGCGCTGCTGGGCCTGCTGGTGTTTCATTCCGTCACCGCCAGCGTGCTGTGCCTGCTGCTCTGGTATGCGGGGCTGAAGCGGGTGCCCGCCGGCATCGCGGGCGTCTTCACCGCCTTCCTGCCGGCCAGCGCCGCCGTGACGGCCGTGCTGTTCCTGGGCGAGCGCTTCGGCCTCATCCACGCGGCGGGCTTCGCGCTGATGATGACGAGCCTGCTGCTGGCCACCTTCCCCTCCCGCACCGCACCTGGCATGGCAGCGCATGCGCGCATGGATCAGCCTGACCGTCCCTGAACTGCTGGCGTCGCGCGCGCAGGACGTCGCGGCCGCGCTCGCCGCCGCACAGATGTCGCGGCGGCTGAGCAGCGAGCCCGCGCAGTTGCGCGCCTGGGAGGCGGAGGTCGCGCTGTTGCAGCAGGTGCTGGCGGCACCGCGCTGGCGGGGTGCGATGCTCGCCCTCGAATACGACATGCTGCGGCTGGAAAAGCGCATCGACGCCGTGCTGCTGACCCGCCGCGCCATCTTCGTGCTCGAGTTCAAGATGGGCGCGCAGGCGGTCGCGTCGGGAGATCTCGCGCAGGTCGAGGACTACGCGCAGGACCTCCAGGATTTCCACGCGGGCAGCCGCGCGCATCCCATCATCCCCGTGCTGGTGGCGAGTGCGGCGCCGCGCACGCCACCGTTGCAGTTCGGCCTTCCCCTCGCCGGCGTAGCGCCCGTGGCCGTGGCCAATGCAGCAAGTCTCGGCACGGTGTTGGCGGCGCTGCACGACGCGCTGCCGGAACCGGAACCTGCCCTCGTCGGCCCCGAATGGATCGCGGCCGCCTACAAGCCCGTGCCGACCATCATCGAGGCCGCCGCCCGCCTCTTTTCCCGCAACAGCGTCGCCGACATCGCCGAGGCGCGGGCCGACACCGACAACCTCACCGGCACCACCAACGCCATCCTGGAAGCACTGGAGGTAGCCCGCGCGAACGGCGAGCGCGTGGTGGTCTTCGTCACCGGCGTGCCCGGCGCGGGCAAGACGCTGTGCGGCCTCAACATCGTATTCGGCGAGCACCGGCGCGCGGGCACGGCCTTCCTCACCGGCAACGCGCCCCTCGTCGCCGTCCTGCGCGAGGCGCTGGCCTGCAACCGCGCCGGCATCAGCCTGGCCCTCGGCCCGAGCAACGACCCAGAGCGCCGATCTCGCGCCGGCCGCCTCCGCCAGGCGCGGCACGAGACCGAGCAGGCGTTGCAGAACGTCCATCGCTTCCTGGCCGACAACGCGCAGGCCACCGCACCCCCTGCCGAGCGGGTCATCGTATTCGATGAGGCCCAGCGCGCCTGGAACGCCGCCCAGGCCAGCCGCGACACGCAGCGCCGCCAATCCGTGCTGACGATGAGCGAGCCCGCCCACGCGCTGGCCATCATGGGCCGGCATTCCGGCTTTGCCGCCATCGTGGCGCTGATCGGCCATGGCCAGGAGATCAACACGGGCGAGGCCGGGCTCGCCGAATGGGGCCAGGTGATCGCGGCCCATCCCGGCTGGCGCGCCGTGGCCGCCCCCCGCACGCAGCAGGGGGGCGAGGCGGCCCAGCGCCTGAGCGACGGCCCGGCACCCTGGCTCCGCCTCGATCCGCGGCTGGACCTCACCGTGCCCATCCGCAGCGTCCGCACGGATGTGGGGGCCGCCTGGGTGGATGCCGTCCTGCGGGACCGGGTGACGGAGGCCAGGCGTATCGCGGGCGCCGCTCCCCTCCCCTTTTTCGTCACCCGCTCGCTCGATGCCGCACGCGCCGCGCTGCGCGCCATGACGCCGGGGCTGCGCCGCGCGGGCTTCGTCCGCTCCTCCGGCGCGCGGCGGCTGCGCGGCGATGGGTTCGACGCGCAACTCATCGGCACGGAGGAGCCGGTGGCGTGGTTCCTGGAGCGCTGGCCCGACATCCGCGCCTCCGACGCGCTGGAGGTCTGCGCGACGGAGTTTGCCTGTCAGGGGCTGGAACTGGACGCGGTGGGCCTCGCCTGGGGCGGCGATCTGGTGCGCGATGGCATGTCCTGGCGCTGCCGCAGCTTCGCCGGGCGCGCCTGGCAGACCGTGCGCGGCGCGGCGGACATGGAGTTCACGCGCAACACCTACCGCGTGCTGCTGACCCGCGCGCGCTACGAAACGGTGATCTGGGTTCCGCCCGGCAGCGATGCCGCCGATCCGTTCCACGATCCGACCAGATCGCGCGATGCCTTCGATTCCGTGGCCGCATTCCTCATCGCCTGCGGGGCCGTGTCCCTGCCGCCGGTGGCGGGTAAATTGGCCGAAGCGTTATCGGCGCCGGCAGTCATAATGCCTTAACCCGTTCGGCCCTATCAGGAGTGGCCACGCCGCAGAGGACGGCAACGGTGCCCAGCGGGGGCGCCGCCGGACCGAGATGGGGAAAAGCCCGATGCCACAAACTTCCGAAACACCTAGCCAGCCTCGCAAGGCGGCGCAGCAGAGCGTCCATCCCATGGGCCCCGGCATCCTCCCGGCGCTTGAACGCCGGTCGGCCGTTGCGGTGCCGCCGGATGCCGAATCGGCGGCACTCCTGCCACTCGTCAGCCGCACCTGCCAGGCGCTGCAGGCGATGGCCGCGAGCCTGGAGGCGCTGGAGCACTTCTGCAGCCGCATGGCCGCGCTGGAGCCCAAGGCCGACCAGCACGCCGAACTCCTCGGCGGCGCGAGGCAGACCCTCACCGATGTCGTCTCGCTGCTCCGGCGCGAGGGGCCGCCGCTGCTCTTCCGCGCCCAGGCCTTGCGCCTGCGGTTGCGGCTGCACGGCTACGAGGCGGATCAGCAGGCGGCATTGGCCATGCGCTCGCTGCATGCCGACCTGGACGCCCTGGTCGCCCTGATGCCCGACCGGACCGGGCGCCCGCCGTCCGACTGGGCAGCGCTGATCCGGCAGGCCCTGGGCCACACGCTCACCATGCTGGCCGAGTTCGAGCGCCATGCGGAGCACATCGCGGTCGAACTCTATATCGGCGGCGGCATCCAGCTTGGCGCGGAAACCGGCTGAGGCGGCCTCAAGCGGTCGCGAAGCTGTCCGCGAGCGAGGTGAACATCGGCAGGCCATCCGTGCCGCCGACCAGCGGGTCCACGCAATTCTCCGGGTGTGGCATCAGGCCCAGCACCCGCAGATTGGGCGAGAGAATGCCCGCGATGCCGCGCGCGCTGCCGTTGTGGTTCTCACCCTCGTAGCGCAGCGCGACCAAGCCCTCGCCCTCCAGCCGGTCGAGCGTTGCGTCGTCGGCGAAGTAGTTGCCGTCGCCATGCGCGAGGGTCGCGCGGAAGGTCTGGCCGCGCTGGAAATGGCGCGTGAAGGCGGTATCACTCCGCTCGACGCGCATGGTGCAATCCATCGCGAGGAAGCGCAGCGAAGCGTTGCGGAGCAGCGCGCCCGGCAGCAGCCCCGCCTCGGTCAGCATCTGGAAGCCGTTGCACACGCCGAGCACGTGCCCGCCGCGCTCGGCATGGGCGCGCACCGCCGCCATGATGGGGGACTGCGCGGCCATCGCGCCGCAGCGCAGATAGTCGCCGTACGAGAAGCCGCCCGGCAGCACGACCAGGTCGAGGCCCGCCGGCAATTCGGTGTCGCGGTGCCAGACCATGTGCGGCCGGCGCCCGCTCCCATGCTGGAGCGCGATTGCCATGTCGCGCTCCCGGTTCGTGCCGGGGAAGACGATGATGGCGGCGTTCATGGGACTATTCCTCCAGCGAGGGCGAAGCGGTTGGGCGAACGGGAAACATGTGGCGCCAGGTGTCGCCCGGAAGGCGCGCATGCTCGATCTCGCGCCATTCGATCGGTTCCCAGGTAAACGGCCTGGTGGCCAGCACGCCGATGGCCAGCGTCATCATCAGCATCACGGGCACCAGCAGCATGGAGCCGCAGAACAGCGTAATCGCCGGCATGTCGCGCAGCCAGGCGCGCGGGAGCAGAAACATCAGCAGGATGGTGAGCGGCACCGCGGCCACCGCGATGGCGCCATAGACCAGCGTGAACAGCCCGGCCGGGAGGATGAGCAGCAGGATCATGCCCCAGACCAGCGACATCGGCCCTCACCCCTGCCAGAGCCGTAGCCAGTGCACGCCGCCCAGGAGCAAGGTCGTGCCGACCGCCGCGATCGCCGCCGCCGTCACCCAGCGGTTGGCCTTGGCCTTCTGCATCGCGATCCAGCCAGGGCGGGCCGCGGGCCTGCCGCCGGGCAGCCGCTCCTCGCGCCAACGCAGCCCCATTGCGATGATGACGGTGAGGATCCCCATCATGAGGAGCGAGAGCTTCACCATGGGTAGAGCAGCCAGCCGAGCGGGTCACGCCAGCCTTCGAGCAACAGGCTGATCGGCCAGAACAGGCCGCCGAGCACCGCCTTCGACAGGTAGAAGAAAATCTGGGCGGTGTGGTGCTGCGGCGGCACGTCGAGAGTGGGGCCGAACAGCAGGAAGGCGGCCGTGCTTGCCAGCCGCCAGGCCGTGAAGCCGACCGAGCCGATGACGAAGGCGCGCAGCGATGCCTCGCGTGTGGTCACAGGGTCTCCACGGTGAAGCTCTCGATCACGGTGTTGGCGAGCAGGCGGCGGGCCATCTCCTCGCCCATGGAACGCGCGCGGCCGGCATCGGACTCGGCGACCTCGACGATCATCACCTTGCCGACATGCACCTCGCCCACGCCCTCGAAGCCGAGGCCGGAGAGGGCGCGCTCGATCGCCTTGCCCTGCGGGTCCAGCACGCCGGTCTTGGGGAATACGGTCACTTTCACACGCGTCATCAGTCTCTCCAGCACGACCGGGAGGGGCAGCCCCCCGGTGCCCTGGCGAAGCCCCGCTTCACCAGGATGAACCTCGCCGCAGGAGGACGCCGCGGGGCGCCCTCCCGGGCCATCACTGCATCGCCTCCGGCCCCTTGAGGTCGCGGATGCCGGCCTCGGGGAGAATGCCGAGGCGGCGCGCCACCTCCTGGTATCCTTCTTCGACCTTCCCCAGATCGCGACGGAAGCGGTCCTTGTCCATCTTTTCGCCGGTCTTGCTGTCCCAAAGGCGGCAATTGTCCGGGCTGATCTCGTCCGCCAACACGATTCGCATCTCTTCGTTGTCGTAGAGGCGCCCGAATTCTAGCTTGAAATCCACCAGCGTGATGCCGACGCCGAGCAGCAGCCCTGTCAGGAAATCGTTCACGCGCAGCGTGAGCTGCACCATGTCGTCCAGGTCATGGGTCGATGCCCAGCCGAAGGCGGTGATGTGCTCCTCGCTGACGATCGGGTCCTGCAGGGCATCGCTCTTGTAGTAGTATTCGATGATCGAGCGCGGCAGGCGCGTGCCTTCGTTGATGCCGAGGCGCGTCGCCAGGGAACCCGCCGCCACGTTGCGGACCACGACCTCGAGCGGGATGATCTCCACCTCGCGCACCAGTTGCTCGCGCATGTTGAGGCGGCGGATGAAATGGGTGGGGATGCCGATCTCGCCCAGGCGCACCATCAAATACTCGCTGATGCGGTTGTTGAGCACGCCCTTGCCGGTGATCGTCCCCTTCTTCTGCGCGTTGAAGGCCGTTGCGTCATCCTTGAAGTATTGAACGATTGTGCCCGGCTCGGGGCCTTCAAACAGGATCTTGGCCTTGCCTTCATAGATCTGGCGGCGACGAGCCATACTGGTGGTCCTTCCTCACGACAGGTGGGGTATAGCAGGCTTGTCCCCGCGTGCCACACAGGCTGCCCCGCAGTTGGCGAGGGGCAGGGGAGAGGCTCGGATCAGGGCAGCGCGAGCGGCGCGAAGGCCGTGCGGTCGGGCGGGCCGGGCGCGAAATGCCACAACCGCTCGCCCCGCGCCCCCAGCGCGACGAGCGAGGCGCACACCGTCCCGAAACCGCCGAGCGGCGGCACGTTCAGCGCCTCGGCCGCGCTGCCGCCGGAATCGGCGAGGAGCATCGGCCAGTCGCCCCAGTCGGGTGGCTCGGGTGGGGTCGCCGCCTCGAAGCGCGGCAGGTGGCGGGCCGTGCGAGGGCTCGTCGGGTCATTGGGCGGATGGGCTGTGACCATCGCATGGCCGGCCCCCAACTCCTCGACCCGCGGGCGCCCGCGGCCGAGGCCCGCCACGAACCAGCCGCTCCGCGCGTCGGCCAGCACGAGGTTGAAGGGACGCCAGAGCCCGGCGTCGAGGGCGCCCATGCGGGAGGCTGCTTCGGCCGCGCTGTGGGCCTGGAGCGCCAGGAGCGGAAGTTCCCCGCGCGAGCACTTGTCCGGCGCGGGGCCGAGGCTGCCGGGGCGGTTCAGCACGGCGGCAACAACGCCCGCCCGGTTCATGGCCATCCAGGTGCCGCCTGCCGTGGCGTCACGGCCACCCACGCAGCCTGGCCAGTGCTCGGCCGGAGGGTCCCACGCCCGGTCCAGGCGCTCATCGCGATGGGCGGCGAGGAGCAGGGGCCAGTTGGCGCCGGGGCGGCGCAGAAGGATCACGGTGCACACGCGGGCCTTATGGCGGCGTGCCGCGCCTGCCGCCAGTGAGTGCGCCTACCAGTGGCGGCGGTGGGGCCTGTCCCAATGCGGGCGGTCCCAATGTGGGCGGTCCCAGTGCTGTGGGCGGTCCCAGTGCTGCGGGCGGTCCCAGTGCTGCGGGCGGTCCCAATGCGGCCGATCCCAATGGCGGGGCGGCCCGTAGTGGCGCGGCGGCGGCGGCGCATAATAGACCGGCGGCGGCACATAGAACGGACGGGGCGGCACATAGTAGTGGGCCGTCGGACCCTGCCGCCAGCCCAGGTCACCATGGGGCTTGTCGTACCATTGGGCCTCTGCGGCGCCGGTGCCGGCGACCATGAGCGCCGCGACCAGAATGCTTTGAAGCACACGCATCGGAGGATCCTCCTTCAATGCCTCGATGCTGGCCCCGGGAGATGGCGGAAGCAGGGCGGGATTGCGGCCCTCAGAAGGGACGTGGACGGAAGGCCGACGGCGGCGCGCTGAAGCGTGGCCCCGCGCCGTGGAATGGCAGCGGCGGCCCGCCGAATCGCGGGCCTCCACCGAAGCCGAGCGGCGGGGGCCCAAGGAACCGCGGGCCTCCGCCGAAGCCGGGCGGCGAGTAATACCGAGGGCCCGGCGCGAAGTGCCGCGGGCCCGGCCCGTAATAGCGAGGGCCCGGTGCATAGTAGCGGGGGGGCGCATAGCTATAGCCGCGGCTATAGCCGTAGGTCGGCGCCACGTAGAAGGGACTGTCGTAGGCCGGCGAGCTGTAGAACCCTCCGCTGTAGACGGCACCGCCTTGAAGGCCGGGGGCGCAGGCCGCCATCGAAGCCACCAGCCCCAAAGCCCCAATCATTCGAAAACCGCGCATTGCACGTTCTCCCCGTAACCAGGTTGCCCCCCTTGCGCATGAGATGGGGATGGACCCGATGACGAACATCAGCCAGACGGAGATTCGCGCCCCGGGTTGCACGCGGTGCTGCGGCAAGCGGGGTGCCGCGCCGGAACGATCCCCATCAGTTCCTTCATCAGACGCCCTGGCCATGGCGGAAGAATGGCCGAATTGCGCCGATCGCGCGTTTCGACGGTTGCGGGCCTCTGGCCGCGCCGCCCAACCTGCGGATGCGCGGGCTAAAATCCGCCCGGCGGCACCCGCAGGCTCGGCGCCGGGCCGCGCATCGCCGCCTGCAGCAGCGTGTCGAGCGCGGAAAGGAAGCGGCTGCGGTCCGCCTGCATCATCCCGCTCGGCCCCGACGTCTTTGCCCCCGTGGAGCGCAGATGCTCGGCCACCGCGCGCCCGGCCAGCGCGCCGCCGATATTCGCCGTGGTCCAGACATGGCCCTTGGAAGTCACGGCGCGCGCGCCCTTCTCCAGGCAGCGCGCGGCCAGCGGAATGTCCTGCGTGACGCAGACATCGGCCGCGGTGATCCGGTCGGCGATCCAATCGTCGGCGATGTCGGCGCCCTCGGAGACGATGACGCGGTGCACAAGCGGGCTTTCGGGCAGCAGGATGCCGCGCGCCCCGTTGGAGACGACATGCACGTGCAGCCCGAGGCGGAAGGCCACGCGAAAGGCCTCCTCGCGCACCGGGCAGGCATCGGCGTCGATGTA
>Ga0105047_10017749_pt1 | contig 11070 bp, 4 predicted proteins | sample MAT04_FD_78384 | JGI IMG/M metagenome (GOLD analysis project Ga0105047, IMG submission 78384) | Freshwater microbial communities from Lake Fryxell liftoff mats and glacier meltwater in Antarctica - MAT-04 (megahit assembly) | ecosystem: Environmental > Aquatic > Freshwater > Ice > Liftoff...
GCCACCCTGCCGGTCTCGTCCTCGCCGACGGCCTCCGCATCCCACCAGACCTCGGTCTGGTCATCGACTCCTGCGTAGTCGACACCCGGCCAGATCCCTCGCTCACCCCACGAGATCTGCGGACTCAGCACGGTGTTGTCGACGATGTCGGCCCCGAAGATCACCGCTTGGAACATCTCCGGACTGACGTCGGTGCCGACCCCTTGGAGCACCGAGTACAGGAACTGCAGGGTCGGAAGGATCAACGCCGCAGTGGTGCGTGCCGGCGGCTCCTCCCCGAAGAACCAGTTGTACAGGTACACAGAGCCGGACACGCTCGGCGACACACGGGCGAACAGGTTCGACGGTCCGAACGCGTGCGCCCACTGCGCCTGGTCGTAGGTCCGCGAGAAGATCGTCGTGTCGACGAGCGCGGATCCGGTGATGACCCACTCCGGGTAGTAGTCCTGCTCGGTCGCGGTCCGGGTCAGTGTCTGTGGGGCGAGAGGATCGCCGCTGTACAGGATCGTCGTGATGCCCTCGGACTTCATGCGTGCGAGCACCTCCCGCGCTTCCGCGGCGATGCCGACCGGAGAAGCGAACGAGGCTACGTCCGCGAACTGCACGCCGTAGTCCTCGTCCAAGGTGCGCTCGAGGTCAGCGCGTACCGCCTCGCTCGACGCACTGGAGGAGAGGTAGATCAGTCCGAACTTCCGCGGCATGTCGGCGACCTCGGCTCCGCCGAACTCCGCATCTCCGTTCGCGAGCCGCTTGCCGACGTACTCCGCCGCGAGGATCGCTGACTGACTGACGTTCTTCTGCACGTCCCAGACGTAGGGGCCGCGCTCCTGGTACCACTCGATCGTCTGGCCCGGAGTGCAGCTGATGCACATCACCTGGTTCGCTGCGAGTGTGTCCGCGAAGGCATCGGTCAGCACAGGACCGCCGATCACGACGAAGGGCCGAATGTCCCGCGCGATCGTCTCTGCGTCCGCGGTCGCAGAGACCGCGTCGGTGGCCGCTCCGGTGGCGTCGTAGCGGATCAATTCGATCTCGCGGCCGTACGTCTCGTCGTAGGTGCCGAGCAGCTTGCTGTACCCCTGGTAGGTGGCGAACACGTCGTCAGAGGTGTCGGTGTTGCCGATCTGGCTGTAGATGAAGCTGAGTACCGGGTCGTTGTCCTGGGCGAGGTACACCACGACCTTGATCGCGTCCTCGGTGACACCGGCGGAGGTCGCTCCGCCGTTCGGACCGTCGAACGGAGCGAAGCACCCCTGGGCCGGGCTCACGGGCAGGGCGAGCACACCCTTCGTGGTGTCGCACCGCTCGCCCCAGTCGATGTCCCCCGTCTCACCGCGAGCCTCTGCGACGCTCCACGGCAGGACGCCGTTCGGCAGCTCCTGCTCGTCCGCAGTTGTCGGCGTTCCCTGTGACCCACCTTGCGATGCCGCCTCGATGGTGTCGCCGGGCGTGGTGGCGACGAGCACGCCGACAACGGCGATCAGAGTCACGCAGATCCCGGCCAATGGACCGAAGCGGGCGATCACGCTCGGTCGTCCGGGGCGTCCCGGTCCGGACATCGCCTTCATGGCAGACCTCCCATGTTCGTGCCGCTGTTCCCTGTCGGCCCCGATCGAGCCACCGCGCCCTGGTCCTCGCCGAGGTACGACGCGATGACCCGGGGGTTGCCCAGCACCTCGGCCGGCGACCCTTCGGCGATGCACCCGCCGAGCTCGAGAGCCACCAAGCGGTCCGAGATCGAACTCAACAACGGCATGTCGTGCTCGATGACGACCATCGCGCAACCCAGCTCCGAGCAGATGCGCAACAGCAGCGAGCCCAGCTGTTCGACCTCCCGCTGGGCCACACCTGCCACCGGTTCGTCCAACAACAACACGGTCGGCTGGTGCGCGACCGCACACGCGAACTCGACAATGCGACGGGTGCCGGTGGACAACTCGCTGGTGAAGCTGTCGGCGTAGGCCTCCAACCCGAAGATTCCGAGCAGCTCGGCGACGCGTCGACGCACTGCGAACTCGCTGTCGTAGGAGGCGGGCAGACGGAAAACTGCGTTGAGCGGATCGCGGACCGCAACCGACTGCTCCAACGCGACCGCCACCGTCTCGTTCACGGTGAGCCCGGGAAAGAGCTGCCCGCCCTGGAAGGTCCGGCCGAGACCCCGACGTGCACGCCGGAACGGCGTCGAGGTCTGCACGTCCCGTCCGTCCAACAGGATGCGGCCGGCGTCGAGCGGCTGGTACCCGCAGATCAGGTCGAACACCGTGGTCTTACCAGCCCCGTTCTGGCCGATCAGGCCGACGACCTCGCCCGGCGCCACCTGCAGAGAGATGTCATCCACCGCGGTGATGCCCCCGAAGCGACGCGTGACTCCGTCGAGCTGCAACGCCGGCGTGGCGAGCGGATCCGTGGTCGATCTCGTGGTCGATCTCGTGGTCGTCGCCACCGCAGCACCGGCGACGAGAGCACCGCCGCCGAGAGTGTCGGCGGCGCCGGCGCTGCGAGCGTTCGGAGGCGAGTTCTCACCGGTGACGAAGACGGCACGCAGAAGATCCGGCCGGGCGGCGAGTTCGTGTGCAGGACCCGAGAAGCGGATGCGGCCGCGTTCCATGAAGTGCGCTGTTGTCGCCATCGACAGTGCGACGTTCACGGACTGCTCGACGAGCACGACCGTGGTACCCGCAGCGGCGACCTCTTTCACCAAGGCGCACAACTGCGCCACCACCACGGGTGCCAGGCCGAGGCTCAGCTCGTCGATCAGCAGCAACTTCGGCCGACCGATCAACGCCATGCCCAGCGCCAGCATCTGCTGCTGACCTCCGGACAGCTCTGCCGCCGGCTCGTCGATCCGGTCCGCCAGCACGGGGAACGTGTCGAGCACCTGAGCCACACGCCGGTCGTGTTCGTCGTGATCGCGACGGATCAACCACGCAGCAGCGCGCAGGTTCTCCCTGACGGTGAGCGACGGGAACACACCCTGGCCTCCGGGAACCTGCGCGACGCCGAGCGCGGCGATCTCGTTCGGCGGTGCGTGGGTGATGTCGCGGCCGTCGAGGATGACAGCACCGAAGTCCGCCTCGGTGACTCCGGAGATGGCGCGCAACAAGGTCGACTTCCCTGCTCCGTTCGTCCCCAGCAGGGCGACCACCTCGCCCTCGGCCACGTCGATGTCGATGTCGAACAGCACCTGAAGTTGGCCGTACGAGACGTTCAGCCCATGTACGACCAGCAGTTTCGAGCGTCCCTGCTCCCGATCCAGGAGTGCTGCCGAGCGGGCGGCGGACGAGGTCCACACGTCCTCGATGTCGCGGCGCACCACTGCACCCCCCGACGCGATCATGAGCCCTCCGACGAGCAGGATCGGCGACATCACCAACATGCCCTCCCGGGTGCCCACGTTGTCGCTGACCCAGCCGATCAGGGGCAGCAGGGCCAGGCCCGGTATCGCCCACCACGAGGCGATGGAGAACCCGACCGAGCGGGCACGGCCGGGGATCGCCAACGACAGCGTCGCGAACAACCCGGGGATCAACACGGCGAGCACCGAGGTCAGCGCGATGTTCGCGATCACAGTGAGCCACAGCCATGGAGCGAGCGCGAAACAGGCGACCAGGATCGCCGAGGAGAAGGCGACGCCGCGCAGGAACCGGAAGATCAGCGCAGGGTCCCGCAGGAACAACCTGGTGCCCAGGCGAGCGCCGACGGCCAGGCCGAGGAACTGGAACGGTTCCACCAAGGCCGCCAGGTACCCGCGCTGCAGAGTGCCGACGTCGTAGACCTCTTCGTAGAGCAGCCCGGCGAGCGACACGAATCCGATGATGGACACCGCCAGGAACGGCACTGCGTACCAGATGCGCCGCAGCACATCGATCTTCCACAGCAGTCGCCAGGCCTCGGCGAAGCTGGGTGTCGGCTCCTCGGTCTCGACCACCGCCTCGGACGCTCCCGATGCCCGCCGCTCCTGCGCTCCGCGGATGGGGTCCTTCATCCGCATCCCGAGCACGACCAGGATCACCGTGGGAACAGCGAACACGTAGAACGGAGTCCGCCAGCTGTACGCAGCAGCCAGGGCCCCGGCGAGCAGCGGTCCGAGGAACTGCCCCAGGACGTTCGCCGCACGGTGGAACGAGAACACGCCGGGTCGACGGTCCACCGGGTAGTAGTCCGACAGGAGTGCGTTGTGGGTCGGATCCACCACCGCGCGACCGATCCCCGAGCCGGTGCGGGCGATGACCAGCATCCACACCGCCGTAGCGGCGCCGGTCATGACCGAGAACACCGCCCACAGCACCGCACCACCGAGTGCGATGACGATCCGGTTGCCGCGATCTGCCGCAATGGCGATCGGCATCTGCATCAGTAGGGCACCGAAGGCGGTCAGCCCGACCAGCGAGAGGATGCCCGTGTTGGACATGCCGAACGCGTCGCGGATGTTCGGCAACAGGATGCCGAACCCGGTGCGGTCGAGTTCGTCCACCGCGTTCAGGCCGAACAGGATCAGCAGCGGGAAGACCGGTCCGGAACCGACGAGCTCCTTCAATGATGCGCCGGGGGCTCTGGCGGTGCGGATCCACCGACGCGGGTTGATCACCCCCCTGGACGACTCGCGCAGGTCGGTCCAACTGATGCGACCGGCATCCTCCGAGGGGCTCTCCTGATCGACGCTGTGAACCGTCACGGCACCAGATCCGTCTGCTTGTCCGCAGGGTCGATCGTCGGGTCCGAGCCCTGCTCGGTCGCGTGCTCGTCCCCCGCCGGGTCCGACGCGTGCACCGGATCGAGGTGCGTGCGGTCGACGGACAGTGACGCCACGCCATTGCGCCGTGCGGCGTACGCGAGCGCGCGGTCACGCAGGCGGAATACCAGACCGCCAAGACCGTCGGGCATCGAGGAGAGCACCACGAGCACTCCGACGCCGGTGGCGAGAACGGACCACGGCGCCGGCAACAGCCACTGCGACCCACGCTGGAACACGGCTCCGAGCACGGCACCCAGCAGCGAGCCGAGCCCACCGACAACGGTCGCGGCGAACACCAACAGGCTCTCGTCCGCGCCGTAGGTCACGTCACGGAACGCCGCCTGGTGGATGACCAGGACCACTCCGGCGACCGCAGCCACGAAACCCGACAGAGCGAAGGCCGACAGCTTGGCGCGGGTCGGGTCGACCCCGTACGCCGCGACCCCGGACTCGTTGTCGCGCAACGCGACCAGCACTCGTCCGGTGCGACTCCGACGCACACCACGGAGCGCCAGCACCGCCAGCGCCAGGACCACGAGTGCGAAGTAGTACAGGCGCAGCGGGCTGTTCAGATCGATGCGGTGCAGCAGCTTCGGTCGCGGGAACGACCCGGACGGGATCCAGTCGACCGCCCGGTTCGAGAACACCCACTCCGACGCCGCCAGCGACAGAGCAAGCGTGGTCACGGCCAGGTACAGCCCTCGCAGTCGCAGGGCGGGCAGACCGACGAGCACGGCGACCACGGCACCGAGCAGACCGGACACGAGCATCGAGGTGAGCGGTTCCCACCCGCGTTCCACCGTCGCCCACGCTCCGACCGAGGCGCCCACACCGACGAAGGCCATCTGGCCGAGTGAGACCTGACCCGCCCAGCCCGTCAGGACCACCACCGACACGCCGATCGTCGCGAACACGACGATGACGCCGGCCTTGAGCTGGCCGTTGGTGCCGAGCAGCGGTGGACCACCGACCACCACCAGCACGGTGACCACTGAGAGCGCGACCCGAGCGAGACGTACCTCGCGCAGCGACGCGATCGCTGTGGGGATCGGACGTACCTCGCCGATCGCACCCCACGAGGACGGTTCGTCCTGATCGGAGCGGTTCGTGCCACGACGCTGCACCAACAACGACACGATGATCAGACCTGCCAGGATCGGCGAGACCAGGTAGGAACCGCCGGTGTTCCAACGGATGCCGGTCTCGAGGACTCCGAGGGCGACGGCGGTGACGGCGATCGTGACCAGGTGCGTCATCCGCCCGACCACGAGGGCGGTGAGTGCGCGCAGCACGACCGAGAGCCCGACACCGAGGCCGAACGGAAGACTCGTCACACCCGCTGTCAGCACCACCGACACGTAGGCGAGGCCCGTCGCGATCACCCAGACCTGTGCCTCCAGGCGGCGCACGGGAATGCCGAGCGTCGAGGCCCGGTCGGTGCGATCCGCGGCGGCGCGGACAGCGACGCCCGTATCCGTCAGGCGCAACAGGACCGCCACTGCGGCCATGAGCAGCGGCGCAAGGACCAGTGCGATCAGGTCGTTGGCGTCGAAGGCCACGCCCCCGAACGTGAACGATGCGGCGAACGGTGCCGGCATCGTCCGGATCGCCGGGCCCGCATCCCACAGCCTGGGCAGCAGCAGCGCACAGAACGCGAGAACCTGCGCCAGGCCGAGTGTCGCGACGGTCAACTGCAACCTCGGCGAGCGGAAGAAGCGACGCACGACCAGCACGTCCGCGAGCAGTCCGACCAGGAGTGCGGCGCCCAGCCCCAGCGTCACGCCGACGATCCACGGCAGTCCGCCAAGCGTCACCAACAGCACGGCCAGCGTCGCGGGAAGTGCACCCAGGTCGCCCTGCGCGAAGTTCACGATGCGGTTCGCGCGCCAGACCAGCGCCATGCCGATCGCCCCCAGTGCACCCAACAGGCCGAGGATCACTCCGGACAGAACGGCCCCCGATGGCATCGGGAACCAGATGACCTGCACCGCGACGATGACCACCGCAGGCAGAACGAGCGCTGCTCCGCCAGCCCGTGACGGCCTGCGATCCCGGTCGCCCAACTCCCACCCCCCGGTGACGTCGCCATGCGGCGCTCGCGCACCGGAGCCACACCATAGGAGGAAGTGCGGGCTCCTGCCGCCTACGCGCCCGTGGGCGCGATCGCGGGCGCGATCTCGGGCGCGATCGTCGAATCCGGCCGGGACGGGCGGACCGTGGGTGGACCGATCGGGGCGTTGGTGATCTGAAGACGGACCGACGTCGTGTCGTCGGCAGCGGCGGTCAACGCGACGAGCAGCGACAGCACCTCGGCCGCCATCGGTGTGCCCCGCCACTGCGACTCCAGCACCGTGATCGCGTCGATCATGGACCTCAGATCTGATGCGGGGAGTTCACTCATCGCCGACCGCGTGCCGGCCCAGATGGCTGCGACGCCGGCGAGGGTCGCGCTCGTGGGGGGTCGGCTCCGCAGTCCGCGGCCGATGTCCACCCCCGCGTTCAGCGTCACCCAGCTGCGACCCTCGGCGTCACAGCGCAACAGCCGGGTCACCGCTGCGGGGCGACCGCGCAGATCGGCACCCGGCCGGAACTCGCCTCCGGCGACCTCTGGTGGCCACCCGATCGACGTGACCCAGGCCGCGGCCCGGTTGGCCTCCGACCCTCGTGAGGCGGCGTACGCAGCGAACAGCGTCGCCACGAGCTGGTCGGCGCGGCCCCGACCCTCGATCACGTGGAGTAGCTGCACGGGCGGCAACGGGACGAGTTCGTCCCGCCCGAGCTGCTGCTCGACCGCCGGCACGGCGATCTCGGCATCGGCGCCCTCGGCATCGGCGACCTCGACGACGACCTCGACAGAGAGGGGCTCGTCGAACGTTCGGCGGGCTCTGGCCGACGGAACGGGCACGCGCAGTCGGGACCAGTTCTCCAGGACCATCAACGCCGCGACACCGACGACGAGTGCGCCGACCACGAGTGCCGCCACGACGACCACTGATCCCATGGTTGTCCATCGCCCTCAACCCTGTCCGGGTTGAGGGAAACGGCCCAGATACAGCGGAGTGGATCAGTCGCGCTCGAGCACGGAGAGCGTTCCCTCGAGGAACTGCGCCCGACAGGCAGAACGCTGGAGCTTGCCCGACGAGGTCTTCGGCACGGTCCCGGGCTGAACCAGCACGACCTGCTTGGGCGGGATGCCGACGGCGTCGGTCACGGCCGCGTTGACCGCCTTGGCGACGAGGTCCAGATCATCTGCGCGGGCCTCAGCCACGACGATGATGTTCTGCGCACCCTGGCGACCCTCGGTGCCGAACGCGATGACGTTGCCCGGACGGGTGCCGGACACCTCGCCGACGACCTTCTCGATGTCCTGGGGGTAGACGTTGCGTCCGCCCACGATGATGACGTCCTTGATGCGACCGCACACGACGAGGGATCCGTCGATCATGTACGCCAGGTCACCGGTGTGGAGCCAGCCGTCGATGATCAGCTCCGCTGTCTCCTTCGGCTGCTTGTAGTAGCCCGAGGTGAGCGAGTTGCCGGTGATGCGCAGCTCGCCGACCTGACGATCGCCACATGACTCACCCGTCTCGGTGTCGACCACCGAGACCTCGAGCCCAGGAACCGATGCGCCGAGAACGACGAGTTCGGTGCCGCTCTCTGCACCAGGGTCGACCGGAACAGCCTTGCGGTCGTGTTCGAGCGCCGCCTTGTCGACCCAGTCGGTGACGAGGCCGGCGCCAGGTGTCGGGAAACACCCTGCGATGCAGATCTCGGCCATTCCGAACGCCGGGAACGCACCAGCGGGCGACAGGCCGAAGCGTTCGCCCGCCTCGAAGAAGCCTCGGAAGGTGTCCGGGTCGACGGGCTCTGCGCCGTTCAGCCACACCCGCATGTGCGACAGGTCCAGGTCCTCGTCGGTGCGACGCATCGCTCGCGCCGCGAGCGCGTAGGAGAAGTTCGGTCCCGCCGTGCCGGTTCCCCCGTACTGCGAGATCCACTGCAACCACCGCAGCGGACGTGCGAGGAAGTCCTGCGGTGCGCCCTGCACCAGGGTGCACCCGAAGGTCATGGGGATCGTCAGAAATCCGACCAGACCCATGTCGTGGTAGAGCGGGAGCCAGGACACCATGACCTCGTCATGGCTGATCTCGGCTGCGGTCCATGCACCGTCGAGGTTGTTGCAGATCGCGCGGTGCGGGAGCATCACGCCCTTCGGCTCCGAGGTCGATCCGGACGTGAACTGCAACACTGCGAGTGCGTCAGGATCACTCGTCGGGCGGGCGTAGTCCGAGTCGCCGAGGCCTTGGTCGGCGAAGAGCTCGTCAAGCGTGACGAAGGGCGGGTCGCCGTCGACACGTTCGACGAACGCGGCGAGGTCGGGATCGATCACCACGATGCGTGTGTCGGAACGGCGGATGCGGTCACGGGTCTGTGAGATGAACTGATCGAGCGCACCCATGCGCATCGGCAGTGGCATGGTCACCAGCGCGGCACCACACAACCATGTCGCCTGGATCGTGGTGATCAGCCGTCGGGTGGTCGGACCGAGCAGTGCCACGTGATCACCCGGGCGGACGCCCCTGGCCTGCAGCGCCGCTGCGGCGAGACGTGCCTCGGAGTGGAGCTGTGGCCACCCGATGGTCTCGTGAAGCTCGCCGTTGACGAAGGTGACCTCACCGTGGTCCCTGTCGGCAACTGCTTCGATTCGGTCGATCAAGGACAGCACGATGGTCGGACGCTCCTGGGGCAAGTCGGGTTACAAGGATGTCATCAGTCACCGACCGGGGTCACGCAACGATGTTCACCAGCTTGGGGGGCCGGGCGATGACCTTACGAGGCTCGGCGCCCGAGAGCTGCGCCCGCACCTTCTCGGAGGCCAGAGCGACGGCGACGCAGGTCGCTTCATCGGCGTCGGCGGCGACCTCGATGCGGTCGCGCACCTTGCCGTTGATCTGCACGATCAGCGTGACGGAGTCCTCGACGAGCATCGAGGGGTCCGCGATCGGCCAGTCGGTGGTGTGCACGTGCGCCGGGCCGCCGTCGGCGGCCGCTTCGTGGCGCTGGGCCCACAGCTCGGCGGTCATGTGTGGGCAGGCAGGCGCCAGCAGCTGCAGGACGGTGTCGACGGCGTGACTCAGTGTCGGGCCGTGTGCGCCGTCGTCGGACTGCACGTACTTGTAGAGCGTGTTGACGAAACTGATGTACTTGGCGACGGCCACGTTGTACGACCAGCGGTCGAAGTCGCCAGTGATGCCATCGATCAGGAGGTGGGTGGCCCGGGTGACGGCCAGGTCCTCGGGCGTCGGATCGCCCTCGCGCAACCCATCGCTGGTCAGGTCCGATCCGGGAACCGCCAGGCGCCAGAGGCGCAGCAGGAACCGCGAGCAGCCTTCGAGGCCGACGTCCTCCCAGTCCACGTCCTCCTCGGGCGGCTTCACCGCCAGATGGCTGAGGCGCAGCGCGTCGGCGCCCAGAGTGTCGATGATCTCCTCGGGGGCGACGAGGTTGCCTCTGGACTTCGACATCTTGGCGCCGTCGAGGCGGATCATGCCCTGGGTGAACAGCCGCTGGAACGGCTCACGGAGCTCTGCCGGAGCGACACCCAGGTCGGACAGCGCCTTGGTGAAGAACCGTGCATACATCAGGTGCAGTACGGCGTGCTCGGCGCCGCCGATGTACTGGTCGACCGGCAGCCACTGCGCGACCTGATCCTTGCGGAACGGTGCCTCGTCGGACCACGGATCAGCGAAGCGCAGGTAGTACCAGGAGCTGTCGACGAAGGTGTCCATCGTGTCGGTCTCTCGGCGGGCCGGACCGCTGCACGTCGGACACGTCGTGTGCAGGAACCCTGCGTGGGACTGCAACGGCGACTGACCGGTCGGCATGAACTCGACGTCGTCGGGAGCGAGCACCGGCAGCTGGTCGAGCGGGACCGCAACGATGCCGCAGTCGCCCTCGCAGTAGACGATGGGAATGGGACATCCCCAGAAGCGCTGGCGTGACAACAGCCAGTCGCGCAGACGGAAGTTGACCTTGCGCTCCCCGAGTTCCTGCTCCTCCAGCCAGTCCATCGCCGCTGTCTTCGCCTCGGTGACGTCGAGGCCGTTCAGGTCCAGCGACGTGCTCGCCGCGTCGGTCGCAGAGGGCGAGTTGATGTGTGGACCGTCACCGCTGAAAGCCTGGCCGTCCCACCCGTCCGGGCGCTGCACGGTCTCGACGATCTCCAGGCCGAAGACCTTGGCGAAGTCCCAGTCGCGCTGGTCCTCGCCGGGTACTGCCATGACGGCACCGGTGCCGTAGGTCGACAGGACGTAGTCGGCCAGATAGATCGGCAC
>Ga0105047_10017750_pt1 | contig 11070 bp, 9 predicted proteins | sample MAT04_FD_78384 | JGI IMG/M metagenome (GOLD analysis project Ga0105047, IMG submission 78384) | Freshwater microbial communities from Lake Fryxell liftoff mats and glacier meltwater in Antarctica - MAT-04 (megahit assembly) | ecosystem: Environmental > Aquatic > Freshwater > Ice > Liftoff...
TAGGTTATTTTTCTGGACGGCCTGCTGATAGCTCTCGGAGATGAGGCTGCGACGAACCTGCTCGCGAATGTCATCGGAGAACCGCTTCTCGATGAGTTTCTGCGGAGCATGCCCAGGACGGAAACCAGGAATTGCCGCATTCTTGCGGAGTTCTTTAAACTGGTCGGACAGCATGCTGCTCACCCGATCCGCCGGGATGTCGACGGTGACCTTCTTGGTCGCCGGTCCGGCATCCTCGATCTTGACCTGGTATTGATAGCCCTGCTCTTCAGCGACAGCGGTGTTCGTCTCAGACATTTTCAAACCTCAAAACGCGAAATTTCGTTGCGCGCAAACATAAACCGCCGATGCACATACGCACCGGCAGGGGGCAGGAATGTTATCCGCTGCCGGGGGGATTGCAATAGACTGATCGAAGCGAAAACGCTGCTTGAAGAATGTCCTGTTCTGCAAGCTCAGTGCATTTGCAGCGGTTCATCCCATATGCCTGATCATCTCACTCGCGAATTCCGAGCACTTCACTTCCTTCGCGCCGCTCATCTGCCGGGCGAAGTCATAGGTAACCGTCTTCGCGGCGATCGCGGTTTCAAGGCTCTTAACGATGAGATCGGCTGCTTCCTGCCACTTCAGGTGTTCGAGCATCATCACGCCTGAAAGGATGACGGATCCGGGATTCACCTTGTCCTGGTTTGCATATTTCGGGGCCGTGCCGTGGGTGGCTTCGAAAATGGCATGCCCGGAGACGTAATTGATGTTCGCCCCAGGTGCAATGCCGATCCCGCCCACCTGCGCTGCGAGTGCGTCTGACAGATAATCGCCATTCAGGTTCAGCGTGGCGATGACATCGAAATCTTCGGCTCGGGTCAGCACCTGCTGGAGGGTGATATCTGCAATGGCGTCCTTGATGACGATGCCAGCGCCGGGTTTGCCTTCCGGGATCTTGCACCAAGGTCCGCCGTCGAGTTCTACGGCGCCGAAATAATCCTTGGCGACTTTGTAGCCCCAATCGCGGAAAGCGCCTTCGGTGAACTTCATGATGTTGCCCTTGTGAACAAGGGTCACGCTCTTACGTTTGTGCTTAACGGCGTAGGAGATGGCGTCGTAAACCAGGCGCTCGGTGCCAAGATAGCTGACTGGCTTGATGCCCACACCCACCATGACCGGCACCTCTTTCTTCCTTCCGCCGATCGCTTCCAGAGTGTTTTGCCACTTCTGCGCTGCGGCAACTGTGCCGAAGCGGATCTTCTTGAAGGCTTTCGGATCTGTCTCGGCGAGGAAGTCCAGCACCTTCTGCGCCTCCGGTGTGCCAGCGGCGTATTCGATGCCGGCGTAAATATCTTCCGTATTCTCGCGGAAGATCACCATGTCGATCTTTTCCGGCGCTTTCACGGGCGAAGGAACGCCCTTGAAATATTGTACCGGGCGTAGACAAACATATAAATCGAGCATCTGCCGCAGCGCCACATTCAGCGAGCGAATTCCGCCGCCCACAGGGGTGGTGAGGGGGCCTTTGATACCCACCAGATATTTATTGAAGGCCTCAACCGTTTCATCCGGCAGCCAATTCTGCGTCTTATCGAACGCCTTCTGACCCGCCAGCACTTCCTGCCAGGCAATTTTCCGCTTGCCCTTATAGGCTTTCTCCACTGCAGCATCGAACACGCGGACCGATGCCCGCCAGATGTCAGGACCCGTGCCGTCACCTTCAATGAAGGGGATGATGGGCTGATCGGGAACGCTTAGTTTGCCGCCTGGGCAGGTGATGGCTTCGCCGGACATAATTTTAGAATCTCCTTGGTTTGGTTGGGTTGATGATTATGTGAATGCCGGGGCGTGGGGCAAGAGGCCACAAGCTGCGACTGTCAAGGGAGCGATGGAAAATGAGCTTTGCGAGTTGACCTCCCTGGCAGCTGCGCGACTCGTAAAGACTGTTCCCTTGTCCCCGAGCGGGTATAATTCCTCCAGGGCGATGAAGCGCTGAAATTCCTTGTCCACTTCGTTGGCGACATCCATCAGCCGCTGCCTTCGAGGGGATCTTCAGAGATATCCCGGCAATGACTGACCACCATTCGCCCGATCGCCGCCTTTCGTCGCACCGCCGCCTTGCATGTCAGCTTCCAATTCCAGAACCATCCGCGCGCCCGTCTCCTTGGGTGATCCGGTGCTGCGGAATTTCGTGGAAGACATTGGTATCAAGCCTTTGCGGTATTGTCCCAAAAACTTATTTCCGTAATGTAAGCGACAGGCAGCGGGCAGCGGGCAGTCTGCTGCTGAGAGTTCGGGCGGTATGCAGTTTTACTGCCCCCCGCTGCCGACTGCCGACCGCCCGCTATTCAAGGAGACCGAATGAATTTGCTCGCAGGGAAAAAAGGATTGATCCTCAGCATCGCCAACAGCTATTCCATTGCGTGGCATATTGCGAACAACTGCGTCAAGCAGGGCGCGACGATCGGTGTGGGTCATCTGCCGGGCGACAAGATGGAGCGACGCGTGAAGAAAGCCATGGAAGAAGGCGGTTACGCCGACGCCTGGCTGGCGCCGTGCGATGTCTCATCCGATCAATCCATCGACACCTTTTTCGCGGCTGCGAAGGAACAGTTCGGACAGATTGATTTCCTCGTTCATTCTCTTGCGTTCGCCAATAAGGATTACCTGGGCATCAACGAAGGCGTGTTCACTTCCACGCCTCGGGACGTCTTCGCGCAGGCGTGCGATATCAGCGCCTATTCGCTCATCGCCCTCACCCGCGCGGCGCTGCCTCTCATGGAGAAAGGCGGATCGGTCATTGCCCTGTCCTACCTTGGATCTGAAAAAGTAGTGCCCGGGTACAACGTGATGGGCGTCGCGAAAGCGGCGCTGGAATCCACCTGTCGGTACCTCGCATATGATCTGGGTCGAAAGAAAATCCGGGTGAACACAATATCTGCGGGACCGATCAAAACGCTTTCCGCGATGGCGGTGGGTGGAATCGATGAGATGTTTACCCAGATGGAGCGAAAAGCGCCCTTGCACCGCAATGTTGAGGGAGACGAAGTCGGCAAAACCGCAGTCTACCTGCTGTCCGATCTCTCCGATGGTGTCACCGGTGAGAACATCTACGTCGATTGCGGATTTAACGTGGTGGGAATCTAACGACGTCATGTCCGTTTATCGCCGCCGGTTACTGCGATTGGATGCCGCCTCGACTTCGTAGATTTGCATCGAAATCATCGCCCGGAAAACACGTCTCAAGCGGCGGCGCTCGGCGACCCATGGAGGGAATAACGGTTTGGCTGGTGATCGTCTGAGGGGAAGGGAGAGGATAGAGGGCGGAAGATAGTGGAGTGGCTGTAGCCCGCGGAAAATGGTTTATCCTCCTGCTTCCATCCTCGATTCTCAATCGTCGATCCTCATCCGCATTCCCCGCCCGATGTGGACAGAAACCTTTGCTCCGAGGATTATGCCTTGCTAATGAAGTTTGCGCATTTGCCAGAGAACCCGACTCTCATCGACCCGCCCGCGTGGAATCTGCAATGGCTTACGCCTCTTCGGTGCAGGGTGATCTTCGCGCTGCTGCTAGCGGCTGGATTTCTCTCGCATCTGCAATATCTGCATGTGAACTGCCCCATCGATCTGCTGGGCGATGAGGCGCAGTATTGGGACTGGTCGCGCAACCTGGACTGGAGCTATTACAGCAAAGGTCCCCTGGTTGCGCTGATCATCCGTGCGAGTTGCGCTGTCTTTGGCGACACCATGCAGGCGGTCCGCTATCCCGCGTTGCTGCTGGGCGTGGGGACGTCGATCTTCTTTTATCTGACCGCGAGGCGACTCTCCGGGTCCGATCGTCTTGCACTTGGAACCGTCGCCCTCACGCATGTCGTGCCGATGTTCATTGCCGGCAGCGTGCTGATGACGATCGATCCGCCGTACTTCTTCTGCTGGGCGGCGGCGACTTATTTCGCGGTGCTGGCGATCTTTGAGAGGAAAAGTTGGGCTTGGATTGTCGCGGGAGCGTTTATCGGTGTCGGGTTCCTTGCGAAATACGCGGCGCTGCTGTGGTGGGTGGGGATCCTGATCTTTCTGCTTCTCAACCGTCCATCAATAAGAGATCGCAACGCTGCAGTTGCTTCCGGGGATTCTGTTGCGGCATCACGATTTCTATTTCCGGGCATCGGCGCACTCGTCTCTCTGCTCTGCACGCTCCCTGTCGTTTTCTGGAATCACCGTCACGACTGGGTCAGTTTCCGTCACGTTGCCCGGCAAACCGGCGCGGAAGGGGGCGGACTGTCTCACGGCAACCTGCTGGAATTCATCGGCGGACAAGTTGGAGTGGTCGGACCGACCCTCGCGGTTCTGATCATCGGATCAATCTTCTGGGCGTTGAATCGGAAAGATAAAGATCAGCGTTACGTGTTTCTGGCGACGCTGGGGTTATTTTTCCTTGGCTGTAATTTCGTTGTCAGCCTCGTCGCGAAGGTCCAGCAGAACTGGCCGGCACCGGCGTACTTTTCGCTGATCATTCTGACCGCATTCTTTATTGCCGACCGTCTGCAGAGCATTTACACCTGGCGACGATGGCGCGGGCTGGTTTGGGCGACGGTAGCGCTGGGCGTCATTGCGACGCCTATCCTTCACGATATCTCGCTGGTCTTTCCCATCGTCTCAAAGTTCAAAATCTCGCCTGAGAAAATCGACTTCACCACCAAAGCCCGTGGCTGGGAGGAACTGGGCGCGTTCGTATCACAAAAGCGGCGGGAAGTGCAATGGAGGATGGATGCTTTTGCTGAGTTCCCCTTATCAAGAAAACAACGCGCTGACTTCGAGCTGAAGGGGCCGTTACCATTTATCTTATGTGACGATTATCTGCAGACCGCCGAAATGGCGTTCTATGTTGAAGGTCAGCCGAAGACGTACTACGCTGGGTCATATTTCACCGATGCGAAGCGATTGACGCAGTATGACATGTGGGAAGATCGTCGGCTGGATCAGAGGGAGCTAATCGGTCGCGACGCGGTGTACATTGGCAAGGGCGGGGAGTTGCCACCGGACATTCCAGCGGCGTTTGAGCGAATTAGCGAACGTATCGTTCTGCCGATTTACGCACGCGGCTATGAAGCGAAAAGCTTCAAGGTCTGGCTGTGCTACGGCTTCAAAGGCATGCAGCGGCCGACGAAGGTGGATCATTGATGCTCCGCCGTCGCACCCTGTTCATTCTCGTGGGTTGGATAGTCGCGTTTGCGATTGCATGTTCACTGGATACATCCGTTGCCCGCACGATGCACGAAACCGGATTCGCCGAGACTCTGAAGTCGCACAAGATGCTGTGCGCAGCGCTAAAAGCGCCGGGCGAATACTGGTTCGCGGTGCTGGCTGCAATCGCCGTATTCGTTTTGCGGGGAAGAGACTGGAAATCCGCCGTCTTCCTGCTTCTTGCAACCGCCATGAGCGGCACCAATGGTCTGGTAAAATGGATTGTTGGGCGGACGCGGCCGTACAAGTTGTTCCATGAAATGAGCGGCGAGGCGTATCTTGCGCCCTTTCAACTGGAGCCTTTCCGAGGCGGGCTTGGAGGGTTGTTTCGATCGAAGAATTTGGGTTTTCCCTCAGGTCATGCGTGCATGGCGTTTGCGGTCGCGGAATCGCTGGCTATGCTATGGCCGCGCGGGCGATGGGCGTATTATGCAGTTGCGTCTGTCACCGCGACTGAGCGGTTTTCAGAGAACGCGCACTACCTCAGCGATTGCGTCGCCGGTGCGGCGATTGGCATCGTCGGCGTGCATCTGATCCACTGGTTCTGGTTCAGCATTGTTCTGCCGCGTTTCGAGTCCCCGCCCACAGATAACGCGGGTTTGAAGTGAAAGTTTCGGCTGGCGACTAAATGGAAGAATCGATCTTTCTCTCTCTCGTGATTCCTGCGTACAACGAGCAGGAAAATATCCCGACGCTGCTGCAGCGCGTGAGCGCTGCGCTGTCCCAGTTGAATCGATCGTTTGAAGTGATTCTCATCGACGACGGCAGCACCGATCAGACATCGCGTATGCTTGCCGACGCAAAGCGGCAATTTCCCTGGCTGCGGGTGCTTCGGATGGTGAAGAATTCCGGGCAGTCCGCCGCCTTCGAGGCGGGCTTTTCCGCGGCGCGCGGCGAGGTCATTGCAACCATCGACGCGGACCTTCAGAACGACCCCGAGGAGATTCCCCGACTTGTCCCGATGCTTGACGAACAGAACGTCGACATGATTTCCGGCTGGCGAAAGGAACGTCAGGACACCAACTTTCGCCGCTGGCAATCGCGACAGGCTAATAAGATCCGCAACTGGATCACCGAAGAAACCATCAACGATTCCGCGAGCAGCCTGAAGATTTACCGGGCGCACGCGATCAAGGGCATCAAGCTGTTTCGCGGGGCGCATCGGTATTTTCCGACGCTGGTGAAGATGCGTGGTTACAAAGTATTTGAAACCCCGGTCAAGCACTCGCATCGGTTCGCTGGAACAGCAAAATATGGCTTTGGCAATCGCGCCTTCGTCGGTATCTTTGATTTGTTTGGCGTACGATGGATGAAGAAGCGATATCTGGAGTATGAAGCGAAGGAAGTCGGATAGCATTGCTTATTTGAAACTTGTTTCTGGTTCTTGGTCCATAACTGAGGGATGCGATTCAGATGTGGGACCACCAGTCACAAATATCAGGTAACGAGGAACATCACCCGGAGATTGAATGGAACTTGGTGGACATATCATTGGTGTGTGCAGTTGGTCGCTGCAGCCTGCGAGCGTGAGCGACCTGATTGCGAAGCTGAAGCAGCTTTCGATCGCGCACGTGCATCTTGGACTCGATTCATTGCTTGCAATGGATGATGCAGCGCGGGACTCGGAGGTGGCTCTGCTGAAGTCTTCGGGAGTCCAGCTTACTGCAGGCATGGTGGGATTCCGCGGGGAAGACTACAGCAAGATCTCCATCATCAAGCAGACCGGCGGATACGTTCCCGATACCCACTGGCTGGAACGACGCGAACATACTGAGCAGGGTGCGCGGCTGGCGAAACAACTTGGTCTGACCCGGCTCACAACCCATATGGGATTTATCCCTGCGTCAAGCGATCCCGGGTATGCACGGATGGTGGAACGTGTCAACGACGTCGCCAAAATCTGCGCCGACCAGGGACTGCAACTGCTGATGGAAACAGGGCAGGAAGGCGCGACGGAGTTGCTGCAGTTCCTCAACGACGTGCCCAGCCGGAATGTCGGGATCAATTTTGATCCTGCAAACATGATTCTTTACGGCGTCGGCGACCCACTCGAGGCCATCGGCATCCTCGGCCGGCACATTGCTCACGTACATATCAAGGATGCCAGGCATTCCGCGAATCCCGGAAGTGATTGGGGCACCGAGGTACCCTTCGGAAGCGGCGAGGTTCCGCCCGGCGAATTCGTCGGCGCGCTGCACGAAGCAAACTACACCGGCCCTCTGGTCATCGAACGCGAGGGCGGGACGGATCGCATCGGCGATGTCCGATTCGCGATCGAAACGCTGCGGCAAGTGCTTTGATCCGATGAGAAATGAGAGAGGAGATGAGAAGTTGGAATCTTCTCTCCCCTCTCTCGTTTCGAATGAAGCTCGTCTCCCATCTCATTCATAGTTTCCCATGCGCCTTTACATCATTCGTCACGCCGAGCCCGATTATCCCAACAACACCATCACAGCCGCCGGGCATCTGGAGGCGAAGGTGCTGGGCGATAAGATGAAGACGCAGGAGTTGACACACCTGTATGCGTCGCCTCTCGGTCGGGCGATTCATACGATGGAGTACACTGCGAAAACGACTGGGCTGCCGCACCACATCGAAGACTGGACCGCGGAAATCAGCGGCTGCGAAGTGGATCTTCCCGGTGGCAAGCGCTGGATGGTGTGGGACACGCACGGCGAAATCATCCGCGCATCCGTGCCATTTCACCATCACGATAACTGGCATGAGCGCGAGCCGTTCAACGACCCTGTTTATCGCGAGACATTTACCCATCTGCGGAAGAACTCCGATGCGTTTCTGGGACGTCACGGCTATCAACGCGAAGACGGACGATACCGGATCACCCGCGGCAATCGCGACCGCATCGCGGTGTTCTGTCATGGTGGATTTGGTCTATGGTGGCTGGCGCACCTGCTGGAAATCCCGCTGCCGCTGATGTGGTCGGGATTCTGGCTTCCGCCCAGTTCGGTGACCACGGTGCTGTTTGATGAGCGCTCCCCCACGTGGGCTGTCCCCCGCGCCATCGGCGTGGCGGATCTGTCGCATCTCCACGCTGCGGGGCTGCCCATGTCCACTTCAGGTATCAAGGCAAACTGTGATTAGCTCGCACCCGCTGGCGCCACTTCTGTAGCGGCGGCTGAAACAGATGCCCCTGCAGAAGACACGCCAATCTGCGTGAGAGATCTCGGGGCGCATGCCACCCTCGCCTTTTCCACCTGGCTGGTGAAGCGGATCTATCTCGACACCCACCGAAAATACATCGAAAGCCAACGGCCGATGGAAACGGTGTGACAACAAATTGTTTGCCCGCTCCCGCGCCGCTGGTCGCTATGGGACGACCGATCTCACGCGCTGAACCGCTTTACAATAATCGTGTCGTTCTGCCCGCCGAAGCCGAAGCTGTTGGACATGGCAACATCGACCTTTGCCTTGCGGGCCTTGTTGGGGATGTAGTCGAGGTCGCATTCCGGGTCAGGATTTTCCAGGTTCATGGTGGGCGGCAGGATCTGATCGCGGATCGCCAGCACGCAAGTGATGAATTCCACCGCACCGGCTGCGGCGATCAGGTGGCCCATCATGCTCTTGATGCTGCTGACGGGCACCTGCTTTGCCAGATCGCCGAAGACCTGGTGGATGGCGTTGGTTTCGTTGCCGTCGTTCTCGCGCGTGCCGGTTCCGTGGGCGTTGATGTAATGAATGTCCTGTGGAGAAAGATTCGCATCACGAAGCGCTTCGCGCATCGCGATCACCGCGCCAGAACCGTCGGGGTGCTGATCGGTGATGCGGAACGCGTCCGCCGTCGATCCATAGCCAACAACTTCGCCAAGGATCGGCGCGTTGCGGGCTTTCGCGTGGTCAAGCGTCTCAAGAATAGCGACGCCCGCACCTTCGCCAAGAACGAATCCCCCGCGGTTGTTATCGAACGGCCGCGATGCCTTGGGAGGATCATCATTCGCCTGTGAAAGGGCGGTCAGGCGGTTGAACCCGGTGACCCCAAACGGGTGGATCATCGAATGCGCGCCGCCGCCAATCATCACATCGGCATCGCCTCGGCGGAGGATTTCCGTGGCCTCGCCAATCGCCTGCGTCGATGCCGCGCACGCCGTCAGACAGTTAAACGCCGGGCCCCGCGCTCCGGTCAGCAATGCCAGATGCGACAGGGGCATGTTGGGCTCCTGCTCGACCTCGCGAACGACATCCATCAGTTGGATCGCCGTCTGGGCCCATTTCACGGTGTCCAGCGAAGTGGACTCCGGCCCCCACGACGACAGGGCGGCTGTGCAATAGGCGTCAAAGTCCAGCGACCCTTCGCCGGACCCAAGATAGATCCCCACCCGATCGAGATTCAGCTTTCCGCGATCCAGCTTCGCCGCTGCCCACGCCTGCGCGCACGCGGCCATCGCGAACGATGTATTGCGTCCCACACCCGGATGCCTGCTCAGGTCCTTCACATGATCCGCAAGATCAAAGTCCTTCACCTCGGCACTGATGCTGGTGGGAAAGGTGGATGCATTGAACAGTTTGGTGCGGGCAATCCCGCTCTCGCCGTTGAGAAGGCGCCGCCAGACTTCCTCGATGGAGTGCCCCATCGGGGTGATCCAGCCGACACCTGTAATGACAACTCGATTCATGAGTGGCAGGATACCCAAGAGACCTGAGAGAATACAGACGAGCAGCGACGGTCATTGGAGGCGCGAAAATAAATACCCGCGGGGTAAGTTATATCCATGTTATTCATGGAGTTACGTTCCATATTTTGCTGACATCTTGAGATAATAGAAGGGGGTGTGCTTCGCACCGCTTTCCTGCATCCATTCCTGATTCTTTTCTTGCTTGCGGGCGCGGATGCACGGCGTATGCGCATCATCGACGATGAAGCGGTGTGCTTAATGCGCCCGGTCAACTGACGACACAACCCGGAGCAGAACGCCGGAACGACTTCGGAGTGTCTCGTTATATCGTCTTTATTGAGACTCGCTCTTGTGGCGGCGCTACTGCACTGAAGTGGCAGAAATGAAGCTAGGCCGATATGAGCCCAACCAGCCTGGCCGACCGAGGAAGTTGACGAGTGTGCTTACCTTAAACTTGCTGAACATGTGCTGGACCGACCAGTCGCGACACCGCATATTTTCTGGTCAAATGTTAATTTTGGAAGAGCCGCAGAATTCTTGCCAATTCTCACCGCCATTTCATTAATTATGTGTATCATCCGCCTCGTTGAAGACTTGATTCACAGGGTTGGAGGAAGACATGTCGAAGCAATTGCAAAAACGTTTCCGGGATTTCTCATCTGCCGCGCGTGCCTGCATTGAGGCGTTGGACCGCCGTATCCTGTTTGCCACGACGGGCGATATTATGGTCACAGGTCTGTACGACGCGGATGCAAGCGGCACCAAGACAGCGGCAGATCAGCCCTTGGAAGGCTGGCAGGTTTATATCGATTCCAACCTCAATGGCGCGCACGATTCGGGCGAGCCCCTGCAGACGTTCGACAAGGATGGCGAAACGACGTTCAATTCGCTTACACCCGGTAATTATCGCGTGCGCGAAATCATTGAACCGGGCTGGGCACCCACCGTCGGCACGCCTGACTTCTATGACGTAAATGTCCTTGCGGGTGAGAAGCCTGAAGTCTTCTTCTACAACATTCCCAGCTCAGGCAGCACGGTGGATGGCATCGTCTGGCACGACCTGAACGGCGACGGAGTCCATGATGTAACCGATCCAGGACTTGCAGGCTGGACGGTTTATCTTGACCTGGATCAAAGCGCCACCCTCGACGCCGGCGAGCCTTTTGCTGTCACGGATCCCAGCGGTTACTACGCAATTCCCGATGTCGCA
>Ga0105047_10017751_pt1 | contig 11070 bp, 8 predicted proteins | sample MAT04_FD_78384 | JGI IMG/M metagenome (GOLD analysis project Ga0105047, IMG submission 78384) | Freshwater microbial communities from Lake Fryxell liftoff mats and glacier meltwater in Antarctica - MAT-04 (megahit assembly) | ecosystem: Environmental > Aquatic > Freshwater > Ice > Liftoff...
ATCCAGGCCGAGGCCGAAGCAAACTGGCTGCGTACGCATGAGCCGGAGATTTGGGCAGACACCTACAAATTCCTCTATCTCTCCGGCTATCTCACGCACAAACTCACCGGTCGCTTTGCCGATTCGATTGGCTGCCAGGTGGGCTTTATGCCGTTTGACTACAAACGGCTACGCTGGGCCTCCAGTTGGGATTGGAAGTGGCAGGCCGTGCCCATGTCGCGTGCCATCTTGGTAGATCTCGTGCCGGCGACCGGCCAACTCGGCGAAATCACCGCGCAAGCCGCCGAAGCCACCGGCATCCCGGCCGGTCTGCCGCTGATTGCCGCCGCGGCCGACAAGGCCTGCGAGGTGATTGGCGCCGGCAGCCTCGCCCCTCACACCGGCTGCGTCAGCTATGGCACGACCGCCACGATCACGAACACACAGATGCGCTATGTGGAACCGATTCCGATGATTCCACCCTACCCTGCGGCCGTGCCGAACGCGTATAGCCTGGAAGTGCAGATCTACCGCGGCTTCTGGATGGTGAGCTGGTTCAAGAAGGAGTTTGGACAACTGGAACTGCAGATGGCGCAGGAACAGGGCATTGCGCCCGAGCAGTTGCTCGACGAGTTAGTGGCCCAAGTGCCCGCCGGCTCGATGGGACTCGTGCTCCAGCCGTACTGGTCGCCCGGTCTCAAAGTGCCGGGTCCCGAAGCCAAGGGCGCCGTGATTGGCTTCGGCGATGTTCACACGCGCGCCCATCTCTATCGCGCGATCTTGGAGGGGCTGGCATACGGGCTGCGCGAGGGCAAGGAGCGCTTGGAACGGCGCACCGGCACGCCGATCACCGAATTGCGCGTCTCCGGTGGCGGTTCACAAAGCGACGCCGTCATGCAACTGACCGCCGACATCTTTGGCCTGCCGGCGATTCGCCCGCATCTCTTCGAGACCTCGGGGCTGGGCGCCGCCATCGACGCCGCGGTCGGCTTGAAACTGCACCCGGATTTTGCCACGGCGGTGAAAGAAATGACGCGCGTCGGCCGCGTCTTTGACCCCGATCCCAAGACACACGAACTCTATGAACACCTCTACCGGCGTGTCTATTTGAAACTGTACGACCGGCTCAAACCCCTCTACAAAGAAATCCGCGAAATCACCGGCTACCCGGCCGCCTGACTGGTGACCATTATCACTAAACCGAGGTTTTCATGATTAACAGTGGTTTGCCGCCCATTCACCCTGGTTTATTTCTAACCGAGACACTGCACGAACTCCGGATTTCTCAGGCACAATTCGCTCGCGCCATTGGGGTGTCGCCCATGCGAGTATCACATGTCGTTCATGGCGCGCGCCCCGTGACGGCGGAACTCGCGTTGCTGTTTGGCCGTGCATTGGGGCAGTCGCCGCAATACTGGCTTAATCTACAAGCGGCCTACGATCTGAAGACAGCCGAAGTAGCCATTCATCAACAATTGCAGGCGGTTGCCGAGTTGGCGCCGGCTTAGCAGGGGCTGTTGCTACTCTGCTTTCGGCATGGCTGGCGTCGCGTCCAGCCCGTGCTCACGACAATAGGTCTGGATCGCGGCCAGGAACTGCTCCCCATATTTCTCCAATTTGACGAAGCCGACGCCGTTGATCGTCAGCAGTCGATGGGGGGTCAGCGGCCGCACCGTGGCCATTTCGACCAACGTGCGATCCGAGAAAACCACGTAGGCTGGCACGTTGGCTGCCTCAGCTAGCGTGCGGCGCAGACGCCGCAGAACTTCGAACAACAACTCGTCGTAGGCAGGCGCGCCTGACGACGACGGGCGATTTGTGGTCGCCTCCGGGGTGAGCACGGCAAAAACCGTCTCTTTGTTTTGCAGCGCAGCGCACCCTTTGTTGGTCAAGCTTAGTGTCCCATGCTCCATGTCCTGGTCGATCAGGCCCTGTTGGATCAATTCCTGCGCCAGCGTCTTCCACATCAGCTCGGATAGATCACGCCCAGCGCCGTAGATCTCCAGGCGTTCATGGCGAAATTGATAGACTTTCTGCGCCCGTGATCCGCGCAGCACCTGGATCACATAGGTAATGCCAAAACGCTCGCGCGTCTGCTGCACACAAATTAGAAAGCGCTGTGCTGCCTCCGTGACGTCGGTTTTGCCGATCTCGTCCTGGTCAAGCAGGCAATTGTCGCACTGGCGGCACGGCGCGCCGGTAAAGGTCTCGCCAAAGTAGGCCAGCAGGGAGATGCGCCGGCACGCACGGCTCTGTGCGTAGCGCAGCATCGCCTGTAAACGCGCCTGGCGACCCGGCCGCTCGCTCTCCGCACCTTCCTTCATCAACGCCACCTGCAGCTGCACGTCATGTTGGCTGTAGAGCAACAGGCACTCCGCCGGCAGCCCATCGCGCCCGGCGCGACCTACCTCCTGATAATAGTGCTCAAGACTGGGCGGCAGCGTGTAATGCACGACAAAACGCACGTTGGATTTGTTGATGCCCATGCCAAAGGCCACCGTCGCCACCATGATGGCGACTTCATCACGCACAAAGGCGCGCTGATTGTGCGCGCGCACCTTGTCCTCAAGCCCGGCATGATAGGGAAGGGCAGCGTAGCCAAGCAGCCCTAGTTGGGCGACCAACGTATCGACCTGTTTGCGCGTGCTGCAATAGATGATCCCGGCTTGGGTGGCGTGCGCAGCCAGAAAGGTCTGGAGCTGGTGTAGCCCATTCGTCCGTGCCTGCGCGGACAAGGTAAGGTTTGCGCGGTCGAAGCCGGCAATAAAGACCCCGGCGGCGGCAAACCCAAGCGTCTGGCTGATGTCGCGCTGCACATGCGGGGCGGCGGTGGCCGTGAGCGCCAGGCAAACGGCCTGCGCATAGCGTTGGCGCACGGACAGCAGTTGCCGATATTCCTGGCGGAAATCGTGGCCCCATTGCGAGATACAATGCGCCTCGTCGATCGTCAGGCAAGCCACGCGGCTCTGGTCAAGCAGGAGCAGCACCTCCGGCCGCAGCAGTGATTCCGGCGCCACGTAGAGCATTTTGACCACACCCGCCCGAACTCGCCCCACCGTGGCAAGGTAGGCCGTGTAGTCCAGCGTGCTGTTGAGGTAGACGGCCGGAATGTCGAGCTCGCGCAACGCATCGACTTGATCCTGCATAAGCGCGATCAACGGCGAGACGACCACAGTCAGGCCATCCCACAACAGGGCCGGCAGTTGATAACAGAGCGATTTCCCGCCGCCGGTCGGCAGGATGGCCAGCGTGTCGCGCCCCGCCAACAGGCTGGCGATGACCTGATCCTGGAATGGGCGAAACGTGTCAAAGCCAAAAACCTCTTTGAGTAAGCGGCGGGCCTGGGCCAGATCCGGCATGGTCGCCTGGCCTGGCAGTTCAGCGTCGTCAAGCCGCTTCTCTTGGCGAATTGGGCTGGCTGCCGGTTGCGTCATCGTGCTCGGCAGGAACCACCCCGAGAGTTGGAGATAACATCGCAGCTCTTGTTCCTGCGCATCCGGCGCACGCCACCAGTGCGCCAATGAGACGCGCAGCAACGCACCAGCCGGCAATTCGGCCACCGGATCCTGAAAACCCACAAAGGTCAGGGTATGTCCTCCGTCGGGCGTCGGGTAGCGATAGCGAATGCGCTTGCCGCTGACATCGATGCGCAACGGTTGGTCGGGGCGCCAGAAACAGGTGCTGTAGGGCGGGACGCCCGAGCGCTCGGTAATGTAGAGCGCGCCGCCGGGCGTGCTGCGCGTCAACCCCTCATAGAGGGTCGACACATCCCCTTGCGTGGGCGGCATAAAGCGCTCGATGCCCAGCACCGGATCGGCCACCGGCGCCAACCGGCGTTTGGCAAAGACGACCACGTTTTCGCTGTGGGGCAGCGTGATCGCGGTGGCCGGTGCGGCCTCCACCTCCCACACGTCGCCGACCTGATACTCCAGCCCAGCGCGCTCATCCGTGCCGGCATTGGCCGCTTCCAGGCGCACGCTGCGCCCGTCGGCCGTAATGCCGCCGATACAGGCGCCGGCGCCGCGCCGGGTTTTGGCAACAATCAACACGCGAACCTTCTGCATTGTTCCTCTTGCGGAGGGCAGAGCCCCTACGGCAGCAAATGCGTGACCGGCACGCCCAGATCGCGCTGCAAACGGTCCGCCAGCACAGACCGGTGGCAGGCCGCCGGCTCGCGCTCAACACAGCATAGGGCCACCACACGCGCCTCAGCCCCAAGGCTGGCGACAAAGGCCGCGCTGTCGAAATGCTCCAGACATTCGGCCTCATAGCCGGCCACAAAGGCAGCGCTCAGTGTGGCGCGCTGTCGCTTCTTGATTTTGCTCTCCTTATCGGTGGCGTCCTGCGTCCCCCGCAATGCCTTGCTGGGCGCAAGGTCAACGTAGTGTACATAGCGAATCCCGAGTTCAGCCAGGCGCGCCTCCAGCCGCAGCCGGTTGGCAAAGGCATAGGCCGCCCCGCGCACCGCGCGCCGGCGACGAATGTCGCAGAAGGTATCGACATTGGCCCCCTGCAGCGCGCTGAAAAAGCTGGCAGCGTCGAACCCGTAGACGCCGATGGTGACAAATTCAGTCATCCACGTCCTCGCTTTCCTCCGTGTCCGGCTCTGGTCGATAGCGCTTGCGCGACGTGAACTCCTCCTGGCCAAAGAGCCCCAACTGCCCGTTGGTCAAGCGATCGATCACGGCGGCCTGTGTCTGCAATTGATCAGCCTCGTCGATATGGCACACCGGAATCCCCACCGCCTCCAGCGTGGCGCCAATCAACTTGCTGCGGTGGCACTCTTCCGGCCGCCCTTCGCTGCACATCAACACAACCCGGCGCTGCTGGGCAAACGCCACCTGCAGCCGGGCGATGCCCGCCTGAAAGAAGGCCTTTTCGCGCACGCGCGCATAATCCACCTTGCCCTCCACATAGCACTCCAGGTCGGCAGGCCGGCCCCCCAACGCATCACCCAGGTAGAGATAGCGGATGCCCGCCTTCCCCAGCGTCGCCTCCAGCGCATCTTTGGAAAACTCCGGTTTATAGCGCGAGTACGGCGCCGATCGGATATCGATTAGATAGGTGATTACGTTGCTTTTCAACACGGCAATCAATGTCTCAATCGCACGCGCCCCATAGCCGATCGTGAAAATCGGGATACGGTCGGGCGGGTCGACGGGTGGTAGTAGCACGTGCGAGACCATGCGGCGGATACTCCATTTGCTGGCGCCTCAGGCAGCGCCCATCCCGTATTATACGCGCCTGCCACGCCAATGACAATGGGCGCGCCAAAATTCAAGAGCTTTTGCGTAGTCGGGTAACAGATCCTCTGTGGTATCCTATTCCCCAAAATGTGGGGTGTGGAGATGCACCCCAGATCTCTTCACATCGTACTTCCTATTTCCTTTGTCATGAGGAGCCTTCATGTCGGGCATTGAGACGCTATATTTTATCCACCACAGCCATACTGATATTGGCTACACCCACGATCAGCCCATTCTGTTCGACCTGCACGAGCGCTTTATTACGCAGGCGCTGGACTTGGCGGACCGCTACGCCGCCAGCGAGAGTGACGGCGCGTTTCGTTGGACGGTCGAGAACACCTATGTCCTCAGCCGCTGGTTGCAGCACGCAACGCCGGCACAGGTCGAACGCTTCCAAGCGCTGGAGCGCGCCGGCCGCATCGAAGTGACCGGCATGTTTGCCAACCTCACACCACTCTTGGACAGCGATGAACTGATCGAGAGTTTCCAGTTGCTGCGCACGTTGCGCCAGCAATACGGCTTTACGATCACGTCGGCCATGAATTGCGACGTCAACGGCGAGAACTGGCCGCTGGTCGACCTGCTGCTCGATGTGGGCATCGAAGGCTTTACCATGGCGATCAACACCCATTTTGGCGGCGCACCGTTGGACCGCCCAGACATTTTTCGCTGGCAGGGACCCAGCGGGCGCAGCGTGTTCGCCTACAGCGGCTGGCCCTATGACCAAGGCTGGCGCTACGGGATCGGGCGCAGCAGCGAAGAATTCGAGAATGTCTGGTGGCCGCGCGTCGAGCAACGCCTGGCGGCCATCGACTACCCGCTTCCCATCGTCATGGTGCAGAGCTATCACCCCTTTGGCGACAACGGCTCGGCCTTCGAGACCTTTGTGCGCTGGATCGACGAGTGGAACGCCAGCGGCAAGACGCCGCACATCAAGCTGGCCACGCCGCGCCAGTGGTGGGCCGCGGTTAAACAGCACGCGGAGAAATTGCCGGTCTATCGCGGCGACTGGACTGACTTCTGGAACTTCGGCTGCATCAGCAGCGCGCGCGAGCAGACCACCAACCGCCAGAGCCGCGCTCGCTTGCGTGCCGCCGACGCCATCGCCGCCGCCGTGCCGCCGCTGAATGCATCGGCAGCCGACCCATGGCTCGCCCGTTCGAACCAACTCTACCGCGACGAAGCCTGGCACAACCTGATACTGTGGGATGAGCACACGTGGGGCGCCGACCTGTCGGTGCTCACGCCGGACAGCGAAGATACGGCCAGCCAATGGAACGCCAAGGCCGCCTTCGCCTACCGCGCGCGCAGCCTCAGCCTGATGCTCCAGCGCGACGCGCTGGCAGCCCTGGCGCGCACCGTGCAGTCGGAAGCGGCGGCGGATCTCCTGCTGGTCAACCCGCTGCCGTGGCCGCGCATGCTCACCGCCGGCGTCCCCGCCTGGCTGCTCACCCCGCGCGGCACGGCCGACGATACGAGCGCCGGTCGCCAATTCCAGGACCACGATGCGCGCTTGATCGGTTACCCAATGCCCTCACCCCTCGAAGCAGACCCGCGGTATGCCAAACGCACCGCCGTGCCGCCAGTCGCTGTGCCGCCCTACGGCTACGTCGTCGTGCCACGCCAGGATCTGGTGGAGTACACCCTGACCGGCGCCCGCGAGGATGCCGCCGTCGAAACCGCGCGCCATCGCCTCGTCTTTGACCGCGAGCGTGGCGGCGTGCTTTCGTGGTACGATAAACAGTTGGCGCACGAATGGGTCGATGCCGCCAGCAACCATCGCTTTAATGGCTTCGTGCATGAGGAGGTGGCCGACCACGAGCAGCCCTGGCCGCGCCATCAACTCTTCTTTATGGAGTGGGATTCGGATTTGGTGGAGCGGCCGCGCGGCTGGAAGCCGGGCTGGCGCGCGCGTCGCCGTGTGCCCACGGCCGTGCTGCGCCATCAGGTCTTTCACACGCCGCTGGGCATCGAAGTGGTGCAAGTGTTGAACGCGCCGGGCATCGCCGGCCCGCTGCTGCAAAGCATCTTTCTGCCCAACTTCGCCGAATGGGTCGAGTTCCGTTCCCAATGGCGCATGGGGCTGGACGAGCATCCCGAAGCGACCTATCTACTCTTCCCGTTCCACCTGCCCGGCGCCGTGGCGCGCTTCGATTTGGGCGGGCAAGCCCTAAGGCCGGAAGACGACCAGCTTCCCGGCGTCTGTCGCGACTTCTTCACGGTGCAGAACTGGGTCGACTTTGCAGGCGCGCAGATGGGCGTCACGGTCGCCACACCAGACAACCCGATGGTGCAGCTTGGCGATTTCCACTTCGCGCATAACCAGCGTGCGTTCGCGCTGGCGCAGCCAACCCTGTTGGGGTGGGTAACCAATACCTATTGGGAAACGAACTTTCGCGCACATCAGCCCGGTCTGGTCACCGCACGCTATCGCGTCCAGCCCTATGCCGGGGCCTTCGACGAAGCCAGCGCCCATCGCTTCGGTCTTGACGCCGCCAACGACGCACCGCTCCTCCAGCACATGGGCGAAGCCAAGGGCGACCCACGCTGGCCGGCCGCGGGCACGCTGCTACGCCTGCCGGAGCCGCCGATCATCGTGCTCCACGTCAAGCCGGCCGCCGCGTGTGCGGGCGTCGTCGTGCGTCTGCTCAACGCCAGCGACACGGAGCAAGATGCCGTGATCGGCTCGGCGCTGCTGACCATTCGGGCGGCGGCAGCTTGCGATCTACTGGAGAACGTGACCGGCGCCCTCCCCGTAAGCGGCGGAGCGGTGACCCTCTCCATCCCGCCGCGGCGCATTGCCGTCGTGCACTTGTCGGTTGACTGAACAGAACGCAAACGGAGCAAGCTCATGGGCAATTATGTACTCGGCATCGACGGTGGCGGCACGCGTACACGTGCCGCCACCGTTGGTCTGGATGGGGATGTACTTGGCGTCGGTATCGGCGGCGCGTCGAACTATGACGACGTCGGCGTCGCGATCGCGCAACGCAACATCGAGCATGCGGTCGAAGCGGCCACAACGGCAGCCGGCGTCGCGCGCACAGACTGCCGCGCAGTTTTTCTGGGCATGGCCGGCGTGACCTCGGCCACCGACAAGGAGCACATTCGCGACATCGCGCTGCGGCTCAAGCTGGCGCCGCCTGACCGCATTGGCGTGCACCACGACTGTCGCATCGCGCTGGCCGGCGGCTTGGAAGGACGGCCGGGCATCGTGCAGATCATCGGCACCGGCTCGTCGTGCTATGGGCGCACCGCGGCCGGAGAAGATTGGTTGGCCGGTGGGCGCGGCCACCTCATCTCGGACGAAGGCAGCGGCAACTGGATGGGCGTCCATGCCATGCGCGCCGCCGTACGCGCCTACGACGGCCGTGACCCGGCGACGCCGCTGTTGGGCGATGTGCTGACGGCGCTGGACATTACCTCCATCGAGGAAATCTTACACCGGATCTACGTGGTGGGCCTGTCTCGCGCCGAGATTGCCACCTTGGGGCCGGTGGTGGTGCGGCGGGCCATGGAAGGCGATCAGGCCGCCGTACAGATTGTGGAACGGGGCGCATTCGAAACGGCCGAGTGCGTGGCTGCCGTCGCAAGGCGCCTGGGTATGGCAGACGGCCCATGCGAAGTGTGTCCCGTGGGCGGAATGCTGCAAGCCGGTCCGACGGTGAGCGAGCGCTTTGCCGCAGCGGTGGTGCGCCTGCTGCCGAAGGCCACGGTGCAACGCGCGTCGCTGCCGCCGGCGCTGGGGGCAGCAATTCTGGCCCTGGCATTGGCGGGGGTGGAGGTCAACCCAGCCATATTAACTAGATTACGCGCGAACCGAGATCGCGTTTAGTCCACGAGCGCCTGATAGGTCAAGATGCGATAATCCGGCGTCACCGGGTAGGTGTCACTCGGCATGAATTGCACCATCAGGATTCCCACCATCTCTTCTTTTGGATCGACCCAGAAGTTGGTATTGGCGGCGCCGCCCCAGCCAAAGGTGCCGACCGACCCCAGCGTCTGGCCTTTGCCCAGGTCCAGCAACACGCTGCCGCCCAGCCCAAAGCCCTGTCCAGGGCTTTCATACACGCCATCGGCCAGATGGTTGGTCATCATTAGTTCAACCGTCTTGCGGCCCAGCAGCCGGACATCCTCCAGCTCGCCTTTGTTTGCCAACATCTGGGCAAAGCGCAGATAATCACCGGCGGTCGACACCAGGCCGCCGCCGCCCGAAGGGCACTGCGTCGGATGGGTGTAATGGTTGATATCGGGCGTATCGAGCACTTTCAGGCCGCCAAGTTCGTCCTGGCTATAGACCGCGGCAAAGCGGTCAACCTTTTCTGACGGCACCCAGAAGTCCGTATCGACCATCCCCAGGGGTTCAAAGATGCGTTGCTGCAAGAACTGATCGAACGGCATCCCGGCCACGACCTGCACCAGATATCCGAGCACGTCCGTGGCAAAGCTGTAGCGAAACTGCGTGCCCGGCTGGTAGACCAATGGCAGTTTGGCCACCGCCCCGACGATCTCTGCGGGGGTCAAATCGGGGTTGGCTTCCAGGGGCCCCCAGAGATGCTGGCGGTAGAGGTCGTCGATATAGACCCCTTCGTCAAAGCCGTAGCTCAACCCAGCCGTGTGCGTCAGCAGATCGCGCACGGTGATCGGTCGTGCGAGATCGACCAAACGCACACCCGAACCGACGGTGTTGTCCAGCACCTTGACCTGTCCAAACGCAGGGATGTAGCGTGAGATTGGGTCGGTCAAACGCAGCAGACCTTCCTCAAAGAGCATCAGGATGGCCGTGCTGGTAATCGGTTTGGTCATCGAGTAGATGCGGAAGATCGTGTCGAGCGTCATCGGTGTGCCGGCTTCACGGTCCGCCATCCCAAACTTCTCAAAATGTACGACCTGGCCGCGGCGCGCCACCAACGTCACCATCCCTGCCAGTTTTTGTTCGTCGACATAGCGCTGCATGACCACGTTGATGCGCGCCAGGCGGCGGCTGGAGAAGCCTACGGATTCCGGTTTTACGATATTCATCAGATGGTTCCTTGACTGCAAAACTTGACGTCTTCAGATTTCTGCGGTTCGCCAAGAACGGATTCTGTCACGACAACGGCACCGATTCGTGAGATGTGTAACCAGAATTGTAGCACAAATGGGCGAAACAGCCGTCATTCTGTGAATAGCCGGCTTACCGGCACGGCCCAGAGATTGGCGTCGAGCCGCTCGATTCGCTCGCCGAGATAGGCAACGATGCCGCCGCCACACCGGTCGTACGAATCCACTTGATGCACTCGCCGACGACATAGGTTTCCAGAAGATGGCCATCAGCCTCCCCCCATTGCCCGGTTTGATGACGCCACAAGCCCGGATCGACCCAGTAGAGTTTAGGCGCCTTTACCAGCCTTTTTACTGGGCTAGCAAAGTAGGGGTGGAGCAGAACCACCTGGTACGTGTCATTTTGCATGCGATACTGCACATAGTATTTGCGTCCAAGGTGGTTCTCCCGCACTTTGTGTGAAACCTGAGCACCGAACTGACATGCATCGCAGGGGCGCCAGCGTAAATACTCACGCCGGCCAGGCGCGCACTGCACGGTTGCTGATAGAATCACACAAAGTGCGGGAGAACCAGTTAGGGGTGCAATTTGACAGCAGATCGTAGGCCGCACATCAACGATGCGATCCACTTCCGCACTGGCCTTCAGCAAACGACTATGCCCTTCATGTCCGGGTTATCCACCACGCCGTCGCCCAGACGGTCCTGCCGGCGGACGTACCGCTTGATTGGGTCCATCCGAAGACGGTGGTTTCGAGGAGTTCTGCGAGTTCTGGTTCAATCGCTCTTCCAGTTTCGCAAT
>Ga0105047_10017754_pt1 | contig 11069 bp, 9 predicted proteins | sample MAT04_FD_78384 | JGI IMG/M metagenome (GOLD analysis project Ga0105047, IMG submission 78384) | Freshwater microbial communities from Lake Fryxell liftoff mats and glacier meltwater in Antarctica - MAT-04 (megahit assembly) | ecosystem: Environmental > Aquatic > Freshwater > Ice > Liftoff...
CGGGCTGCGAAGTGCTTCGGGTTGCGGTCGCTCACGCACATCTGGCGTGGGAACCAGAATGAAACCATTCACGACCTGACGCGTTGTGCCGCACTGCGGCCGAGCTACGCCCGCGGCTTCAACTTCCTCGCGAACCTCGCCCAGATCCATGGAATCCGTGGAGAAGTTGCCGAAGCACGCGTGGCGATGGCCCAGCAGTGCAAGGTTCGCCGCGACGAAGACCCCAGCGAATACCTCACTCGCATCTTGCTCGACCGCACGGACTGCTACCTCGCGAACATTCCCGGAAAGGACACCGTGGGGGTGCTGTTCGGGGCGTACCACCAGGCGTTCGGGCACGCCATCCTCGACCCGTTCCACTTCTACAACCTGTTCCGCCACCGCTTCGACCACCTCGTGATCCTGCACCCGGGCCTGCTCGATTACTCGCGTGCGTCGTCGCACATGATCGCGGTCATGCAGCAACACCTCGATCAGATCGGGGTGTTGCCCGGCGACCTGAGTTACTTCCCGTGGCAGAACCTCGGCGAACTCTCGGCGGGGCGAATCACGTTTCTGTGCCACAACTACTGGTCGTTGAACCGCATGGCCTACCACGCCAGACGCGACCCGTACCACCCGATGAGCATTGGCCGGCGGTACGTGAAGTTGCCGCCGAAGCTCGTCGATCGCGCCGAGTTGGTGTGCCGTAAGAACAAGCTCGACACGTCACGCCCGGTGGTGGTGCTGCACGCGCGCTCGCACGGATACCACAAGCTGCAAGTTCAATCGTTCCGAAACGTTGACGTGCAAAACTACATTCCCGCCGTTCGCCGCCTGATAGACCTTGGCTACAACGTCGTGCGAATCGGCGACAAGGACATGACGAGCATTCGCGGTGACGTGCCCGGTGTGCTCGAACTTCCCTCGCTTGCGTGCTACGACCACTCGCTCGATTCCTACTTCCTGTCTCGCTGCAAGTTCATGATTAGTTGCCAGTCTGGCCCGTGCTCGCTGGCCCGTGCGCTCGGCAAGCCGAACCTCGTCGTGAACGCGGTGTACCACCACACGATGCTGCCCGAAGTCGATGAAATGTTTGTGTTCAAGCAGTACCGCGACGGGTCGGGTTCGGCCCTGAGTCTTGAGGAACTTCTTGAGCGCCGCTGTCATCTATTCGACCGCAGTTCGCACTTCACGGACGCGGGCATCAGCCTCGAAGACGCGAGTGCCGAGGAGATCCTGGCAGCGACCGAAGAGATGCTCAGCGGATTGGAGACGTCGCACCGCGAGGACACTGACGCACAGGCGGCGTTTCGCAATTTGATGCTTCGCTACGCCGCGACTGCCCCGAACACGCACCCTCTCGCCAGCAAGATGACCGACTACATCGGGTACGCGTTGCCGGAAGCGCGGGTGTCGGACGCCGTGTGTGAGATGCGACCCGGGTACGTCTCGGCCTCACGGCGCAGCAAAGTCCGCGTGGCCTGACCGCCGATCACGAACAACCTGGAGAAACCACGATGCCGAGCCTGACCGGGCACCTCGAATACTACAAGCAGCACGGCATCAACCCCGTCCGCTACGACACGTCGAACTTGCGACTGCACCTCGAACGTCGGGCGTCGCTGTATCGCACGCTGGGGATCACGCCCCTCGCAATTCGAGGTTCGCGGGTGCTGGAAGTCGCACCGGGAACCGGGCAGAACAGCCTTTATCTCGCGAACCAAAAGCCCGCAAGTCTCACGCTCGTCGAACCAAACCCGGCCGGTCAGCGTGACATCGCGGCGGTGTACGCGAGCGCCTAGAACGCGATCGTTCCTGAAGTCATTGCCTGCCAATTCGAGGAGTTTGAGCCGGATCGAGCGTTCGATCTCGTCGTGTGCGAGAACTGGCTCGGCGACTCCGATCACGAGCGAGGACTACTTCGCAAGCTCGGCGGGCTGGTGGCCGATGGCGGTCTCCTTGCCGTGACTGCGGTATCGCCCGTGGGGGTGCTGCCGAATCTCCTCAGGCGGGCGTTGAGCAACCGCCTCGCTCCGTGTACCGAGTCGTTCGCCGAGCGAACCGCCGTGCTGAGTAAGGCATTCGGGCCACACCTGCGCACGGTCGAAGGGATGACCCGCGGCGTGACCGATTGGGTTCACGACAACATGCTGAACCCGGCGTACCTGGGTGTGATCCTGACCGTACCAATGGTGTTGGATGATCTGGGGTCGAGTTTCGACGTGCTTGGTTCCAGCCCGCAGTTCTCACAAGACTGGCGTTGGTTCAAGAGTCTCTGCGGCACGAACCGCGAGTTCAACCGCCACATGCTTGCCGAGTATCACGCGAACCTGCACAACTTCCTCGACCATCGCACGCAGTTGCCGGCGCGAGATGCACGTCGAAACGCACAACTCGAAACGGGAGCGCTCGCGGTTGCGGAATCGTTGCGCGTGTGGGAAGCCGGTGAAGGCGATGGTGAGGAAGTGGAGTTGACCGTTCGCAAGCTGATCGCGGGAATCAGCGACCTGCCGACGACGTACTCAGCCGCCTTGAACGAGTTCCTGGATGCTTTCGCAGAACCGCGACTCACGCCGGAAACGGTTGCCGCCATGTCGCACTTCGGGCCGCTGTTCGGTCGCGAAACGCTGTTCTTGTCCTTCGAGAAGAAGTGGCAAGTGTCTTTCGTCTGTGGACCGCGGGCGTCTCGCCCGCTTGCCTGAACATCACCAGCCACTGATCGAATTCGTACACGGCGAACCGAGTTCCATAGCTTGTGCGGGCGAGACGCCCGCGGTCCACAGACGGAAGACCATTCATTTCGGCCCGACACAGAGCGCGAACAGATAGTGAGCCATCGGCGTGTAGCCGGTGTGAACCACTTCATCGTTCATCGAGAACAGGAACACGTTCTCGAAGTGCCGCTCCATCACGCGGCGATACTCGTTGCCGTCCTTGCAGTTCACGTGCCCGGCCTTGCTGCCTTCCGATGCGTACACCTGCGATTGCAGCGATGGCGAACCAATCACCGCGACCCCCGAGCGAGTAACCGAGCGGGCGATGTTCCCGACGAACGCATCCTCGTGCTCGGGGGCGATGTGCTCGAAGACGTCCAGCGAATACGCCGCGTCGAAGCCACCACCTTGCACCGGCCCCGTCAGGATGTCGTGAACCACCGTCTCGCACTGCCAGCCTTCGGCGGCCATTCGCGAGCGTGCATCCGCAATGAACACGGGGTCAAAGTCTGACGCCGTGACCGACTTCACCTCCTGCTGCACCACGCGAGTGCCGAACGCATCGGCGCAACCGATCTCGACAACGCGATTCTTGCCGCTGAGCATCTTCGCCACGAATTTGTAGCGTGCGAGGATGAACAGCAACCCACGCGGGTCGTCACGCCAGCGCTGGTTGCTCATGATGCCGAGACGGGCAATGCCGTCGCGGAGTGCCATGTCCACCTCGAACTGGTATTGCGGTTCGCGCGTTCGCGGGTGTGCTGGCGGGGTGCGAGTGTCCATACTCTCCTCGGGGGTCAGACCGCGGCGGGCGGCTCAAAGTAAATGAATTCGTAGTCGCCGGTGTAGCCAGCGTGGTTGAACAACCACGTCCACGATTCGGGGCGCATAAACGTTTCGCACGTCAGCGCCCAGCATTGAAGGTTGAACAGCTCCTCCGTCGTGCGAAAGCTCTCGACGCAAAGGAATTGCTTCGCCGAAACCCGTTGCATCTCGGAGAGTGCGAGAGAAACATCCTGCGGCGGCAAGTTGTGCAGTGCGTTGATCGAGATTGCGAGATCGAACGACCTGTCCCCGAACGGGAATGGCTCGCGGGCATCGTGCCGGAACAGGTGCGGGCGAACCTCTTCCTTCGCGGTGGCGAGTCCGACCTCCGACACATCGAATCCGCTGATCGTGCACTCGGGGAGGAGTTGCTTGAACTCGTGCAGGATGAACCCGCGACCGCAGCCGACGTCAAGAATGCGTGCGTTCGCCGGGAGTGAATAGGCATTCACCAAGTCGCGAGCCACGACGTTCCATCGGCCGTCGTACTTGTAGCCGCCGTAGCCGTAGCGTCGGTCGCCATCCCAGTAGTCAGCATCGAATCGGCGAGCCACATCGGAACAGTGGACCTTCGCATCCGCCATGCGACCGAGGTAATCGCGGGCCGTCCGGCGATGAAGCTGATTCACGACATTGAGCAACCGACCCATGTGCTGTCCACCTGCGGCAATCGGGTGAGTCATTCGAACGTCGGCCACAGGTCCGAGCGGTTGATCGCCGAGAGCCGGCGACGCGACCGCGTCACCAGCAGTTCCTTCACCGTCGATACCACCGAGTCCGCCGAGATGCCGTGTCGTCGCATCATTCCTGCCTGATCGCCATATCCAGATGGGAAGACGTCAGGGAAGCCAATGCGTCGGAACTTTCGCAGCCCGAGCAATCCGGCTTCGGCCAGGAACTCCGCGACCGCACTCCCGAGGCCGCCGATCACGCTGTGCTCCTCGACTGTCACCACCACGGGCACACGCTCGGTTGCGGCCGTGAGAGATTCCGTGTCGAGCGGCTTCACGGTCGGCATGTGAAGCACGGTCGCGTCGATTCCCGCTGCCGTGAGTTGGTCGGCGGCAGCGAGACAAACCTGCAACCCAACCCCCGTCGTGACGATCAGCGCGTCGTGGCCATCCCGCATCGCCACGCCGCGACCGATTTGGAAATCGTCGGTGTCGACCGTCACGATGGGGTCGTGACCTTTCGCAACGCGGATGTAAACCGGGCCGTGGTAATCGACGGTCGCGCGCACGGCTCGGGCCATCTCGTCCGCATCGGCCGGCGCGATGATCGTCATGTTCGGAATCGACCGCATGAGCGCGAGGTCGTCGGTTGCGAGGTGCGTCGGCCCGAGTGGTGCGTACACGACGCCGCCACCGTTGCCGATCAGCCGCACGTTCACGTTGTGCATACAGAGATCGACCACGACCTGCTCGAAGCAGCGGCGGGTGAGGAACGTCGCGATCGTGTTCAAGAAAACGACGCGGCCCTCCATCGCCATGCCTGCGGCGATGCCGACGAGGTTCTGCTCGGCGACCCCCTCCATGAAGAAGCGATCTGGGAACGCGGCCTTGAAGTCTGCCATAACGCCGACGCCCAGATCCGAGCCGATGAACACGATTCGCTCGTCGGTGCGAGCCAACTCAGTAATCGTTTTCAGGCAGCGTTCACGCATTGGTGCATCCCCCGATGGCGCTCAACAGGCTCTCGACTTCCTGATCCGTTACCTTGTTCTTGTGGTGCCATTTCATGTTGTTCTCGGCGAACGCGGCACCCTTCCCCTTGATCGTGTGGGCGATGATCGCCGTGGGCTTGTTCGCGTCGAGTGGCAGCGACTGGAACAGCGAACGCAACTCGCCCACGTCGTGGCCGTCGACCTCGCGAACGGCGAAGCCGAACGCCGCCCACTTGTCCGCGAACGGCTCCAAATCCTGCACTTCGCGAGTGCTGCCGTATGCCTGGTGCTTGTTGTAATCCACGATCGCGGTGAAGTTCGACAGTCGATGCTTGCCCGCGCACATCGCCGCTTCCCACACTGAACCCTCGTTGCATTCGCCGTCGCCGAGGATCACGAACACCTTGGAATCCGACTTCGCGATTCGCAGGTGCAACGCCATGCCGAGGCCAATGCTCAACCCGTGGCCGAGTGCCCCTGTGCTGGCCTCCACGCCAGCGACCTTGTTCGCGTCGGGGTGGCCACCAAGGATGCTGTCGGCGGTGCAAACGCGATCGAGTTCGGAGTGCGGGAAGAAGCCCTTGTCGGCGAGCAGAGCGTACAGAGCGAGGCAACCGTGGCCCTTGCTGAGGATGCAACGGTCGCGGCCGGCCCACTTCGGATCGGCGGAGTTGAAGCGAAGCACGTCGTCGTACAGAACGCGGAGGACGTCGATCACCGAGAACGCCGAACCGACGTGCCCACGGCGAGCGCCTTTCAGCATCCGGACAACTAGTTTGCGTAGTTGCCTCGAACGTTCATCGAGTTGGTTTGCAATCATGGTGTGCGTCCTTGCAAGTTACCGGAAACGGCCAGCGGGGTGCAACCCGACAGCCTTCCTCATTCGTCGGCGAAGCAGGCGTCCGGCCCACTGAACCTTCCCAATCATTCCAGGCGGTGCCACCCGCAACCTCGTCAACTGAATCTCTTCAACGAGCCGACGGTTCTCGGCTTCAAGATCCGCACGGCGTGCGATGGTCTCGCGCCACGGGTCTTGCAAGAACACCGTCGCGAGTTCCCGCACGGCAGCATCGTCGTCCCTCGTCGCCAGCGTTTCGTAGACTTCCGGCGTGAACCCCGCGAGCAGTGCCAGAACAGTTGCTCCACTTCGATCCGCTCGCTGTGAAGCCGCCCGCAGCAAGTCCGACCCGAAGTGGCACGCGGCACCATTCCGGCGAAAGAACGGAGCAACGTCGGCGAACTCCGGCGACAACAGCAAATCGAGCAACGCCCCCAGGATGCGAACGTTGTCTGTTCCGGTGCGGGCGTTCGTGGCGTATGAACCCTTGTGCAGTACGTGAACGCCGAGCGTTTCGGGCAGGTGAACAAGGCCGTGCCTGAACGCGACGACGAGGAACGCGAACCAGTCCGAGTACCACGCGAGTTCCGAACGATAGCCGCCCGCGGCGCGAATGGCGTCGGCACGCACGACGATCGCGCTCACCGGCAGCGTGTGCCACACCCGACGACACACTTGCTCAGGCGTGAAGTATGTCGGTCGGTCGCACCAACCCGGATCGTTCACGATCAGCGGGCCGGCATCGCCTTCCGTGCACGAACCATACGCGACACACACACCCGCTTCGGGGTGCTGCTCGAACTGTTCCATCGCCTTCGCGACGAAGCCGGGGAGTATGTAATCGTCGGCCCCACCGGGCAGGATGTACCTTCCGGTGGCGAGCGCGAAGCCTTGGTTGTAGCTCGCAGTGACACCGCGATGACACTCGTTGCGAATCAAGCGAACGCAGGGGAATCGTGCGGCATAGCGTTCCAGCACTCGCACGCTGTCGTCTGTAGAATCGTCGTCGAAAACGATGACCTCGCGCGGCCGCAGTGATTGCGACAGTACCGCGTCCAGCGCCCGCGGCAGAAGCCGGGCGTGGTTGCGGTTCGCGATCACAACAGAAAGATCTGCGGTTCGCATCGTGGTTACGCCACCTGCTTTTGCTTGGCGAGATGAGCGTTCATCGTCTTGATGTTGAAGTAGCGTGGGTCGCTCAGTGAGTTCGGCACCTTGCCAGCCGTGAACGCAACGAGCAGCTCTCGCACCGCATCGGGAACCGTGTATCGCGGTGCCCAGCCAAGCTCGCGGCGAATCTTCTCGCTCGAAACGTGATACGACCGCAAATCATCCGTCGGCGACGTCACGATCTTCACGTCGTGGCCAACCTCGGCCTTCACCAGGTCGGCAATCGCGCTGATCGAAAGGTTCTGCCAGCCCGCGTTGTAGATCTTGCGGTCGATCTTTTCGGAAGGCCATCGCAGGGTCTGCACGTAGAGATCGGTCATGTCCTGAATGTGCAGATTGGGCCGACGCTGCGAGCCGCCGAAGACCGTGATCTCTCGCTTGTGGTAGGCGAGGTTCGTGAGGATGTTCACCGACAGGTCGAGCCGCAAGCGTGGCGAGTAGCCGCATACGGTCGCGGGGCGGAGCGTCAGCGTCGTGAACCCCGGCTCGCTCTCCTTCTGGAGAACGTCCTCACACATTGCCTTGAATTTCGAGTAGTCCGTGAGCGGCCGCAGTTCGAGTTCTTCGGTCACGTTCTCTTCGTCGCGGACGCCGTAAACACTCGACGACGACGCATACACGAAGCGCTTGACGCCGTGCTTCTTCGAGAGCTTCACGAGCGGCAGGAACGCATCGTAGTTGATCGACTTGCCGAGCGTGGGGTCGAGTTCAAAGCTCGGGTCGTTCGAGATGCACGCGAGATGGATCACCGCGGTACAGCCCACGAGCGCCTTGTCGAGGGCGTGCTTGTCGCGGAGGTCCGCCTTGACCACGCTCAGGTTCGGGTTGTCGCGGACCGCCCCGAGCGGCTCCAAACCGAAATAGCAGGTGTCGAACACGCGGACTGCGTGCCCATCGGCGAGGAGTTTCGGCACGAGAACCGCGCCGACGTAGCCCGCCCCGCCCGTGACCAGAACTGTGAACTTTTCCGACTCGCTCATGATGTCTTCCTTGACGGTTGTGACCTCCGGTCGCTGACGCTCCCGGCTCGCCAAATCAATTAGCCTTTCGGCGGCACTCGTGGCCGCTTCACTCGGTTCTCGCTGCCAGCGCCAACTCGCACTTTCTTCTTGCGAGGCAGCGGATCGAGCGGAGCCTTGCTCTGCGTGTGCATCTTCAACAAACACTCGACGTGCCTAAACAACGGCGTGCGTTCGATCGAACGCTGGTTGCCGAGAATGGCGACCGCCTCCGCACCGACCACGTTGCCAAGGAACGCGGTCACTTCTGCGGGGGCATCCATTGCCGCACACAGCGTCGTCGCGCAAAGAACAGCGTCCCCTGCCCCAACGCGGTCAACGATCTTCGTTGCGAGTGCGGGCACGCGAGTGAAGCGATCGGGCCGCGTGTGGAACAGCGTGCCGAGGCTGCCGCGAGTGATCATCACGCTCGGGCATTCGAGCTTCGCCGCGACGTGTTCCGCCATCTCCTCAGGCGAGAGTTGCTGGTTGCGTGTTTCGAGCGCCACTTCCCGCTGAGCCAGGCAAACGTAATCGGCTCGCGGGTACTTCGAGACCATGTTGAAGCCGTGGTTCCCCGCGTTCGACTGCGTGTTCACGGCAAGGAACCGCGACCCCTGACACAACACATCAATCGCGTTCGCGGAAAGCATCCCATGCCCGTAATCCGCCACGATCACCACGTCGTACCTCGGCAGCATTTTTCGCAAGCGGTCGCAGAGGTCGGCATCCGCCTTGGCGTCGAGCGGTGCGTCGTTCATGCGATACACCTCGAACATCTTCTGCGACAGGTACTTCTCCACGAAGCGTTGCTTGACGATCGTGGGCGAGCCCGGTTTCTCCACGAAAGTTGGCGTCACGTTCTGCTTGAGCACACCCCGAACGAAGTCGGCTTCGTCGCCGCCTTCGCCGAGTTGCGTGAAGACATCGACGTTGTTCACGAACCCCGCGAGATGGTTCGCGCACGCGAGAACGCCGCCCCCGAAGCGGTCTGCGCTGAGGAAGCGGCTCGCGAGCACAGGCTCCTTGCCGGACTTGCCAATCGCTTCGCAGTACGTGTACTCGTCGATGATCGTCTCGCCGACGACCAGCACCCGCAGATCCTCGGCGGCCCGCAGCGGTGCCAGCACTTCGTCGGCGGAGTAGCGAGTGGCGAACGACGCGAGGTAATCGCGGACGGCGTCGGGGTACGGCGAGAGGTACTGATTGATGAGTCCGGACGAACTGTAAACGATGTCCTCGGTGAACGCGACTTCGCCGCCGACCTCGCGGATCGCCTCGGCCTCGCGGGCGACGTGGCCAATCGTGTCGGAGAGGTTGCGGAACTCACTGCCCTTCGCGAACACGGCAGGCTTCAACACGCGGATCGTTTCAACGGCACTTGGCCACTGGTTCACGGCGACGTAATCGACGCAGCCGAGCGATGCGAGGAACTCAGCACGGAGTGTTTCGGGGAACGCCGGCCTGCCGATGCCCTTATTCACGAACCGGTCGGGGGTGATGGTTACAACGAGGACATCGCCGAGCTTGCGTGCCTCCTCGAAGTGGCGAACGTGTCCGATGTGGAGCAAGTCGAAGACGCCGTGACAGTGGACGATCCGCTTGCCATTGGCGCGGAGTCCGTCGAGTACGGAGGCGAGGTCTTCGAGCGGGAGGAGCTTGCCGTTCGATGCCATACGTGCGAATCCTTGCACGGAACCGGCCGCGTCGTGCGGCGGGGGATCGGAAGCGGAATTTCAGGTTGCACAGAGTTTAGACGGCGTGACCGGGTGAAAAAAAGGCCAGTTTCTGGACCGTGTTGGTTGCTGCCCAGGGCGATTGCAAGTTACACATCGCGTGAGTTGGGGAATCGCCACCCCCTCGCTGGCACTCGGGGTTCGCCCCTGAAACCAACGCCTTTTGGCGAACCCCGACCGCCAAGGAGGGGGGAGCGCTTGAGTATGCCTGTGGGATACACGGAACGACCCTGGGTCACCGCCCCAACGAAAACACCCTGCCAGCATGGGCAGGGTGTTGAAGGGTGCGCTGCAATTGAATGGCGAGCCGGTGAGAAGCCCAGTGTTAAGAATTCACGGATTTCAGTGTGACCTTGAAGACCAGTTCGGAGTTGGGTGGAATGTTCGTCCGCCCGGCGGCCCCGTAAGCGAGCGACGCGGGGATATCCAACAGCCGCACCCCACCTGGCTTCATCCCTGGAATCGCATCGACCCACCCCTGAATCAGATTCGCGGCAGTCAGCGTCGCTGTGAAGTTCGTACTCGAGTCGAACAGCGTTCCGTTGGTCAGATACCCTTCATAAGCGACGTTAATCGTATCCCCAACCTTGACGGCTGTTCCGGTCCCGACGGTCGTGTCGAGAATGCGTACTCCGCTCGGCAGCGTCACCCACGACGGAGCGGTGAGCGAGAACGGAAGAGTGCTCGTCGCGCTGTTCGTCACCACCCACGTGAACGTTCCGCTACTCGTGGTACCATCCTGCGTGACGGAGATCGCCACCGCATGTGGACTGTTGTTGCTGCCGGTCGAAGCGATCGTGCCGCTGATGACGCCGGTGGTCGCGTTGATCGTCAACCCCGGCGGCAGGTTGGTTGCGGTGTACGTGATCGGGCTTGAGCTGGTGCCGCTCGCCGTCACCGCGACCCCACTAATGACCGCTCCATTCACGCTCTGTTGTGTGGCGGGAGCCGTGATTGAGAGGCCCGATGCGGCGGTCACGAGCCAGGAGAAGCCCGTGGTGCCGCTGGAGACACCGTCCGTTGCAGTAACGATCACCGTGTACGGACTGCCCGTTGTGGCGCCAGCGGCGATCGTACCGGTGATGATTCCCGTTGTGGGAGAAATCGCCAGACCCGGAGGAAGCCCCGTGGCCCTGAAGGTGA
>Ga0105047_10017757_pt1 | contig 11068 bp, 10 predicted proteins | sample MAT04_FD_78384 | JGI IMG/M metagenome (GOLD analysis project Ga0105047, IMG submission 78384) | Freshwater microbial communities from Lake Fryxell liftoff mats and glacier meltwater in Antarctica - MAT-04 (megahit assembly) | ecosystem: Environmental > Aquatic > Freshwater > Ice > Liftoff...
GATCTTCAATACCGACCAGGGCAGCCATTTTGCCTCGGCGGAGTGGACCGGGAAAATCACCGCCCTAGGAATGGCGGTGAGCATGGACGGCAAGGGGCGGTGGATGGACAACGTGTTCATCGAGCGGCTCACCGCGCAGCGTCAAATACGAGGAGATCTACCTGCGGGCGCACGCCACGGTGCCGGCGCTGGAAGCGGGCCTGCGGACGTGGTTTGAGCGCTATAACACATGGCGCCCGCACCAGGCGATCGGCAACCGCACCCCGCACCAGGCGCATGAAGAGGACGGCAAAAAGGCGGCGGCGAAACCCACCCTCACCCAGCACAAGGAGGCGGCATGAAAACCAGCGCCTTCCCCCGGGTTGGCGACCGATATTTGGGTTCCTCCACTTCAGTCCCTGCAGGCCCCTTCGCTACGCTCCGGGGCCTTTCGGTCCTTGCATTGCGGAACCCAAATATCGGGACCCGGACCATTTAACATTGCCCCTTAACGAACCCTCCCCTAAACCCGAAACTGTCCCCGCCACTGTAGCTTAAATAACGCCTCCTCTGGCCGAAGAACGGGGTCCACCTCAGGGGAAGCAGCCGGAGATGCTGGACAGCGTGGCGGCGAAGCAGATCGCGGGGCTGGAGAAGGAGATTAGCGAACTGGCGGGCGAGGCGGAGCGATTGGGCCTGGAAATTGCAGAGCTGACTGCGCAAGCGGTGCCGGGATAACCGCCCGCCTCAATACCGCTTCCGCATGTTGCTCGGCAGGATGTTCAGCTCCCCGCGGTATTTGGCGACGGTCCGGCGGGCGATCGGGATGCCACGCTTCTCGAGCAACTCGACGATTTCCTTGTCGCTCAGCGGGCTCTTGGTGTCCTCGACCTTGACCAGATCGGCGATGGCCCCCTTGACGCTGGTGTTGCTCATCGATTCGCCGCCGGAGGTCTGGTAGCCGGGGGTGAAGAAATACTTCATGTCGAACACGCCCTGCGGGGTGCACATGTATTTGCCGGAAATGGCGCGGCTGACCGTGGTTTCGTGAACCCCGACGGCGTCGGCGATTTGGACCATGGTCATCGGCTTGAGCGCGCTCGGGCCGAATTCGAGGAAGTCCTTCTGCCGCGAGACGATTTCGTGCGAGATATTCGAGATGGTCTGCTGGCGCTGGTGGATGGACTTGATGAGGAATTTTCCGCTGCGGATTTTGTCGCGAATGTAGTCCTTCACATCGGCCCCGCCTTTGTCCTGCGACATCAGATCCTTGTAGGTGTTGCTGATCCGCAGATGTGGAATCTGTTCGCCGTTGAGCGAGATCGCCCATTCGCCGCCGATCTTTTCCACGGTCACGTCGGGCAGGACGTAGTTGTTCGGATCGGGAGTGAAAATCTGGCCGGGCTTGGGGTCGAGCGTGGCGATGAAGTTGGCCCCGCGCTGCACCTGCTCCGCGGTCGTGCCAAGACGACGGGCGATTTCCGGGAAACGCCGCTTGCCGAGATCCTCGATGTGCCGATCGACGATGCGGTATTCGAGGCTCTGCTCCTTGCTCAGGCGCTTGAGCTGGATGAGCAGACACTCGCGAAGGTCGCGCGCACCCACGCCGATGGGGTGAAAGGTTTGCACGAAATCGAGCACGCGCTGGAGGTCGGCGACATCCATGCCGGTGTTGTTGGCGATGTCCTCAGGGCCGGTCTGGAGAAAGCCGGCGTCGTCGATGTTACCAATGATCAACTCCGCAAGCTGGCGGTCGGGGGCGTTGAGGTCGCTGGAATTGACCTGATCGAGCAGGTGCTGCTGGAGCGTTTGCATGCCGACGATGGAATCGAAAAAGAACTGCCGCCGCTCCTCTTCCTCCGCCGAACGTCCCGAGTAGCTCTGGCTCTGCGACATGTAATCGCGCCATTCCTCATCGAGCTTGGCCAGCCGGTCGAACTCCTCTTGAAACTCCTCGTGCTCCTGCTTCTTGTCCTCGATGGTCGGCTCCATCTGGTCCTCTTCCAGCGTTGGGTTGGTGCAAAGTTCCTGCTGGATGAGGTTGCGGAGCTCCAGCATGGGAGCTTGGAGGATCTGCAAGCTCTGCTGCAACTGCGGCGCGAGAACCTGTTGTTGCGAGAGTGTCTGCGTTTGAGAGAGGCCGGCCATGTGCTGAGGATAGAGGCTGTTTCCCGGTGCGCAAGCAGTATTCCTGCCAGTTTCTTGTTTATTTTATGGATGGCGCAAGGCATTGAACTGGCTTCAATGCAGAGCATGAACCCTAAATCTCTCGCGGTTGTCGCGTTGGCTGGGACGGCCTTCGCCAGCGCACTCCTCGCGCCCCTGCGATCGAGTGGCCAGGCCGCGGGCGATGATCCCGCGCTCACGGCGATCCTCACCGCCGTCACCGCCCAGCAGGCCACGCTGGCGGAAAATCAGGCAAAAATCGACCTCAAGCTGGCGGGGATTGGTGAAAACCTCCGGCTCGCGCGGATTTACGTCGGCCGTGGCGGCGGCAAAACGCCATGAAAACGCTGACCTCCTCCCTCCTCGTGGCCGCTTCGCTCCTCGTGCTGGCGGTGAACCTGCATTCCCAGGCGCCGCTGCCCAAATCGCCCGCGGATCAATTGAAAGCGCTCAAAGCGAAGAACGACCAATTGATCGAGCAGCAAAAGCAGACACTGCTCAAACTCGACGAAATGGAAAAACAGGCGGATCAGATTCGCCTGCTGGCCAAGCGGTCGTAGTCGCCTATCCCTTCGCTTCCGCCGCGCGCTGAGCTTTGACTTCCAGCTTGCGGTAGAGCGTGGCCATGCTGATGCCGAGCATCTTCGCGGCCTTCTCCCGGCTGTTGCCGTTGAACTTGATCGTCTCCTCGATGTAACGCCGCTCCTGATCGCGGATGTATTCGTCAAGCGTCTGGCCGACGGGCATCGTGCCGGTGTGTTCGACGGGCGGCGAATTGGCGTGGCGGACGACCTGCGGCGGCAGGTCGGTCGTGCGAATGAGGCCGTCGTCGCAGAGTGCGCAGGCGCGTTCGACGGCGTTTTCGAGTTCGCGGACGTTGCCCGGCCAGCGGTAGAGCGCGAGCATATCCACGGCCTTCGGATCGATCTTCTTGGCCTCGGTGCCGGTCTGGGCGGCGTTTTTTTGCAGGAAATGACTGACCAGCAGCGGGATGTCGTCTGGACGCTCGCGGAGCGCGGGCATCTCGATCGGAATGACCGCGAGCCGGTAATAAAGATCCTCTCGAAAATTGCCGCCCTTGATCTTGTCGCCGAGCGATTCGTTGGTCGCGGCGAGCACGCGGACATTGATCGGGATGCTTTTGGTGTCTCCGACGCGCCGGATTTGCCGCTCCTGCAAAACGCGCAGCAGCTTGGTCTGGAGCGGCTGGGCCATCGAGTTCACTTCATCGAGAAAGATGGTGCCCTGCTCCGCTTCCTCGAAGAGCCCGATCTTGTCCTGGACCGCGCCGGTGAAGGAACCCTTCTTGTGACCGAACAACTCGGACTCCAGCAAGTTCTCCGGCAGGGCCGAGCAGTTGATCGCGACGAAGGGCTGATGCTGCCGGGTGGAATTGAAATGCAGCGCGCGGGCGACCAATTCCTTGCCGGTGCCGCTCTCGCCCTGGATCAAAATCGTGCTGTCCGTATCAGCGACCTTGGCGATGAGATTGTAGATCTCCTGCATCTTCACGCTCGTGCCGATGATGTTCTCGAAGCGGTACTTCTCCTTGACGATTTGCCGCAGATTCCGGTTCTCGCGGACGAGGCTCTGGTTATCGAGCGCCCGCTGGATCGTGAGCTGGAGTTCGTCCACCTTGAACGGCTTGGTGATGTAATCGTAAGCGCCGAGCTTCATGGCCTCGAGCGCGGTCTCCACCGTCTTGTAAGCCGTGATTAGGATCACCGGTGTTTGCGGCAGCACCTCGCGGCATTCGCGGAGGATGTCGAGGCCGCCGACCTTGTCCATGCGCAGATCGGAGATGACGAGCTGCGGGGCGTGTGTCGCGAGGTTTTCCAGCGCTTTTTGCCCGGAAGCGTAAGCCACGGTTTGATGGCCGCGTTCCTGGCAAATGTCGGAGATGACCGAAACCATCGCCGGATCGTCATCGATAATGAGAATTCGAGCCATAAGTGTGCGAGTCGCGGAATTGAGATTATTGCAGGGATGAGAAATGGAAAGCCGAATATTTTCGCGTTTCGGCATGCCAGAACCCCGGGCGCTCTCAGGAGCGAGAAAGCGGGGCGGGTTATTGCGCGGCGGTTGGCGCGGACGGGGCGTCGATCAGGCGCTGCAGTCCGTAGCTCAGCAGCAGCATGCTGTCGTCCCATTTGCCCTGCCGGGTGTCGCGCAAGACCGCCGAGATCACTTCCCGGCCACCGCGCAGGGCTCCGCCGACAAAGGTGTGCTGCGCGGGATTCGTGAAGCCGGTTTTTATGCCGGTGCAGCCGGGGAACTGGGCGAGCAGCTTGTTGCGATTGGCCAGCGGTCGCGGGCCGGTCGCGGCCGGCCAGTTAAAGATCGGCGTGACGATGATCTGGCGGAAAAGGGGTTGCTGCATCGCGGCCCGAGCGATGGTCGCGAGATCGCGCGCGGTGGTGTAGTGCTCGGGATGATGCAGCCCGTGCGGATTGCGAAAGCTGGTGTTGGGCGCGCCGAGTTCCTTCGCCCGGATGGTCATCTTGAGGGCGAATTCGGCCATCGACCCGGCGTTGTCGCGCCCGAGGGCATGGGCCACGTCGTTGGCGCTCTTGAGCATCAACCCGCGCAGCATTTGCGCCCGGCTGTAACGCTCCCCTGGTTTGATATCGAGCCCGCTCTCCCCGACCCTGCTGTCCTCCTCGGTGATCTCCACCTCGCGGTCGAGGTCACCGGCTTCGATGATCAGCAGCGCGGTCATGACCTTCGTCGTGCTCGCCGGATAATACCGGACATCGGCATTTTTTTCGTACAGCGTTTCGCCAGTGAAGGCGTCGATGACGATCGCGCCTTCGGCATAGAGCGGCAGTTCGCCGGGCGCCGCCGGGGGCGGAGTGGCGGGCGCCGCCTTCGGAGTGACGCGGGTCACCGGCTTTTTCTTCGGCGCGGCCACCACCACGCCCGACAGCGCGACGGACGCCGCGAGGAGCAGTGGGAGGTTACGAAGAAATCTGGCCATTGATCATCGTCCAGGAAATCGGCGCGGGATGCTCGACAATTTCCTCGTGGACGCTGCCGAGGCTGCCAGAGGCCGGGAGCGCGATCAAGTCCGCCAATGCCCCGGGCAAAATCTGGCCGAGCTGGCCTTTGCGGCGCAGGGCCCGCGCCGGATTGAGGGTGACCATGCGCAGCATTTGCTCAGGCCGCAGCCACGGCTGGGTCTGGCGGAGCAGCCGCATCTCCTCGAAAAGGCTGAGCGAATCGGTGCTCGCGAGGCTGTCGGTGCCGAGGCAGAGATTCACTCCGAGGTCGTGCAGGCGTTTGGCCGGGAAGGGCGGATGGCTGAAGTAGCGATGGCTGCCGGGGCAATGGACGAGGTGCGGTCCGGCGCCACGCGGCAGCTCGGCGAGGATCAGGAAATCCTCCTCGGTCAGCGTATTCATGTGCGCGATCAGCCAGCGCGCATCGACCGCGCCGCTCTGCCACAGGTGCGCGAAGGGCGTCGCCTTCCCGCAATCCCCCATCGGCCGCTGGAGCGCGGTCATGAAATCGTGGAGCGGACCTCGGGCGTTGCGAAACATCCCGAATTCCTCCGCGGACTCGGCGAGGTGTGTGGTCAGCAGCATGGAGAAGGACGCGGCGCAGGCGTTGGCGAGCTGGTAGAGATTGAGCGAGGCGGTGTAAGGCGCGTGCGGGCTCAGGCCGAAGCTGTCCAGCGAATTGGCGCGGTGCTGGAAAAAGGAGAGTGCCCCGGCGACCACATCGTCCGTGGTGATGCGGTGGCGGATGTCGATCATCTCGTAAAACCACCACGTCCGCAGGGGCGAGGGGGCGAGCCGGGTCATCAGCTCGGGAAAGGCCTCGATGTTGCAGACGCTGGTCGTGCCCCATTTCCGCAGCTCGGCAAAACCGCGCTGCACCGCGCCGAGGTAGTCCTCGCTGTCGAGGCTGCGCTTGAGCGCGTTGATCCGCTGCACCCACGCGGTAAAGCTTTTCGGCGGCGAGATCGCGCCGCGCATCATCGTGTAGTCGAGATGGCAGTGGGCGTTGATCAGCCCCGGCATCAGCACCTGCTCGCCGAGATCGATCACCGGGCTGTCCGAAAGCCAGTGCAACTCCGGGAGCGTGCCGACGGCGACGATCCGGTTGTCCTCGATCGCGACCGCGCCGTTGTCGATGGGCGGCCCGTCCATGGTGACGACGGTGCGGGCGCGGATGATCATGATGGCAGCCCGGCTTTCTTCACCACTTCGCGCGCCTTGGCAACGAGGAGATTGCACGCTTCGTGGCAGAGCAGGGGAAGGATGCCAAACGCTCCATCGGACGAGAATTTCTCCGCGGGCAGCGTGGTGATCGGGCAGCCGGGCGCGAGCGGCCACAGGATGCGCTTCAGGCAACCGCCATCGCTGCGGCAAAAATCGCCGACCAGTCGCTGCGCCTGATCGTCGGTGATCTTCTGAGTGACGCGATACATCCCGGTCTGGCGGTCGAGCGTCTCGCGCAAGGGCACCACGCGCAGATCGCCACGGGTGTGGCTGAGCCAGACCGCCGTCATGGCGGGGTAGAAATAGTCGAGCGCCCGCCGGAGGTCCGCGAGATCCGCGACGGTCAGCCGCCAGCCGTGACGGAGATCGGGCGCCGTTTTCAGCGGTCGGAACGCTCCGGCGTCGTCGTAGTGCGCGAGTTCGCGCGCGGCCTCGGCGCCGGTGAAAGACTTGAGATCGGCCCGGCTGTCGTCCCCGCAATGACGCAGGGTGAAGCCGTCGTCCGCGGACTCGATATGGATTTCGCCGATCTCGCGTCCGCCCGCCTCGAGCCAGGCGCGGAGAGCTTGGTTGACGTTCTGCATCAGGCGACAACCGCAGTCGCCTGCGCCGCGTCGAAAGCTGCCACCTGTTCCAAAATCACGTCGGCGAAGAGCGGCTCGGTGCCGATCGCGCTGGCGTAGTAGAGCGTCCGCCCGCGCCGATGATAGGGATTGCCGGCGAAGACCGCCTTCGCATTCGCGCTGGCCGCGCCGGGCGATTCCGTGGCGATGCCGAGCAGCACCGGGATGTCCTCGTAGCTGTGCAAGCCATCGGCGATGAAGAACGGCACGACGATGACATTTGGCTGCGCCGCGTATTCGTCCCACTTGGAAATGAGCGGCTCCTCTTCCATGTAGGCATTGAGCACTTCGCCGTAGATGCCCCGCGCTGCGATCCGCTCGACCTCGCGCTTCGCCGCGACGGCGGAATTATCGTTCAGGTCCGTCCCGTGGCCGACGATGAAGACGCTCGTCTTTTCCGGCGGCACACCGGGCGCGATCTCCGCCGCGCGGTGGAGCAGCAGCTCGGTCATGCGCGCGTGGCTGCCGACGGGCTCGCAATACTTGATCGTCCGTCCGTCGCGCTGCGTCACCGGCCCGGTCAGCTCCAGTTCGCGCGGGATGACGGTGCGCGTGAAGTAACCTTCGCTGATGAAATTCGGCACGACGTAAATCTCGTCGGCCTCGACCATGTGCAGCACCTGGCGGAGGCTCGGCTCTTCCTTCCAAAACGCGCCATAAACTTCGCCGAAAACGCCGCGCCGCGCGATCTCGGCGGCGTGGTCGAAAGTCGGCGCGCTGGAGTCGGCATTCACGGTCGAACCGTGGCCGACGAGGATGAGCGCGCTGGTGGGTTTGTGGATCATGGGTGAAGTGTGCGTAGCTCTTACGCTGCGGCGTGTCGAGGGGTTGCCTAAAGCAAATGTAGGCGGCTCTTCCCAGAGCCGCACCCACTGGCAGAGGCTCTGGGAAGAGCCGCCTACGATTGTCCAGCGCTCGCGCTCAGCGCGGGGAAATGGCGGAGACACGCCGCAGCTCGCCGCGGGAAGCCTGGTCGCGCACGTCGCGGGCGAGCGCTTCCTGAAAGGCGACCCGCGCCCGCGGCAAGTCGTTTTCCCTGGCCAGCAACTGGCCGAGCAGGTTCCACGAACTGGCGCGGAAAGACTGTCTTTCGAGAAAGCCGAGCAACTCGCGCCGGGCTCCCGCGAGGTCGCCGCTGTCGGCGAGCGCTTCGATGAAACGTTTGCGGATGCCCCAATTCGTGGGCGCGAGTTCCACCGCGCGGCGCAGGCCCGCCAGGCGATCAGTTCCCTGTTCGAGGAAATCCAGATCGGTCCGCAGTTGGGCGCATTCGGCTTGGAGGAAGGGCGAAACTTCGGCGCGCTCCAGCGCCTGCCGCGCGCCGGGAAAATCACGTTTCATGACCAGCACATTGGCATAGCCGAGCTGGATGATCGGCTGCTCGGGCGTGCGCCGGAGCGCTTCGCCGTAAAGCGCCGCGGCCCGATCCAGATGCCCGGCGCGGGCGGCGACATTGGCGAGATTCATCAACATCCGGGCCGAGTCTCCGCCCGCGGCGATGGTCCGCTCGATGAAAGTCTGTTGATCGCGCCAGTCGCCCTGCCGGAGAAAGGTGCGGGCGCCGAGCAGGGCGGCCCACGCGACGAACACGCTGATGAGAACGAGAGCGTTTGCAGGAAAAGACTTCCGGCTGGAGGGCGATGCTCCCTCATCGCCCAGATTGAGGCGGCGACGGAGCGCCGCCCTCCAGGCTTCGATGGAAAGCGCGGCGGCGAGGAAGAGGAATGCGCCCGGCACGTAGAGCCAATGCTCGGCCACGGTGGCGTTGAGCGGGAAGGCATTGCTGATCGGGACGTAGGCCGCGACGAATGCGCCGAGACACACCGCGGCCAGCGGCGCGCGCGGCCGGCAGGACCATGCCCACCAGCCAAAGCCCAGCAGCAGCAGCACTCCGGCGAGCGTCTGGTACTCGCGGAGGCGGGCGTTTTGCATCGTCGCGTCGAAGGTGTCGCGCGGTTTGGTGCTCACGTCGCGTTCCATGCGCAGCGTCACCGGCGCGACGACCAGGCTGGCGTACTCCGCGAAGGCGCGTGCCGCGAGGATCGGGCGGATGGCCAGCGGCGTGGGTGCCGAGGTGGGCGGTGGCGTCTTCGCGGCGGTGAAGCGGAGCGCGCAGTAGCCGCCCGCGACGAGCAGGAGGATGGCCGCCCACGTGCCGAGCGTGCGCCATTCCACCCGCCGGCCGAGCAGCACGACCAGCCCGATGAGCAGGAAGGTGCCGCCGCTTTCCTTCGACAATATCGCGAGCGCAAAACCCGCCGCCGCGCCCAACCGCCAAAGCCCCACCCGCCGCGTGGCGTCCAGACTTGCAAGCCCCAGGGTCAGCGCGGTGAAACCGAAAAGCGCGGCCAGCGGATCAGCCCGGCCCGCGATATAAGTGACCGCCGAAGTGTGCAGCGGATGAATCGCCCAGAGCACGGCCACCCCGAGCGCCCAGCCGCGGCGCGCGGGTTCGCGGAGCCGCGCGGACGCGGCCAGCGCGAGCAGTTTCTCCGCGAGAAAAAACAGCGCCACCGCCGCGCCCGCGTGGATGAGTACGCTCGTGAAATGCCAGCCGCCGGGCTTCTCGAAACCGAACACCGCGTAATCGAAAACAAAGCTCAGTCGCTGGATCGGCCGGTAGAAATTCGACGCCGTCGCGTCGAGGAAAAGAAAGTGGCGGAAGCCTTCCGGGATCAGCACCCACGAGCGAATCAGCGGATCGCGCAGCACCAGCGCGGTGTCGTCCCAGACAAATCCGTTGCGCAGGGCCGGCCAGTACACGAGAAAAGTCGCCGCTATGATCAGCACTACGGCCAAGGCTCGCGACAGATTTTTCAACGCGGCGAGAATGAGAAACAGAATCCGCCTCAGCAAGCGCGTGTTTGGACTCTTCGCCGTATTCGGCACGATGCTCGGCGCGGCCTTCGGGGCCGGGCTCGATGGCAGCGTGAAACAACTCATCGTCAGCGTCGCGCCGGGCTGGAACTCCACGACCGGCCAGCTCCAGCTTTTCGAGCGCGCGGGCGATGGCTGGAAAGCCGTCGCGCCGCCCGTTGCGGTGCTTTACGGCAAGAGCGGCCTCGTTTGGGGCCGCGGCGTTTACGGCACCGACGAACCCGGCTCGCACAAGCAGGAGCGCGATGGCCGCGCCCCGGCGGGCGTCTTCCGGGTCGGCAAAATCTACACCGACGACGCCACGCTCCCGGCGGGCGCGAACTTTCCCTATCGCACCATCACTCTCGGCGACGCGTGGATCGACGACATCAACCACCCGCAATACAACCAGCATGTCGTCGTCGATCCGAAAAAGCCGCCCGCGTGGTTCGACAAGCAGAAGATGCGGCACGGCGACTTCGCATATCGCTGGCTGGTCGAGATCCGCCACAATTCCGACCCGCCCGTGGCCGGAGCCGGCAGCGCCATCTTCTTCCACATCCGCCGCGGCCCCAGCCGCCCGAGCGCGGGTTGCACCGTGATGGCCGAGGAAAATCTGGTGAAGATGATCCGCTGGCTGCGCACCGACCAGCGTCCGCACTACGCCCTGCTGCCCCGCGCGGAATACGAGGCGAAGTGGAAAGCCTGGGGCCTGCCCAACCCGCAGGAAGCCGCCGCGCTACTGCCGTAGCGGGCTTCGCTTTGAGGGGGTAAGAGAATTAAAAATTGCGTGTCCTTCTGAGGCACTCACAAAGCGGCGCTTTGCTGGCGGCGGTACTGAACCTCCGCAAAAAACGGCTGTCATCCTGAGCGGAGTTCCGTCACAGGCGAAGGCGGGACGGAACGCAGTCGAAGGATCCCGTGCGTTTGGCTCGGACTGGCGAGATCCTTCGACTGCGCTCCGCCCACCTTTCCGCCTCCGCTCCGCTCAGGATGACACGTTTCTTAGGTCCGGCTCAGAGACTGTGAACCAAGCAGGGTGTAGCGGCGGCTCTCTGCGCCAGCAGGTGCCGCCTTCTCCCCAGCCCGGCGGCACGTTCTGCGGACCGAGCCGCCGCTACACTGCGGAAAGCGCGACTGATTCCACCGTCTCTACGCGGCGGAGCATTCCCAGGCCGCGGGCGAACCCGCGAGTTCCACCTCGGGGAGCGAGGCGGCGGC
>Ga0105047_10017758_pt1 | contig 11068 bp, 11 predicted proteins | sample MAT04_FD_78384 | JGI IMG/M metagenome (GOLD analysis project Ga0105047, IMG submission 78384) | Freshwater microbial communities from Lake Fryxell liftoff mats and glacier meltwater in Antarctica - MAT-04 (megahit assembly) | ecosystem: Environmental > Aquatic > Freshwater > Ice > Liftoff...
CCCGAGGTGGTCAGGAAGCGACCCTTCCGACCCGCTTGGCGTCGGTTCGGGCGAAGCGTGAACGGGGTCAGGGAGATCGGGCCCGGCAAACTAGCCGCCCAAGGCCCGTCAATCGCCGGGGACAACAGCAATTTCCTGCCGCAGTTTGCCTGCGCGGGTGAAGATCAGGATGCGGTTGTCGGTGGTCACCACCGCAATCCAGTCGCCCCCCATCGTCACCGCCGCCGCAACGGCGCCTTTTGGCAGGTTCAGCGTGGCGGGCAGGGCCGGCGTGGCGGGCAGGGCCGGCGCGGTGGCCAGCATGGGCACCCGGGTGACAAGCAGACCAACCACGGTTATGACACCGCCGATCATGGTGACGGTCAGCACGATCACCAGCCATTTCAGAAGACGCAGTGTGGGCGGCAAGGACTGAGGCAGCCCGGAAGGATCAGTGTTGGCAGGATCAGGCATGACGGGGTCGGATATGGCGGGGTCGGATATGACGGGGTCGGACATGATGGGGTCGGACATGGCGCAAACCTGTGATGAAGACGACGAGAGCGAGGTGCTGCACCTGACCATCGGCCCGGACGCTCCTGATCGTCTTGATAAGGCGCTGGCGGCGCTGGTGCCAGAGCAAGCATCACTGTCGCGCACCCGTATCATGCGGATGATCGAAGCCGGCGCGGTGCTGAGGGGCGGCGTGGCGGCGCGCGATGCCAAGGCCAGGGTGGTTGAGGGCGAGGTTTACACCCTTCGGCTTGATCCGCCCGAAGCCGTGGATGTCCAGCCCGAGGATATTCCCCTGTCGGTGATCTGGGAGGACGCGGACCTGATCGTCATCGACAAACCGGTTGGCATGGTCGTCCACCCGGCCCCGGGCACGCCGCGCGGCACGTTGGTCAACGCGTTGCTGCACCACTTTGGCGGCAACCTGTCCGGTATCGGCGGCGTGAAGCGGCCCGGCATCGTGCACCGGATCGACAAGGACACCTCGGGCCTGCTGGTCGTGGCGAAATCCGACCGGGCGCATCATGGGCTGGCCGCGCAGTTCGAGGCGCATACGGTCACGCGGCGCTATCTGGCGGTGCTGTATGGCACACCGGAAGCCTCGGACCCGCGCCTTCGCGGCCTGAGGGGCGTCAGCTTTGAAGCGGCGGGTATTCTGCGGATCGCCACGCACCTTGCGCGTCACCGCACGGACCGGCAGAAACAGGCCGTGGTGTGGGAAAGCGGTCGGCACGCGGTGACGCGGGTCAGGGTGATGCAGCGGTTCGGGCAGGGTGCGGCAAGTCTGGTGGAATGCTGGCTGGAGACCGGACGCACGCATCAGATCCGGGTGCATCTGGCCTATGCAGGACATGGGCTGATTGGCGACGGCACCTATGGCGGGGCGCGGAAGCTGACGGCGAAATCCGTGGGGGCAGAGGCGGCGGCATTGGTCCATGACTTTCCGCGTCAGGCGCTGCATGCGGCGAGCCTTGGGTTCGACCATCCGGTGACGGGCGACAGGCTGGAATTTTCCGCGGAACTTCCGCAGGATATGGCGCGTTTGATAGAAAGCCTGGGCGGCGGACCGGGTTGAGCGCCGGAAATACGGCCATCAGGCGTTCATCTTGGCAGAGCGACAGGCAAAGGGCCTTGCAACCCGCATTTTCGATTCCTAGTTTGATCCATTCCCGGGGGCTCAACGTAGACCTGGGATATAAGGGAGCGTCACTTATGAGCACCTATGCCAATCTTCCGGCCCCGTCGCCGGAACAGGGTCTGAACCGCTATCTGCAGGAAATCCGAAAGTTTCCGCTGCTGGAGCCCGAGCAGGAATACATGCTGGCCAAGCGCTGGGCCGACCATCAGGATGCCGAAGCGGCACACCAGATGGTGACGAGCCATTTGCGCCTCGCCGCCAAGATCGCCATGGGCTATCGCGGTTACGGGTTGCCGCAGGCCGAGGTGATCTCGGAAGCCAATGTCGGGCTGATGCAGGCGGTCAAGCGCTTTGACCCCGAGCGCGGCTTTCGGCTGGCCACCTATGCGATGTGGTGGATCCGGGCGTCGATTCAGGAATACATCCTGCGGTCGTGGAGTCTGGTGAAGCTGGGCACGACCTCTGCCCAGAAGAAGCTGTTCTTCAATCTGCGGAAAGCCAAGGCCAAGGTCGGCGCGCTGGAAGAAGGCGATTTGCGGCCCGAGAATGTGGCGCGCATCGCCAAGGATCTGTCGGTGTCGGAGGCCGAGGTGATCGCGATGAACCGGCGCTTGTCGGGCGGCGATGCCTCGCTGAACGCCATTGTCGGGTCGGACGGCGACAGCACCTCGCAGTGGCAGGACTGGCTGGAAGACGAGGACAGCGATCAGGCCGGGGACTATGCCGAAAAGGACGAGTTCGACACCAGGCACGCGCTGTTGACGCGGGCGATGGCGGTGCTGAACGACCGTGAAAAGGACGTGCTGATGAAGCGGCGTCTGTCGGAAGACCCGGTGACATTGGAGCAATTGTCGGAAAGCTACGGGGTCAGCCGCGAGCGCATCCGGCAGATCGAAGTCAGGGCGTTTGAAAAGCTGCAAGCCAAGATGCGGGAATTGGCGCGCGAAAAGGGCATGGCGATCCCGGCGTGAAGACCTTGCTTGCCAGCGGCCGGTCTGCGGTCGCTGGCGGGAAAGCAGCGGAGCGGCAAGCCGCGAGCCTTCATGTCGGCTGCGCGGACTTCGCCGCTTGCCTCCGGCGGGAGTATTTGCGCCCCTGTGATGATGCAAGATAGTGCCCATGAGGGTTGGAGCGTGCCGGCTGGCGGCGGAAATCCCGTTTCCGTTTGAATTTGCCAGGCTGCGCCGCTATCACGCCGGGCAGACAGCCAGAGGGTGCGCCCCATGACATTGCTCGGAACCTTTCTAAAGCCCATGCATCCGGAAGGCTGGCGCTTTGTCGCGATCTTTGCCGGGGTCACGCTGCTGCTGTTCTGGCTTTGGGAGCCTTTGGGCTGGCTCGGCGTCCTGCTGACCATCTGGTGCTATTACTTCTTCCGAGATCCGGTGCGGTCGGTGCCGCAGGGCGAGGGGCTGATCCTGTCGCCCGCCGATGGTGTTATTTCCCTGATCGAACCCGCGGTGCCGCCGCCCGAGTTGGGGCTGGGGCCGGAAAGTCTGCTGCGGGTTTCCGTGTTCATGTCGGTGTTCAACTGCCATGTGAACCGGATGCCGATTTCGGGCAAGATTGCCGCCATCGCCTACCGTCCCGGCAAATTCGTCAGCGCGTCGCTGGACAAGGCGTCGTCCGACAACGAGCGCAACAGTTTGGCCATCGAGATGGCCGATGGGCGCAAGCTGGTCGTGGTGCAGATCGCCGGGCTGGTCGCGCGGCGGATCGTCTGCTGGGCGCGGGTGGGCCAAGGGCTGCGGGGCGGCGACCGGTTCGGGCTGATCCGATTCGGCTCTCGGCTGGACGTGTATCTGCCCGCCGGGGTCGCGCCCCTGGTCGCTTTGGGCCAGACCATGATCGCGGGTGAGACGGTCTTGGCCGATCTGTCCGGCACCGGCCCGGCGCGACTGTCGCGGAGCGAGTAATGGCGGACCGCAAGCGCCGGGAACTCGACCTCGCGCAGCTTCTGCCGAACATGATGACCGTGGGCGCACTGTGTTCGGGCCTGACCGGCATCCGCTTTGCCATCCAGGGCAATTTTCATTTGGCGGTGATGCTGATCCTGCTGGCGGCGGTGCTGGACGGTCTGGATGGGCGGCTGGCGCGGCTGCTGCGCTCGGTCAGCGAAATGGGGGCGGAGCTGGATTCCTTGGGGGATTTCGTCAACTTCGGTGTCGCGCCGGCGCTGGTGATCTATCTGTGGGATCTAGAATCGCTGGGGACCGAGGGTTGGGCGGCGGCCGTGTTCTATGCCGTCTGTTGCCTGCTGCGGCTGGCGCGGTTCAACATCGGCAATCGGTCCGACGCGGAAAAGCCCAAGGACGCGCCCTTCACTGGCGTGCCGTCGCCCGGCGGGGCGATGCTGGCGCTGTTGCCGCTGTATGTGGAGTTCACCTGGCCGGAAGTGCGCCTGCCTCCGGCGTTGCTGGCGCTGTACATCATGGGGGTCGGCGGGCTGATGATCAGCCCCTGGCCGACGCCGTCGTTCAAGTCGGTCAGGTTCTACGCGGAAAACGTCCGCTATGTCGTCCTGGCCGTGGTGCTGGTGGTGGCGGCGCTGGCGAGCCATCCCTGGGCCACGCTGATGGCGATTGACGCCGCCTATGCCGCTGCAATCGGCTGGTACCTTTTGACCTGGCGGCGCCGGCGCGTCGCAAACACCGGGGTGGAAGAGGTTGTGTCCGAGGACTGAGCTTGCTCCCGCCGTCTCTTTTTTCTACCCTGAGGCCAAACAGGGGGAGATGAAAGAATGGAACCAGTGCGTTGGGGGGTCCTGGGGGCGTCGAAATTCGCGCGTGAGCATATGGCGCCAGCCATCCATAGCGCGCGGGGGGGCATTTTGGCGGGGCTGGCAACCGGCTCGACCGACAAGGCCAACGAGTTCCGCGAGTTCTGCCCGGACCTTGAAATCTATCCGACCTATGACGCCCTTCTGGCTGACCCCAAGATCGACGCGGTCTATATCCCGCTGCCGAACCATCTGCATGTGATGTGGACCTTGAAGGCGCTGGCCGCCGGCAAGCATGTGCTGACCGAAAAGCCCATTGCCATGCATGCGCGCGAGATCGACCAGATCATCACCGCGCGCGACAATGCCAGGAAGCTGGCGGCGGAAGCCTACATGATCGTGTTTCACCCGCAGTGGCAGCGCGCCCGGGAGCTGGTTCAGTCCGGAGCAATCGGCCGGGTGCTGCATGCCGATGCGGCCTTTACCTATGACAACCGCGCGGACACCCAGAACATCCGCAACCGCGCCGACACCGGCGGCGGCGGCATCCGCGACATCGGGGTCTATGCGTATGGCTCGATCCGCTTTGTGACCGGAGCGGAGCCGCTGGATCTGCAGGCGAGAATCATGCGCGAGGCCGGGGTGGACACCTGGGCGCAGGCAACGGGGGTGATGAACGGCGCTGGGACGGGTTCGGTGGGGCGCTTCACATTCTCGGCCCTGACCTCGATGCGGCTGTTCCCCCGGCAAGAGGTGACCTTTCAGGGCGAGACGGGCATGATTCGCGTCGCCAATGCGCCGTTCAATGCGGGCACCCACGATCTGGCGCGGCTGGAGCTGCATCTGCCCGGCCAGGTGATGACCGAGGAACGCTTCCCGCGGGCGGATCAATATCTGCTGCAGGTCGAGGCGTTCAACCGCTCGGTGCGCGAGGGTGTGCCCTATGCCTGCCCGCTGGAGTTCGTGCGGGGGACGCAGGCAATGATCGACCGGGTGTTCAACGTCGGCATCGAAATCTCGATCTGACATCCGGCCTGCGCCGGCAAAGGAAGGGTGACAAGGCCGCTTAAGCCTTCCATACTCGGCGCGCGCCCATCTGAAAGGGCCGCAAGGAGGTATTGATGACCGACCCGAACCCAGGAAGCGCTTCGGCCCCTGGCCGCAGTGGGCTTGCCTTGCGACTTTTGTATGTGATTCTGGTCGGCATCCTGTTTGGCGCCGCCGTGATGGTGCTGCATGTGATGACTGTCGTGCAGTTCATCATCATGCTGGTGGACCGGGGCAAGCCCAATTCCCAGATCGCGGCTTTCGGCAAAAGCCTCAGTGCATGGCTTGCCAAGGCGGCGCAGTTTCAGACTGCGCAAAGCGAGGACAAACCCTGGCCCTGGTCGCCGCTGGACTGACCCTGGCAGCACAAAGGGCGGCTGGCCTGCGCCGCCAGGAGCAATCCGCGAAATCTGAGCTTGCGGGGCCCCAAGCCGCTTGCGCGGCGCGCTGTGAGCGCTCATTGGTCTTGATCAATCCCCGGGGACCATGGAACCGGGTAGTCTGCCCATGTCGGTCAGCCTGGTCCCGGGGGGAATTTCACATGAAAACACCGCAAACGCTGTATCTTCTGGCGTCGGATCACAGCTTCCGGCTGGTTCACACCCACGAATCGGGCCTTGTGCCCCTGGGCGGCAAATCGGCGGAAGACTTCCCGGATGTCGATTACCGGTTCCCAACCGAAAAGCTCAATCGGGGCATTGGCGTTTATATCCAGCCGACCGGCCCGTCCAAACCCGCCGAGCCGCAGCGCAACCGGCTGGCCCATCACGCCATGGCGGCGCTTGAGGCGCAATGGGCCAAAGGCGGTTATGACCGGATCGTGCTGGTGGCGGGGCCGAAGATGCTGGGCGATCTTCGGCATTCCCTGCCGAAGTCGTTGAGCGGCCATGTCGCGGGCGAGTTGCACAAGGACCTGGTGAAGATGTCGATGCACGATCTGCCCGCGCATCTGGCGGAAGTCTCGGGCGTGTAGGATGGGGGATGGCCCCATCCTTTGATCTGTCGGCAAGATGGGCATGAATGCCCATCCTACAGGGTTTCTAGCTCGTCGATGAAGCCGGCGATCATGGTCAGGCCCTTGTCCCAGAAGGCGGGGTCGGACAGGTCGAGGCCGAACGGGGCGAGCAGGTCCTTGTGGTGCTTGGAGCCGCCTGCCTTCAGCATCTCGAAATACTTGTCCTCGAACCCCGGCAGCCCGCCCGCATAGGCGGCGTAAAGCGCATTCACCAGCCCGTCGCCGAAGGCATAGGCATAGACGTAGAACGGCGAGTGGATGAAGTGCGGGATATAGGCCCAGAAGCACTGGTATCCGTCCATGAAATCAAAGGCATCGCCAAGGCTTTCGGCCTGGATCGACATCCAGAGCGCGTTGATGTCGTCGGGGGTCAGCTCGCCCTCCGCGCGGGCGGCGTGGAGTTTGCATTCGAAGTCGTAGAAGGCGATCTGGCGGACGACGGTGTTGATCATGTCCTCGACCTTGCCGGCGAGGAGGGTCTTGCGCTCGGCGGGGGTTTTGGCCCCGTCAAGGAGGGCGCGGAAGGTCAGCATTTCGCCGAAGACCGAGGCGGTCTCGGCGAGGGTCAGGGGCGTTGACGCGAGAAGTTCGCCCTGCGCCTGCGCCAGCCGCTGGTGCACGCCGTGGCCAAGTTCATGCGCCAGTGTCATCACGTCCCGCGGTTTGCCGAGGTAGTTCAGCATGACATAGGGGTGGACGGTGGTGACGGTCGGATGAGCGAAGGCGCCCGGGGCCTTGCCCGGTTTCACGCCGGCGTCGATCCAGCCTTTGGTGAAGAACGGCTCGGCGAGGTCGGCCATGCGGGGGTCAAAAGCGGCGTAAGCGTTCGAAACCGTCGCGCGGGCCTCGTCCCAGTTCACCAGCCGCGGTTGTTCGATCGGCAAGGGGGCATTGCGGTCCCAGACTTGCAGGCGGTCAAGGCCCATCCATTTCGCCTTGAGCCGGTAGTAGCGGTGCGACAGTTTGGGGTAGGCTGCGACAACGGCGTTGCGCAGCGCCTCGACAACTTCGGGTTCGACGTGGTTGGACAGGTGCCGCCCGGTTTGCGGGGTCGGCATCTTGCGCCAGCGGTCATCGACTTCCTTTTCCTTGGCCAGCGTATTGGTGATGCGGGCGAAGAGTTTGATGTTTTTGTCAAACACCTCGGCCAGCGCCATCGCGCCCGCCTCGCGCCGGTCGCGCATCGGGTCGGTCAAGAGGTTCAGGGTGGCTTCGAGGTTCAAGGGCTCCTCTTCGCCTTTCACGGCGAAGGTCAGGCCGGCCATGGTTTCGTCAAACAGCTTGTTCCAGGCCGAGGCACCGACGACGGAGGCGTCGTGCAGATAGGTCTCCAACTCGTCCGACAACTGATAGGGGCGCATGGCGCGCAGGCGGTCGAACACCGGCTTGTAGCGGGCGAGGGCTGGGTCTTGCGCCAGAAGTCCGGCGAGATGGGCTTCGTCCAGCCGGTTGAATTCCAGCGTGAAGAACACCAGCGGCGTGGTGGCGTTGGTGATCTGGTCCTGCGCGTCGGCCATGAACTTGGCGCGGTCGCTGTCCAACGTGTTTTGATAGTAGCGCAGGCCCGCATAGGACATGATCCGCCCGGCGACGGTGTCGATACGCTCGTATTCCTGCACGCATGTCAGAAGCTGGGTGGCCGAGAGGGTGGCGAGCTTGCCCTTGTAGGCGGATTCGAAGGCGAGGGTGGCGGTTTCCACGTCCTTGCGGTCCACGGCCAGCGCGGGCGCGTCCGGGCTGGCGTAAAGGTCGGTCAGGTCCCAGTCGGGCAGATCGCCGAATTGGTTGGAGCCATGCGAGGGGGAGGCGTCGTGGAGAAGCATTGGGGTCATCCTGATGGTTTGGCTCTATCTAGGGGATGTTGCCGCCATTCGGAAGGTGGGGCGCTGGGGGAAAGCGCCGGGGATTTCACACCCCCGGGCCCACGTGGGGTATTTGGGGAAGATGACCGCTTGTTGGAGAGGTGAAGTCATCGAGCGTTGTGGCCTGGTCAGGAGAGGCGTCACGGTGCCAGCCGAGCAGGCGCGGAGCGGCGAGGTCCAGCCTTGATTTGCGGCGGGGGTTGGGGGTCGTGCCTTCGCAGGACAGCAGGAACACGAGGTCGGGAGAGAGCAGCAGGTTCGGGCCGAACCGGTCGCGGATGTGGGCGCGGGCCCAGGCGAGAATCGCGGGCGTTTCAGGCAGGGTCAGCGGCAGTTTTGCGATGGGCACGAAGCCGTTGCCGTGCCGCAGGGCGAAGGTCGCATCGAGGCCCTGAGGGGACAGCATGGTCAGGACGGCGAGGAATTCTCGCGGTGAGTCTGTGGGGAGAGCCAGCGGTTTCAGTGTCAGGCGGAAGCTTCCGGCAGCAAGGCGCATCAGGATCAGGCGTGCTGGGGGCGGCAGGCGCGCCGCGAGGGGCAGGAAGGTTGCGCGGCGCCGATTTTCGGGAAGTGTCGCCATGGCTTCGAGCGCAGCCAGGCATTCGGACAGCTTTGGCGGATCGCCTTGTGCGGGGGGCAGCAGCAGGGCGGCGACCTCGCAGGTGTCGCCGCTGGCGGCGAGGCAGGCGGCGACAAGGAAATCCGGAGTGCCGGTCGCCTCTGCCGACCAGCGCAGCAGCGTTGCCGCCGGGGCGAGGCGTTTGGGGCGGCGCCCCTGAAGCAGGTTGCGGACTGCCTCGGCCTCCGGATGCGCGGCCAGCGCGTCATCGGACGGGGTGCCTTGGGCAAGCAGGGCCGCCAGGGCGATCATTCCAGCGCCTCGGCCTGAAGGCCCTGCGCGGTCCAGTGGTCGCGGAAGGCATGGGTGTAGCCGTGGGTGGTGATGACATGGGCGGCCCCGGTCGCGCGCACGGCGGCATTCAGGCCCGGCCAGTCGGCGTGATCGGACAGGGTGAAGGCGCGGGCGATGCCCTTGCGCCGCGCGGCGAGGGTCATCCAGCCGGAGGCGGCAGCGACCTGATGCGGGCCGAGGCCGAAGGCCCAGTCGGTGCCCATGGCGTTGGGCGGGGCGATGATCAGGGCGCCGGGTGGCGGCGCTTGCCCGGCCGCCAGTCGTTGGGTCGGGGGCAGGGGATAGCCTTGATCGCGCAGGATGGCGGTCACGGTATCCACCACGGGGTGGCAGCAGATCGGGCCATAGCGCCCCAGCCCGGCGATCAGCCTTTGCGCCTTGCCGAAGGAATAGGCGAGGATCACCGAGGCGCGAGCCGTCGCGGCATTCGCCTGACACCAGCTTGAGATGTCTTCCAGAACCGTTGCCTCGGGCTGCCACTGGAAGATCGGCAGGCCGAAGGTGCATTCGGTGATGAAGGTGTCGCATTGCACGGGCTGGAACGGCTCGGACACCGCGTCGGTTTCGGTTTTGTAGTCGCCCGAGGCGACCCAGACTTCGCCCGCCCGCTCTACCCGGATTTGCGCCGATCCCGGCACATGGCCGGCCGGGTGAAAACTGACAGTGACGCCGCCGATCTGGCGCGTCACGCCGTAGCCGATTGCTTCGGCCTGAATGCGCCCCAGACGATGGCGGATCACCGGCAGGGCCTGGCTCGTGCACAGATAGGCCCCCATCCCGGCTGCCGCGTGGTCGGAATGGCCGTGCGTCACCAAGGCGCGGGGCACGCGGCGCATGGGGTCGATGTGGAAATCCCCTGCCGGGCAATAGAGACCTTCTTTGGTCTTGATCAGGACGGGGTCACGCATCGCCGCATCCTAGCCGCGACCTGCGGCATAGGAAATCCCGGTTTGTTCCGCGCACTTGCCGCCGTCCGCGACAATTATGCCCAAAAAACGGGCGCAAACTGCAGCGTGATGCGGTTTTCTGCGCGCCCCTCTTCTGGCCTTGGCCCGGTGCGGCTTAACTGGCATCAAGGCAGGAAAGGCCCCGCAATGACCGAATATTTCAACGAGATGTTTCAGGGCAGCGACGTGCGTGCGCCCTATGCGGGCCTGGACACTTGGCTGGCGTCGATGCCGCCCGAACTGCGCCGACAGAAGCAAGCCGAGGCCGAGGCGCTGTTCCGCCGCATCGGCATCACCTTTGCCGTCTATGGCGAGGGCGGCGATCCCGACCGTCTGATCCCGTTCGACATGTTCCCGCGCATCTTCACCCATTCCGAATGGGGCAAGCTGGAGCGCGGCATCAAGCAGCGGGCACGGGCGCTGAACGCGTTTCTGGTGGATGTCTATGGGCGGGGAGAGATCATCCGGGCTGGCCGCGTCCCGGCGCATCTGATCTATCAGAACGCGGCTTACGAGATTGCGGTGGCCGGGTTTGTGCCGCCGCGCGGGGTCTATTCCCATATCGTCGGCATCGATATCGTCCGCACTGGCGCCACGGATTTCTTCGTGCTGGAGGACAATTGCCGCACCCCGTCGGGGGTGTCCTACATGCTGGAAAGCCGCGAGATGATGATGCGGATGTTCCCGGACCTGTTCCGCGAAAACCGGATCGAGCCGGTGGACCGCTATCACGACGCCTTGCGCCGCACCCTGACCTCGGTCGCCCCGGCCAAGTGTGACCGCGAGCCGACCGTGGTGATCCTGACGCCGGGGCACTACAATTCGGCCTATTACGAGCATTCTTTCCTGGCCGATCTGATGGGCGTGGAACTGGTCGAAGGGCAGGATTTGTTCGTCGATGGCGCGTTTGTCTACATGCGCACGACCGAAGGGCC
>Ga0105047_10017760_pt1 | contig 11067 bp, 13 predicted proteins | sample MAT04_FD_78384 | JGI IMG/M metagenome (GOLD analysis project Ga0105047, IMG submission 78384) | Freshwater microbial communities from Lake Fryxell liftoff mats and glacier meltwater in Antarctica - MAT-04 (megahit assembly) | ecosystem: Environmental > Aquatic > Freshwater > Ice > Liftoff...
GAATGTAGGTGAAATAGATGGCGGCCAGGGTGGTTGCTGTGCACAGGCTAATGAGCAGAACGCGCTGTTCGCGTTGGTGGAAGAAGCGCAGCGTGCCGGTGTAAAAAAACGCCATGGCAATCACGAATAATAAATTGTTGGCGATGATGGAACTCTGCCCAAAGTCAGGATGATCCTGCAAGTGATTAATGCCAAAACCCAGCATCATGGCTGCACTGCCCGCTGCCCACCAACCCAATCCCCGGCTGTTTTTTTCCAATCGGAATTGAGTTAACAGGGCAAACGCTTGCAGTAGATTGGTGATGCTAAGGGCGAGTGAAAGTGTATGAATATCGATGCTCATAAAGTTATCTAGAAAATCCTACCCGGAAACGACCAGGTTTCTGCCGTTATTTTTGGCTTCATAAAGTGCGCCGTCCGCGGCAGTCACCCAGGTTATTAACTACCTCGTCCGTCCCGGTTCCAAATCCACTGAAAGTCGGGCTGAGCCTGGCCAGGGTCGACTTACGATTCCTCTTAACGAAGTAGGTATCCAGCCAACTATCTTGTTCCGGCGATACAATTCTTACTTTCATCTTCATTATATTATAAACATTGGGGAATCCTTACACTTTACCAGGATGGTTCTTTTTCGCAGGCAGTAGTGATAAAATTAAATGGGAACCTTGAGCTTTATGTGTACCTTAAAGCAATCTGACCTGAAAAAACCATATTGGGGGAGAAATATGATTTGTAAGGATCAGTTGCAATGTTAAAAAACCTCAAAAAATGGTTGGACCCGCCTCTTTTTCCAGATAATGAAGAAAAATCCAACCGGGCGCGCCTGGTTAACAGCCTGGGACTGTATTTCGTATTGGCGCTGCTGATTGCGGCGTTCATTTATGTTCCCTTCTTCGTAAAGTATAAAATAGTGTCCTGGGCGGCGATTGTTGCTCTTTTCGCAATTTTCCTCATTTCCCGAATTTTCTTGTATCGCGGACGCCTTACATTTGCCAGTCTGTTCTTGCTCGCATCCGGTTGGATGATTTGCGTGGTCTTTGCAGCGCTCGGCGGCGGCATTTCCAGCCCCCTGATTTTTGTGCTTGCGGCCATCACCATTGCAGTTGGCTTATTATTCCACTCGTATATTGAAACAATTTTCCTGGTATTAAGCATCCTGGCCGTGTTGGGATTGGCAGCCCTGCAACAGGCAGGCCTTACTTTACCCCGACCTTTCGGTTATTCACCGCTCTCAATCTGGTTTTTCTTTTCCATATCATTGCTTTTTACCAGCTGGACCATGAAGCTTACAGTGCGCGAATTGGAAAAGGCACTTGGGCAGGCCCGAAGGCAAAACGAAGCGCGTGAATTAGCCGAAGCCATATCGCGCATCAGCGAATCCAAATATCGCACTCTCCACGAAAGCTTGCGCGATGGATTTGTTTATGCCGATATGGCGGGCCGGATCGTAGAGTTTAATGAGCCCTACCGGCAAATGCTCGGTTATGACAGCCAGGAACTCTTAACCCTTACCTATCCAGATCTTACGCCAGAGCGTTGGCAGGCATCTGAAAATGCGATTATTCAAGATCAGGTACTTTTCCAGGGATATTCAGATGTTTACGAGAAAGAATACCGTCGAAAAGACGGCAAAGTATTTCCCGTAGAGTTTCGGACTTTTCTTATCAGGGATGACAGTGGTAAACACCTGGGCATGTGGGCAATCGTTCGTGATATCACCGAACGCAAACGGGTCGAGAAAGCTGAACGCGACCAGCGTGCCCTGGCCGAGGCCTTTAGCAATAGTGCCGCCGCATTGAACAGTTCACTTGATCTTAATATTGTCTTGGGCCTGGTACTGGATAACGTTGGGCGGGTTGTACCGCATGATGCCGTCAACCTGATGCTGCTTGACAAAGATGGCGACACGCTGACGGTTGCCTGTTCGCGCGGTTATGCAGAACGAGGTTGCAAGGACATTCTTTCAACACGGTTATCTTTGTCCACCTTGCCAAACCTGGTTCAGGCCGCGCGCACCATGCAGCCTCTGATCATCAGGAATACGCTCGCCAATTCCGGCTGGCTCGATTTTTCATTCACCCACTGGGTGGCTTCCTGCCTCACCGCGCCGATCCTGATTCATCAACGCATCGTCGGCTTTTTAAACCTGGATAGTGCCAAAGTTGGCTTTTTCAGTTCCACCGATGCCGAACGATTACAGGCATTTGCCAACCAGGTTGCAGCCGCGGTTGAAAACGCGCAGCTCTATAAAGAAGTGCAGAAGCTTGCCATCACAGATATCCTGACCGGTCTTTATAACCGTACCTTTTTCGAAACGGAACTTCAGCGCATTGAGCTTGGCCGGAGTTTTCCTGTAAGTATTGTGGTTGCAGATCTGGATAATATGAAAATCACGAATGACACGCTTGGGCATACCGGCGGCGACGAATTACTAAAACGTACTGCATTGGTGTTGAAGGATGCGTTTCGTACTTCAGATATTATCGCGCGCATTGGCGGGGATGAGTTTGCCATCTTATTACCTGAAACCGATACCGCGATTGTCGAAGAGAAGCTTTTGCGTGTTCAAGCGAAATCGATTGAGTTCAATGCTGCACACCCTGATTTGCCTGTGCGTTTATCGCTGGGTGCGGCCACCGCGTTAAAAGGCGGGCTTCCGGATGCCTTTATTCTGGCAGATCAACGCATGTATGCCAATAAATCTGCACGCAAATTACAGGTGAATCAGATATCCCACCTGTAACATCGCCAGTCTTTTGCGCAGTCTTCCAATCACTCATCCCGATTGATACTTTTTAGTAAAGTCTTCCAGTTGTTCGATTTACGCAGGTATTTCACTATATTTGCCGGGTACCCGGTATAACGAACAGCGCAGCAGAATAAAAATACTCGCTTTCACCACTCTCCTGCTATACTTTACATCGATAAAACCGAATCGCGATCGAGGCTGGTCCTATCCTCGAACCGTGCCCTGTTGAAAAGGATTTTGGTATGCCTCAAATCTCCACCGTAAATTTGGCAATTTATCGCTCCGGCACATTCCACCTGCAGCCTGCCCCACGCCTTCAATCTCCAGACGAGGCCCTGGCCTGGGTGAATCAACGCGGCTTTGCTTACTTCTGGCCGATCAAGGGGATTGAAATGCCCAGTCTGTGGGTGACGGTAGCCGGAGAGCGACCGGTCGCCGATGCTCACGACGATCCCGGCCACATTACCTGGGGTTGGAAAGATGGCGCGCTTGGCCTGCGCCGCTGGTATTACGCCAAGGTGCTGCGTAAAAAGGCTACCTTGATCTCGCTGGCCGTTGCGCCTTATTTTTATGCGCTCACCGAAAACTACGGCTCGCCCGAGGAAGATCACATGGTCATGTACCTGGAAGGCCGCATGACCCTGGCCGCCAAACAGATCTACGAGGCGATATTAAAAGAAGGAGCGCTCAATACAGTCGATCTACGCAAAGCGGCGCGCCTGACGAGTAAACAAAGTGACACCGAATTCAACCGTGCGCTGGAAGTGCTGCAAGCCGATTTTAAGATTTTGCCAGTTGGCGTGGCCGCGGCAGGCGCCTGGAAATATGCTTTCATTTATGACATCACCGCCCATCATTATCCAGACTTGCCAGAGCAGGCCCGGCTGATCAGTGAGGCCCAGGCGCGTGAGAAACTCGCCTTGCTTTACTTCCTATCCCTGGGTGCCGCGCAGCTGCGTGATGTGCAAAAGTTGTTCGGCTGGGGCCCGCAGATCACCCAGCGCGTGCTGGCCCGCCTGGCGGCTGCCGGCCAGTTGGTAGGCGGGCTGGAACTTCCCACCCATCCCGGTGAGTGGCTGGCGCTCCCTGAGCTGGTTGGCGGCTAGGCGCTGCATTGCAACTTTTTAATCCGTAGTGCGTAAAATTAAGTATAGCGAGTGCGTTTTTTAGAATTAATGGTAACTACTCACCACAATACTTTTTGCCCGCTTCGCCAGGGGCTGAAGCCCGCCGGCTATGAACAACTTCGGATGTCCATTGCAAGCGGTTCAAGCCTTGTTTACAGCGCGCTGTTATGTAGCCGCGGGGATTTATCCCCCGGCTGCCGGATGGGTGAGCAGTTACAATTATTGAATATAAAGTAGAAATATTAAAGTTTATATTGACAATTCTTAATATCTCGGTATAATAAATTAGAAATCGTAAATAATAGATAAAGAAGGAGAATTTCATGAAAAACCGTAGTCAACTTGCATTGGGGTTGATCTTAATCCTCTTGGGAGCTTTGTTCATCGCCCAGCGCCAGGTGCCCGTTTTAGGCCAATGGCTGGGTATGTACCTGGCCTGGCCATTCAATATGATTACCATTGGTGTGGGCCTTTTTCTGATGGGGCTGCTGTTTGGTTCGCCCGGCATGGCAATCCCGGCTGCAATTGTCAGCGGAATTGGCTGTATTTTCATCTATCAGAATGCCTACAATGACCCGGCTTCCTGGTCATTTATGTGGACGCTCATTCCTGGCTTTGTGGGGGTGGGCACCATCTTTGCGGGTACGCTCAGCAGGGATACAAGCCAGGCGCGTTCTGGTTTGAATCTGATTGTCATCAGCGCGATTTCGTTTGTGGTTTTTGCCGCCATCTTTGGGCGTCTTGGCATTCTTGGCCCGTACGGCCCGGCAGCTTTGTTAATCCTGGTAGGGTTGTGGTTTCTGGCGCGCGGTTTTATTAACCGCAGCAGAGAGTGAGAAAGTATATGCGACGCGGAAGTATCTTTTGGGGAGTGGTTCTTATCATTCTGGGCGTGCTCTTCTTTTTGCAAGCTCGCGGGCTGATCGCTGACGTGATGGGCTGGTTTTGGCCGGTGTTGTTGATCCTGCTTGGTCTGTGGGTGTTGGGCGGGCGTACCATGATTCGCCTGGGCGGCGCAAACAGTGAGACCTTCTCGGTTGATCTGCAGGGTGCCTCCAAACTGGATATCGATTTTGAACACGGTGTGGGCGCGGTAGTCTTTAGCGGCGGCGCACCGGCAGGTGTTGCCATTTGCGGTTCGCAGGGTGCCGGGATGGAAATCAAGAGCCACGTTTCTGGTGAAAGCCTGGGCGTGGAAATCCAGGCCGGGCCTACTTTTCTCCCCTTCCTGGGTCCAGATACCGGTGAATGGCGTTTTCAACTGACCAATGATGTCCCCGTGGCAATTAAAGTGGAAGCAGGGGCCAGCAGTCTGGATTTTGACATGACAGATGTCAAATTGACTTACCTGGGCGTGGATACCGGTGCATCCTCACTTAAAGTCAAGCTGCCGGTCAACGCCGGTAAAACGCTGGTTAATGTTGAATCAGGTGCAGCCTCCCTGGAATTTTCTGTGCCTGCAGGTGTCGGTGCGCGCATTCGCCTGGAGCAGGGTGCTTCTTCCATGAATATCGACGAGCAGCGCTTCCCGCTTTTGAGCGGCGCATCCAACCTCTACCAGTCGTCAGATTACGACAGCCTGCCCAACCGGGTCGAGATCAACCTCGAAGGCGGCGCCAATTCGGTCAGAATCCAATAGCGGCTGCTTTTTATGGGCTTGATTTTTTTTCAACACTGATTTGCAACACTGGAAAGCGGAGGTTGGTATGAAACGTCTGAATATTCGCACCCTGTTGGGTGGTGGCTTGCTGCTTTTGGGCATTCTGATGCTGTTGGAGAAAATGAATATACTGCGCGGAGCCGATGATTTATTCTGGGGTATCATCTTTTTGATCGGCGCGGCATTCTTCCTGACGGTCTTTGCGAAAAGCCCGCAAGGCAGCTGGTGGGCCATCATCCCGGCCATGGCTTTACTCGCCATGGGCGGCAGCGCGATTTTACCGCGCGCCTTTAGCGGTTGGGGCGGCGGTTTCTTCCTGGGTGCGCTGGGTCTGGCTTTCTGGGTGGTCTACCTTACCAACCGCTCGCGCTGGTGGGGTATTATCCCGGGGGGGGTATTGTTCACCCTGGCAGCCATCTCAATATTGAATGACACTGAAACGCTGGTCAGTCTGAACACCGACAGCCTCTTTTTTGTTGGCCTGGGGCTGACCTTCCTGCTGGTAGCCCTGCTGCCCAACCCCACTGGCAAAATGGAATGGGCCTACATCCCAGCCGGAGTGCTGGTTGTGATGGGCGCATTGCTCGGCAGCCAATCCACCGTTGGCCTCGCTGACTATGTCTGGCCCGCTGCCCTCATCATCACCGGCATACTGGTGCTGTGGGGTTTCTTCTTCAAGAAAGACTGAAGCTTTTTTAAGCAGAAAGTCACCCGGTCATCAGCGCATTAACTCCGAAAACGTCGGGTGACTGTCACCTTTCACCCCCCCCAAAAAAAAAGCATAGTTCCCGCGCCGATCACCTGGCGCGGGAACTATGCTTTTATCATCCCTCCCGGGGGATGCAATATTTCTTCCTTATAAGTACAAATTTCAGGCCGCTTCCACCCTCTTGATTTCAGGGAAGAACTGGCGCACCGTGCCTTCCACCCAGCCGTGCAGCGTAGAAGGTGAGAGCGGGCAGCCCAGGCAGGCGCCTCCCAGCTGCACCTTCAAAACTTCACCGTCGAAAGACACAAACTCCACCGAACCGCCGTGGAATTGTTCAATATAAGCGCTTAACTGCTCCAGCAAAACCGTCAACTGTTCCTGTTTGGGGCTTGTTACGGGAGTATTCATACTCACTGCTCCTTTACCTAATGGTGAAATGTTATCGATGACTCCCTTGCGGATCATCGATTTGACTTGCTTCTGGGTACTCGTCCAGCGTGCGGATACCGAACGTGCCAGGTGATCCATCACCAGCGTGCCCGTTTGTGGGTGTGCCTCGCGCAAATCGCGCAGCGATGAGCCGCAGATCATTAATACCTCGCAGGCTGTCACGCACACCACTGATGAACTGTACACTCCATTGCCCAGCACCGCAGACCAGCCAAAGACACCGCCCGGCTGCAGGCTGCTCAATTTAAGCGCATCGCCGTCATAGGGCTTGTAAAAAATATCGACAACCCCGCTGTTTATCAGGTAAAGACAAACAGCTTTTTCACCCTGCTCTATCACCACCGATCCGGCGGTGTAGGTGCGGGCATGAAAAAGCGGAGCGATGATCTTGAGATCCGCACTGCTTAGCTCTTTGAATAACGGGAAGCGCATCAAACTGTCCAGCATAATTTAATCATATCTCAGCCCCAGCCTTTTCTCATAGTGGCAAACTTCCTAAAATGCTTGATATTAATTCACGTTCAATATGACATTTGTATAGTCATAGAGCAGAAAGTAATATCAGCGGCAGCGGCTTCCTGACGGCGGGCAGTTTCTTGGAACAAGCGGCGTAAACCTTTGGCATTCTTGCGCTTTCTCTGCGGACTGAGTGGTATTTGCTTTCATTACTGAGCAAGCCTTAAGTTTTCCCTTGCTAACTTTCGGGTATACTTTGCAGAATGTTTGTCACCTTTTGGCATGTGGAACATCTAATATGATAGAAAACAGCCCCGAACTCTCGATCCCGGCCCTGCGCGCGGGTGACCGTCACCAATTTGCCCTGTTGGTAGACTCATACTCCATCCCCATTTACCGCCTCGGATTGAAGATGTTGGGCAATCAGCAGGACGCTGAAGACGTTTTGCAGATCACCTTTCTCAAAGCGCTCCAGCACCTGGGCGATTTTGAAGGCCGCTCCAGCCTGTCCACCTGGCTGTATCGCATCGCCGCCAATGAAGCTCTGATGCTGCTGCGCCGCAATTCGCAAAAATCTATACGTCAGAGTATCTCGTTGGATGAAGAGTCCGAAGATGCGGACGGCGAAGCGCTTCAGCCAGTACAGCTTGCCGATTGGACCGCGCTGCCCGAGAGCGACTTGCTCAGCGCTGAATCAAAACAGCATCTCGACAGCGCTGTTCAAAATTTACCTGCCAGATTGCGTGTAGTATTTATTATGCGCGATATCGAAGGCCTTTCCATCAAAGATACGGCCGAGGCGCTGGCCCTTACCGAAACAGCTGTCAAGACCCGCCTGCTGCGCGCGCGCTTGAACCTGCGCGAACAACTTTCAGATTATTTTGGCGAGCGGCTGCACCAGGAGACACACGATGAACCACGAACACAACCTTAGCTGTCAGGATTTGCTCGGAAACCTCTCGAATTTTATCGATGGCGAACTGACCGATGACCTCTGTCAGGAATTGCAGCGCCACATGTCTGGCTGCGAAAATTGCCGGGTGGTCTTCGACACCATGACGCGCACCATTTACCTCTACCATGCCGGGGCGCAGCAAACCGGGCTCCCGGAGGGCGTGCGCGGGCGTTTGTTTGAAACCCTGCACCTGGATGATCTGCTCAAGCCAGCAGAATGATTAGGCTGGGTCATCTTGACAATGTGATTCAACGCTCCATGCGGGCGTAAATATTAATGGTTAACAAGGAAAACACATGGAAAAATTACTCTCAGATTCAATATCTTCCCAGGTGCGCGAAGTCTTTCAGCAGCTCAAGAACCCCGTACAGGTCATGTTGTTCATATCCCAGGCCCAGGCCGAAGCCTGCGACATCACCCGCCAACTGCTCGAGGAAGTCGTGGAACTCTCCGACAATCTCAACCTGATCGTGTATGACCTGGCCGTCGAGCCAGAGCTCGCCCGGCTCTACAAAGTGGCTGGCAAAGCCCCCGCCATCGTCATGGCCGCCAGGGAAGGCACCCAGATCACCGACTACGGTATTCGCTTGCTGGGGGTACCCTCCGGGCACGAGTTCGGCACCCTCATCCAGGATCTACTCCTGGTTGCCGGGCGCGATTCCGGCCTGTCGCCTCAGCTGCGTACCTATATAAAAGGCCTGAGCAAACCCCTGCATCTGGAAGTCTTTGTCACCCCTACCTGACCCTATTGCCCGCGAGCCGTGTTGCTTGCGCATCAGATTGCCATGGAAAACCCAGCCATGGTGTTGGCCGAAGGTGTGGGTGCCACAGATTTTCAAGAACTCTCTCAGGATTACGGCATCAGCAGTGTGCCCGATACCGTCATCAATGACGGCGCGGGGCGCGTGGTTGGCGCAGTGCCAGAGCAAAATATGCTCGCAGAAATAATGAGAACGATCGGAAAGTAGGCAAGTGATGTCTGTAATAAAAATAGCCGCGGTGAGTGACGACGGGCTCCTCCTCAGCAACCATTTTGGCATGGCCGCACAGTACTTCGTGATCGAAGCCGAAGATGGTCTCGTTCTGCGCCGTGAAACCCGCGCCAAGCCGCACCATACTGTGCACCCGGATCACAGCCAGCCGCACAGCCACAGCGACCAGCTCCACGAAGATATGTTCGCTCCCATCCGTGATTGCCAGGTCTTGATGGTGGGCGGTATGGGCAGCGGCGCGCATAACAAAGCGCTGGCTGCCGGGCTGGAAGTGGTGCTGGCTGGCGGCGCGGTCGATTTTGCCCTGAATGCCTACTTAAAAGGTAAGCTCAGCAGCAACAACCTGCGCCTGCACAATCATTAAACCTCTTGGACGAGCAAGGAGAACGGATGACAGAACAAAAAAAAGGCCTGCGCGAAAAATACAAGCCCAGGCAGAACATGCAAAGCCTGATCCTGCTCATGGTGGGTGTGGGTCTGATATTGATCTCCGTGGTGGTCTTTCTGGCCATACCCAAAGCGCAGGCCGAAGTGCAGCAGGCCCAGCAGTCCAGCGGCTACGCCACCCCCTACGAAGTTAATTACCCCGCCCCCGAGGTAAAAATAACTGACTTGCAAAACAACCCGGTGGCGCTTTCCGATTATTTAGGCCAGGTGGTGCTGTATAACGCCTGGGCCACCTGGTGCCCGCCCTGCAAAGAAGAAATGCCCACTTTGGATGCATATTACAAGGATCACAATTCCGAAGGATTTGTGGTGGTCGCGATTGAAGACGGCGAGCCGCTCGAAGAAGTGGCCGCCTATGCCCGTGATAACAACCTGACCTTCCCCATCTGGCCGGATATCAAGTGGGTGGCAACCACCGCTTTCAAAACCAATACACTGCCCTCCACCTTTGTCATTGACCGTACCGGTGTGGTGCGGCTGGCCTGGACTGGTCCGATCACCCGCGATTCGTTGGAAAAATACGTTACCCCTCTCATTAAAGAATAACAGGAGCGCGCCATGCAAGCAAAAGTAACCTGGAGTCAGGGAATGAGTTTTACTGGCAGCGCCGATACTGGCTTCAGCCTGCCGCTTGGCGCGCACCCGTCTGTGGGCGGCGCCAATGATGGGTTTCGCCCGCTGGAATTAATGGCCGTCAGCCTGGCGGGCTGCACCGCCATGGATGTTATCTCCATCCTGCGCAAAAAACAGCAGAAAGTCAGCGCCTTTGAAGTGCGCGTTGAGGCCAGCCAGCCAGATACCCACCCGCATGTTTTTGAGCGCGCCGCCATCCTTTACCTCGTAACCGGTACCAATATCGATGAAGCCGCCCTGCTGCGTGCCATTGAACTCTCCGCGCTCAAATACTGCCCGGCCCAGGCCATGCTCTCCAAAGCCTTCCCCATGGATCTGGTCTACGAGATTTACACGCCAGATGGCGCCCTGGTCAAGCGCGGCCAATGGCAGCCAGCCTGAACTGGTTTTTGCAGGCATAATTTTATTACTGCGAAGCTTCGCAAAAAAAAAGCTCCAGAATCCCCACCCACCGGGGTGTGAATCTGGAGCTTTCTTGTTGGCTAAAACCTGCCATTGCACCGTTTTTTGATAGATGATAATCATGTGACAAATGACACTACGACAGCCGGGGCAAAGTGTCTATACTATTCTTTAATGTGACCTCTCGCCAATGTCAAATCTTGACCTTGAAATACTACTAATTGTATTAAAGCCCCATTCGTAACCTTCCCGGCAGCGAAGTGGGGTGGGGCGTTGATCATCCCGCTGCCTTTTGTGGGTTTCGCAGTAAATGCATTAAATATAACCTCAAACAACCCGATCAAGGAATGGTATAATTCTAAACATGGAACATAAATTCTATTTATCTCGTACCTTAAAAACACACCTCAACGCACAAAATAAAAAAAAAATAGTTTAAAATTGTGCGTTTTTGTGCGTTTTTGTGCGTTTTTGTGCGTTTTTGTGC
>Ga0105047_10017762_pt1 | contig 11066 bp, 12 predicted proteins | sample MAT04_FD_78384 | JGI IMG/M metagenome (GOLD analysis project Ga0105047, IMG submission 78384) | Freshwater microbial communities from Lake Fryxell liftoff mats and glacier meltwater in Antarctica - MAT-04 (megahit assembly) | ecosystem: Environmental > Aquatic > Freshwater > Ice > Liftoff...
AGAGTCTGACGTGCGCGAACTCATCAAGCTCAAGGCAATTTACGAATTGCTCGAGACCATCACCGACCGGTGTGAAGATGTGGCCAATCTGATCGAGGGAATCATCTGCATATTCCGGACCAAAAACACCACCCAATCCGGGGCAAAGAAGCCACTGAATCCGGTTCAAAGAAGCCAGTCAATCCGGTGCCAACCTTGCCAGTCATTCCGACTCAAAAAAGCCACCCCAGTCGATAAAAAACCCGTCACATGGACGGGTTGGTAAAAGCCAGTTGTCGAACGGCTTGTCAAGCCTTGCTTTTATCCTTTGCGACAACCCGTGGCTTACGCATCGAATCCCCCTTGAGCTCAATTCGGTGTGAACCACTGACCAATCGGTCCATGATGGCATCGGCCACTGTCGGGTTGCCACCATTCAAATAGTCATGCCACTTGTCAACCGGCAACTGGCTGGTAATCAAGGTGGCTTTCCTGCCGCGTCGTTGCTCAATGACCTCCAGCAGATCGCTGCGCCCCTGCGCTGTCAGGGTATTGATCCCCAGATCGTCAAGAATTAGCAAGTCCAGCTTGGCCAACTGGGCCAGCCGTTTGCGAAAGCTACCGTCACCGTGGGATACCCCCAAATCTTCCAGCAACAGCGGCAGCCGCTGAAAGCCGACGGACAAGCCGTGCCGGCAAGCCTGATGACCGAGGGCACAAGCCAGCCATGTCTTGCCACCCCCGGTCGGACCTGTGATGATCAGGTTGACCCCATGGCGAATCCAGTTACACAAGGCCAACGAGGCCATATCGGAACGATCCAGATTTCTAGTGGCATGGTAGTCAATGTCCTCGACGCACGCTGACTCGCGCAATTTGGCCATGGCCAACAGCCGCTGCAAGCGGCGGTTATCGCGAAACGTCACCTCCTGGTCCACCATCAGACCCATGCGTTCCTCAAAACTCAGATGCGTAGCTGAAGCGCTGGCGATCTGCTCGTCAAATCCATGGGCCATGCCAAACAGTTTGAGCTCATTGAGTTTGCGCAACGTATCATTTGTCATCATTGTTAAATTCCTGTTCAGTGTTGTGTGTTGATATTTGACCGCTCAGTGGTAATACTGAGCACCGCGCACGTTGTGATGTTCAAAGTCAGCCTCCTGTGTCGTGCCCTGACTGACTGATTCCATGCGGGTTTTGAGGATGGAGCGGATGTTGTGTAACGAACTGGCACAGATGTCGATGGCTTTGCGGCAGGCAGCATCCAACCGTTGCGCACCCGCTTCACGCTCCAGCTTTTTTAGGCCCATGGTCAGGCGGTAACCTTGTTCCTTGAACTGCGTGTCTTGCAATCGGGCCTGCAAAAAGGCATGCACGTTGAGGCCCACCGTCAACGCCCAGTCCAGCTCATTGGCACTGTTCCAGGTTCGGTAGTACCGTTGTGAGTCGCTCAGGTGCAGGGGATCGATCACTGGCTCGCTGCCAGGCGTCCGCTGGTGGCTGGCAACACGGCGGCCACCGTAGAGCACTTCGATGACACCCGCCGTCAGCCGCAACTCCACCTCCTTGCGGACCAGGGTCTGCGGCACGCTGTATGGCCGATCATCCACGGACACGCAGCCATCCATGCTGACACGCACCCGCCGAAACTCGGCATACTCGAAATCGCCGTTGGGCAGGGGTTGCATGGCGGGCAGGTCAAGCGCTTCAAAGGTGCTCCGGCGCGAACCGGGCAGTTTCTGAAACTTGCGTTGGTTAAGGTCCAGCAACAGTTCCTGAATGGCCTGGTTGAGGTCGTGTAGCTGATGAAAGACTCGCTTGCGCAATCGAAACAAGATCCATCGCTCTACCACCAGCACGCCGTTTTCCACCTTGCCTTTATCTTTCGGGGTTCGGGGGCGCGCCGGAATGATCGTCAGGCTGTAGTGGTCAGCCAGGCTTTGATAGGTGGCGTTGATGACCGGCTCGGTTCGGCTGGCATGAATCACAGCCGACTTGAGGTTGTCGCAGACGATGACTTTCGGTACCGCACCAAAAAACTCGAACATATTGGTATGGGCAGCGATCCAGTTGGGCAATTTCTGAGACCAGTGCGCTTCGGCATAGGTGTAGTTTGATGCACCCATCACCCCGACAAAAATCTGAGCCCGTCGGATTTCTCCGGTGGCCATGTCGATGACCGGCATGGTGGGACCTGCATAATCCACAAACACGCGTTCCCCGGCAACGTGGGTGAATCGCATATAACTTTTGAGTGTTTTGCACCACTGCCTGTAGCGTTCACAAAACTGACTGCGTTGCAAACCATCTGGATGGTCGGCGAGGTATTCAACGTGCAGTTGAATCAGGGTTGCCCCTTTGGCTTTCAGCTCTTGCTGGATATCGACCCAATTGGGCTCGACCTTGCGCTGGAAGCGGCCCGTTTGGGGTGGAAACAAGCGCGCTTCAAGCGCAGCATCGTCGGTGTCTGGCGGCAGTGGCCATACCAAACCGGCTGCGGTGGCTCTGGTAATGTGGTTGCTGACCGCTTCCCGTGACAATCCCAGGCTGCGGGCGATGGCCCGCTGACTGAGATCAGTTTCGTGAACAAGTCTGAGGACTTGCCTGATTTTTCGCATGGTGATTCTCCGATTCATCGTACTTGAACCGGTCAGCTTGGTTCCCGCCGACCGGCACCCTTCGTCGGCTGTGGCAACCACGACCTAGTCGTGTCAACCCCAGCAATGAGGAACAAGCAGGTGGCCGCCCACCGGTTGGTCGCAAGCGACTTGACGGCGGGTCGAGGGAAATGCACAATACGCACCGAAGTCCCCACTTCAATGACGTTATGAAACAGCCCGCAGTTGACGCTACGGGCTGTTTCGCTTTTCCCGGCCTCGATTTCAGTCAATCTATGGCATGGGTGGTATCTCCTTCTGGGTTGGAACTGGTCGCTGTCGCCGATTGGCTGACGGACCTCTGGGTTTGAAGCTGTAGCGTGTCGGCCACAACTCCCGGATTTCAAGCCCTACCACTTGGGCTATATGCTGTGCCACAGAGTAGGCAGTGATTCGATCATGAATGACATTGCCAACCACTGCCTGCGACACCCCGAGTTGTCGGGCAAGAAGGGTCTGGGTGACCCCGGCCTGACGCAGTCGATAGTTGATCTCAAATGCTTCCATTCGTGACAGTCTTGCGTGTTGGGTGTAAATTATCTCTATTTAGACTACAAATGTCTTTATAGAGATAAATATACACCAAATGAAACATAAAGATCAAGAAGAATCTGCCTACGACACCCTGGCTGACCTGCCCGCACGTTTGACACAGGTGCTTGCCCATCAGGGCATCTCGCAAACCGAGCTGGCCAGACAGATTGGCATGTCGCCTGGCTTCATCAGCGATGTGATGCGGGGGCACAAGCGCCCAGGTGCAGAATTCTTCGTGGCTGTGCGCAAGCTCTTCTGCGTCTCAATCGACTGGTTGATGACCGGTGACGGCACCATGATGGGCGATGTCGGTATCCGCCATGAACTGCTGCAGGCCATCCGGATTCAAATTGCCGTCGCCCGCGCGGCGGTCAACGAGGATGATCCCGCTGCACGCGCCTTGCTGATCCTGATTCGCGAGGGGCAGTTGGTCAACGCCGCGAAGGATGCGCATTTTCAGGGTCTGCTGGAGCGTATCGCGCCAACTGACCGCGACCTGGATCTGGCGGTGGAGCTTTACAACGGCCATTTGGGAGCCACCGACCCGATTGTCCAGCGACGCAATTTATTGGCGGCCGCCGTGGCTCACTTTGAAGCGCGCAAGCCCATTGACAAGATGGCGGCGATGACGGGCTTGCCCAAAGCAACTGCACCATCACGGGTGCAGATCAACACCGGTCGGAGACAGCGCATTGCGGGCAACGATTACATCGACCACCGTCCGCAAGGTGACGGGAAGAAATGAGCCCATCGGCCAACTGATTTCTTAACCCTCCAGGAGCTCCTGATGAACCAGCAAACCACACCAACGTTGCCATCGCACGCGAATCTTCAAGTCAACCATGGCGACCACCACCGGATCGCGTTCAGGGACTACCATGAAGGTAGTACGCCGGATTCGATCAAGATGTACCTGGCGACCACACCCGCTGCCCAGATCGACGCGGAGTCCATAGATAACGAATTTCTCTTTCGCCATCGTTTTGGGTTCGATGCCAACCCGTCAGGTCGCGCCGAGGTCATTGCATTGAAAAGGCAATTTCAGATAACGGATGCGGAAGTTATTTCCTTACGTCGCTCTGGGCTGCTTTCCATCAAACGAACCGAAGTCAGAATTGCGCCAGATCGTTGGGTGCCCATGATGGGCTGGTTTTACCTGAGCATCATCAGCATTTATTTGCTGCCCAGCTTGCTTGTCATCGCCTTTGGTTCTGCACCACTATGGAAACAATATCTTGGCGTCATTTCTCTGGGTGCTATCTGGCTTGCAGCGATATGGTTCGTATGCAAGACTCACATCCATCCGTGGAGGTTGCTCAAGCAAGTTGGCGCTTTGCACGTTGCAGGAAATTCTGCGGTTTGAGGACGGGACGGGAGACCCAAAAGGCTTACCCATCCAAGAGTGATCCATCCAATCTCTGGGAATGGTCACCCTCCGAACTCGATTTTACCCGATCTCCCCCATTTATCCCGTCAACTCATTTTTAGCCTATTATTTTTTATAATATATTTTTACGTATATTCAAAGAAATGTTTAAATTCTGATAATATGTCTTTGAGCATCAGTGCAATCGAAGTAGTCAGTAATATTGCCATGATAACGTTAAATCTTCTTAAATTGCCAAAGTTTTTTCTAGCAGTAGCTCCGATCGCGCTCCAACCAAGAAGTGACAGCGAGCAGGCAAAAAAGAACACTACGCAAAATAATATCAAAGTAAAATTATAGTAATCGCTCGAATTTACATAAATTGATACTGCAGCAATGGAAACAATCCACGCCTTTGGATTAGAAACCTGTGCTAATACTCCAGAGAATACGCTTGGTGCTTTGGTAATTGTTTCAGTAAAAGCATCGGTCATATCTGCCCTTGCAATTCGGTAGGCTAAATTAAGCATGTAAATCGCTCCACCCAGCGTGAGTAGCACGCGCACAATTGGAATTTTAACTATAAGTTCTCCGAGTCCAATTCCAACGGCCAATAGAACTCCAATAAATCCAAACGTTGCACCGATTACATATGGTATGCTTTGGATAACTCCAAAGCGTGCACCAGACATTGCCAATATAATGTTTATAGGCCCAGGACTTGCTGATGTTGCAAATGCAAACACGCTCATCGGCAATAATTTTTCCATTACTAGTGATATGACCATCCCAATTTCTGAACTCATAGATCTGCGTCTTTCACTTCCCCAGTACCCTTAAAAAGAAATTTTCTTTGGATATCTACAGCGTAGTATTTTTTAGGTAAAACTGTGCCATCAACGCTGTATCCAGCGTATTTTTCCCAATACCCGATCTCGTTAAGACGTGTCACCTCAAGTGTAGCTAGACATTTCACGCATTTGTACAGATAAAGACCGAAATCAATAAGCCGTAAAGGAAAACCGTTTTCAAGCGGTAAGACTTCGCCATCAACATGATATGCTAAAATCGCCTCACGTTCTATTGCTGAAGTTAAGTGAATTGTTGAATCGTACTTTCCATTTACTGTGCCGACACTATTTTGTTTTATGTACAAAGAGCGATCGGTTATATCCACGCCTGCAATAGCAAGTACATCTTTGAGTAATACACCTTTCCAGTGTCTCTTAATACTCCATAGACAAACACAAACGTTTCTTCTATGGTAATCAACAGATGGCATGGTCAGAAGCTCTTCGTATCCGATAGTCACTGGCTTTTCAACTTCACCAAATATTTCTAGTTTCCAGTTTATGAGATCTACAGGACATACACCCTCCTGGAAATATCGGAGTGAAGATGGTTTTTTGTGAAGAAATGGGGTTTTCAGAGAACCATCATTCATATATAAATTGCTCATTTAGTACACATCGAATTCCGACAATATTGTCTCTCAACTCTGGAGAATAATAATCGCGGCTAGCGCAGCGTAGGCAGTCTTCATCGTGGAGTCCGGATCCACCTCGAACAACATGAGGCAGGTTCTCTGCGGTTGCGTAAATCGGATCTATCTTAAATTCATCCCACCTGTAATCTGGTGAGATGTTGTCCAAGCACCATTCATTTAAATTTCCTGCCATGTCGTGGCATCCGTTCCTTGAAACAGCTAAGGGGTGCGCATCAACGCTTGTGCTACGACGATTTAGCTCAGCAGGCTCGCATCCGGGTGCGAAATTCGCCAACGATTCAGTGGGTCGTTCATTTCCCCACGGATACAGATCTATTCCTCCGCAAGCGGCGTATTCCCATTGAGCCTCAGTTGGAAGTGATTTGCCTTCGAACTTTGAAAACGCTATCGCCTCCCACCAAGATACACCCGTGACCGGTTGCTTTGGTTGGTTCCAATTGAAGTCATTCCAATAAAGTGGTTTTTGTTCATCTAAGCTCGTAACGAAATCCCATCCTTGGTCAGTCCAAAACTCTCGTCGTGAGTAACCATCTGCCAAAATAAACTTTGTATATCTTTCGTTTGTGACGGGAAACCTATCTATCCAGAACCCCGAAAGGGCGATCTTTTTGATTGGTCCTTCATTGGTATAAATTGAACTACCGCGACAGAAAATGGCCGGGGCAATATAAACCATATCTATAGTATTCATCGTAATAGTTGAAGATTGCCAGTCATTTTATTTATCAATTTTTTACCACCATATGCCATCAACCCGAATATCTTAATCTCATTTAGACTGCTCTTAGAAACTTGAATTTCATAGTCATCATACGTCTTTGTTCGCATTGCGCATTCGTTAAACACCACCACAAACAATTCTGATCCACATTGCTCTATGAACATTGATCTAAGTTTTTCTGTGGAAGCCTGGAGCAACGGTATTGGAATAGTGGTGATACCTAAGAATTGATGCCCATCGGCTGACTCAACTTCCTTCCCTACGAGTTCCGGGTACTTGGCGCCCAAACTCAGTGTCAAAATGGCAGCAATATTTGCTTTTAAACCAGTTGTTAGTGAATCTTCGACGACAATTACAGCTTTAGTCATTGAAATCACCTCTGCCTGCGAACACCGTCCAAAGCATTGGAATTACTCCAGTATCGACCATCTTTATCAATCCATTTTTTTCGCAGGCCAATTGGGTAGTTAAACAGGCATCTACTTCACCAGCCATAGCCAGACGTGCAGCCTCACCTGTTGAGAATACTTCAATGATGATGTGATCGCAGTTCGGTATCAATTTCGAAATTAAATGGGCCGGTGCCCTGTGTGATGCAACTCGCATCGGCGTGCTCCTGAGGTTTATTGCACCGTGCTTGGTAGCCAGCACATAAGATGGTGTATCAAGAAAGAACGCAGCTATAGGCTTTGACTTGCGAGAAATATAGAATTTATTCACATCTTGATACGCATTGGCGACCAGAAAGGCCGCACTCCCTTTGCTCTTGATGACAAATTCCTCTGCTTTCTCGTAGCTGTTAAATAGTTGGACATCGTCTGTAAGATGTTTCGCGGCAAACTCGCTACTAGTACCAGATGGGCCGAGCGTTGCAATGACTTTACGACAGCAGTCAAACGATTCATCATGACGAATGATGAATTGAAGCAATTGAGTTTCGCCAGAACAGACTATCTCTCTCAATTTATCCTCCCTACTTGATATGGAATAGTCAGTCCAAGTTCCAAGTGGAAAACGGATTGACTTGCACGAACACAGCGCTGTTCCAAATTCTGTACCGATTGATAGCTCAAGTATTGTAAAAAATACAGATCACCTAAATTCTACAGTTTCAGTGCATTAAGGCGTGTTAAATCCATACAAATCAATGACTTACGGATGATATTTATTAGTTTTCAGCAATGATTGTTACGACCTTCGATATCTAAGGAGGAACAGGGGTGTTTTGTACCACGGCGAATGAGGGGCTTTGGAGTTCGATAGCCTTGGTGAAGCTGGGACGAAATCTGTTGAAAGCCACGCCATCACTGGGTTTTCTATAAATTGTCCCCGGCTTTCCTGACTCGCTTTTTCTGCGAGACAGCCTTTTGATCATCGGTATTCAAGGGAATGATGCTGAAGCGTCTCGCAGTAAGTCAGGGTATGAATTCTATAAAACGGCTGTTTGGCAAGCGAAGCGCGACAGGCCGTAGGCATCAAGCCGAGGAGCGGTGGGCAACCCACGCACCCCGCAGGGGCCGTCCATAGGCTTGTCCTGTGGGCGGGTGGGTTGTCCACGGCGGACGTGAGTTGTGAGATGCAGAATCTGCTGGGCTTAAAAAGATTGTAAGGAAGGTGAAACTTTCCCTACGCTACAGCGAGACGCATCTGTTTCACGCTACGTCAGGGGCAGGCGCAACGGCAGCGCACGAACTGCACATGGTTGTTGCGAAGGGTGGCCTGTACACGGCGGGCGCATGTTAAAGATACGTCCGGTTATCGGAACTGTCTACATCGAATAGGTTGGGACGCAAAGTCTGAAATATCGCGGTACGTAACAAATGATGACTGATGCGCGGCTAGTGGCAGGTTGCTGCTGGTGAGCATCACGGCAGACCTCAGTGTCAAGTAGGTTGCTCAGCGATACAAGTCATTGATAGATATCGTGGGCAGTTTTCGGATGCTGAAGTTGAGCGGGGCTTCAAGGTGGTGAAGTCGGAGTTGGAGATTGGTCCGGTGTACCACCGCTTGCCTGAACGCATACGCGCCCATGCCTCAATTTGTTTTGTGGCGCGGGGCTGTACCGGGTGATGCGTATGCGCCTACGCTCAGCCAATACCGACTTCACGCCGGAGCGGGCGCTGCAGTCGCGCAAGCGGATTCAGCATCACCGTGTCTCACTCAGTGGCGCGCAGCCGCTGAGCGGGGTGTCATCCATGAGCGAGGAGGACAGCCAAATGCTGAAAGCGCTGAAGGTCAAACAACCGAAAACAAACCGACAATTGAGCCTCTTGTAGGGGCACGTTCTGAACTCGAACCCAATAAAACAAGGACTTACGTCGTTAGCTGTCTAACTCTGGCTTACAGCCCACTTCTATATGAATTGTGCGCTTTACAAGTTTAATCATGGCTGGTATATTCCACGCCGCCTGCGGCGTTCCCTCTCAACGCGAACGTCAGTGAGTCGTATGGTCTCGTTGGTACCTGATACCCAATCTCTTCAAGTTAAAAGCCTTTTATCGTTAAAAGCCACGAATTCGAGTCAAAATGGCACAAAGGTATGGCTCGGAAGGCCTGATTTCGAAGTAGTCGTCGCTAACTTGAGAAGATTGATCCGATATCCCACCCCTTGGGGCGGGGTTTCCCATCTGTTAAGTCAGATAATTAGTGTCCAAGGATTTGTTTAGGCGTTATACCGGTAGTTCTTTTAAAAGCCTTGATAAAATGAGCCTGATCATAGAATCCCAGTTTGAACATTACATCCAACGGACTTATGCCTCTAAGTAGCATTGCCTTGGCACTCGCCATGCGTCGCACAGTCCAATACGCGTAAGGCGATATTCCGACTTTCGCACGAAAGACGTTTACGAGATAATTGGGCTGCAATCCAACCATTTTGGCCAGATCGCCAAGACTAACCGCCTTGCTGTTAAGTTCAAATGGACTTAAGGCTATTGAATTTGCTAAACTGTCAAGATAGTCTTTGACTCGCTGAACTGCAGCAACCTCTTGTCCAGCCTTGCGGACAGAAAGTCCAGCATAGCGAGTCATTAGGGTCTCCAACGTCAGCGTCAGTTGGGTGTCAACTGATATTTTCCAACCGGAATTTTTGGGTCTACTTAGTGCGTATGCGAGTGCGTCAAAAAGTTTCCGGATTTTCCCATCGACATCATGGGCAACACAATTCTGGAAACCTTTAATGGGTTGGTGATCAAGCATTTCCCTCAATTCGTCTTCACTAACGTAAAGCATTTTGTATTTCAGCGACTTAGTTACCGCGTACCCAGTGTGGGGTTCATCTGGATTCATCAGTGAGACGGTGCATGCTGGAAGCACTTCTTTGGAACCTCTTACAAAGTTGCCGCCAACGCCACCTTCAATCATTCCAATTGCAAATGCGTCATGGGAATGTTTTCCAAATGACTCACCTTTGATGCAGACATCAAGCATTTCTATGCCGCGATGCCAGGTTAAAACGTGCAATGCATTCTTATGAGTCATTCCCTACATACTCCCTTGAAACCAATGATTCGCTGTGGTTTTATTACAGCACACAGTGTCTAGCCTCTGGCAGACCGGACAATTATCCCTATCAGTGCCTAGAACCTTGATGCAGCCGGAGTGTAAGGTTTGTGATCATCGTTGAAGACTCCACTCGAGCGCACCTGAGGCACTTCGATGGTGACTTCAACCATGCGGGCCAGGACGGACTTGTTTTGTAGCCGTTGGTGTAGACACGCTGGACACAGCGCTCACAGGGGGGTGTTTGCTGGGCGCTCAATGCGCGATTTTTCGTTGATCAGTATGCGCAGGGCTTCACCTGCACCATTCAGACCTTTGGCGAGCAGGCAGGCTTAGTCATTAAGCTTGGTACGTTGTAGCTTCGAAATACGTTCTTTCTGCGGTGGTTCAGGCTTGCCAGTCAGCTTCCTGGGGGGCCTCCGGCGGCCTGGCAGGGGCCTAATTTAAAAAGCATCAAATCCTAGACTCAAGAGTCAAGCAACCCCGACCTTGCAACGGGACTTGTGTGGGTGTCCAGCCACTGATGATCAATACCAAGATCGTTTGAACTTCTGTTCAGCCTGACCCTGATGCGGCAGTGGCGTTTTAAATCGGAATGGCTGGCAGGGTCTGGACCGGAATGGGTGGCATTTGTGAATCGGAACGACTGGCCGGTTTGAATCGGAACGACTGGCGTTTTTGACCGGAATACGCAAAAGGCTCTGGTCCTTGCTTGCGCTGACCCGAATGCATTAGCCAAAAGCCCAAAACCAGGCCGCAAGCCCCTTTGCAATCACTGTCGCATTGCTATGTTATATATAG